>Ga0247680_1000223_pt1 | contig 20194 bp, 15 predicted proteins | sample CNK21_metaG_FD_182803 | JGI IMG/M metagenome (GOLD analysis project Ga0247680, IMG submission 182803) | Soil microbial communities from Purdue University Martell Research Forest, Indiana, United States - CNK21 | ecosystem: Environmental > Terrestrial > Soil > Temperate forest > Bulk soil...
CCCACAGCCACAACAACAAGCCCCGCTCACGTCCTGCGCTCCAAGCAAACCACCAACTCCAAACGCCGCTTCTCACTCAAACACTTCAAACCCGCCAGGGGGATACGATGTGAGTAGGCTCTTCCACTTCTTTCCCATTTTTGACCGCCGCCGAGCCGGGTGGTAGAGTGGCTCATCGGCTTACCTGATGAACGAGACGTTTGACGGAACATTTTCACTCTTACAGATGTTGTGGGGCAACATCGTGGCGCGGCCGCTGCGCAGCCTCCTCAGCGTGATCGCCATCGCGATCCAAGTCATTTTGGTTCTGCTCATTGTGGGTCTAACGTCGGGAGTCATCTCCGAATGGGGGAAGCGCGTCGAGGGCGTTGGCGCCGATCTCCTCGTGCAGCCACCGAACTCTTCTATTTTCTTCGCTTTCTCCAGCGCCGTTATGCAAGAATCTCTCGCCGATAAAATCGCCGCATTGCCCGGGGTCGACGAAGTGGCTCCGACGCTTATCCTTACGGAACCAAAGAACTTGATCATCGTCTATGGCATTGATTACAAACGCTTCAACGCCCTCAGTCGCGGCTTCTTATTTCGTGATGGGCGTCCGTTTCAATCCGCCGACGAAGCCATCTCCGATGACATCATCGCTCAAACCAAACATCTTAAAGTCGGCGACCGGATCACTCTTTTGAATCATACCTTTACCGTCTGCGGAATCGTTGCCCATGGAAAAGGCGCGCGCTACTTTATCCCGCTGAAAACCGCACAGGCCATCGCCGGTGCTGAGAAACGCGTCTCCATGTTCTACGTCCGCAGCAAGGGCGACACGGAAGGCACTCGCGCACAAATTCTCGCCCTTGATCCCCTGGACCGTGTGCGCTCCATGTCCGAATACGTCACGCTCATGAGTTCCTCCAATCTTCCACAATTAAGACCATTTACTCGCACCATGGTCGGTCTCGGCATCGTTATCAGTTTCCTGGTCGTCCTCCTCAATATGCACACCATGGTGATGGAGCGCACCCGCGAGATTGGAATTCTCAAGGCCTTGGGACTATCCAGGCTGGGAATCATGCGTTTGCTTCTCGGAGAGACCTTTATCCTCACGATTATGGGATGCGCCCTGGGAATTGTGCTTACATTCACTTTCGAAGCCATTATGAAACAGACGAACCCAGGTCTGATGATTCTCATAACGCCTCAGTGGGTTCTATCCGCCACCTTGCTGGCCCTTGCTGGCGCTGCCATCGGTGCCATGTATCCAGCGCTTCGCGCGGCGAGCTACGATCCTGTCGTCGCGCTGGCCTACGAATAAATCTCATCCTCTTACACCTTATTCCCGTCCCCATTGCCGCCCCACATGCCATGTGCTGTTTGGCCACAGCGGCTTGCGCCCCTGATTGTCTCGGCTCAGCCAAGCTGATACCTTTGGGCCGCTCTCAAGCTGTTCCACTTTTGAACTATCCGCCGGCCGGTCGGCGAAAACCAACTCTAGGAGCCGCATCATGAAGCGATTGCACCTCATTCTAGTAGCCGCAGGTCTTTCTATTGCCATTGGATCCGCCGCGCGTGCTCAGATGGGCATGGACTTCTTCAAGCGCCCGGCGATTGCCAGCCTCTTTAAGCCGGTAATCGGGAATGGCGGTCTGTATGAGTCCACGACCGCGGGAGAGGCAAGCGCCCCGAAAGACACCATGGAAATTTTCGTCGTCGGCACGGAATTCGCGGACGGTAAAGAAGCCTACTGGCTGGAAATCGGCCATCAGATGAAAGGTTTCGAGGGCAAGATTTACAACAAAGTGCTGGTTTCCAAGGATGATTTCAAAATCCAACGCACGATCATGCAAATTCCCGGCCACCCGGCTATGGAGATGCGCGTGAACCCATCATCGCACGCGAACAAGGACATGGAAGAGCAGATGAACAAGTGGAGCCAGGCAGGCACCGAGACCATTACCGTGCCGGCTGGAACCTTTACCTGCCAGCACTGGAAAAAAAATGACGGCAGAGGAGAGATTTGGGCCAGCGATAAAGTTTCGCCATTCGGGATGGTGAAGGAAATTGACGGTCACTCGACCAACGTGCTGGTGAAGGTCATCACAGATGCCAAGGACCACATCACCGGGCCCGTCTCCCCGTTCGATCCACAGGCCTTCCGCCAGCTAATGATGGAGCAAATGATGAAAGAACGGCAGCAGAATCCGTAGCCCCTTCGTTTTGAGCTTGTTCCGGTTCATCCGGAAATGGAGCAGCGTTCCTCCGTTAAGAAAATGCAGCGAACGCATGAAGAAGCAACGGAAGCAGTTCACACCGGAAGAGAAAGTTGCCGGCCTAGGGAGTCGCCTGCTGGAGCACACGTCGATCTTGAAGCTATGTGACAAACAGGGACCCCAGCTCACTGTCCTCTAGCACGGTGAGAAGGAATTCTTCGAGAACGGCGCGGCTCCCTTTCAGCCAAAAGCGCGGCCCAACCATTCCGCAGTGCAGGAGCGACATTCCCGAGATGGGAATGAACTCCTTTCAACAACGGCAGATTCGTCGCCAGTCGGCCGCAAGAAAAAGCCAAGACGCTAGTCTCCGGACGGTTCCGCGTGACGGATGAAGTGCATTACTTCCGTATTCCGACCACCCGGAATTTGGCCAGACCAGTCAATACAAGGGCGTTTGTCGGGACTAACCCAACCGGCGAGCTGATAACTTCCGGTTTGCTCGTGATGCGCCCGCAACCGGCGGTACGCGTCAGTGGACCTCCAAGCTTCCACGCCGGTGGGCGTCGGCTGCTTACTCAATCTCCCGCACCGGCTTTTGGAACGAAGCTCCGGCGGCAGCCAGCACCATTAGTCCTCCAGCGAGCAGAAACATGAGCTTCAAGCTCCACGCAACCAAGAATCCTGCAACCGCGAGGGAGATAGGAGTTATTCCGAAGGAGGCAAGCATGAGCACGCTAGCAACTCGCCCGCGCACCGCGACATCGATCCGCTGCATGATCCAGGCGCCGATGTGGATGTTGACCATTCCCGCCGCTGCGCCCATGATCAGCAGCACGCCGGCGATGCTCCACACTTTCCCCAGCAGGCCAATGGATCCCAAGCAGACACCCAGCGCCAACGACACCCAAAGAATCATCATGCCGCGCTGGCGAATCTTCCAGACACCGGCCAGTAGCGCGCCTAGCAAACTTCCCGCGGCAACCGCCGAGATCACAATGCCGTACACCGCAGACGAACCGAATTTCGTCTTGGTCAAGTACGCCAGACCAATCGAAACCGGCCCGGCAATGCAGAAGTTCAGCATCATGACCAACAACATCAGCGAGCGCAGCGGCACATCTTTTCCCACGTAGGCGATTCCCTCCACGATCGAGTGCAACATCGCCTTCCGGGCAGCCTGAGGCTTAGGTGGATCCGGCAGCTTCCACAGTGCGCCAATGATAAACAAGAAACTGATCGCATCCACGAAGAAGGCCCATGCCACACCCAGCGTTTTGATCACAAACCCTGCTGGAACTGGACCAACAATGGTGGTCATCTGCGCCGTGCTTCGGCTGACCGACGATGCCGCGACCAGTTGTTCGCGCTTCACCAGCGAGGGCATGTAGGCCGTTTGTGCAGGAACGCCAAATGCATCGGCCACGCCAAAAGCAACCGCCAGAGCGTATAGCTCCCAGGTCCGCAAGACGCGCAGCCAGACCAGAACACCGATCACCGTGACACAGATAGTTCGCGCCATCGCCGTGGCAATCATGATCTTGCGCGCGGACATGCGATCGCTGACGGCGCCGCCCATGAGCATGAGCAAAGCACGCGGAATAGCGCCGGCCATCATGATGGCGCCCATGACCGCGGCGGAGCCTGTCTGCTGCAAGACAAGCCATGGCAAGGCCACCAGATAGAACTGGTCACCTAGCAGCGAAATGGTGCCGCCGATCAGCCAGAGGCGATAATTCAGGTTACGCAGCGGATGCTCGACGGTTGTGATGGGCACGGTTGCAGTGGAAACGGTTGCGGCAGCCATAAGAATCTCCTCAATGCGTTTACCGGTGGGACAAAGTCCCGAAAAAGGATCTGCCGGCACGCGTTTGCCTCGTGTAATGTAAATGTAAATTTACATTTACATTTTTGTCAAGCAGTATTTTACTGAGCTCCAGGAGGAAGTCGATGGCCAAGAAGACACTCGAACCACAACAGGCGCGCAGCAGGGAATCCACGCGTAAGCTTTTGAAAGCCGCCGCGGAAGTGCTCGGACAACACGGGCTTGAGGGCACCACCATTCCGCGCATCGCCCAGCACGCCGGGTTGACCCCGGGGGCCGTCTATCGCCGTTTCCCGGACAAGGACGCGCTGCTGGAGGCTGTGGTCATCGGCATCATGGAGCGGCAGGAACAGAGGTTGCGCATGGCGCTTACGCCCGACATGGTCCGCCAGATTCCGCTGGCCGTTTTTGCCGAGCAGCTTGTCAGCAATATGCTCGTCAGCTACCGCGCAAACGCCGGCCTGTTGCGTGCGCTCCGGCAGTTCTCGCAGGGGCGCTTTCATACGCCGTTTTGCAAGCGAGTCGCCAAACTGGAGATGCGCAGCATTCAGCACCTCGTGGAGTTGTTCTTGCTGCATCGGAATGAGGTCAAGCACCCCGACCCGCGGCTCGCCTTATCCTTCGCCCTAATGACGCTCACCAGCACTCTCGTCGAACTAATCCTGGCCGATCACGATTTGAAATACTGGCAGGCCGTCATTCCCAAGGATGACCTGTCACTTAAGCGCGAGCTCCTGCGCTCTTTTCTGAGCTATTTGGGTATCGAGCATAAGAATAACTGAACGCTGCACCAATAATTACAATCCGCCCTCCGCTCGCCGTGCCCGCCTTCACATTTCGATGTAAACCACTACGCGGCAATTTCCGGATTACCGGAAGCTATCCGGCTTCCACGGCGGAATTACTCCTGTGAAGTCCGCTTGTAGGATGTGATCTCGATTGCTTCCGGTTGGCGGGCCATCCGGAAGTTGAAACTGGGCGCAGTCCGCTAGCCTCGGCCCTGCGGACCTACCGAATCGGCCTTGCCGTGGCACACTTGCTTGATGAAATACGCGGCGAGGCGTGGAATCGAGACTCTTTTGGTAGCCGGTTTGGTTTTGCCATTGAAGTATGAGGCTGTTCCTGTCTGGAACCATTTGCGGTTTCAGCGGCTGCCTGTTCCGCCAGCCGCCACTGCACTTGGCGGGATCTTCCCAACGGGGCCACCGAATATGGCGGCATACTCGCTAACGGGGATCGCGAGCTCTCCATTTAGGCTGAACCAACACAGGCCGAAAAGAATCGCGAGTAATCGGGAATGCTAGTGGGGGCGACGACCGTTTCAGGATTTCGTTCGCTTTATTTTAGCCCCGGCCCATGATCCTCAGGATGCGGGCGCGAAGGCTGCAAGTTCGCGGGAGACATCATCTATGGTGGCCAGCGGGCACGCGACATGGACCGTTTGACCAGGTTCATCTGCGTCGATCAGCAAGGTGCCGTCATGTGTGCGGATGTGAACGTGTTGTTCGCCGTCCTGCACCTCAACCAGTTCAGCCTCGGGATATTTTTGCAGTTCTTTCGCCACCGCGTGCACCAGGGGCATGAACTTCCCGGCGCCTTCTCCCGCCTCTTCCAACTTCCCGCGAGGTACGAAGTGTAAGGCCATCGGAACAACAGCTGCCGGCAGCCAGACGTGTACATGCGATCCGTTGACACGGTGTTCGTCGACATCGACTCGCAGAAGACCTTCGCGAAAGGTATAAGCCCCCGCCATAACTACTGTGGCCCCAAAACCCAGAGCGATTTTCGCGAGCAGTACCATTTCACTCATCCTCTCCGGTCTCTCGCTTTCTGCAAGAGACCGTCCCGGTGCTCGACCCTGTGAATCCTACTGCTTAATCCGTGACGTTCTTCGAATCCAGCCATACGCGGATCGTGTTCTCATCATCCTTCACCGAAACGAGTTCCACGTCGCCTTGCCCAGCAAGAGCATGCAGTCCAGCCACGATATCCAGTTCGTCTTTCGAGCCAGAGAGCAGCGCTTCAACGACCTTCATGGGAACTTTGACTTCAATCTGCGCATCCCTCGAACTCTTCTTGTTGTGAACGTGAACCAGCATCTGGCCATTCTTCTTCGTAACGCTGATGTCCGCATCGTTGCTTTGCACGGTTACGAATTCGCCGTCTTTGGCTGTGCGAACGGCTTCAAATATGGCTCGAACGTCCACGCCATCGCAATCCATGCAGCCGATTCGAACCTTGCCGTTGTGCAGCCGGTCGTGGTCGATCGCCGGCAAAACCTTTTCCGCCAGCTCGAGAGGGACATTGACCTTTACAGTTTGGCCTTTCGAATCGGATCGAATGACGCGCACGTGAAGCCAGCGGTCTCCGTGAGCGGATGTGCTCGACTGGTTTGCATTTGTTTGCGCTTGGATACCTAGAGGGGCAAAGAGAAATGCGGCGGCCAGGAATGCAATTGCGGGGAACAGGTGCCGGGTGCGGCTGGTCATAGCGGGATGCCTCCTTTGGGCATTTGGAGAGAGATACGAGGGTCACCACAGAAAAGTTTCCTAATTTGTGCTCTCAACTTGCCTGCGCCCAGAGCTAGGGGCCTTAAGCGGGCGGGCCCTATATCCAGATTTTGGGCGGCTGAGCACGCCGCCGGGTGTGGTACATTGGCGCTACGGGTGTCCGAATTGCGCAGCCTGCTTCTCGGGACGCTGGTCCCCTCAGTCTGCGCTGTTTTGGGTGGTGTCCTGTGGTTTTCGCGTTCTGGCGATTGAGCCGATCTGCGGCTCTTTCCTCTATTTGTGCCTTCTATTCGTATTGTCCAGCATTGGCCCAACAGTCTTCCTGGGAAGCTAAAATGGTGGCGGCTGGCAAGGCATTTCAAGAAAGAAAATTCCCGGAAGCGGAACAGCTCTACGCCAATGCTTTGCAACAGGCTGAACTCTTTGGTCCCACCGATCCTCGCCTGGCCACCACTCTGAACAACCTGGCAGAGCTTTATGTCCAGCGCGGCCGGTACGCTGAAGCTGAATCTCTCTATAAGCGATCCATTGAGGCCTGGGGAAAGGCTCGTGGGCCTCGGGAGCCTTCCCTGGCACCTGTCTTGGGCAATCTGGGAGCGCTTTACCGTCTGACTGGCCGATATTCCGAGGCGGAGCTATTGTTGAAGCAGGCCCTTCAGATTCGCGAGGGCGCCTATTCTCCGAGCGACCCGCGCGTAGCGGCCAGTGAGAGCCAGCTCGGCGAACTTTATCGGATGGAGGGGAGATTTTCCGAGTCAGAGAGCATGCTGAGCCAAGCTCTCGCAATGGAAGAGAAAGCTTCGGGACCTGACAACATCGCACTGGTAACGCCACTCAATTTTCTCGCTGAGCTGTATCGTGCAATGAACCGTTACCACGACGCGGAGGAGCTTTACTCCCGGGCGATCTCGATTCAGGAAAAAGCACTAGGGCCGGAGCATCCCGATGTGGCTGTTACCGTGAATGATCTGGCGGAGCTTTACCGGAATGAGGGTAAGTTCTCTGAAGCCGAACCGCTTTACAAACGATCGCTTGCCATTCGGGAGAAGACTTTCTCCCCTGGCGACACCTGCGTAACAACCGCAATCAACAATCTCGGATTACTTCGCGAAGCCCAGGGCCTCTACGTCGATGCTGAGCTGCATTTCCGCCGCGTGCTGGACTTGCGCATGCAAGCTCTCGGGCCCGAGCATCCGGACCTGGCCACGCCGCTAAACAATTTGGCGGAACTGAACGCCCGGCAAGGACGTTATTCCGAGGCCGAGAAACTTTACAAACGCACCCTCGATATACGCGAGAAAGCCTACGGTCCGGAACATCCAGATGTGGCGGCCAGTCTGGTGAACTTGGCACAACTCAAACAGGTCCGCAAAAAGTACCGCGAAGCGATCGACCTCCAGCAACGCGCCCTGACGATTCGCGAGAAAGTGCTTGGGCCGGAGCATCCGGCCGTGGCGTCGAGCCTGAACAACCTCGGAGAGCTGAACTTTGCTCGCAAAGACTATGCGGCGGCCGGCGAGTTTTATCGACGGGCCCTGGCCATCCGGGAAAAAGCGCTGGGGCCTGAGCATCGCGCGGTTGCCCTCTCGCTGCACGATCTGGCGGATTTGTACTGCGTCGAGGGAAGATATCCCGACGCCGAGCCGCTGTACGAGCGCGCGCTTGCGATCCGCGAAAAAATTCTCGGAAAGAATCACCCGGATGTCGCGGCGGTGCTGGAGAGCTATGCGAAATTGCTGCGCGAAACGGGACGGCCGACGAAGGCTGAGGATCTGGAGCAACGTGCGCGGCAAATTCGAGCGGCGGCTCCTAAAGCAATTCCGAGAACTGGGAATCCATATACATAATCTCTAAAGGTGCAATCCAGTCGCGCATGCAGCCGGATCATGCCGAGCGCCATTTGAGGAAAACGGCCGCGAGTGGCGGGAGCGTCAGGCAAAGAGAATGCGGACGGCCTTGCGCGGGCTGATTCGAGGCGTTTTGACCGCCTAGATTGCCCACATTCGAGCCGCCGTAATTGGCGGCGTCCGTGTTCAGAATTTCCTCGTAAAAACCAGGCTGGGGAACGCCGACAAGGTAGCCTTCGCGGACAACGGGAGTGGCATTCAGAATCACCACGAGCAAGTCCTCGGGCTTCTTGGCATTGCGGACAAAAGCGAAGACGCTGTTATCGGCGTCGTTGGCGTCAATCCACTCGAACCCTTGCCAATCGAAATCCACTTCGTGAAGCGCGGGCTGGGCGGCGAGCAGCCTATTTAAATCACGCACGAGGTTTTGTACTCCGCGGTGCGAATCGTATTGGAGCAGGTGCCAGTCCAGACTGCTCGCCTCGCTCCACTCGTTGCGTTGTGCCAGTTCCTGGCCCATGAAAAGGAGTTTCTTGCCGGGGTGGGCGCACTGATAGGCCAAGAGGAGGCGCAGGTTTGCAAATTGCTGCCACAAGTCGCCGGGCATTTTGTGCAGAAGCGAATTTTTCCCGTGTACGACTTCGTCGTGGGAAAAAGGAAGCATGAAATTCTCGGAGAAGGCATAGAGCATCGAGAAGGTCAGCTTGTTGTGTTCGTATTTGCGATGAACGGGATTCGCCGAAAAATATTTTAGCGTGTCGTTCATCCAGCCCATGTTCCATTTGAGACTGAAGCCCAGACCGCCGAGATAGGTGGGCCGGGAGACACTGGGCCAGGACGTGGATTCTTCGGCGATGGTGAGGATCCCGGGGAAGCGGCCGTGAGCAACTTCGTTCATGCGCTTGATGAAAGCGATGGCGTGGAGATTTTCGCGGCCCCCGAACTCGTTAGGGATCCACTCGCCCGGTTTGCGGGAATAGTCGAGATAGAGCATGGAAGCGACGGCGTCCACGCGAAGGCCATCGATGTGATATTTATCCAGCCAGAATAAAGCGTTGGAGATGAGGTAGTTCTGGACCTCGTTGCGGCCGTAGTTGTAGACGAGCGTGCCCCAGTCCGGATGCGTACCCTGGCGCGGGTCGGCGTGCTCGTAAAGATGCGTTCCATCGAACTGTGCGAGGCCGAATGTGTCTCGCGGGAAATGCGCCGGCGTCCAGTCCAGAAAGACGCCGATGCCGGCGCGATGGCAGCGATCGACAAACTGCATGAATTCAGCCGGAGACCCGTAGCGGCTGGTGGCGGCGAAATAGCCAATCGTTTGATAACCCCAGGAACCATCGAAGGGATGCTCCATGATGGGAAGCAGTTCGATGTGGGTGTAACCAAGATCCTTCACGTAGGGAATGAGTTGATCGCCGAGTTCGCGGTAAGTCAGCCAGCGATTTTTTTCCTCGGGGATGCGTCGCCAGGAGCCGAGATGGACTTCGTAGACGGAGATGGGAGATTCGATCCAGTTTTTATTGGAACGTGCGCTAACCCAGGCTGCGTCAGTCCACACATAGGAGTCCAGGTTCACGACCACCGAGCCGGTATTGGGCCGCAGTTCCGCGCGGAAAGCGTAAGGATCCGCTTTGAGGGGGAGCATCGCACCGTTTGCGCCGATGAGCTCGTATTTGTAGATGGCGCCTTCTTCGAGTTCTGGAACGAAAAGTTCCCAGATCCCTGAAGAACCACGGGCACGCATGGGATTAACGCGGCCATCCCACTGGTTAAAGTCGCCGACCACGCTGACGCGTTGGGCGCTAGGGGCCCAAACGGCGAAATGCACGCCGAGGATACCTTCGAGTATTTTCAGATGGGCGCCGAGCTTTTCGTAGGTGTCGTAGTGCCGCCCTTCGCCCATGAGATGAAGATCAAACTCGCTGAGGAGATAGGGAAAGGCATAGGTGTCAAAAGCTTCGACGGTTTCGCCGTGGCCGGTATGAAAACGTATGCGGTAGGAATTCGGAGCAGGCGCGCCATGATGCGAATTCGGAAGAATGGCTTCAAAGAGCCCTTCGGGACGCAGTCTCCGGGCCGGGATGGGCTCGGAAGAGCCTTGGAGGAGCACCGTGGCATCCGCGACACCGGGGCGAAAGAAGCGAATAGCCCAACCGTGGCCAAGGGGCGACCAGATCGGATGAGGCCCGAGAACGGAGAAAGGATCGGCGCAGCGCCCAGCGAGCAAGGCATCTATCAGCACATCCTTCTTGGAATCGGAGGCGCTGGCTGGAGCTGCGGGTGATAGCTTGTTTTCTTCAGGCATGGCGCGTTGCTCCGCAGAGGTTGGATGAAGCCTATATCGGAGGCGGGGTACAGTGTACAAGGAGCAGTGAGCAGTGGGTAGTGAGTAGTGCCCCCTGGGGTTTTTTTGGAAGTGTTCATTCTAAAGGGCTTTAAGTGCTGTGTTTTTGGAAGTGCGGATTCCAAACGAGTTATTGGCACATTTTTTGGAAGTGCGGATTCTACAGGACTTAGTGACTGATGACTGGTGATTCGTGACTGGTAGAAGAGAAAGAGCCGACACCGGTAAGGGGTTGTCTTTGTTGCTGCAGAGCTGGTGAGCGCTCGGTTTCGCGGGAAGCGGGATGGTGGCGGGACGGAGGAGAAAAAAGCAGATCCCTCACTACGTTTGGGATAACACCGGAGAGGAACAAGGAGGCGCGGACCTGAAGGTCCGCCGCTAAAAAGGCAAGAGAGCGACGGGCTCGAGTGGGGACAGCGCGGGCGAAACACAGAACGTTGTAGCAGGGTATTGGCGGATAGTTAACTATTTTTGTGTTTTACTGAGTAGGTCATTCGAACGGGGAGGTGCGGATTCGAATGAGAGTGGCGGAAGCTGAACGAATGCAAGGAGTTGGCGGGATTGAGACGGTTTTGTGAGACTGTGGAAATGTGTGGAAAAGTCAAAAGCCCCACACATAAAAGCGACGTGTGGGCCACCCGTCCGTTGAGCTATCGTACGCCAATTGAATTCTAAGGAGCGATCTCGCCTAGGCGGATCAGGAGGCGAGGATGAGATGAAGGCCGGCGGCTTGGGCGAAGGCGCGGAAATCGCGGTCGCGCGTAATGAGGGAAACGCCAGCGTCCACGCAGTTCTGCGCTATCAGGGAATCGGCGAGGCGAGCCCTGCGACTCTTCGCGAGCACTTTTGCGCGTAAGGCCCCGGCCCGTTGCCAAAAACCAGATTCGATTTGGAGCAAGGGCACATCCGTAAGGCTGACGCGCAGGGCTGGCGGAAGTTTTGGGTCGCTCAGGAGTTCGGTGAGGACGACGGGCACCATCACGAACTGGCGGTCCTGCAGCGCTTTGTCCAGCAGTAAAGTATCGTCGCCAGCCGTACCATCCAGAAACGCAACCCAGGTGCTCGTGTCGGCGGCGATCATCGGTCGTCTTTTAGCTGTGCCAATGTGCGCGAGAAGCGAACTTTGCCGCGGAATCGGCGGAGGCGAGCATAGGTATCCGATGCGGCGAGAAGCTCAAGGCCAGTACGGACGGTTTGCGTGATGCCTGTGCCGCTGGCTTGCTGAGCCTTTTCGAGAAGATGCTGCGGAATTTCTACAGTGATTTTGCGTGCTGTCTGCATGATTCGGATTATACCATATTGAGGACCAGCATAGAATATGGTGTCTTTCCGTTTTCGGCCGACAAGTGGCGCGTTCCGAGGTTCAATGAGTTAGGGGCACGATATATCGTGCTCCTACCGGAAGACCAGGGCGTGGCGCGGGGTTCTGGAAGTAAAGTAAGATGCGGTGCGTTGCTGACGGAGGAGTTGAGGGAGATATGCGAATTGTGAGCGAGCGGACTTTTGGGAGACTGCGGGTGGCGGTCTACTTTTTTGCGGCGGCGGGGGCGATGGCGATGATCGCTGTGAATGCAAACGGGCAGGACCGGAGCCAGACGCGGTCGATGGTGATATCGAAGGGCGGGATTGTAGCTTCGGAGTCGCCGCTGGCGTCGCAAGCGGGGGCGCGAATTTTGGAGCGGGGCGGGAACGCGGTGGACGCGGCGATTGCGACGAACGCGATGATGGGCGTAGTCGAGCCGATGATGAACGGGATCGGTGGGGATTTGTTCGTGATTGTGTATGACGCGAAGGCGAACAAACTTTACGGATTGAATGCGAGCGGATGGGCGCCGAAGGGATTGACGATTGAGCATCTGCACGGGTTGGCGTTGAAAGATATGCCGCAATCGGGCGTGAATTCGATCACCGTGCCGGGCGCGGTGGATGGATGGCAAAAATTGGCGGACAAGTTTGGACGGAAGAAGTTGAAGGAGGATTTGGCGGCGGCGATTCGAACGGCGCAGGACGGATTCCCGGTGCCGGAGTGGGATGCGGCGTACTGGGCGGAGGAAGTGGAGTATTTACGGAAAGACGAAGCGGCGACGAGTCTTTATTTGCCAGGGGATCATGCACCGCACGTGGGAGACGTGTTCAAGAATCCGGAGCTGGCCGCATCGCTCACAGAGATTGCAGAGCATGGAAGAGATGCGTTTTATAAAGGAGAGATTTCCAAGAAGATTCTGGACGCGATGAAGCGGCACAGCGGAACGATGACGGCCGAAGATTTGGCCGGGTTTTCTAGCGAGTGGGTCGAGCCGATCTCGACGACCTACCGCGATTGGACGGTGTATGAGATGCCGCCGAATGGACAGGGAATGGCGGCGCTGGAAATGCTGAACATTATGGGGACGTTTCCGCTAGGACAGAAAGATTATGAGTTCGGGTCGGCGAATGCGTTGCACGTGATGATAGAAGCCAAGAAATTGGCTTATGCGGACATGGGGAAATATCTTGGCGATCCGCGAGGGCAGAAAATTCCTTTTGCGACGCTGATTTCGAAGGAGTGGGCGGCACAGCGGGCAAAGCTAATCGATCGGGAGCATGCGAATTGCGACGTGCACGCGGGAGAGATTCCCGTTGGGAGCGATACGACGTATCTGAGCGTAGTAGACCGAGACGGGAACATGGTGTCGTTGATTCAAAGCAACTACGCCGCATTTGGATCGGGGATGGTGGCGGCGGGCACAGGATTCGCGCTGCAAAATCGCGGCGGATTGTTTGTGCTGGATCCGGCATCGCCAAACGCGCTGGCCGGGCACAAGCGGCCGCGACACACGATTATTCCGGGGTTCGCGCTGCGCGGCGAAACGCGCATGGCGTTCGGGATTATGGGCGGATGGAACCAATCACAGGCGCATGCGCAGTTCATTGCGAACATAGCGGACTTCAAAATGAACATTCAGGCGGCGATGGAAGCGCCGCGATTCACGAAGTATACGTTCAACGGTTGCGACGTGATGATGGAGAACCGCTTCAACGGAAAAGTGCGGGAAGAATTGACCGCCAAGGGCCACCAGATCAAGGTGCTGGGGACTTTTTCAAGCAGCGTGGGCGGAGGGCAGGCGGTTTTGCGCGATTTTGCGACGGGCGTGAACTTCGGCGCCTCGGACCCGCGGAAGGATGGTCAGGCGGTAGCGGAGTTACCGTTTGAGTAGATAATCGAGGCCATACCCAAGCTCGGAAGACCGAGAGGGGCGGAGACGGGAAAGTCGATAGGAGTGCGGAAAAGCGGAATGAATCTTCCCAGAGTGCTGCGAGGTACAGGTCGAGTAGTTGGCTAAGTTATTTTGTATGAGTGAGTTACCAGGTACAGGCTTGGCGCGCGAGTTGCACCTGTACCAATGGCCAGGGACGGTGCCCCGCAGCTACGCGTCCCGGTAGTGGAGATCCCCCAATGGGACTCGTACGGGTTGCACCGCGCTTCTGGCATTTCGTTAGCTTCGCGATATTGTGTTCTGCGCTGATTCCTGGCGCTCACGCTCAGACTTTGGGCGTTTCCGGCACATACCAATGCACGCAGGCAAAAGTGCAGGGGAAAGTGATCGCTTGCACCGCGGCTCCGCTGATTTTGAAGAATGACGGACATTTCGAGCTGCGCGGCTGGGAAGGCAGCTACCTGGTGGATGGGCAGTGGGTGGAACTTTCTGATTCGCTGACGAAAGCACGCGCGAAAATCGCACCGGGGCATAAGATTGTGCTTCGCTATTACGGAAAACACGGCTGGACGGAAATGACCTTTGAGCGGCGCGTGGCGGAGATGGGGAAGACGTCGTTGAGCTAGGAAGTAAGTAGTTAACAGTGAGTCGTGAATAGAGAATAGCAAGCCGTGATGTACGCCATGATTATTTCGTAGCTAGATTTCCTGCAACTACAATCCAGATACAAGAAAAAATAAGCCAGTCATTGCTGAAGCACGCTGGGCTGACTCAGTGCGTGCCTGGTTGCCAGCCGCGGCCGCGGAGGACTTTTCCGGCAGTGGCGCCGGTAAGTTTGCCGTGGTCGTATTCGATCTGGCCGTTAACGATGGTGTAGGCGACGCCTTCGGAGAGCTGAGTGGGTTTCGTGAACGTAGCGCGATCAATAATCTTTTCGGGATCGAAGATGGTGACGTCGGCGAAGTAGCCGGGCTTGAGGAGGCCGCGGTTTTCGAGATGCTCGCGCTGAGCGGGGAGGGAAGTGATCTTGCGGATGGCAGCCGCGAGCGGCATGAGATGTTCGTCGCGAACGTAATGGCCAAGGAAACGCGGCATAGAGCCGAAGGCACGGGGATGAGTGTGGGGCTCGAAGATAGGACCGTCGAGCGACATTTCGTTGGCGTCGAGGCCGATGCTCGTCCACGGTTGCTCGAGGCCGGTCTTGATATCCTCTTCGCTGGCCATGAAATAAATGGCGCCGGTTTGCGCGGAATCGGCGATGACGAAGTCCATCAGCGCGTCTTCGGGAGATTTTTTCCAGGCCTTGGCGAAGTCTGCGACCGTCTTGCCCTCGAATTCTTTCAGTTCGGGTTTTTGGACGGAGGCAAGCAGAACGCCGGAGCCGCCGCCACAATCGTAGTAGAGGTTTTCCCAGTCTGGATGATCGCCGGAAGACAATTCTTTCTTAATTCGAGCACGCACGGCCGGGTCTTTGAGTCGCGCGAGAAGTTTTTGCGTGCCGCCATTGGCAACCCAGGGGGGAAGCGCGGAAGCGAGCGCAGTGGCGCCGGCGGGATACGGATACATGTCGGCGGCGATATCGAGGCCAGAATCGCGGGCGGACTGAATGGTGGCGACGACGTTCTTCATGTTGCCCCAGCGCGGTTTGCCGCTGACTTTCAGGTGAAAAACCTCCACAGGGAGATCGGCTTCGCGGCCGATTCGAATCGCCTCGGCTAACGCTTGCATTTCGGACGCTCCTTCGCTGCGCATGTGCGTGGCGTAGAGGCCACCGTATTTTGAAGCGACTTTGGCGAGTGCGATGAGTTCGTCAGTCTTGGCGTAGATATTCGGAGGATAGATGAGGGCGCTAGAGACGCCAAGCGCGCCATCTTTCATGGCTTGCTCGACCAGGGATTCCATCTGGGTGAGCTCGGCGGGAGTGGGCGCGCGATCATCGTCTCCTATGACGGCTTCACGAACTTGCGCCGAGCCGACATAGGTGCCGATGTTGAGGGGAGTGCCTTGCGTTTCGAGCCGACGGAAATAGCCGTCGAGCGTGGTCCAATCGACCGTGAACTTGAATTGATCAAGGAATGGCTTGAGCGGAGCGAGAGTTTTTTCATTTTGCGGGGCGATGGAGCCGCCTTCACCGGTGATTTCAGAAGTGATGCCTTGAGAGAGTTTGCTCAGGGAACGATTATCGAGGAGAAGAGAAGATTCGGACTGGCCAAGCATGTCGATAAAGCCGGGGGAGACGATCTGGCCACGGGCATCGATTTCACGTTTGGCGTGAGTGTCGCGCAAGTCGCCCATCGCCGTGATGCGGTCGCCTTGGATGGCGACGTCGGCGGCGTACCAGGGATTGCCGGTGCCGTCGAGGATGTGGCCGTTGCGGATGATGAGGTCGTAGCCGCCGGGGTTGGAGGCGGACGTGGAGGGAGTGTCGAGCGGGGCGTCGTAGGCAGCTGCGGCGATTTCGCCAAGCGCTTGGCCGCCAACTTCTTGTGCGGCGTCGGGATCAGCCGGCAGGGTGACGTGGTTCACGTAGGCCGCGAAGGCCAGCTTCTTGCCGCTCGCTGTGATGACAAAGCCGGCGAGACCTTTGCCGTTGAGCATCATCTTGCCATTGAGCTTGTCTTCGGAGCCGAATGTGCCGGTTTTTGCAAAGACATGTCCGGCTCCGGGGTTGTTTACTTGAATTTTGGCAAGTGTTCCGTCTTTGCCGAGAATCGGCAGAGCCTTGAAAAACACCGGAAAATCCGGCCGCGTGCTCCAGTAAGCAAGGTAGTGGGCGATGAAATCCGGGCTGAAGAGATCGGCCCAATCGCCGCCTTCACCATCGCCTTGCGAAGCGCCTGAAAGGTCGAGATTGGCTGCCTGTAGAAAGGCGCGCTCGATTTTGAAACCGGAGTGGATTGGATCGGCGAAATCTTTTGCGACGAGCGTACCGAGCAGATAGGGTCCCATGCTGGCGTGAAGATTTTGGCTGACTTTGAGAGTGACCTTGATTTCTTCGGCGAGAGGAAGGGAAACGTGCTCGGCGACTAGGTTGCCGGGCGTGTAGAGGGAAGACAGGCTCTTGAAGTCCCGCGCAGAGGCGTTCTTGGGAGGCTTAACTTGGACCCCTGCGCCAGCGAGAGATTCGGCGAGGACGGTTTCGGCAAATTTTGTCGGCGAGGGCACAGCATATGGGGCGGTAAAGGGATGCGAAGCGGCGGGAAGAGAACCCGCAAGAGTGACAATGACGGAGCCGTCGGGGTTGGTGACCGTGACTGGATCGTGGATTTCAGGTTTGGCGCCTGCGCTGGACGTAGTGAGGTGATTCACGAAGGTGGCGTAGGCGGTTTTGGGGGAAATGGCGAGAGAAACAGGATCGCCTGCTGTTGCGCCCGGCGTTGCGACGAGATCGATGACGTTGTCGTTGACGACGATGGAGGAGATGACTACGCCGGTGCCGCCTTCCTTGCCGCCGTCGGGGAAAAGACTGGCATCGACGAGAACGCGGCCCTCGATTTTCTTGATGCCTTTGGCGGCGACGTCCTTGGCGAACTCTTTGATTACGGCGAGGGGATCGCCGGCGACTGCGGGGCCGCCATACGAATGATCCTCGTCGACGAAGGCGAGTGTCCCGTCCGTCTGGATACGATTCGAGAGATCAGGATCACCGCTGGCGACGAGGATCAGGTCGCCCTTCAAAGTGCCTTTTTTGTCGATGGACCCAGTGCGGTAGATCAGAGTGTGGAAGCGGAAGTCAGCGCCAAGATTCGCAAGTAGCGTGCCCTCCGTTAGTGTTTTGGTCGTGGAGGCAGGGACGAACAATTTATTGGCGTTAATCGAGTAGACGACTTTGCCGGTTTCGAGGGAATAGAACTCGATCCCGAAATTCGCGTGAGCGAATGCGGGACGGTTCATTACTTTTTGGATGCGGTCCGATAGAGAGGCATTCGATTGCGCGCGGAGCGCCCTCGGAGTGCCAAGAAACGCCATAACGAAGTAAAGTGCAATGCCACCGAACACAAAGAAATGCGTGAAGCCGCGGCGTTTTCTATGCAAGATCAGATCCTCCAGAAAAAGTGGCCCGAGACCCGTGTGCGCTAATTCGCGCTGGCAAGTCCCTGGCCAGAATGCAAATCTTCAAACTTGATGTTTAAAATCGGGTATTCACGCCAGTCTTTGTAATCGAAGTGCCACCATTCATGCTCGTAGACGGTGAAGCCCTCGGATTCCATCGCGCGGCGGAGCAGGTCGCGGTGCCAGCGCTGGAGAGAAGTACCGCCCGGATAATCGGGGAAAGAGCGCGGAGACATTTCGTCGTAGGTGCCGGGCATTTCGATAGGCTTGCCAGTGGCGAGATCGTAGAGCGTGAGATCGACGGCGCAGCCGCGATTGTGGCGCGAGCCTTGCGACGGGTCGGCGACGAAGATTTTTCCTTCGGGGGGAGTCGCGTCCCAGAAAATCTTGGTGACGTACCAGGGGCGGTAAGCGTCATGGAGGAGCAATCCGTATCCAAGGGGCTGTACTTTGTGCAGAGCGCGTACGAGAGCTTCGGCGGCGGGGCGTTGCATGAACGCGCGCGCCTGCGTGTAGACCGGCGTGCCTAGGAAATCGTTGGTTGTGGCGTAGCGAATATCGAAGTGGATGACGGGGTCGAGAGACGTGAGCTCGACGAGCTCAGGTTTGCGGAAGGGGCCGTCTTCGTGAGGAGGGGAATCGGCGAGGGCTTCTGCGCGTAGTTTGGTGATCGGTTTCACAGGCTTGATCAGGACCTGTTGAGTTGCGTTCGTGTCCGGCGTCATCTTGCGGTAGGAGACATCACCAATGTGGAACGCCCGAACGCCTAAACGGCTGATATCCAGATGCGTGTGCACGGTGTCTGCAGGCGAAACGCTCACCGAAAAACTTTCGACCTCCTTGTATTTGGTGTCTGGCGAGTGACTATCCCGCTCCCGGATCAGTATCGATCCACCGTCCTCGCTGACGACGAAGACTGGTCCGGACTCTCCGCTTTCAGGTGGCCAGCCGTATTCTCCGATCCATGGTCTCCACATCTTTGGAATGTCATGCGGCTTGGGGCCGGGTTCGAGGGAGGATGAGGTCTGCGCGTTAAGACGGCTGGGCGAGCAAGCAATGAACAGCGCGATCGCCGCGATAAACAGAAATACGACGGACCGTTTCAATGCATGAAAACCAGATGCGCTCATGATCGGCGAAAAATCTTCATAGTGCCGTTTCCGGAATGGAAGTCTACACCGTGTACCAGCGGAAGCCTTTGCGCTGCTCTTCCACAATCTCCTTGAGAATCGCCATGGTCTGCGGACGGCGGTACTGCCCGCAAGCAGCGAGGATGGCATTGACGAGAGCGACGGGAGCCGCGTATGAGGCGCCGTAGGAAGTGGATTCGACGCTGGCGAGAAAGACTTCGTCGCATTCGCGCGCCAGCGGGGAGACATAGGTGTCCGTGATGCCGACACAATAGGCGCTCCGGGCGCGGGCCGAGTGCACGCCTTCCACGGTTTGCCGCAGGCCGCGTCGAAAGCTGATAGCAAGGACCAGGTCACGCTTATTCACGGTGCGAACGAGGTGGGCGATACGCCCTGCGGAGGTGGCCGTAAATACGGGCAAGCCGAGCAACGTGATTTGGTAATCGAGATAATCGGCGAGAATAGCAGCGAGATCGCCGGCAAGCAGTACGATGCGACGCGCGTCGTAGAAACGCTTGGCGAGAGCGGCGAGGCGCGGCGCATCCAGGCTGTTCTTGAGGCCATGCAGATTCTTGAGATCCTGCTCCAGAGCATCGCGAACATAGGCAGGCATACTTGTGACGCGACCGCCGGATTGCATGGTGTCGAGCGAAGTGGCAAAGGCGATGGAGAGATCGTGGAGATGGCGTTGGAAATCACGGTAACTGGCAAAACCCAGGCCGCGGACAATGCGAACGACAGTTGCAGGGTCGGTGTGAAGGCGCTTAGCCATGGCACGCACACTGAGGAGCACATACTCACGGGGATGCTCAAGAATCGGACGGATAATCTCCTGGCGCTTAGCGCTGAGCAGTTCGATGCGCTCCGCGAGAGAGGGAGCCGAAACTTGAGGCTGAACCTGTCGTCGTTTCATGGCGCCAGAGAATTGCCCAAAATGCTCAGCATGTCAACTGCACGAGCATTACGTGAGTGGTGATTCGCGATTAGTCATGCGTGTCCGGTTGAGCGTTTTGAGATTCCGGCCAAGTTATTGGCGCACGTGAACTTAACTGCGAAAAGTCGCGTTTTCGATTTGAACTGGGACGGCTCC
>Ga0247680_1000224_pt1 | contig 20060 bp, 21 predicted proteins | sample CNK21_metaG_FD_182803 | JGI IMG/M metagenome (GOLD analysis project Ga0247680, IMG submission 182803) | Soil microbial communities from Purdue University Martell Research Forest, Indiana, United States - CNK21 | ecosystem: Environmental > Terrestrial > Soil > Temperate forest > Bulk soil...
AGAATCCTTCAACCGATCGTTTCCTCGTCGTTGACAGCGTACCCGCGCATCGCGCCGTAGACTCGATCAAACGCCATGCCCAAGGCACACGATCCATTAGGACGTCTCCGTATCGCCGAACCGTGCCGGGCCGACTGGGAGGGAATGGCCGGCGATGAGCGGGTGCGTCACTGCACGCTCTGCAGCCTCAATGTCTACAACTTCGCGGAGATGACGGGCGATGAAGTGCGCGCGCTCATTCTTCGGACAGAAGGACGAGTCTGCGCACGCCTGTACCGGCGCGCCGACGGTACGGTGATTACCCGCGACTGCCCCACGGGAATGCGAGCGATGCGGCGGCGGGCGTCGCGCGTCGCGGCTGCATTGGTCGCGGCACTGTGCAGTCTTCCGGCTTTTGCATTCGGTGCCAGGGCCTGTGAGAAGCCTCGGCTCAAGACCCATGGATCCAAGGTCAAACTTGTAATCGAACGCGTCGCCACGTCGCAGCCGGCGGCGTTTACCGGCGTGGTCCGTGAAGAGACGGGTGACCCGATCGCCGGGGTCACCATCACGGTCCGAAGCGAGACTGCAACGCGCGTGTTCACCGCGGTCACGGACAGGAATGGTGCCTTCAACATCACTCCGCTGGACGACGGGCTCTATCGCGTAGAGGTGACACTCCCCGGCCTCAGAGAGGTGAAGATCGAGCACCTGCAACTGAAAGCAGGCGAAGTGACGCACGCCAGCGTCGCCCTGAGGTTGGATACGGTCACGACCACGATCACGCTTGGACGCGTCGCCGATCCGCTGATGATGAACGATGGCGTAGGAGTAAGGTTTTCCCACGACTTCATCAACAAACTGCCGTTCTGAAACCAGAGGAGCATTGCGATGGCGCATAAGGTGAACCTCGCCGAAACGTTCAAACAGTTCCACGGCTACTTCCAACCGAAGATCGTCGGCGAGCTGAATGGGCAGGAAGTGAAGCTGGTGAAGGTGAAGGGGGAGTTCGCCTGGCACTCGCATGAACAGGAGGATGAGATGTTCCTCGTGGTGGCCGGGGAGCTGACCATTCAGCTCCGCACCGGCCCGGTCGTCCTGAGCGCGGGTGAGATGTACATCGTTCCGCGCGGCATCGAGCACCGTCCCGTTGCCGCCGAGGAAGCGCATGTCATTTTGTTCGAGCCCGCTGGGACGCTCAATACCGGGAACGTCCGGAACGAGCTGACGGTCGACGCCCCGCAGAGGATGTCATGACGGAGCAGAACGTATCCGTCGATCCGATGACGTGGGTTCTCCCGGAGGATTCGCCGGCGGTGGAGCGCCTTCCGGGCTTTCGCATTCGCAATCTCTGGCGAGGTGCCAACGGCGCGCACGCGCAGCTCGTGGAGATCGATGCCGGAGCCTGCTTTGACGGCATCGAGGTTCACGGGCCCGGCCCGGAGGAGGTCTTTGTCGTCTCGGGTATCTTCAACGACGGTGTTCGCGACTACCCGCCTGGTACGTTCATCCATGCTCCTGCCGGCAGCGCGCACGTCCCACAGTCATCGACCGGTTGCGTGCTGTTTCTCTTTTACCCGGAAGGATGAGGGACCGCGGGATCGGCCCTGTTTCGTCTGACTACGCTCCTATGCCGACGCATCTGCCGCGCCGAGGCCCTCGGTGCGCAGGCGGTTGATGTCCTTGACCGGCGCGTTTCCGAAAAAGCGGCCGTACTCCCGGCTGAACTGGGAGGAGCTGATGTACCCGACGCGCCGGCCTGCGCTCCCGGCATTTATCATTGTCGTGAGCATCAGCCGCCGTGCTTCCTGCAACCGGAGCGCTTTCTGCTATTGCAGGGGGCTCATCGAGGTGCGATCTGCGCCGCCTCGTAGTCGTAGGTGTAATCGCCGATCGTCACCCGTTTCGCCCCTTGCGCGACGATGCACAACGAGGCCCGCTGCGTGTAGTGCGTCAACTCCTCGTTCGTATGCGACACCTTGATGGCGTAGACACCGGGTACGCGCAAGGCGAAGGTTCCGTCGTTCGGTGCATGCGCGCTGATCAATGTGGCCAGCCTGGCAATGTCGGGTTTCGCAGGCATCATTCCGCTCCGTCTCCGGAAGGGTAATCCTCATTGCGTCAGAAGGTGCCGTCGGTTGACTTCGACAGCTCCGCACTCGCGTCCAACGCGGACGTCAGGACGGCCAGTGTTGAGGATTCTTCCGCGGCCACGACGCTGTGTCCCACATGGAGCGCCGCATTCACGACTCAGGCTCCGATCCCGCGAGCATCGCCTCGCGCCGATGAGCACTTCGAACCCGGGTGCGTAATGCTCTTCCGAGATCAGACCGCAGAGTCGAGTAGTTTCAGCCAGGCGTCCACGACGTTCGCCCTCGTCATAGGCCCACGAGACATTTCGCGCCATGCACCAAGCAGGGGATCGAGCGCTTCACGGACACCGAACTCCGATCGCATGCGCCGCAGCACGTTTCCGGTAAAGCGGCATACCGTGGCCTGCGCAGGTCCCATTCGCCGGACAAACTTGTCGAAAACGGGAAGAACCCAAGGCAGCGACTCCGATGTCAGCAATCCGAGAAACTGCGCGTCATCAGGCGGAATCCCTCCATCGGGATGAAACCAGGAGAGCAGGTGTGCCGCCAACCTCACACGGTTCGGGTACGAGCTATCGGCTGCGATGTAATGCAGCCGCGAGACATGGGGAATCGCGAATGCCAGTTCTGGGCGATCCGTGAACGCGACCGGCCCGGCGATGTGAGGGAGCATCGCCGCCTCCGCGGGCAGCCGGATTGCAAATGGAAAAAACTCCGTGTCACGACTCAGCCGAGTTACGGCGCCATCGGCCACATGCAGGATAGCTTCTCGAAGTTTTTTTTCGCTCTTGGGCCGAAGCCGGATCAACCGTCCCCATTGTCCCGGTGCAAATAAGAGCGCCTCCGGCCGGGCGAGTAACGCATCTACCAGCGGTCGCGCAGGTAGATCATCAACGAACAAGGGTCTGCCGATCCCCGACCGCCTCCAGACTGCTTCGCTGATCAGCGTCAACGCGACGCCGGGCTGGCCGTTGACGAAGCTCGCCCACTCGCCGTCGCTGGGCACCAAGCCTGCCAGAGTGACCACAGACGGTCGGGGTACCCGCTGGCCGCGGAACGTTTCATACTGAAGCAACTGCAAAAGGTCGCGGTCAGAGGCGCCGCGCATCTCCGACAAGTGGTCGGCAATGCCGTCGCTGAACCCGATCGGAATCTGGGCCTTGACGTGTCCGGGAAGCGACGAAAGAAGCGACGGTGAATAACCAGCTGCCACGCTTGCAAGCTCCCTCAGGGCAACGGGAGTATGCAACGTTCCGAAGCGGACAATGGCGTGCAACAGCCGACCGAACGGCGAGCTCGGGGACGGTTCCTCGGCATATGCGCCGATGGAAGCACCGGGAAGACCGCGGGCCCAGTCGGGCTCGTAATAGGTCAGGCGTACGATCTTCACCGACTCTGTGGCTCCAACTTGGAGTTCGTCTTCGGGCTGCAGGTACCACCCCAGAAGATCGACTTCCATGGGCGACCAGCCACGGTTCGATGCAACTTCCATCGCTGTGTCACAGGACCACGCCAGGGCCAGACGAATGCCGTCCCGCGTGGCAGTGTGTAGCGCTGGCCAGTGCTCGCTCGCGACGAGATCGCAGAGCAGACCAACGAACCACTCCGGAGGCCGACGGGTCCCGCGGATTCTGGCGGCGATCCGCCCGACGAGACCGAGAAACGCATGAGGCGCCTCGGAGAACGCCGCCATCACCCGCGGCACTGCCTCGTGATCATCATGGAGAAGAGTCGCCACGCCTACAGCCGCTCCGATATGCTCTTCCGGACGAGACTTCTCCAAGTTCGCGATCATCAAATCCAGCAGCCAGTTTCGCGATGCCGGAAATCCGATTGAGAGCATCTGCGACAACACGGCATCCTCGGTCGACTCGAACGCCGGCAGGAGCGCGTGTCGAAACGGCTGACGCATCCGGCGGTCCTGCTCGAGGACGCCTTCGCCCAGTAGCCGCAACACCGCGAGACTCCCCCGGCAGAGCCTCCGATTGAGCATTCCGATCGATAGATCCTCGTCTTCGTCGAATCCCTCCAGCGCTTGCGCGGCCACCGGCAACTCCATCTGCCGCCGCGTCTCGACGATGGCGCTCAGCAGGAAGTGGAGGACCTCGCGCCAATGGGAATCGCCCTCCAGAAGGTCGAAGCGCGACCGCAGATCGCCTTCCTCGAGATCTTCGTAAATGAACTCTCCCGCGAAGAACTCTTGCAACTGGCGGACATCGAAGCGCACATGGTCGCCGCTGTCGGGCGTATTCACGAGGACGAGCCGTTCCGTCGTCGCCTCCATGACCGTCCGGACGATCCGTTGGTCCTCATTCCCGACGTCAGCCACGGCAGAGTGCACGAGCTTCTCGAACTCGCTCTTCTCCATGAACGTCTGCGCACCTTCGCTCGTCTCGGCGCGGGCATGCAGCACAAATCCGAGGCGGCCGTGTACGAGCTTGAGGAGTTGGGTCTTGTCCCTGAGAAGCGCGGTCAGCTCTGCATCGGGCAGATGGTGGTTGGCTTCACGCTTGCGGATGACGTCGTAGAAATTGCGGAAGAGCTGCCACCGCCGGTCCGGCGGCTTCCCTCCTTCGCGCACGACAATGGCCATGATGTGCGACTGAAGCGGAGTAGTCATGAGCTGCCGGATCGAATCACTCTGCATGGCTTTGGTGAGGATCTCCATGTCGCGGCCGGCGTCGCTTTCCGAGCGCTTGAAGGAGACAAGCGGCTTCGCACAGCCGAGCGCCTGATCCGCGTCCAGCAGGGGAAGTACGATACCCGCGCACTCCAGCCGTGAGAACTCACCTGAGTATCCCTGCGGCCGGGAAGTGCAACAGATCAGGACATCCGCGTCCATTTCCACGATCTCGTTCTCAATGAAATAGAGGACTTCGGCAGCCACAAGCGACTTCACGTCATGGGGGACCTCGTCCAGTCCGTCGAACAGCACGAACCACGACCGAAGCGCCATGGCACGGCGCAATGTCCCAGTCTCTACAGTCTGCCCCACACTGGCACTGAGCTTCCCAGCAACATACTTCAGTATCCGATGCGGACCGGAAGAATCCATCTGCTGCGACGCAAACCATTGCGCGAAGTCCTTCAGCTCGATCGTCAATGGAATGCGGGGTGTCTCTGGCCAGAGGCTGGCTGCCTTCGCGGCGTTTTCAACGGCGGCGGCAAGTTCCCGATGTTTGGGGGATGTGTTGAGGGATGAGTCGAGCTGGACGATCCGCGCGCGTTGGAGCTGTGCAAAGTACTGTCCGATCGTCGACTTGCCCTGCCCCGGGCCGCCGCGGACGAACCAGACGCCAGCCCTTCGTGCATCGCGTCTCCAGCGCACCCAGTCGGAGCCGGCTGCATATCGTTGCGCTGAAGCGCGGTGTGAGGCGGCGGAGGTTTGGAGCAGAAGATCAATGGCGTACCCGTCGTTAGATTTAGAGGCCGGGTGTTCGAACCCCCGTGAATAGGTCTGTATGGGAAGGTCGATGAACAAAGCATGGATGCCCGGTTCGTCATCGGCGGCTGCGCCCGCCTGCTCGAGCTTGCTGAATTGATATTCCTGCATTTGACCGACGACGAGATGCCAGATCAAGCGCTCCACGCTGGCGCGGCAGTCTTGCAGCGCGTTACTCATCTCCGACAGCACTTCGCCCGGGGTAAGGAAGTGGCCGTAATGCCGGGCCACATCGGAATGTTCGATCAGCAGATCGAGAAGCTTCCGGCCGCCCCAGATGGCAAAGCGATCCGACAGCTTCTTGTTCGCGTCGAACACCATCTGTCGGGCGCGGTCGAATGTTCCCGTTTTCGCGACCCCGCTCGGATCGATGTTTGTGGCAATGATCCAGTTGTCAGGCCAATGCCGGCCGGACGTAGGATCCTTAAATAGTTCGATTTCGCGTCCGATCTGTTCGAGCAGCCAGCGCTGCGGGTCTTTCGACAGGTGGGGCGCGTGGAACTTCGACTGGAGGTACCAGACACCGTTCCAGCGCGATTTAGGGTCAGCGCCCGAGGGATAATTCGCGTAACCCTGAAAGTAGCCGTCGCGGCCACCGTCAGCGCCTGGACAGAAACCTGTCTGTCCCGCGCCCAGTACACGCAGCGCCAGTGCGTTGACCATATGCTCGAATGAGACAGGTCCGAGTTTCGCCAGATCGTACGAATCCGCCATGATGGAAGGATCGTATTCTCGCACGTTCGCGAGCTCAGTCCCGACCATCGTCTACGCGACCTTGTTGTAGAAGAAGTCATCGTCCATCTTCCCTGTCCCGCTGCGGATCGTTCTTCGTGCGTAGTGACTTCGGTGCCATAGAAAAACGAAGGCTTGACCCCGGCTGTTTCTCTTGACCGTGGCTTGTTTCCCTTCCCCTATTCACAGCCCCACGCGGCTGCGGGCGACGATCAGCTCATGCCAGTCGAAGAACGGCAGTTCGCTCTCCGTGGCGGCGACTTCGCGCCACACGTCACGGCATAGGGAGCGGAAGGAGAGGTAACGGGTCTGTTCGTATTCGGACCAGGCGTCGGACAGACGCTGGTGGCGGAGGTTGCAGACGGCCAGGGCGCGCGACATGCCGTAGGAGAGTGGGACGACGGAGCCATCATCTTCCACGACCAGCACTCCCATGAGGTCAGAGGCGATGCCGCTGACTAAGTCCCGATCTCCGGCATAGACAAGTTCCGGGCGCTGCCGGAGAAGGTCGCGGTCGAAGACGTCGTACTGCACGGTGAGGCCGGGGTGCTCGGCTTCGATGGCGGCGATGATGAGCCACGCGCGCGCCAATACGTCGTCGTCGGGCGCGTCGCCGGCCATACCCGCAGCGGCTCGGCCGGAGCGCTCCAGTGGATGGATATGCAGAAGCGCAGCGCCGTGCTCGACGGCGAAGTCGCCCAGCCAGGCCAGATGCTCCCAGGTCCGGCGCGAGAGAGCGTGGATGATCCCAAAGCACATTCCGGCATCGGCCGCGGCCTTGATGCCGGCCTCGGTCTGGTCGAATGCACGCTCCGAAGCCCGGACCTGATTGTGGATCTCGGGAGGGCCGTCGACGCTGATCGCCAGTACGTCGACAAGATCGCGCAGGCGGCGCGTGCGGACGTCATCCAGGAGCGTGCCGTTGGTGGTCACCAGAGTGCGCATACCGAGCGACCGGGCGTGATCGAGCAGCGGAACGAGCCCGCGGTAGGCCAACGGCTCGCCGCCGGAGACTGCCACGGACTCGTAGCCCAATGCGGCGGCATCCGTGAGCGCGTCGCGCAGGAGGGAGAGATCGAGCGCGCCGCGCTGCTCCGGACCCGAGGACGAGTAGCAGTGGGTGCAACGGAGGTTGCACGCCAGCGTCGGATGGACCTGCAGAATGCGCTGGCCGAGGCCCACCGGCGGCGCGAACGCCGCCGGCTGTTGCTGGGTCTGTGGAGTCATCGTTGAACGGAGAGGTCGAACTGAGCCTCGAACAGGTGCGGCACCGGGATGCCCTTGGTCAGGATATTCAGTCCGCGGATTTCGGGCCGCTGCAGGAACGGCAGCAGCGATGCGAGCTGATTCGGTGCGACGTGGACCTCGATCCTCACGCTGTCCACGACCGGCGGAATACCGTTCGGCAAGCCGCGCACAGGCTTCAACCCTTTGGCCGACAGCTCCTTGACGAAACTGATGGCGCTCGACAGCGCCTCCCTCGGGACCCCGCCCGCCCTCAATGCATCGGTCATTGCCTTGTCCACACCCGACTGTTTGGTAGTTGCCATGGGGAGATTCCTTCCTTTCCGCCCGGATTCATCCGCGGCGATCGAGAAGTAGTGCGGCGAGGCAGCGAGACGTTACACGGCGCGGAGCGCTAGCCGGATTCAGTGTCCGGGGCCTAACCCATCAGTAGCGTGTAATTCCGGGAAGGACTCACGCGGAGGCGCGGAGTGCGCGGAGAAAGAAGGTCCTCGTCATCTCCTCCGCGTCTCCGCGCCTCCGCGTGAGCTCAAGTCGTTCGTTCCACCCCTGGGACCGCGGGCGTCTCGACCGCGTCGAATGCCCGCCATCCTGCTGATCGTAAGCGCGGTCGAGACGCCCGCGCTCCCAGGGGTCGTCGCTTCAATACTCGACGAACGCCTCATCCGGGTAGCAGTAGAGCCAGCGCTCGCCGGGCTCCGCCGAGGCGATGACCGGATGGCTGGTCGCGCGCGCGTGTTTGGAGGCGTGACGGTTGGGTGAGTCGTCGCAGCAATGCGTCCCGCCGCACTCCTGACACGTTCGCAGGTGGACCCAGCGGGAGCCGATTTTCACGCACTCGTCGCACTCGTAGCGCTTCGGATGTTTGACCGTCGTAATGGCTTCGAGGTGATCGCAGCGTTGATCCGGCATCGACGTTCCTTTACTCGTGAAGCACCTGATGGACGAAGGCGATGGCGATGGAACCCTCGCCGACGGCAGATGCGACGCGCTTGATGTTACCGCCCCGTACATCCCCCACCGCAAAGACGCCGGGACGGCTGGTTTCGAGAAGATACGGCGGCCGGGTGAGCGGCCACTCCGCCCCGGCCAGATCTTCTTGAGACAGATCCGGACCGGTCTTGATGAATCCTTTGTCGTCGAGCACGATGCACCGGTCGAGCCAGCGGGTGTTCGGCGCGGCTCCGGTCATCATGAAGACGTGGCGGATGTCGCGCGGCTCCTCGTCACCGTTCTGATTGTCACGCCAGCGGACCCGTTCGAGGTGATTTTCCCCTTCGAAACCGACGATCTCGGTGTGGGTGTGCAGCGTGATCCCGGGGTTATCTTCGATGCGGAGAATGAGGTAGCGCGACATGCTCTCTGCCAGGCCGCCCGCGCGGACCAGCAGGTGCACGTGCTTCACACTCTGAGCGAGAAACACGGCCGCCTGGCCGGCGGAATTGCCGCCGCCGACCACGATGACCTCCTCGCCGGCGCAAAGCTGCGCCTCCATCGGCGTCGCGCCGTAGTACAGCCCCGCCCCCTCGAATTGCGTGGCGTTCGCGAACGACGGCCGGCGATACTCGGCGCCCGTGGCGATGACGAGCGCACGTGCCAGGACGCGCTGCCCGTCGTCCGTCTGAACGGCGAACGGATGCCGATCGCAGGTCAGCCGGGCCGCTCCCTTGGCGATCATGATCTGGGCGCCGAACTTCTGGGCCTGCGCGTACGCACGCCCGGTGAGGTCCAGTCCGGAAATGCCGGTCGGGAAGCCAAGATAATTCTCGATCCTGGAGCTGGAACCGGCCTGGCCGCCAGGGACGTTCGCCTCGAACACCAGAACGTCGAGGCCTTCGGACGCGCCGTAGACCGCCGCCGAGAGTCCCGCCGGCCCCGCGCCGACGATGACGACGTCGTGCAGTTGCTCGGGGTCGATGGCCGGGTTAAAGCCGAGGCACTCGGCGATCCGCTGATTGGAAGGATTGCGCAGCACGGCGTCGCCGCGGCAGATCAACACCGGCACATCGGCCGCGCTCACATGAAACCGATCGAGCAGCTCCTGCGCCTCGGCGTCGCGATCGAGGTCGACGTAGGCGTACGGATGCCCGTTGCGAGTCAGAAACTCCTTGATCCGCAGCGTGCCGGCACAATGCACCGAGCCGATCACGACGACGTCGCCGAGCCCCCGCGCGATCAACTCGCTGCGCCGAAGGATGAAGGCCCGCATGAGGATCTCGCTCAACTCGGCGTCGGTGTGAATGAGGGCCAGCAACTGCTCGCGATCGAGCTCGATCACCTCCCCCGGCTCGCTGACCCGGAGGCGCGACAACGCCCTCCGCCCGGTGATCATGGTCCCCTCCCCCGAGAATTGCCCATGCCGGTGCGTGACGATGAGCGTCTCGGTCCCGCCGGCGGGCCGCAATACCTCCACCGCGCCGTCGACGACGAGGAAGAAGGGGACGATCTTCTGCCCCACCTCGACGAGCACTTCGTCGCGCGCGATGGCGCGGCGATGGCCATGGGCGGCGATGCGGTCGATCTGGGGGCCGGTGAGTTTCGGGAAGAGGTGCTCTTCCATCGAGGATGACGCAGCGAGTCCCAGCGGGGGTGGGGGGGAGGGGGTCACGGGGGAAGCCTCTTCGTCAGGTAGGGCATTGGAGGATTATGCGTGAAAGTGATGCAACGCATGAACCTGTTGGCCACACCGGCCTTGAGGTCTCCCCCGATCGCCCACGGCTGACGATCGATGGAGAGCCAAATCGTGACCACCCGTTGATCGGTGGTGTGGCCGATGGCGGACCTCTCATCAAACATGCGCTCGATGATGGCGTCAACTTCTTCGACACCGCGAACATGTACTCGCAGGGGGTTCCAGCGAGGAGATCGTAGGCATAGCACTGAAGGACTGTGTGCATGATATATTCCACCCAACACACATTTATGCCACTCCGTTGGATTCGAAAGGCACTGCTCGTTACAATTGTCGCGTCTGCGGCAACCGCCGCCGAGAACCCGTCCGTCGTGATGAAGACATCCGGCTCGTGCAGTCCGGCGGTCGCTGACGTGAAGGGCAACGTGACGATTACCTGCCATGGCGTCACTCCCGATGCTCTCAAGAAGCTGGAAAAAGTGCCCGCTCTTCTGGAGCAGTTGATCCGCAATTCGGATCGGACTGAGTTGATCGCCCGGCTGGACGCACTCATTGGCGCTGTGGAACCGGCGCCCACAGATTCTTTCTTGATTTACGGCTTCCATCTGGCCCAATCGGCGACAAAGGTCGACTCGACGTCCTTCCCTTACGCAGACATCAAGAAGTCTGCTTCTTACAACGAGTTCCGACGATTGCTCACCCAAATTCCCGATCCATACACACAGGAGGACGATATAGTCATTTTCCGAATGCGGGACGAAAAGGTGCTGGGGCCGGATAATGTGGTTGACGTAGCCTCCTCAGGCAATCTCGCGGTTATGATCGTTCCTCGCGCGCTGCTGGCCGAATTCGGCGGCGATCAGCATTTGGCATTCACTTATCTCAAGAGCCAATTGGAGAATCTGCCATCCAAACAAAAGCGGTGATCAAGCTGATCGAGACTCTGCCGGAGATCCTCAAGCAAGCTGCCCAAAGCCAACTGGGCACGCTTGCGCTGATGACGATCATCCTCGGCATTATCGGTTACATCTTCTTCAGAAAAGCCGGCGAGAAAGCTCGCCTTTTTGTCTTCGTAATTCTCTTCGCGGGTGTAGCTGCATTCGCAGTGTCGATCTCTCGCGTGCCGACACTGCCAGCTAAGGGTAGTTCCGACCCGGCGAAATATCTACCGGCGACGGTCAAGCAGAGAACGACAGGTCCAAACAGTCCCGCCGTGTCGGGAGTGGGCGGGGACGTGAATTTCAGCGTTAATTCAACGGCTACTGACGCAGAAAGCACAAAACCGATAACGCCGACGGAGCCCGCCACCTTCAATAAGGGACTAGCTTCCGGCTCTATATCGCAGCAAACGCAGGGTACGAACAGCCCTGCCATTCAAGGTGTGCAGGGCTCGGTCAAAGTGACTATCGACCATTCAAAGAAGAAGCACTAGTGTCTGCATCCCCGGCAACACTTGTGAGTAGCAACCTTACTTTTCGTCGTCTGAACGCAACACTGTTTTTGCAAGTCTTTCAAGTATCTTCTGATCAGGCTCAACCGTGATCTCGAATGGCGCTACTCGTAAAGCAGTGATGTCATCAAGCAGCAGGATCATTCGCACGAGGCACCGCTTGGCCTCGGCGGCCGTAGAACTCCCATGCACACCTTTGTTGGCTAGTGCGTAGAGCGCATCAACTTGCGCTGCCCACATGTCAATCGAAGCGCTCACGAGTTTCACTGATGCATCGCTTGCCTGCTGTCGATCAACGAAAGCAAGGAGGCGGTTCTTGTACTGGCTCGGACCCAGTTGTCGCTCTCCAGGCGCGACGGCCTCTGGTGGCAGGATGCAGTCGGTGACATATTCAAAGAGACGACGGCACGAAAGCATCACGTGCGCAACATCCTCCGCCGTTTCGGCCGTGTCTAGGGCCTTCAGAGCGCTATAGAGACGCTCACCAACCTCAGGCGCAGCATCAGACAGGCGGGTAACTGAATCTTCGGCGATGAACCCAAGCAATCCCGACGCTCGACGTTTCCATAGCGCGACGCGCCGGGCCTCTTCAAAAGTGTGACGTGCATCGAAGATCGAGTAGCGGGAATTCAGCGACTCGTATGTCACCGGCCCCAAGCCTGCCCCTTCAAGCCGAATCCGAATGCCTTCATCCTTAGACTCTTCGCTCGTGCCATCCCAGAACAGTGAAATACCGCGAGGCGTCAAACGGTAGAAATGACCAATCATCGACGAATAGAGTTGCCAATGAAGTGCCGATGAGTCATCCACTTCGAGCGCGCCGAGGTAGAAGTCCAACATGCGCAACCGACGATCTAACTCTCGTGTCGACTCGTCATCGATCGCTTCGAAGCCAAGCACAAAGACCCTATTGCCGTATACAAGTTCGCGCGCGTCGTTGTTCAGCGAGGACCAAACGGGTGACTCGCCGTTCACCCAGGCATCGGACAACGCCACGCGATCAACAAATTCGTGCTCTTTTCGGAAAGACTCGGCTAACGAGCCCATGAGGAGGTCGCCCATGAACACTTTCGAGTTGACACTGAGACGCTTCGGCTCTCGAATAGCTGCAAAGAACGCATTCTCTACCTGAGGTCCGTAGTAACCCGACAGGCCCTCTGCTTGCGAATCAAAATGATAGGCAACTTTCATTCGCGTATTGAACCCTTCCGCGACTTCGCCGAGCTACGGCGGCTACGATCGAGCACTTTGACCAACTCCGAAACATCGCACTCCAGCCCATCCGCGAGGCGAAGCAGCATGGCGAGACCAGGGAGCATGACGCCGCGCTCGACGTTGCTGATGAACGGCACGTTCGATGAGCAGCGTTCGGCGAGCTGAGGCTGCGTCAGGCCTCGGGCCAGGCGTAGCTCTCGCAGGTGCGCACCGAAGACTTTCCCTGCTTTTGTCGTTGTCTGTATCACTCACGACTCTTGACAAACCGCATGTCGCGACTTATCTTTACATTTAAGTCAGCCAGCCATCAGGAGGCATGCTTCATGGACGAAACCACCCGTTCCAGCATCCGCCACATCTTCCTCTCTCCCCGTCCGCACTTCGCCCTTCTGACCGTGGCGCAGTTGCTCGGGATGACGCTCAAGGAACTGAAACGGGAGATCGAGGATGGAGCGATTGTAGCGGTTTCGACGGCGCTCGGGCAGCGGATGTCGCGGGAGGAGTTGGTGGCGGTGGCGATGCGGACGTGGGAGCAGTCAGTGATCGAAGAGGCCCTCGGCGCGGATGCGCCGGCGGTGCTGCCGGAGGCGATCCGGCTGGTGGAGTTGCGAGCGCGGGTTATCGCCCAAGCCACTCGCGCTCTTCATCGTTCGGCAGAAAAGACATGCGCGTTCATCGTAGCGCGACGGAGCGCTCCCGGCAGCGAGACTCCAAACGCCTTGTAACCCTCAGCGGCGAGACGCCACCGAGCCAGCCGGCGAGACGCCAGCGCTCCGGCTTAACGCTTCGCGCTCAGCTTCCCGAACTTTGCCTATGTCGACGGGCTCGTACCATGTAGAGCATTACTTTCTGGTAATGAAGCAACATGCCGTATGCGTCACCGTTCCGAAAAAGCCCCAGAGGAGCACGGCGCTGAACATCAGCGACAAGAGGATGCTCGCCGCGCGGCGCGCCCGCTGGGGCGGCGCGGCAACCAGCCGCGCGAGCCGATGGCTCAGGAATGACGACGCTGTCGACTGCAGCAGGAACGTTTCTTCGGGATTGGCGAGTTTCGCCAGCGCCGAGACCAGGTCTCCGCCATGCGCGTTCTGAATCACGGACTCGTCACAGGAGAGCTCCCGATACAGCGAAAGGCGGGAGCCTGTCATCCAGAGGAATGGATGAAACCACAGTACACAAAGGCCGGCTTCGTGAATCAGACGGATCAGGTTGTCGCGCCGCCGGGCATGGGTAACCTCATGGATCAGGACCGCATTGAGCTCGTGCTCGCTCAGCAACCGTTCGATCCCGTCGGGAAGTGAGATGTGCGTTCGCAATACCCCATTCGCTGCCGGACCTTGACGGCTCGCGGCGAAACGCACCGGGACGCCGTGAGCGACGATCATCGGATCGCGCCGGCTTGCCTTCTGTGTATTGCGGCGCTCCGCCCTTACGCGCAACCAGAGGCGTGTCGACATCAATGTTGCGCCGGTCAGCCATACTCCGAAGAGCAGCGAGGCGGCGGGGCTTCGCGAGATGCTTCCGGCCATGTCGCCGATGACGCCCAGCGGGGAGGCGGGCAGGAGAAGCGAGGTCCAGTATCTGTCGAGAAGCGCGCCCAGCGGGAAAACGAAATTGAACGACGTCGCTACCCAGATCCAGTATTTCGTGGTGGCGCTGCCGCGCAGCGTCGATGTCAGAGACCAGGCAGCGATCCAGACGATGGAGGCATACAGGAGGTGGACCTGGAGGTAATACAACCCGCGCGTGATCAGCTCATGCATGCGGCTTTCCTCCTCGGCCGCGGCCGCTCCTGCTGCCTGCCGCCGTTTGAAGAGCCTTCAGGTCTTTCAGCGTGAGCGTGCCGGTCTCGAGCAGATCGGAGACGAGCAGCCGCGGAGAGCCGCCGAACAGATCGAGGAGATCCCGGACCAGCCCGCTCCGATAGTCGCTCTGGTCGATGGCCGGCTCGAAGAGCTGCGCATTGCCGATCTTTCGCGCCTTGCGCAGCGCCCCTTTCTCCTCCAGCCTGTACACGAGCGTCTGGACGGTCGTGTACGCAACCCGCTCCTCCTCGGGCAGACTCTCGAGGATCTCGCGGACCGAGCATGTTCCGAGCTTCCAGTACTGCTCCAGGATGCGCGTCTCGGCTTTTGATAAGCGTGCGTGGCTCATGGCTCCTACGACTCCCGGCGAGGCTACGACGATATCCGTAGCCTAAGACGTGGTCAAGTTGTTACGTTTCTGAACGGAGCGCCTAATGCAGCGTGCTCTGCAAGCACACGTCTGAGACTGGCACACAACCCATTCCCTGTCAGTAGGTTACGGTCCGTCAAACCTGGTATTGGCTTCGCAATTATCCAGGGCAAGGAGGTTCACTATGGAATCCTCGAACAAGCACAAACTCATGGCAGGTGTCCTCTCCGTAGCCCTGCTTCTGCCAGCCACAACTGCATTCGGTAACGACTGGTCCAAGCCGAAGAGCCGTGTCAAAGGCACGGCGATCGGCCTCGTGGCCGGGGCGGCCGTCGCCGGCCCGCCGGGAGCCGTCATCGGCGCGGCGGTCGGTAACGGCGTGCAATCGCTGAGACACAACCGCATGACTCACCACCGACATCATCGGAGGTAAACCGTTGAGAATGTCGCGAGGGGCGATCTTCGCCCCTCGCGCCGGCACGGCCGGCTGCGCTGGTTGCCCAAGGCTCGGCCACCATCTCCGCTCCTTCGTTCTACCCATAGTGTTTGCCCTGTAACGCTTCGCGAAACGAAGGTCTGGCCCTCACAAATCGCATGAAAAAGGAACGTCGCGCTCTGCTACGCTCCGCGAATGCGTACGTCTTCTTCTCTCGCCTTCGCAGTCGCCTCCGCTCTCGTATTTGCCACCCTCACCGCGTCCGCCCAGCCGAAGGCGGGCAACTCCGTCGAATCCCACCTCGCCGCGCAGAACGCGCTCTTCGAGGAGTCGTGGCAGACTGACCTCAAGCTCTCCCCCACCCGTGCCACGGCTGTCGGCGACTACCGCTACAACGACAAGCTCGGCGACAACTCGCTGGCCGCCGTCGCCCACCGGCACGAGATCAACGCCGGCTTTCTGGCGCGCATCAAAGCCATCTCGCCCGAGGGATTCAGCGAAGAGGACCGGACCTCGCACGATCTCTTCCTCCGCAACCTGCAGGAGGGGATGGATGATTACGACCTGAAGGATTACGAGATGCCGGTCAATGCCCAGGGAGGCATTCACACGAACCTCGCCGACCTGCCGAACGCCGTCCCGCTCGATTCCGTCAAGCATTACGAGGATTACATCGCGCGGCTGCACCAGATCCCGAAGGCGTTGCTCCAGACCGAGGAGGTCATGCGCGCCGGGGTCAAGGACCACCTGGTCATCGTCAAGTTCCTGGCGGAGAAGATCCCCACGCAGTGCGCCGGCATCATCGCCGCCGACCCCTTCCTCATCCCGATCAGGAAAATGCCGGCGAGTTTTTCGGACGCCGACAAGAAGCGGCTGGCGGATGACATCACGGCGGCTGTCAACACCGAGGTCCTGCCGGCGTACAAGCAGTTCGCGTCGTTCGTCACCGCGGAGTACGTCCCTGCCGGCCGGGCCACGCTCAGTGTCGAGAGTCTGCCCGACGGCAAGCGCCGCTATCAGGCCGCCATCCGGCGGCTGACCACGACCAACCTCTCGCCCGCCGAGATTCACCGCATCGGGCTGGCCGAGTACGACCGCATCGTCGCCGAGATGACCGCGCTGGCCAAGGCAAACGGTTACAGCGATCTGGCCAGCTTCCGCGATCACATCGAATCCGACCCGAAGTACAAGCCCTCCTCGGCGCAGGCGATCGTCGACGACTTCGACCGTTACATCAAGCAGATGCGCCCCAAGCTTCCGGAGCTCTTCACCGTCATCCCCTCGGCACCGGTCACGGTGGAACCGATCCCCGACTTCCAGAAGGCCGCTGCCACGCACTATCAGACCGGAACGCCCGACGGGAAGCGCCCCGGCCGCGTTTCGGTGGCCGTCTCGGACTTTCAAAGCCGCTCGTTCATCAACGACGAAGCGGTCGCGTACCACGAGGGCATCCCGGGTCACCACATGCAGCTCTCCATCCAGCAGACCCTCAAGGGGCTGCCCGAGTTCCGCAAGCACGGCGGCAACTCCGCGTACACCGAGGGGTGGGCGCTGTATGCCGAGCAACTCGGGAAAGAGGTCGGCTTCTACCAGGATCCCGGCTCGGACTACGGCCGTCTCCGCTCGGAGCTCTTCCGCGCCGTCCGTCTGGTGGTCGACACCGGCATCCACGACATGGGATGGAGCCGCGACCAGGTGGTCGAGTACATGCGCAACTCGCACGCCGTCGACGAGCCGACCATCCAGTCGGAGACGGACCGCTACATCTCCTGGCCGGCCCAGGCATGCAGCTACAAGCTCGGCCAGCTCAAGATCCGCGAGCTCCGGACGCGTGCCACGCAGCAGCTCGGCTCCCACTTCGACATCCGCGCTTTTCACGACGAGGTGCTGGCCGGCGGCAGTCTCCCGCTGGATCTACTCGATGCGCGCATCAATCGGTGGATCAAAGGACAGGTGCTGGCCATCGCAAAGTAGGCCGGGAGGCCTTATCCGCAGATGACGCAGATGAACGCAGATAAAACCGTCTTCCATCTGCGTCTAATCTGCGTCATCTGCGGATAAAGCCTTTCGTCATCCAAGATCTGCCGCCGCGTCCACCCGAGGAGCCCCTCAGCCTGCATAATGCTGACATGCGGCCGTTGCTGTAGGAAGATGTGACGGATGCGGGAGATGGAGAAGAGAAGGAGGAAGACATTGTTGAAGACAAGAAGCAAGCAACGAGTCGGGAGCAATCGCGGAAACGAGAAGCCCGCGAAGTCTTCTCGCGTGCGTACGAACACTCGAATTGCCAGCGCGTCCCGATCTCTCCAGGCTGAAGGCCGTCGATCAACGGCCGCCTCATTGCTGCGATCAGCTCCTGGGTGGTGCGGCGATGATCTTGACGAGATCGTTCGTATCGTCACCGAGACGAGATCGAAAGCACGCTCTTGAAGCCGTATCTGCTCGACACGAATCACTGCTTCCGCCTGATCGCCCGAGACGAACGAATGCTTGCCGTGCTCAACGAGCGTCCGTTGGAGCGGCTTATGACGTCCGTGGTCGTCGGCGGCGAACTTCGCTATGGCGCGTTGATCTCGGAGCGGCGCATAGAGAACGCTCTGGCCGTCGAAGACTTCCTGGGACGGATCGATCAAATTGCGATTTCACCGGCGATCTCTCAGATCTATGCCGACCTGAAGGCTGGGATTCTCATGAAGCTCGGGCCGAAAGATCGCTCCCGGCGGCGGGCCTTTGATCTGACGAAGCTCGGTTTCACCGATAACGATCTGTGGATCGCGGCGTCTGCAATCGAACGCGATGCCGTGATCGTTAGCGAGGACTCGGACTTTCGACGCATGGCCGCATTCGAATCGCTCGATGTGGAGAACTGGCTCTCGTAAGTGGTTTATCCGCGAACCTGGGAGCGCGGGCGTCTCGACCGCGTTTGATGCTCGGCATCCTGCCGCTTGCACGCGCGGGCGAGACGCCCGCGGTCCCAGGGGATACCTTGCCGTTCGATACGTGTACAGGCCGCCGATCACGTTCATCACGGTGCCGGTGACGTAGCTCGTCTGCGAGGAGATGTTGATCACACGTCCTCAGCGGGCACGGATCATCTTCTTCACCACTTCCTGGGTGAACATGGCAGCTTGTTGAGCTGCGCCGCCCGCTACGACAGAATGCGGACGGAGGTCTTCTTCATGCATCGTCTGGTGACATCGTTCCTGGCCGCGGTTCTCGTCACGGTTGCACCGGCGTTCGGGGCGGACGCACCTCAGGCGCCGAAAAGCATCCTCCTCCATCCGCAGCGGGTGTTCGATGCCAGCAGCGCCGCTGCGCACGAGGGGTGGGTCGTGCTCGTGACCGGCGAGAAGATCGCCGGGGTCGGGCCGGCCGGGAGCGTCGCGGTGCCGCCGGGAACGACGACGATCGACCTCCCCGGGATGACTCTGCTCCCCGGACTGATCGATGCGCATTCGCACATCTTCCTCCACCCCTACAACGAGACGCTGTGGAACGACCAGGTCCTCCATGAGCCGCTCGCGTATCGAACGATCGCGGCGACGATTCACAGCCGCGACACGCTGATGGCCGGTTTCACGGCGCTGCGCGACCTCGGCACGGAAGGGGCCGGGTTCGGGGATGTCTCCGTCAAGCGCGCCGTCGAGGAAGGACGCATCCCCGGTCCGCGGCTCTTCGTGGCCACGAAGGCGATCGTGGCCACGGCCAGCTACGGGCCGGGCCCGGACGGCTTTGCTCCCGATTTCGAGCCCGCCACGAAAGGGGCACAGGAAGCCAGCGGCACGGCGGAGATCCTGCGCGCGGTACGCCAGCAGATCGGGCACGGCGCCGACTGGGTGAAGGTGTACGCCGACTACGGGCGCGGCGGAAGCGATGCCACGCCGACGTTCTCACTCGATGAGTTGAAGACGCTCGTCGAGGAGGCACACAGCGCCGGCAAGCCGGTCGCCGCGCACGCGACCACCGCGGAAGGGATGAGGCGGGCGACGCTCGCGGGCGTGGACACGATCGAGCACGGATACGGCGGCACGGACGAGGTCTTCAAGCTCATGGCCGCGCACGGCGTGGCCTTCCTCCCCACGCTCGCTGCCGAAGAGGCCTACTCCGAATACTTCCAGGGTTACAAGCGAGGGACGAAGCCGTACACGGCCAGCATGGACAAGGCTCTGCACGCCTTCAGTCTGGCCATGGCCAACAACGTCACCATCGGCTGCGGCAGCGACGTCGGCGTCTTCACGCACGGCGAGAACTACCGCGAGCTCGAATGGATGGTCCGCGCCGGCATGACCCCCGCCCAGGCTCTCCTGGCGGCAACGTCCGTCGACGCGAAGATCCTCGGCCAGCAGGACCGCTTCGGCCGCATCGCCCCCGGCCTCCTCGCCGACCTGATCGCCGTCGCGGGCGATCCAACGCACGACATCACAACCATCGAGCACGTCCCGTTCGTCATGAAGGGCGGGCGGGTGGTGGTCGGGGCCGGGAAGGATCGGTAGCCAGCCGGACCTGTGTCGAGGATTCAGCGCCGGAGGCGCACCGGATATTAGAGAAGATGGAGTGACCCGTAGCTCAATGTACCTTTTCGTGGGTTGAACCTCGAGAGGAACAGAGCCACATACAAGGAGGAACGGGTCATGAAGATTATCTACTGGATTGGGATCGAC
>Ga0247680_1000230_pt1 | contig 19329 bp, 13 predicted proteins | sample CNK21_metaG_FD_182803 | JGI IMG/M metagenome (GOLD analysis project Ga0247680, IMG submission 182803) | Soil microbial communities from Purdue University Martell Research Forest, Indiana, United States - CNK21 | ecosystem: Environmental > Terrestrial > Soil > Temperate forest > Bulk soil...
CCCCTTCGCTCCGCGAATGAAAGGGACTTGATCTCGTCGTCGACATCCGACCGGATCGCCCGCAACTGCTCGACCACATCCTCGGGCGTCGATTTCTGCTTTGCTGCGGCCATGCGTCTGCCTCCTCGAGCTCTCGGTGCGCGCAATGATACTCCCAGAGCGCCGATTCGCGCTGTCCGAGCGCGCAACCGCGATCATTACGCGCGCACTTCGATGTTATATGCGTGTGATTGAGATCTTTAAACCCGTAATTGCGATGTATACGCGCGCATTTGCGCTTCAAGAGCGCGGCATATGATTCCCGGGCGCGCATATGCGATTACCAAGCGCGCGGTTGCGCTCCATGAGCGCGCACATGGGACACCACCTCGCCTTCATGCGATCATCTATGGATGCAACGTACAGCCCTCATCACCGGCGCATCGAGCGGTATCGGCCTCGACCTCGCGCGTCTCTTCGCCTCCGACAAGTGGAATGTCGCGCTGGTGGCGCGAACCGAGCCCAAACTGCGCGAGCTCGCCGCGCAACTCGAGAAGGAGCACGGGATCACGGCTCATGTAGTCGCCGCCGATCTCGCCAGACCCGAGGCGCCGGCAGAGATCGTGAAGACGCTGACCGACCGCGGCATCGCCATCGAGGCGCTGGTGAACAACGCCGGCTTCGGATTGTCGGGTGAGTTCGCGAAGACCGACCTCGCCGCGGAGCTGGAGATGATCCAGGTGAACGTCACCGCGCTCACGCACCTGACCAAGCTCGTCCTGCCGCCGATGGTGGAGCGAAAGCGCGGCGCGATCCTCAACGTCGCATCGACGGCATCGTTCCAGCCGGGCCCCTTGATGGCCGTGTACTACGCCACGAAGGCCTACGTCCTCTCCTTCTCCGAGGCGATCGCCGACGAGCTGCGCGGCACCGGCGTCACTGTCACCGCCCTATGCCCCGGCCCCACCGCGACCGGCTTCGCATCCGCCGCGAACATGGAGGGCTCCCGCCTCTTCAAAATGCTCCGCCCCGCGAGCTCGAGCGACGTGGCAAGGGCCGGTTACGAGGCCATGAAGCGCGGAGCTCGCGTCGTAGTCCCCGGCCTGAAGAACAAGCTCCTGGCGCAGTCAGTGCGCATCACCCCTCGGCGTCTGGTGACGGCGATCGTGCGAAGGATGAATGGGTGAGTCTCCGTGTGGCGCATGACGGCGACAAAGTGACGTCGATACCTGCCTCGGTAGAGAGGAGCGTCAACGGCGACGCGGACGTGAAAACACGGTACGACAAGACTCATGGGTCTCAACTTTGCTCCGGCGGGAGTACGTATTGAGGACGTGGAACTGGTTACTTCGTCGAACAGGGACGACCTACGGGTCCCCGGTAGCACGTAGCACTCCTCTGCCTTGCTAAGCGAGCCTGATCTCGAAGACCTGCGCAAGTCGCAGGGCCTTGGCTTTTGATGGACTTGCTCATCTAACGCCACGCAACGAAGAAGAGGTCGCATTCTAGGTCGGGTACGGCAGTTTGTCCGGCGCCCGCGACGACACGGCTGTCATCCCCGGCTTCCTTCCGCTGAACCATGCGACGCCGGCGGAGACAATGAACAGAATCACCGCCGAGACCAACCCGAAGCCTGCAGAGACATCGAGCATTCCCGATGACTGGAGCGTCGCATCGCGCTCCAGCTTGTTGTTCAGCAAGAGCAGCAGCAGTGCACCGCCTCCTGCGGCGAACGTGGTCAGCCGGCGAGTCGCGGGGCCGATCAGAGCGAGACCCGCTCCGGCCGCGGCGGCGAGCAGCGCGAGGAGTGCAAGCGGCTCGACGGCCACTTTTTCGCGCTTTGCGTTGCCCCAGATATCGTTCTTGACCACCTCCGTGCCAAAGGCGAGCTGAAATCCGCTCAGGCTCGCCACGCGCTGGCCTTGGCACGATACGTTTGCAAATGTAAAGAGAAATGTCACTATGACGGCGCTGAACATCAGTGCCGCTGGGCGAGTGCGTCTGGCGCTTGAGGTGACTCCGTGCTGGTTCAGTTGTCCGTTCATGCTGTTTCCTCTCGTTGTCAGCTCTGCGACAGGCCACGGGTCCACTTGAAGAACGCGTAGACGAAGCTTACGCCGGCCGTCCCGGCTCCCCACACGATGATGAGGAGACTGTGAATGGTCATGGCAAGGACTTTCAGCGTATCGATGTCGTCGACGGGGACACCGAACCAGACGCGAGCGCCGAGGACGAATTCAGCGAGCTTCACGCGCATCAGAAAAGCAACTACGCCACCGAAAAAGACTGCCACTCCGACGGCGCCCACCCCCAGCGCCACGAGAATTTCTTTTCGGGCGGCGTTCTTGCCGGTGACATCGACAGCCGCGACTGCAGACCCTGGCGAAACACTTTGCATTGTTGACACGATTTCCTCCATTTTCGCTTTCGCGCCCAAACCCCGCTCCGGCTATCACAAGTTGATCGGGAAGTGGGCGATACTCCTAAAGACACAGGACGAGGGAGTTTGTTGGGGGCAAGGCCTGCACTCGGGAGCGATCATTTACATGCGGGCGCCCGGGAGACCCGGCCATAGATTGCCATCTTCTCGATCAGTGGCTGTCAATTGTGTGAGCTCACCGCCGTTGATTCTCACGCGCCAGAGATTCCGGTTCGCCAGGAAAATGACCAGGCCGGGACTGGGTAGCACCGCAACGGAGTCCCACGGGTACGGCGAGACCTTCCGCTCCGTCTTGGCTCGCATGTCGAAAATCCACGTTCCTCGCTTGTCGATCGGTTCGGTGCGTTTGAACAGAAACGTCGTCGGAGTGAGCCAGGCGATCCCGAGAATGTCCTTCGAGATCGGCGTTGTGATCCAAGTGCTGGTATCGATCGCCAGCATGCGTTCCTGTCCCATGAACTCGGTCGCGAAAACGAAGCGCCCGTCAGGGGATGGCGCCCTGAACTCGTCCTCTAGATTCAATCCGGCAATCACCTTGGTGACGTTGCCGGTACTTCGATCGAACAGCAAAACGTCACGATTGCCCTGAATCATCACCGCTCGCCGCACGTCAAGCCACAGATAGTCACGGATGTTGACGCCGTCCATCAGCGTGGTGGCCCGACCTTGCGCCACGTCGTAGACATACAACTGGTTGTTCGTGCGTGCCCCGATCACCGCGCCGCCATCGGGTGAGATGCGTTTCTCCAAGCGGAACCAGCCGACCGGCGCTTCGTTGACACTTTCTGCCGTCAAAGAGATTCGATAGCCGCCATAGAGCAGACTGTCGCCGTTCCAATATGAGCTGGTCTTCCCGTTAAAAACACCGACATGGGTGAGCTGGCGCGGGTTGCGGACGGCGCCGGCAGGCCAATCGACGTCCGCTATCCACAAGTCTGAATTCTTTTCGAACACAACACGACGAGCATTCGGCGAAAACGAGATACTGCGTGCGGCTGGATCCATGTTCAGCGACGGCCCAGCGACGCCGCTATTTGAATAGAGTTTACGATCCGGACAGGTGGCACACCCGATGAGAATCCGCTCGGGATCGCCGAGGACAGTGGATGTTTCGCCTTTCGGCCAGTCCTCGATGAGTTTTTGGCCTGATGTCGCATCCCACAAGCCGACCTTTCCCATGAAGTTCTCGCGACGTTCGTACGCAAACATCCGTCGCAGATCGTTTTGTGACAGAGTGATAGCAGGCCCTCGCCTTCCACCAGATGCCGGAGCTGCGCTGTTGATTGCCGCGGCCGGTGTAGAGGTTTCGCTCCTCCTACCGCATGAGATTACCGCGATGACGATAAGAATGAATGCTCCGCGGAAAGAGGGCTTTCCCATCAGTTTTTCGCTCCCGATACGGCATACGGATGACATCATTACCCTGTTCGTGTCGAGCCGACAGATCTCGGATGGTGTGAAATACGTGGCATGACTCCTCATTTCTCGGGAGGATTTTGGTTGACGTTCATCAGGGAGAAGCGGGCGGCCTTCTCCCCATGATTGTCCCAGGCGTACTTGACCATGCCTTCGAGTACTCCCTCGTCCAGTGCGTCGAAATACACGTCGAGAGTAGTCTTCGAGGTTGGTTGCAATTTCCAGTAGTTGTTGTTGCCGTCGACCTGGACGCCCGCGGGAAGCTGAACCTCACTTTTCTTCATGCCGTACACTTTTTTGTTCGCAATGAGTACAAGCGGAGAGGAGTTGAAGTGTGCGAAGCTTTGTTCCCTGCCGTCGCTGGGGTTCTCAATCTCGAGCGTGACCTTGGTGTCTGCGTCACGGTTCTCGACGTGGACGACGCGCCAAGTCACCGGGTCGGCGAGTGTGACCGGGACAACCGGAACGTCGGTCTTGAAAATGTTTTCCAGCGCCGCGAGTTGCACCCTAGCGAAGTGAGCGTCCTCGCTTTTCGGATTCTCGTTGACGAAGTCGCCCAGGAGAGTTCTCGCGCGACGGATGAGATCTCGGGCTTCCTTGTATTTGTCCGCTCTTGCCTGGGCCTGCGCTGATCCGGTGACGATAAGACTGACCAAAACCGCGAGAACGACGACTCTACTTTTTACGAATCTCATGTCCGCCTCCTCCTCTGATGTTTCCCGAACAATGAATAGAGACACGGAAGACGGTATCTGGTTGGGCCAGGGCTCTCACTGGCTTTCGCGCTCCGTCGATAAGGACACGGGATCACAGGAAAGGGTCTCTGGTCCGACGCCGGCTCGTTGTTCGTGTCTTTACGCGGCAGGAGAGGATTCACCGATGGCACTGTCGAGACGACTACTTACCATTGCGACGGCCGTTTTCATCGGCACGACCGCCTGTCAACGTCGGGAAGATGAGCTTCAGTCAGTCGACAGAACCACCACGGCATACGAGAGTCGCGAGGGTGGCAAACGGATGCTGGAGGAGCAGCGGTGCCTGGCGAGCGAGATGGCGGCGCTGGGAAAGCAGCAAGCGGTCCTCAAGGAGCAGATGGGCGAGCAAAGGGACGCTATCGCAGGATCGGAACGTCGAGTTCACGACCTGAAACGCGTTCTGGAGCACAAGAGGGCGGAGACGAACGCCTACATCGATCAGCATGAGTTCCAGGTGGCCTGTGCTTATGCCGGACAGGTTGCCAGAGGGGAGGGGGAGTACAGCGAGAAAACCAGGAACTGCGCCCGGGTAGCCTCCATCTATTGCGCCGTTGCCATGCTCAATCCGCCGTTCAAGCGGAAGGTTGGGCTGGTCAAGCAACATGTCGCCAAGGCCGAGGCCGACGCGCAATCGTTGAAGAAGCAGATCTCTTCAGAAAAGCAGAAAGTCAAGGCAGAAAAGGCGAAGTTGCAAGCGACTCAGGAGACGACCGACCGTATAGCTGGCGACATCGCAGCTTTGCGGCAGCAGCAGCATCTCCCCGATGGGCTCCATAGGCAGTGAAGTTCTCGCCCGACGGATGAAATCCAAGGCCTGCGTGTATTTCGAGCGGCCTGGTCGTGAGAGCAACGGGAGAGGGCGACAGCGGCGTATCACTGGTCGCTTTTGCCAGATCTCGGGTCTTTCTTCCAGCTGTCGAAGGCATCGTCCTTCTTCTTCGGTTCGAGCTTGCGGTGGACGGCTGCGATCAGATCCTGGTCGATGCGCTCGCAGTCGTTCTGTCGAAGCTTGCCGGCACTGGTGGTCTCGACCACGACGTGCTCGCCCTGCTGTCTAACGATGCGCGTGACTCTTCCAGGATGCAACGGATGTTCAGGACGGGTGTAGTTGGTAGCCTCCAGTCCGTCGACCTTGATGACGATCGTTACCGGATCGGGCGCATCGACGTTCAGGCAGTTTGTGACTTTCGTCCGATCGCGGGTAGGCGTTTGGAACCGGGCCTCGGAGAGCATCGTTTCGTAGACCAATCTCGGCGTGCAACCGGGATACTTCGCGGAGGAACAGACACGTGTGGCGGTCGGATGCTTCTGTCTCGACGTGGGTGGGTAGAAGGTCACGAGCCCGTCGCTGGCGGAACATGGAGAGAAGGTGCAGGCCACCGCGCCGTCGCGGACATAGACGCCCTCATTGTCCAACGCGAGCTGACAGAGAAGGCCGCCGTCCTGATCGCTGCCGATACCGATGGTGTTGATGATCATGCGTCGTCCTGCTCGTAATTCCTGAAGCCGGTGCACAAGCTGGAGGACCTCGCCGGTCGTCGGTCTGCCGTCGGTTACCACGAACAACGTGCGCACGTTGGGAGATTGGAAACCGAGTTGCAGTGCCTCTGCCATCGGCGTACCGCCCGCGGCGGAGACGGTTGCGACATATTCTCGTGCAAGAGCTCTGGTAGCGGAACCTGCGGCGCGAACACCGGAAGGCCATTCGATTGCATTCTCTCCGAATGTAATGATCGTAAAGTTCGTGCCATCGCGAAGTCTGTCCAGCGCGCGGATCAACTCGAGGCGTGCACTTTCCATCTTCGTGGTCTGCGTGGCCCTGGTTCCCTTGGCCGCACGACTGATCAGGGCCTGTCCGACTCTCGATCGCTCGACAGACGTACCCTTGACCGTCTCCGCCAAGCCGCGCAGGATCGATTGCGCCGCTGCCTTGATCTTCTCGCCGCGGTTCTCCATGCTTCCGGAGACGTCGAGGAGAAATGCAATCCCACCGTTCTCGATCGGCACGCCGTAATACTCCTGAGCCGACGCGCTTGCCGGCCGAAACAGCAGCATGAGGCAAAGGACTCCGTATGTCCCGCTTGTAAGAAAACGCCTCGGTGTCTTCCGCATCATGAAATCCCCAATCGGTGGCAATCGTGTGAGACAGACACGGGTTGGCGGGGGTGGTTGGGAATGTGCAGGCTTTGTCGGCTAAGTACGGCTAGAGCCCCGGTGGGCGTACGTGTTGGGGACGTGGAACTGGTTACTTCGCCGAGCTGGGACGCCTTGCCAAACGAGCATGATCTTGACGGCCTGCACAAAGGCGGGATCGTTCCGTTCAGCGCTTCATGTTGAGTTCATAGGAGTTGCGCGTCGCTAGCGGTCTCGCGGTCGAATCTCAGCTAGATGGCCGGATATCCCGAACGTCCTACCACGATGCCGATGAGTTCGAAGTTGTCGGCTTCCTCGTCTACGATGCGCGGCTTAAAGCGCTCGTTTGCGCTCAAAAGGTGGATGCGGCCGGCGGCGGACCGTCCGCTCGGCGAACTCGTTGAATGAAGGGAGGGTCGATGGGCGCGGCCCGTTCAGCAAATCGCCACCGCCGTCGTAGACTCCCCCGGGAATCTGCCCGAAATCCAATTCGAGGTTTAGACGATGAAGCGTGCGCTGCTCCCGGTAGCCTGTCTCCTGCTGTCTGTTTCCCTCGCCTCCGCCAAAACGATCAAGATCCCGCGCCAGCCCGACTACCACGACGGCAAGATCGCCTTCAGCTACATGGGCGACATCTGGGTGGTCAACGACAACGGGTCCAATCCGCGCCGCCTGACGGTGCACACCGCGCGGGACGTCAACCCGCGCTTCTCGCCCGACGGCAGATGGATCGCCTTCTCCTCGAACCGCTACGGCAACTACGACGTCTTCGTCATGCCGGCCGAGGGCGGTGCGGCGCGCCAACTCACCTACCACAGCGGCGCGGACACGGTCGTCGGCTGGTCGCGCGACTCGAAGCGCGTGGTCTTCTCCGCCGCGCGCGGCCTGGTCTATCCCGGCATCCCCACCCTCTACGAAGTGCCGGCCGACGGCGGCCTCGAACAGCCGCTGCCGGTCGACTGGGGTTACTGGGGCAGCTACTCGCCTGACGGAAAACGCCTCGCGTACAACCGCCACCCGATGGTCTGGTGGCGCAAGCACTACCGCGGCAGCTACGCGGCGGACCTGTGGGTGCTCGACGTCGACAGCAGGACGTCGAAGAAGATGCTCGACGCCGACCTGCCCGACGCGGAGAAGCCGAACAACTTCTGGCCGATGTACGGCAACGGCGAGATCTTCTTCGTCTCCGACCGCGAGGTGCACGCCAAGGCCGGCTCGAAGGATGCCATGCACTCGGCGAACAACATCTGGAAGATCCCCGAGGGCGGCGGCAAGCCGGTGCAGGTCACGCATCACAAGGATGGGTCGCTGTTCTTCCCTTCCATCTCGTCCGACGGCAAGGTGATCGTCTACGAGGAGAACTTCGGCCTCTGGAAGCTCGACACGGCCACGGGCAGGACGAACGAAGTCAGGATCGACATCACCTCGGACGACAAAGAGAACGAGTTTGCGCTGCTGACCATCCGCAATGAGGCCGACAACTACGACCTCTCGCCGTCCACGCGCCGCGCCGTGATCTCCTCGCACGGCGAGATCTTCACCATCGCCACCGACCGCGGCGACGTCTCGCGCGTCACGCACAGCTACTGGCGCGACACGAATCCGAAGTGGTCGCCGGACGGCAAGCGCATCGCCTTCGTCAGCGACCAGAGCGGCCGCGAGGAGGTGTGGCTGGCGGACGTCGACGGCAGGAACGCCAGGAAGCTGACAGACGGCGACAGCGAAAAGGCGGCGATCGTCTGGGCGCCCGACTCGAAGTCGCTGGCGTACACGGCGTCGGATCACAAGCTGTACGTCGTCGATCTCTCGACAGGGCAGGCGAAGATGCTGGCGTCGAATGACGTCGGCGCCGTCCAGAGCCCGGAGTTCTCGCCCGACGGCAAATGGATGTCGTACTCGAAGCAGGACGGCGACCTGCGGCCGCACGTCTGCATCGTTTCCACTGCCGGCGGCGAGGAGCATCGCATCATCGACGACGTGCTCTTCGCCACCACCGGCGCGCGCTGGAGCCGCGACGGCAAGCGCCTGGTCTTCCTCGGCGGCTACGTGCAGGGCGGCTCGGCCGCGCTGCGCGCCAACACGGCGTCGCTCTACAGCGTCTCGCTGACGCGTGAAGAGAAGGACTCGCTCAGCCGCGACATCGACGACGAGGAGCAGGCCGCGGCCGCCGACCGCGCCGCCGCCGAGCGCGGCCCGCGCGCCACGCAGCGCGAGGCGCCCGAAGTGAAGATCGATTGGGACGGCCTCGATCGCCGTTTCCGGCAGTTGACGCGCCTCGGCGACAACATCACCAGTGTCGCCATCTCGCCCGACAGCCGCACGTATGCGTTCGTGGCTGCCGAGGAGTCGGACGAAGGACGTCCGGCGTCGTCGATCTACACCGTCTCAGAGAATGGCGAGCAGCTTCGGCGCGTGATGCAGTCGCAGCCGCCGCAGGAAGGGGAAGAAGAGCCGCCGCAGGGCGGCGGCCCCGGCGCGGGGCTGACATCGCTGCAGTTTTCGAAGGACGGCCGCACGCTCTACTTCCACCAGAGCAACGGCATCTGGTCGCTCCCCCTCGGTGCAGCCGAGGGTGGCGGCGTTGGACGGACAGCGGGTGGTGGTGGAGCGGCGGCAGCGGGCGGCGAAGGAGCGCGGAAGCGCGTGAACTTCACCGTGCGCGTGGAGGTCGATCTACCGCAGGAGCGGCGGCAAGTCTTCGCTGAGTCGTGGCGCGTGATGCGCAACCGCTTCTACGATCCGGCCATGCACGGCGCCGACTGGGACGCGGCGCGCACGCGCTACGAGGCGCTGCTCGACGACGTCGGCGACCGCGAGGAACTGCATAACGTCATCAGCCAGATGATCGGCGAGATGAATGCCTCGCACACCGGCATCAGCGGCGGCGGCGATCCCGACCGCGACGCGGTGCAGACGCGCTATCCCGGCTTCGAGCTGGCCGCTGATCCCTCGGGCTTCTACAAGATCAGTTGGGTCTACAAGCGCGGTCCCGCGGACCACGACTACGTGAAGCTCAAGGCCGGCGACTACCTGCTGGCCGTCAACGGCGAGCCGCTGAAGTCGGGCGAGAACTACTGGCGCCTCTACACGCTGGCGCCCGGCCGCCGCTTCGAGCTGACCGTGAATTCCAAACCGTCGCTCGACGGCGCGTGGACCACGCGCGTCGACGCGGTGAACGGCAATGCCAACGGCACGCTGCTGTACGAGAAGTGGGTCGAGGATCGCCGGCAGATGGTGGACAAGCTCTCCGGCGGGCAGATCGGCTATCTTCACATCCGCCAGATGAACGCGCAGTCGCTGCGCAAGTTCGAGCGCGACCTGGCCGACAATCATTTCAAGAAGGCGCTGATCGTCGACCAGCGTTTCAATCCCGGCGGCGGCATCGACCAGGAGCTCCTGGAGATCCTCAGCCAGCGGCAGTACCAGTACACGAAAAACCGCGGCTCGGTGCAGATCACGCGGCCGCAGCGCGGCTACTTCGGGCCGCTGGTGGTGATGGAGAACGAGCGCTCGACCAGCGACGCCGAGGTCTTCCCCGACGGAATCCGCACGCTGAAGCTGGGCAAGGTGGTGGGTGTGACGACGTACGGCGCGGTGATCGGCACCGGCTCGTATCGCCTCATCGACGGCGCGCAGCTCCGCACCCCCGGCAGCGGGCTATGGAACGTCAACGGCACGAACCTCGAGAACTACGGCGTCCCGCCCGACGTCTACGTCGACAACACCCCCGAGGACTTCCTCAAAGGCCGCGACGCGCAGATCGAAAAGGCGGTGGAGGTGCTGAAGGAGGAGATGGGGAAGCGATGATCGGGGGGGGGCGGGTCGTCAATACCGGCATAAGGAGTGTGCGATGACTCGCCTTCGATCGGTGCTGGTGGTCGTCCTCGTTTTGCTAGCGGTCACCGTCCATGGTGATGGCCCTTCCGGAGGCGAAGAAACTCGCCGCTTCAACTTCCGCCATTCCGGCGCGTCTCACGTCGCATGGCGCGACAAGACGCCCGCTGAGTTACTCGGCGTGGTCAAGGTGATAGGCGCCACGCGGCCTAGCTGTCGGCACCCGGATTCGGCCGGACACGGAAGGTGGCCACGCCCTTGTGAACTCCGACTTCAGGCACAGCCGGACAGGGACCTGACCCCCAAGACTTCGCCCCGCATCAAACAAGAAGGCGTCTCAATTCGCGAACGTGAGAACGGCACGCGCCTTCGGCATACAGTCTCACGCTAGAAGCCGGGGAAAGGGGTGAGTTTTTGTCGCTCGCTCGCTTTTAGGCCAATCCCAATCGTATTCGCGCGATACTGCCAGAACCAATTCAGAACGCGGAGGAACCCTATGCTGCCGCAGCAGATCGCGCGTGCCGCCGAAACGAGACGATTGATGGTGCTCGCCGGTGCCGGCATCTCGAAAGACGCTCCGAGCAGTCTGCCTGACTGGATGGGCTTCAATCGATCGATTCTCGACGCGATCCGCGGTGCCACGCTGGAGTTACTGCCTGACTGTGGCGACGCCATCGCGAAGCTCGACATCGCATCGATTCCGGTGGCGGCGTTCTCCGACGCGATCGTCGGAACGTTCGCGGGTGACAGCTACTTCCCGGTCTTGCGCGTGCTGGAGAGCCATGCGCCGAACCGCAATCACGAGGCGCTGGCGGAGCTCGCGCGGAGGGGCGGACTGGCGGCGATCTTCACCACGAACTTCGACACGCTGATCGAGCAGGCCTTCGCCGCGACGGGCGTCGAGCTGCGGCTGTTCGTCGACCGCTCCGACTTCACTGGCATCCGCGTCGCGCCGCCATGCGCGCTGTTCAAGCTGCACGGTTCGGTCAGGCAGACGACGACGCTCATCGACACTGTGACGCAGAAGTTGCGTGGGCTTCCTTCGTACGTCCGCTATGCGCTCTCCAATCTCGATCCGTCATTCCCGCTGCTGGTGATCGGCTTTTCCGGAACGGATCTCGAGTTCAATGACGACTACATCCCGATCCTCGGCCACGGCCGGCATGTCACCTGGGTCGTGAACCCGGGGCGGCCGGCGTCGGCACACGTACGAACGAAGATCGACGGGATCGGCGGCACGATCGTCGAGGCGGCGCTGCCGCAGCTGTTCGCGGAGCTAGGCATCGTGCAGGCGGAGCCGCCCGAGAGGCAAGCGGACGAGGAGGCGGATGCCGCGATCCGGAAGATCATCGATGCATGGGTGCGGCTGGAGCACATCGGTCCGCTCACCTGCGCCGCGGTTTGCGCGGAGCTGTTGCACGCGATCGGCGAGGACGCCGCGGCTCTCTCGATCGCGGCGAAGCTCGACGCGATGATGCGCGACGCGAAGGAACTGCCGCTCACCGCAGGGAAGGTCTTCCGCGTTCTCGGCAGCCTCGCTGTCGATGGCGGCGACGCCGACGGGGCGATCTTCTGGTGGCAACGGGAGTACGGCTTCTATGACGCGCTTTACGCGCTGGCGACACCGGCGATGACACCCGGCCCAAGTTTCGAGCGGACCCAGAACCAGGCGGCGGCACTCGTCAACATCGGCGTCGCGCTCCGGAAAAAGAAGGAGCTGGAGCCGGCGCGGAAGATGTTCGAGCGGGCACGCGCCGGCGCGATCGAGATTGCGTCGGCGTATCTGCTGGCGCGGATCGAGTTCAATCTCGCCGAGATCGCGGATGACGCCGGCGCCGATTCCGACGTAGTCCTCGCGCACGCGCGCAACTCGACGCGTCATGCCGAGGAGGCGGGGCATGCCCTGGCGCTGACGGAAGCGCACCTGCTCGCCGCGCGCATGCTCCTTGCCCTCGGCGAATATCACGCGGCGGAGCAGGAGCTCGACGCGGCATGCGCCGTCGTGAACCTGAACAGCGACCGGGTGTACCACATCGAGATCGCCCGTTTCCGTGCCGAGCTGGCGGCACGGCGCGGAGCAGACGCGGAGGCGCTGGCCGAGTTTCAGAGCGCGTATGGCTTATGTGGAGAGCGCGAGCGGGCGCGCAAGGCGGTGATCTCCAGTGCCGCCCTGTCGCTGGCCCACTCCGCGCAGGCGCGTCCCTGGCTCGCGAGCCTCCTCGACGCGGAGCTGGACGGCTGGCCGGAGCAGCCGCTCTTCTTCGCCGAAAAGGCGCGTAGCGTCCGTCCTGATATCCGGCAGGCGTTGATGGTCGCGGAATATCGACAGGACGCGACCGCGCGTGCACATCTGCTCGTCCTCCTGCTGCGCGAGGACACGATTTACCAGCGGCCACGACGGATGCGCGACGTCGCCTCCGCATTGCTGGATGCGTCGCAGAAGAGCGGCGGCCTCTTCGCGTGGGACGCGTGGAACAGCCTTGGCATCGCCGCGGACAACCTCGGCGAGCTCGATGAGGCAATGGAGGCGTACCGGCGCGCCATCGCGGCCGCGCCGGCGCCGCTCGACCGCGCGCTCACGACGTTGAATCTCGCACTGATCGTGTCGCGGCAGGGGACGGCGGCGGAAGCGGAGGCGCTCTTCGTCGAGGCGCAGAAGGAACTCGAAACCGGACCGGCCGGCGACCGCACGCGCCTCTACGTGAACTGGGCGCGACACCGGCTCCGTACGGACCAGGAAGGAGCGCTGGAGCTGGCCCGAAAGGGGCGCGAGGCCGCGGCGACAGTCGATCATCCCGGCGCAGGGATCGCGGCGGATCTGCTGATCGAGGAAATCGAAAACGCGCCGTCCGCGCCACCTGCCGAAGACTCCGCGCCCGATCTCGGGAACGCCGGTCTGAAGCTGCTGGAAGACGGAAAGGTTCAGGAGGCGCGGCCGCTGATCGAGAAGGCGATGGCGCTCTATGAGGCGGACGCCGATGAGCTGGGCGTCTCGCGCTGTCTCAACAATCTGGCTGATTGCGCGAGCGCCGAGAGGAAGATCGAGGAGGCTATCGGGTTGGCGACACGCGCGCTCGAGATCCGGCATCGGCTCGGCGATGTGGCGGGCGAGGCGCTGACGCGTGCGACGCTGGCGTGGTGGTTCATCGAGACGAAGAAGGCCGAGGCGGCGCTCGATCATGCGCGCCGCGCGCGTTTGCTGCTCCAGGGCGGGCCCGTCTCGCGCGTGACGGCGATGGCGGAGGGGGCGTTTGGGGTCGCACTCGGGCTGCTCGGCCGCGGGATCGAGGCGCGTGCCGCAGCGAAACGCGCAATGACCCTCGTTGCCGCAAGTGACGATCCCTCCTTGCGCGGACTGCTAGAGCTTCTGCTGCCGCTTGCGGAAGACCTGCCGGCAGAGAAGGCCGGCGATCCGGCCGGACCGCCGTCAGCCATCGAGGCTATGATCCTGGAGGCTGCGCGGCTGAAGCGGATTCGAGAGTTCGAGCGGGCGCTCGGCCTGCTGAGCGACGCGGCAGCGCGGCCCGATGCGACACCCGAGGATCTCGGCAAGATCGCGGGCGACCGAGCAAACGTGCTGCAGAACGCGGGCCGCGATCTTGAGGCGGCTGATCAGTACCGCAGCGCGGCCGATTTGTTGCGTGCGAACGGGAACGTGCAGCTCGCGCAGATGGCGATCACGCAGGGCGCCGTGAGTCTGCGGCGCGCGGGCGAGATCGCGCGATCGGAGCAGTGGTTGCGCGACGTCCTCGCCGAGCCGGCGCTCAATCCGATCGCGTCGCAGGCGCGTCTCGCGTTGGCCAAGTCGGTGGCGCTTCCCTTCCTCACCGGGGAGGAGGCGTTCGATGCGGCCGATCCGCGTTGCGCCGAGGCGCTGCAGCTCGTCGGCGATGCACTGGCCGCGGACCGGAACGATGGTCACGCGCTGCTGACGTCGGCGCAGTTCAACATCTTGCAGAACCGGACCGGCGAAGCAGAGCTGGAGCTGGAGCAGGCCCGAACGGCATTCCTGCGAATCAACTCGCCGCACGTGGAGGCGGTGGAGGCTCAGTTGGCGCAGTTGCGCGCCGAGACGGAGTGAGACGCGTCGCACCCGGATGATGAACTCGCGTATCAATGACGATGAGAGGAACGACGTCCATCAGCTCGGCCACGAACGGGTCCCGCTGCACCCTTCACGCGACTGTCCGATCGGTTTAGCCCCGTGCAACAATGGCCTCGTTCGTGTGGAACATTCGCGATTTGCACTGGTCAGTGTGTGTTTTGCGGTCCTCGAAAACTCGCACCTTGTGCGGGTCGTTTCGGCGCTTTGCGCCGCCACAAACGCAAACCGCCGCGGCGCATGAGAGTTTTAGTTTGGTGGGGTCGACGGGACTCGAACCCGCGACATCCGGCGTGACAGGCCGGCGTTCTAACCGGCTGAACACTCTGTTATTTGGCAATAAGGCGCGCGCTACTTTCGCAGCAGCGCGGTCACGTTGAGCTTGTCGAAGGGTGCGAGAAGCGCGGTCGGTTTGCAGTCCAGCGCGATCGAGAAAGGCCGGCCGATCTCGATCAAATCGCGAAACAGCTTCAGGTTGCTCAGGATTAGTTGTGTGTCCCGTTCGGCGAGGCGGGCGGCGACGGTGCCGCCGCCCGCTCCCGATCCGATGACCACGTACTCGTACCCGGCGAGCTCAGAACGTCTTGAGGAACGCGATGAGCGCGTTCTTGTCGGCGTCGCTCAGCCCCGGCTCTCCTTCGCTCGCCGGCAGGAATTCGGTTCCGAAGTAATGACCGCGGTTGATCACGAAGTCGGTGCACTTGCTGGCGCCGAGCATGTCGGGCACGAGCGGCCGGAACGCCGCGCGCACCTGCTCGTCAGTCGGATTGTCCGGCAGCGAGTTGAATGCCTTGATCATCTTCTTCACCACCGGAAGCGTGCTGTTGAACCCATCCGGCCCGACGTTGAGGTTCGTCAGCAGGTTGATCGGCGTCCCCTTCGGGATCGGCCCGATGCTGATTCCCTCCTTGTTGAATACATTGGGGAAGAGCAACTCCAGTATGCCGCGGAACGGACCGCCGAGCTTCTGCAGGTCCGGCGGCAGAAATCCGCGCGCGATGTTGACGCGGCTGGTGTCGGTCGTCGTGTCGATCCACCCCGGCGCCATCTTCCCCGAGTTGGTCGAGAACATCGCCCCGGGCGGGTTCGACAGACGCCGCTCCGGCCAGAGCATCTGATGGATGGCATCGTCGAAGGCCTTCATGCGGTCGTCCACCGAGCCGCTGGCCTCGAAGTGCCCGACGCTGTTGTTCTGCAGGAACGGCGCGGTCGACCAGAGGCTGATCAGCGATGCCGGCCGTGTGTAGCCGCGGCCGCCGGCGGGCATCACGTAGGGCTTCGGTTGGTAGGTGTACGGATCGTGGATCGTCACCGTGCCCACCGAGGGGAGGTTCTTGTACGACTCGGATGAGAAGTTGTCCCAGATGTCGTTGCGGATGGCGTTGGTGGCCAGCGGACTGCATGCGTTCGTCTCCAGCAGCGTCACCGGGACGCGCACTTCCGTCGACAGGAAGTTGTCGTCGAGGAAGTCAGGCTTGTTGACGGCCTCCTTCATGGCGTTCTTGAACTCATCCGTCTTCGTGTACGCCCAGTAGTCGTTCCAGCACTTCAGATAGCCCGGCCCGATGCATCCGGCCTTGAAAAACGTATTGGTCACCTTCTCCGGCAGCTTGCTGGAGTGGCAGCGCGCACAGCGCTCGGCGAACACTTCCTTGCCGCGCGGGATCATCGCCGCATCGGTCATATGCGCCGCGCCGCCGGGCGCCTTGGCCAGGAGATCGGGCTTGGCCGTGACCAGGAAGAAGAGTCCGGTGAGTGGCGTCTGGAGCTCGTTCGCGTTCCAATAGGTCGAGGCCGAGCGGCAGTACTTGATCTCGATGGGACTGGTGATCGGGCCGCCGATCAGCGGGATGAAGTGCGTGGTCCAGTCCTCGCTGAACAAGCCGATGTTGAGGTAGACGCGGTTCAGCGCGCCGAGCGCGCCGACCGAGTCGGAGCCGTCCTTGAGCACGTGCGTGGTGTAGGTGGTCTTCGTGGCCGGGTCGTACAACTGTGTCAGCAGCGTGTTCGGTGAGAGCGGCGGCACGTAGTCATTGAACTGCTTGTTGTCGCCGCTGCCGCTGTCCGCGAGCTTCTCCGCGCCCCATTTCGTGGCGATCTCCATTCGCGCCTTGAGGTTGTAGATGGCGTTCATCGTGCGCGGGTTGTTGATCTCGTCGGAGGAGACCAGCGAGGTGTCGAGGGCGCCGGGACGCGACGTATTGAAGAGCTGCCAGACGAAGCTCTTGTGGATGTCCTCGGCCGGGTTTGCGCCGGCCGTGAAGATGCGCGAGATCCAGAAGTACTGCGCGCCGGGGTTGCTGTTCAGGTTCTCCCACTTCGGGCTCTCCGGATTCGCCGGCGGGTTGGAGGGATTGGGGCCGACGTGGCAGAAGCCGCAGGACATGCCGACGCGGAACGGCTTCACGAGGTCGGTGCGGTTGTAGTACGTCGGATCGTCGTAGTACGCCTTCGGATCCCACGCCTTCTGTGCTTTCTCGTCGAAATCAGGATTCGGAAAGAGCCGCAGCCCGACGATGCCGGTGCCGTAGCCGTAGTACGAGCCGAGGGCCAGCTTCCCTTTGCCGCGCGCGCCGTAGGCGACGCCCGGATACTTCTGCTCGTTCTCGAACGGATCAGGCTTGCAGGCGGGATCGCTGGTGTCGCGGACGTCGAGGATGAGCCCCCAGCGGTCCTCGCGCGGCTGGACGTTTTTCTTGTAGCACGGCTCGTTGACCAGGCCGTACCAGCTCCACCGGTTGTCGCGGGTGTACGGGCCGTGGTTCGAGATTACCTTCAGCAGGTCGAGATTCCCGACGCTGGAGGCGTTGAGTTTGTCCCACAGCCGGTCGTTGCCGCCGGTCCAGACGATCCAGTTGTTCCTGCCGATGGCCACGAGCTTGACTGCGTCGGCGGGTTTGACGCCGTGGATGTACGGCTCGACCGCGGCGCGGACGGCTTCCGGATCCTTTGTGAAGCCGTAATCCATGTCCGCGTAGTAGTCCTCATCCGCGCCCGGCATGCTCTTGGCGTCGCGGCCGGCCTTCATGGCCTCGTCCTGCTGCGTGTTCGGCAGCGGCGGCAACTGCGCGCGCATATGGGCCCAGATCACCAGGCCGAGGAAGACGATGATGACGACAACGACAAGCCAGAGCCATGTTTTCTTCATGGGGGCACCTCCTTCGACCGTTTTGGGATGGATTTCATTATAGGACACGTTGGGCCGGAATCCACTTGTGAGTTGCGGCCTGCTGGCGAGTGCGTTGTTTTGGTAACTCGAGTGGTGGTCGCGGAGGCGTTCGCCGAAATCGTACGAAGGAAGGCGTGACCAGCATGGATGTCGAACGGGTCTTCGCGCGGCCGTGAACGCTCGCCGAAGACGGTCGATCACCACGTCTCCTCGATACTGGCCAAGCTCGGCGTGAAATCCCGCGGAGAAGCCGCCGCCCGCCGTGCTGCGCTCGCGGAACCAGGTCCGGGCGTCAGACTGTGCGTGCCCGATAGCGGGCTCGGGTCACTTTCTCGATCCTGCCGTCACGTGACATGCGCGACATGAGCACGCGGATGTTCCCCAGATCGGAGTAGGAGCGGATGTCGAGGATGTCGGCAATGTCGCTCGGGGCCAGCGAACGGTCTTTGTTCCGCTGCAGGACGGCGATGATCTGTTCCGCCATCGTTCCCGCGATCGGCGGAAGGCGCTGCTCTTCCACGGTCGCGCCGAGCTCGTTGACGCAGGCCTCGATCTGTTGTTGCAGCACGGCGCGCTCTGCGTCGAGAGCAACCGCGCGCTGGCGGAGCTCCTGGAGCCTCTGCGAGACCTCTAGAATACGATCGACGGAGTGACTCATGACGCCAATCATAGCACGGATGCCAGTTGTCATGTCACCGGTGCCGCGATCAATGTCTTCTGTGTCGCGAATCAATGCATATGTGACTTGAACGATTGTATCGTTGCAATGATGGGAACCAATCAGTGTCGCAAAAAAACTCATACGCGCAATGAAGCGCGTCACCTGTGACTACTTATATGGCACATGTGCCTCTGATTTAGTCACGCGTGCAATGAATCATGTCGCGCGTGCAATTAAATCAGGCGTGTGCGATGCCTGTGCGTCCGTCCGCGACCTCCGGCGTGACAGGCCAGGGGTCGAACCGATGTCGCGGTCAAATGATCTGTGGAATCGCGTGCCTCGACACGGCCGACGAGTGCGAGCACCTTGTTCGTTGCACGGTCAAAAGGGGTGCAGCGTGAGACCAAGCTCCGGATGTGCGACGAGCGGAAAGAAGCGGAACGCGCTGTCATGTGTCCACTGCAGGATGACGGACTCCCCCTCGCGCCGCACGATCGCTTCGACGAACGTCGGCCTTTCGCGAACGACCTCGATCTCGTAACCTGCATCGAGCAGTGCCGTACGATCAACATTCCATGTCGCAGCCAAGGCCGCAGCCGTGTCGTGAAAGAGATCGAGATCCTGCGAAATCCGTGGCGCGTGGAGGACCGTATTCAGTGCGGCGCCACCGGCGATATAGCTCTCGCCCGACGCAATCCGCTGCCCCGCTATGAGGCGGCAGACTTCTCGTTGAATGTTCGTGAGAGCCATTCCTCGATCTTCCCCGCGCGCTGAAACGCTTTCCTGTCGCCCCGTGCGCGAATCCACCGCAGTACGCGCAGGATCTCGTCAGGTGTGGAT
>Ga0247680_1000231_pt1 | contig 19245 bp, 22 predicted proteins | sample CNK21_metaG_FD_182803 | JGI IMG/M metagenome (GOLD analysis project Ga0247680, IMG submission 182803) | Soil microbial communities from Purdue University Martell Research Forest, Indiana, United States - CNK21 | ecosystem: Environmental > Terrestrial > Soil > Temperate forest > Bulk soil...
CGCACCGAGAGGCTCTTGCGTTGAGATTGAAGACACAGGGCTTGGATGTTGATCTCGCCATTCGACAGGGGACATACCTTCAATTGGATGTTGTCACGACGCTCTCCACATTCATGGTCAATGACATGCCTGACTCGGCTCGATTTTTCGAGGTTGTGAGTGGTCTCATTGAGGCTGCCGCCAAAGCGGCGAAGCCAGAGGATCCTCGGGTTGTGGCTTGTGGAGAATGTTCACCTCTCTTGTGGGCGGAAGGTAAGCCGGACGCCGCGATTCGGCTTGAACAACTCTGGGACCAGATCGGCACAACTTTCACAGTGGATATCCTCTGCGGGTATGCGTTGAGCAGCTTTCACGGCAAGGAAGACGAGCACGTTTTCCAAGGCATCTGCGAGGAACACTCCGCCATTTATTCTCAGTGAAAGTAAGACTCAATTCTAGGTTAACCTGCCGCAGCGGCGTCGCCTTTCGCAAGGAGGCGCAGTTCAGCTTTCGGCACAGCGAATTCTGCGGTGCCACAATCCAGACAGACAACAAGCTCTGGAAATACCCACACGACGGGCTTGTCAATGTTTTTCAGTCCGGTAAAATGGATACCCATCTCCCCTCTGAACTTGTTCTGGTTGACTGATCCACACGACTTGCACGGCATAGCCGCCTCCATCGGGGACGAGGGACATCTAGTGGAGCCAGGGTACCGACATTCGAACGTAACTAAGTTATTAGAAGGGTACTACATTTTCCACTGGATTTTGGAGAGAATGCTAAGTCCTGCGTAGTCGGCAAACCAGACCAGTCCGTTCCAGTACCCACATGGACGGTAAGGGCGTTAATCAGGACCTGCGACTGCTCGCCACTCACGCTTCTTCAATCTGCGCCGAATCCAAGCCTCCAAATCGTGACCAAAAATGACGCGGAGCGTCCCCATTTGGACCACTGTGAAGGAAACCCTCGTCGTCTGCGACGTCAATACGCACCAATTGAACTACCCCAGCGACCCCGCTTATTCTCTTGACGAATGGCGCAGAGCACTACGTCAGGCCGTAGAAAAAGCCGCTGCCCTTGAAGACAAACTCGAAAGAGCCAGAGAGGCAATGCCCAAAAAGAGACATGGAGTAAGTCTTGAAGGTGTGGGGACTGTGCCCAATCCCGGTTAGCGCTCTAATCTGGCTCTGAGCGAGAAAAACCGTCTTCCCCGTCTGCGGTTTATGATCGCTAATCACACCAGACTTGACACCTCCTCCGGATAGTTATTTACTCCTCGCCTTGTGACTCTTGACTCAAACCGCGTTTTCAACGAAGAAATGGCAAGCAGATTCTCTCGGTGGCTTGTTGCATTGAATTACTCGAAATGTGCCCTCGACCAATATCCAAGAACAGTACGCAGATTTTCAGCTTTCCTTCACCCGACAAGACTATTGAAAGTGACTCATCTCGATGTTCAAGAATTCTTGGCAAGATCGGCCGCCAAAGGACAAGCTCCCAGACAAATCCGGCAACAGCTTTATTCGTTGAGGGTCTTCTTTGACTTCCTGAATCTTGGGGGCCTCATCAAGTGGGTGCCGCCACGTATGGTTAAAATGCGGCCCATGCAGAGACACATCCCCAAAGTGCTAACGCAGGACCAGCTCCATAAAGTTCTGGGTGCCGCTTGCACCAAGCACGAGCGAGCTTTGCTTGAACTCTTTTATGGCACTGGCTGCCGCACGGGGGAACTACGCACGATGCGGATCGAGAACGTAGATTTTGATCATCGTAGGATTCGCGTGACAGGAAAAACGGGAACTCGTGTGCTTATGTTTACTGCCACAGCAGCGAGGGCACTTAGAACTTATCTGGGCGACAGAAAGTCCGGTTTTGTATTCGTGGAACAAAAGCCTTCACAAAAAGTTCGCCCTCAGCGCAGTCCGAAGGGCGATTGGCACTGCCGCTGGAAAGTCTACGATGACGCGGGAAGCTGTGTACTCACAAAGTCTGGATTTATCTGCGCACGAAAGGCCATGAATTACCGCCAAGCTGTGGGCCATTTTTCCGCGCTGGCGAAAGGTGACAGATTACTTCGACCCCTTGGCCTGCGTCCGTTGGGCCATTCCACGATCCAGAAGGCTGTTCACAGAATCGGAGTGCGAGTGGGAATCAAAATAAATCCCTATTCCTTTCGGCATACGTTCGCGACACACCTGCTCGACAACGGAGCGGACTTGCGCGTCATCCAGGAATTGCTAGGACACCGCTCGATCAGAAGCACAGAAGTGTATACCCACGTCAGCAAAAAGCAGCTTCAACGAACATTTGATCAGTGTCACCCTCGGAAATAATCGGTCACCGTTCCTTGAAAGGTGTTCAATGGCAAGCGCGATCAAACACAAACCAAGGAAGTTGCGCTTCTTTCCGCCCTGGTTTCTTAATAAATCCACGATGAGGAAAATTGAGAGGTTGCTGCCTTATTACTACCACAAAAGATTTCGGTTCTACTTCGACTTATACGGATGTATTCGATGCAATCGCAAGAATGTTGTCTACGCTTGTAGCGGCCTTTGCACTGGGTGCCAAGTCACTATCAATAGTCGGCTGAAGACAACCGACAGAGCAATGAAACGACAATATGACGCTGGTCCGGGTCTCCCCTCGGCGGCTTTTCTGAAACGACTAACTACCGCGCGGGAATTGCTTAAGGATTTCAGAACTTCGACCCAAGCAGCCGAATCCAGAGTTATTCGACGGAAGAAACCCATATAAGTGAATGCAAGTCTCCTAGACTTTTCCTCGTAGGTCAGCCAACAGCTGTCGTGCGCTCTCCCGGCCACTAAGGAAGCGCTTTGCAGGTGCAGACTTCTTTCCTCCGTAGAGCTTTTTCATATCTTTGTCTACTTGGCGAAGCCTACTATCTACGAGGGGCAAGCAAGAGATACAGAGACCGCTGCAGCCATACAAGACCTGTTTGCGCTTGCAGTGGATACAGCCGTAACGGTCGAAATAAAGCCGGAATCTTTGGTGATATAACTTCGGCAACAATCGCTGGAACTGTTTGAAGACTTCCATCGAGACAAACCACGGCGGAAACAGGGCGTTCCGAATATCTGATTGCGACCTAAGTTTCCGCACGTTGCACCTCACGCTCTCGGATGGTATCTACGGAAAGTCTGATCTACCAACTCCTTGCTTACATGCGTATAAATCTGCGTACACCGGATGTCACGGTGTCCCAGAAACTGCTGAATTACACGAATGTCAGCTCCCTTGTCGAGGAAATGAGTTGCGAATGAATGGCGTAGACAGTAGGGAAAGACTTTTAAGCCGACTCGAACGCCTACTTGGCGGACTGTTCTATCAATCAAGGCGAGACTTATGGGATGCACGCCTTGAGGCCGGTGAATCCGATCACCACTGGCAAGTCGGGCGAAGTGAATTACCGCCTGAAGATATGTCAGATTTTCACTTGCCCTGACGAAGCCGCCACGGAATCCGGCGACTTTACCATTCTCATCAAAGATGCGCCAACGGCACCGCCATGCGCCGGATTTCGTTTGAACAGGCAGAATCTGTTGGAGAGGTCTGTTCTCGACGAAGAGATAACCGTTCCGTCTCCCACCAATATACCTACGGAGGCTATGGAGAACCCGCGGGGTGAAATTTACAAAACGGTCGCCAACTTTGCCTCTCACACGAATGCGACGACGCACGAAATCAATGTCCTCGATGCGCATTGAGCGCAGTTCACCTGCTCGGCATCCGGTGCCGTACAACGTCTCCAACACCGCACGTTCAAATCTAGTTCGCGTACCGGCAAACAGTCTGTTGACTTGTTCTCTTGTCAGCACCCTGGGAACTCTCGGCTCTAGCTGTCGTGGACGGATCATCCGTGGAGGGGTCCACGCGATAAGTCCGCCGAGGTTCAAGAAATCGAAAAAGATGCGGAGGGCATACAAAAGAGACCGCAGTGTTCGTGCAGAACGGCCTAGTTTCGCACGGTCGGCGATGAACTCCTGGACATCAAAATGGGTGGACTTCGTAAAGACCTTCGCGCCCAGAAAGTCCGAGTACTCTTTGACCGCCAGACAGTATTGGCTCCGCGTGCCCGCAGCGTACTTCTGAGCGACCAGCCATTTTGCATAACGACAGCCAAGGTCTACATTCAATTCGTTCGGGGGAGTCATCCTGGCCGGGGAGTAGACAACCATGCCAAGTGGGAGTCAATTGGAATAACTGTGAAAATCGGTGAATAAAATAGTTTACTCTACGATGACTTCAGTGTAGGGTTACGGATAACCGAAGGAGGTAGTACCGCAGTGTTAAACATAGCAAGCGCGAGGGATTCGGGGCAAGTACTGGCCGGGGGTAAGACTCACGCGCACCAGACCTCCGGTTTCGATGACTACCGTTTGAAGGAGCGTCGGATTCGTTGCGTCCCGAGATCAATCGCGACACACAGGTCTCCTTCGCCTGCTCCCTGGCGCAGGACGCTGGGGTAGCAGCCTATTGCACTTTCGAGTCTTGGACTTCGGAAGGTTTCCGAACTGGGAAAGCGAGATGCTTGGATCAAGAAGCCGCAAGAATCAGTGGCAGGAGGAACTCTTGCAGCCGAACGCTTTCCTGGGGCCCGAGGCTCTCGAACTGGATGCCCATGCAATCGGTCCCAACGATTCGAATCACTCGCGCGACCAAACGCATGAGCGACCTGCCGTCGCCTAGTTCCAGGTTGACTGTGGCAAGGGTACCCGATGGAAACGCGCGGCGCGATTGAACGAGCGCGCCGCCAAGGCTCAGGTCTAGGGTCGTCCCCTCAAGCCGGTCACTGCCCGCTTCCATCAAGACTCTGCAGCGCAGCCGAACACGGAAGAACCGCCGCCTTTCGCGCTCGATTGGACCTTCCGTAACACGGATCAACTTTAGTAGCTTATTGCGTTCAACCGGCTTGAAGAGAAAGAACTCAACGCCTGCTTCAAACGCCCGCCTCATAACCGTCCGTTCTTCTTCTCCGGTAATCATCACGATGACTGCGGAGGCGTTAACGCGGGAGGCGCGAATCTGCCGGGCGAGCTCTGCGCCATCCGGAGCCGGCATGCGCATATCGAGAAAGACGGCATGATATTTCTCTCGCTTCAGACGTTCGGCGGCTTCGGCACTGCTGGTTAGAACGGTGGCGTCCATGCCGGCCGAGCACAGGATTTCACAGATCAGTTCACCGTTAAGTGGATCGTCGTCGACAACGAGAATTCGTGCAGGCAAGGAATCGCTCCTCTAGCGTACGCGGTACCGGCAAATCTGCGCCCGGTTCGCAAAGCTAAGAATCTATCGGCGCCGTTTTCGACTCTTGCAGGCGGCGTTTTAGTTCTACGCCAAGCAGTTGAAAGTCGATTGGCTTCGAGAGGCACGCCCGGCAGCCTGCATTCAGGATCCGCTGCTGTTCCGCCACTAGAGCGTGTGCCGTCACGGCAATCACTGGAATTTCCCGGGTCTCAGGTCTTTGGAGCATCCAAGCGAGGAGGTCGAGGCCGTTCTCGGCACCGAGATTGATATCGAGTAACACGGCATTGGGAATCCGTTTGGCAAAGACATCGTAACTGGTCTGCAGGTCTGTCGAGGACCAGACTTCGTAACCCTCGACTTCGAGCCAGTCACAGAGCAGCTCACGGTTGAGCTGATTATCTTCGACGACGAGAATGCAATGTTTCAAGTGTTCTCCAGAGACGGGGAAGTTACCACGCGCTCCAGTTGCTTGAGCAAGGGCTCCCGCCAGGAATTCTGCTTCCGGAAAAGCGACTCGGTATGCGCCTGGATGTACTTTTCCTCCTCTCTCGTTAAATCCTTGCTGGTTAGCACAAATACAGAAAGGTCGGCTGTGCGAGGGTTGGAACGCCATTCAGCGAGCAATTCAAAACCGCTCATCTTGGGGAGCACCAGATCAAGGATGACAAGTTCGGGCAAAAATTGCGCCACACTGGCGCGGGCCTGGGCACCATCCGCGGCAGAACTCACGGCGTAGCCAGACCCTTTGAGCAGTTCGACAAGCATCTCTCGGGTAGACACGTCGTCTTCCACCACCAGAATAGTCCGTGCTGGTGCTGCACATCCGCGAGACCGGAGGCAACGTTCCACGGCAGCCAGCAACGTCGCCTTGTCCACCGGCTTAATCAAATACTCGTCTGCGCCGAGGGCAGTTCCGAGGCCAGGTTGATCCACGATGGTTACGACAATGACCGGAATTTTTGCAGTGCGCGGATCATTTTTCAATTGCAGCAGAACCTCCAGCCCGTGGACCGGTTGCATTAGCAGATCCAAAGTGATGGCATCCGGCTGATGTTCCGCCGCCATTTCCACGGCACGTTGCGGCTGGTCGCATCTCAACGTCTCATAGCCTGAAGAAGCGAGTTGCGATTGGATGAGTTGCCCCGTCGCCGCATTGTCCTCAATGACCAGAATCCACGGCGCTTTGCGAGCCCTTGGCATGGGGATAGATGTTTGAGCAGGCTGATCCGGGCCTCTGGCAATGAGGGGCAGACAAAAATAGAAACAGGCACCCTCGCCGGACCGGCTCTCGATCGCTAGTTTGCTACCGTGCAACTCGACGAGCCGCGCAGTGATGGCTAATCCCAAGCCTGTTCCCTCGGTGGCGCTACCTTTTTCTGTGAGGCGGAAGAACGCTTCAAAGATGCGCTGTTGTTGTTCAGGGGGAATGCCCGGGCCATTGTCTCGCACTTCGATTCTGACCTGGTTGTCCACTCGCCGCGCGGCCAGTTCGATATGGCCACCCTCGGGTGTGAATTTGATCGCATTGCCAACAAGATTAGTGAGCACTTGCTTAAGCCGCGTAGCGTCAGCGTGAACTTGCAGACCGGTCTCAACCTGCTGGAGCAATGCTTGCGATTTGTTTTCCGCCAAGGGGGAGAGAGCACTGATCACTTCGGCAAATGCTGGCGCGACCGTCATATCCTCACGGTTGAGCTCCATTCTGCCGGCTTCGATTTTGGAAAGGTCAAGAATATCGCTGATGAGTGTAAGAAGGTGTTTCCCGCCGGTATGTATGTGGCCGACATAGCGTCGCTGGCGATCATTCAGCGGGCCATAACGTTCATCGGCGAGAAGGTCGGAAAAGCCCAGGACTGCGTTGAGCGGGGTGCGCAACTCGTGGCTCATCGTGGAAAGGAATTGATCTTTGAATTTGCTTGCGCGTTCAATCTCCTCCTTCGCGCGAACCACCGAATGAGAGAATTCTTCGACCTCCTTCTTGGCGGTTTCCAGCTCCGCGGTGCGCTCTTTGACCCGTTGCTCGAGCTGGTCGTGAGCCTGCCGCAATGCTCCTTCGCTTTCCTGGATCTGCGCCAACATCTCGTTGAAAGCATCGATCAAGATGGACAATTCGCCGCTTCCGCCGGGGGTTGGCGTCGCACGGAGGGAATAGTTCCTATCGCGCGAAACAATCTTCGCAATCTCCGCCAACCGCACGATGGGTTCCGCAACGGCCTTCCGGAAGATGGACGAAACCAGCAAAGCGGCCAGCATGGACGCCAGCAGGACCATCGCAGCGATCCCGGCGTACCGTTCCAGGCGTCGATTCAACTCCTCCACGCCAGACCGGATGTAGACGATCCCAGTCGGCTTTCCTTGAAACACGATGGAACGGACCAGCACGATCTCCTTGTTCCTGAATCGGTGGATTTCTGTCTGCCCTGGAGGGATGGCAGGAAGTGGCTGGACCTGACCTGCTTGGTCGCGGGAATACGCCGCGAAAAGCCGGCCCTCTGGGGTGTAAATGCTGGCGGACAAGATTTCTGGGGAAGCGTTCAACGCTAAAAGTGTGTTTTCAGCAGACCTCTGATCGTTGAAGAGGAGAGCGGATGCAGAATTCGCGCCAATAATTTGCGCCTGTGTGGAAAGATTCCGGAAAATGTTCGCTTGGAACGTAGCCATGTCATACGCTATGAACGCAGCGCATGCCAATAGGAGAGCAGTGCCGCTGACCAGCATGTTCATCCAAGTAAGTCTCCGGGAGATTGTATGGCTCTGGCGGTCGAGCATTTCTATACTCCCCCCTCTCGAACGTTCCTTCGTACGGTGGTCGCCACCTTAAGGAGTTCGGAACTCAAGGTCAGCTTGGCGATTTGCGCTTTTGCCAAATTGATCTCGAAACGGACTTTTCCGCCCTCCAGGACGAACTGGATCATGCCGCCCCGGCGGGAGAAGGCGGGGATGTCGCTCACGGTGAGAATGCTCGATTCATCCAGCGCTGCGAGTATGTCTTTCAAATGATTTTCTTCTGTCGAACTGATGAACAGGATGCGGCATTCCCCGGCGTCTCGCGCCGTTGAAATCCGCTTCGCCGCGAGCGGTTTACCGTCCAGCGTTTCACCGGCAAGCGTCGAATCAAGGCTTGGGCCAAAGGGATCCTGGCCAAGTACGCAGATAGAAAACGAATCGCCTTTTGCGGCCGTGGCGTTGGGGGGCCATTGGACAAATCGGCCGAAATTATAAAGATAAGTGGCCTTGATTTGATACTCGGACACTTTCGGTTGTTGTTGGGCTTCGAGAACGGGCATGTAGAGAAGAGCCAACATAACCATAACGGCGGTAACGCGCTGCCGGGCGAAGGGGCGCCGATTGGAAACATAGCTGCGCGTGGCGCATTGGTCCGCTGCGGACTTACTGGAGCGCGTCGTGGATGTCGGCACCAGTTACCTTCTCCAGGTTATTTTTCCGTAGATGCTTCTCTTGATTCCGACCAGCGGGCCAGGGTCCCCTGAAAATTCCGCGTGAGAGGGCTGCAGGAGGTTCTGCCCGACGACCGAAAAATCGAGACCTTCTCCAAAATGCCATCCCAACCGGACGTCGACTGTGCTATAGGAGCCTACGGCTTGCGCAGGAAGAGCGCTCGAGTATCGGAAAGTTTGATCGAACTCGAAATGTTTTGGCAAATTAAAGAACGATTGAAAGCCCACGACACTGCCAGGGCTCGATCCCAAGTAGAGGCCGAGTATTTTCCCTGTGTCCGTGTATCCCGCCTTGTCGCCTAGCGCCATATGCAGGTACGAATAGGAGCCACGCACCTGCCACCAGTGGGTAATCTTCCAATTGGGAGCGATTTCTGCTCCGATGGTGTGGCCCTTAATTCCGTTGGCATAGGGCAACACGATGAGAAGTCGCGTTGGGTTGCCGGCTTCGGCGAGTGAGAGTGCCCCGTAGCTCTGCAGGTCGTTATAGTCATTGTAAAATGCGGTAAAATCCACGTATAGACTTCGCCGAACCTGTGTGCGGTATCCCGCCTCGTAGCCGATCAATTGCTCCGCCTTGAGATTGGGATTGCCAGTGATCTCGAAAAAGATCGGCGTGGTCGGCGTTGCCGTCACGAAGATGTCGAACTGAACATCCTGATCGACTCGCGATGGTGTCCGCACGGCGCGTGTGACTGCAGCCCAGAACGACTGCTTGTTAGTTGGCGCCCACAGCAACCGTATGCTCGGTTGGTAGTCAAAACCACTGAAGTTGTTATGCTCGAGCTTGGTTCCGGCCGTCAGCATGAGTTTGTCTTTAACGATCGGGAGTTCATATTGAACGAAGCCGCTGTAGATGCTGTCGGTCTGGGCGTGCGGGAAGAAATCGACGCCGTCCGATGTCGGAATGAAATTGCTCGGGCTCACTCTTGCGCCCAAGCCCCAGGTTAGTTCCTGATCGCCATGGACGCGCACATGTTGGATGAAATCAATATCGAACGTATCGCGCGTCTCACCGAGTTGGAAGTCTTGCCGATTGGTCCTGTCGAAGTACGTTTGAATTTGGATGTCGGATCCTTCCCCCGTCGTGTGCTGCCAGCGAGCCAGGAGATTACCCCCGGAGAAGTACGCATTGCCGAACCGCGCCGTCTCGGCTGGTGGAGAATACGAAGCGATAAGGGCGCCTTCTCCGCTCTCTCCGCGGTAAATATCGCCCTGGATGGTAAAAGAGTCTCTTTCGCCGCTCTTCCAATCCGTTCGGAAGCCCATCTGCCCCATCCGCCAACGATCGAATTCGTTCGCGTCGGAGTGAAATTCCGGTCCGCGAATCCCACCCGTACCGTAGATGCGATAGTTGAAGTTCTCTCTTGCCGAGCCTCCATAACGGACCCCGCCCGTTCCCTTGTCGACGCTTCCGGCTCCAAGGGTGGCCAGCACGCCACGGGTGTACTCCGAACTCTTTGTGATGATGTTGATCACCCCATTAACGGCATTCGCTCCCCAGATGGTGCCACCTGGTCCGCGGATTACCTCGATGCGCTCCACGTCCTCGAGCATAACGTTCTGGACGTCCCAATACACCCCCGAGAAGAGGGGTGTGTAGACGCTGCGGCCGTCGATCAAGACCAGCAGGGACTTTGCGAATTGGCCGGCAAACCCGCGTATCGCGACGGACCAGTGATCCGCATCAATGCGTGCAACCTCTACACCTGGTGCCAGGCGAAGGACCTCCGGGATGCTTGTTGCCCCGGACCGGCGGATGTCTTCCTGCGTGATGACAAAGATCGCAGCGGGTGTCTTCAGGACTTGCTGCGGGTCCTTGGAAACGGTGGTGACCTCAATGCTGCCAAGTTGTTCGAGGCTCAGCCGCTTCAGATTTTCTTCCGCCACAGGAGCGTTTGGTGCGGCCTGAGCCCGAGCCGTCTGGCCCGCCACCGGCAGCGAAAGCAAAAGGGCGAGAGTGCTTGCCGTCCTTATCCAACAAGTCGATCGTCGGAATGGCCGGCGAAGATCGAACCCTTTGCTCGGCCAATTCTGAAGGAGGCTAGTGCGCACGGTTGAGCCTGCTTCCGGCTGCTTGCACCGCTGACTCGGTAACTAGGACCTCCAGCTCATTCACTAGTGAACCATCCCACCAGCCGCGCTTTACCTCTTCCCTCATAATGGCCAGGGCTTTTTCGACGGGAAGCGCCTTGCGATAGGGCCTGTCCGTGGTAAGCGCGTCGTAAATGTCCGTGACTTGAAGTATCCGCGCGGTGAGTGGAATTTGTTCGCCCTTGAGCCCATCCGGGTACCCAGAGCCGTCCTGTTTTTCGTGGTGGTGGCGAATGATCGGCAAGACGTTACGGAAAGATCTCAGCGGAGAGCAAATCCGCTCGCCCTCCAAGGTATGCTGTTCCATGATTTTTCTTTCTTCCGGAGTCAGGGGTCCTGGTTTCAGCAGTATGTGTTCCGGCACGGCCAGCTTGCCGATATCGTGTATAAGGCCGCCTCGTCGCAGAGCGACGCGCAGTTGGTCCGGCAAACCCAGGTTTTCCGCCAACGCGACGGAATATTTCGAAAGGCGATCGCAATGCCCTTCGGTATAGGGGTCCTTCGCCTCGATGGCCAGCGCAAGACTAAACAGCACGGTCTCGGCGTTATCCAATTCGTCGGTGAATTGCTTCAAGCGCAGAAGGGAATGCACGCGAGCGAGCAGCTCGTGTTTATTCACGGGCTTGTTGAGGAATTCATCGGCTCCACACATGATCCCGTGGATCCGGTCCGAATCGCTGTTCAGGCTGGTAAGCAATACGACGGGGATCAATCGGGTTTCCGGCTTGGACTTGATCGACTGACATACTTCAAAGCCGGTTGGACGGGGCATCACCACATCCAGCAGCGCGAGATCGATGGAGTCGCTATCCACCTGGTCTAGCGCCTGCTGGCCGTCTGCGGCGCATATGACCTGATAGCCCTCTGCGCTCAGTAGAGCGGAGAGCAGGTCGCGGTTCGCTTCGTTGTCATCGGCAACGAGGACGGTTTGATGATGAGCTTCTCGAGCGGACATATCGCCTCCTCAACGATTCTCTCGACGGGAACCAGGGGTTAAGAGCGTCGATTTTTGTCAAGAGTGAAAAGAATCCGTCCGGCCCCGGGCAAGGAAAACCCCCTCACGTGGCCTATTCGCAAGTATCCCAAACCAGTACGGTTTTCCTTCGTCAATTTCGCGCTAAGGAACCAAGCAGTAAACAGGACAGACAGCCGGGGCATGGCCCCCCAATACACCAATTTGGAAGGGACACCTGCCGTCCTTTCTGGCGTCCAGGAACTATATAGACGGCTAAGGGGTTATCGTACTGGCGGCAACGCCGTTGAGGTAATTCCTGTTTCCTTGTGCGGCTTGGGGAGGCGAGCGGCCCAGGAAGCCTCGGTCGGCGCTGTCCTTGCCATCCATGCAGAAAGTTACGATGCCGCCGAAACCAAAAAAAGCCGCTCAAGCCGCCTGATTTCTTTCAGGTCTGCGCCCGCGTTCCCGGCATAGGCAAAAACGCTATCCCGCACCGGAACATTTTCAATTCCGGGAGTTCCGTGATATTCATGACCCGCGCCGCCACGTAAATCGCTGGCGCGTTCGGCGAATCCGGCGAAAACGGCACCGCAATCTTCACTACCGTCGAAATCAAATATGCGTTCTTCGTCCGGAATGCCAACCCTCCGCGCGACATATCCGTGCACGCCACCACATCGTCCCCAAACCCTTCGCTCCGTACGCATGCAAAATAGCTCACCTTTGCTCTCACCCGTTGCCGCCGCTCCTGCAGCGCTGGTGTCGCGGTGCGCATCTCGGTCGCCCCAGGCTTCTCCGTCCTTTCCGCCAATTCCTCTTCGCCAAACTCCAGCGGCGCGGGCTCAGACTTCGCCTCCCGTACCGATCGTGTCGCCACCGCTCCGGGTACTCCGCCGCCGTCCAGCCGCTTCCAAACCGTCGAGAATTCGCATTCGGGGCAGTAGCGAACCAGTCCTCCGTGAATGGCGCACACATCAAACTCGTAATCACCGTTCAGAAGCGTCACCGTTGCATTACAACCATTGCATTCGAGAACCAGTTCCAGTGGCCGCTCCTTCGGCGAAGGCGGCATGGGAAAATCCATCTGCCAGAAATCCAGATCCTCATCGAGAAACGCGACGCCGTAGGTATACCGGCCGTCTTGCGACCCAATCTCGCCGACTATCCGGATTTCCGCTTCCCGGTTGGATTCGATTGAACGGAGGACCAGTTCCTGCTCGGCAATCAGTTTGTAGGCGGAGACAACGCCCGCCCCGTGCAGGCTCAGCACCACTGCGCGGGTCTCTTCCGAAAACACGCGGCCTTCGCAATCGCTGCCGATCAGCAGGATTGGGACGGATTTCATTAAACGTCCGCTTCGACGCAATTTTTTGAATGTCATAGTAACAACCAGGGGAAGTAGCCGAGAGTTTATCCTTCTCAGGATACCGGAAAAATTAAGTAACAGTGCGGATATTACGCGGGAGTTGCGGCAGGGAAAGGAGAGGTGCGGACCCCGCTACTGTTGCAGTCAGCGACCTCTTCCCCGACGGGAATGTATGCAGCGGCTCATGCCGGTGGAGAAGCTGTGGGAAACTAGTTCGCAGACCATCCTTGCACCCTAGACTGGCTGTTCCGTTTTCGCAATGATGTTGTTTTGGAGGGCTTGTGTCGGGCGGCTTCGCAGAGCGAGCGGACGATATAGTGCGGGCCGTTAAGCTATTGCGGCGGCGTGGAGTGGCTGTGGGTTTCCCGATGCAAACAGCCGACGGGGAGATAATCTTCGCAGTGGGCAAGGATTCTACGCTGACTGCGGACCAGATACTCGGACTTCTCGAACGTGGCGAACTGCACGCCGAAGGCGTTCGCAGATCAGTCGAGAAACAGGCAAAGGGTTCCAATTGAAGAAGGGCAGCGGCGCTACCTCGTTTCTTTGACGGTGCGAAATCCTCACGCCAATTGAATTGATGGAAGTAAAGTCTAGGAGTACGTCCACAAGGCGACCGAATCTGCCGCTGCACACAACAAAGGCCACTTCTCCTCCTCGGAAAAGCGGCCCCAAATCTCCGGCCGAACAAAGCTTTCGAACTAGGCGTACGACGATTTGCGTATTGTTGCAACCACCATCAAGGCAATAAGCGCCACGGTCAGAAGAGAAAGGGCTGACGGTTCCGGGGTTGCGACGGTTCCGACCACTTCACCTGCTGTTGTGGACCGGTCTAGGGTGGACAGGCTGCAGTCTGTGTTGTCACAGGTACCCTCGCGAACGCTGAGGAGTACAACAGTGCCACCTGAATTTGTCAGTGCAGCACTAAACAGCAGAAGCAATACGTCGGTGTTTGTAAGATCACCGCTGGCCCCAAGCAGCATGCCCGTGCTGGTGGAACCGAACAGGCTGCTAAGTGCATTGTATGTGGTGCCTGCGAATGCTGTTCCCGACGTGGTAGTCATATGGATGGAGCTATAAGTGTTCGTTAGTGCATCGTAGACGAACGAACCCGAAGCGCCGCCGCCATCGTCAAAGGTGACATCACTCAAGGTCCAGGTTATCCCGTCGGCGGAGGCGATTGACGGCATACAAAGCAAAACAACGAGCAGGAAGGCCGTAATGAGCCCCCGGAATACCAACTGGTTCATAAATTTCCACCTCATAGATTGCTGGGACTAAGCCCTTATAGTGCAAATGAAACGCCACTTTCTCGCGTTGAAAATAAAGCAGTTATGCGCGGATTACCCGCCTTAGACAGACAGTCGAATGCCCATTTTTGGAAGGATTTTGCCGTTCGATGGTGTCCTGCCCTTATCAAGCGAACGAAGTAATCAATGACTTACATTCAGGAGTTGCGCCTGCGGCCATATTTGCGGGCAAGACGGAATGGGCGGCCTAGCGCATCGAAGAAACCGTGCCGACTCTCCAGGTGGCCTTGTTTCCAATCTTCTTCCGTAGGCGAAAGAGAAAGTCGGAGCAAATAGGCCGGAGCACGTAACGCGTCGCCAGGCATGCGCAGACGGAAAACGGTACGGTCGAGGAGAGTAGGAGATGCATCACCTACAGCTGTCAGCCAGGTCCGAGCGCACGCGGCCAACTTGGCAGCGCCCGCATCACGCTGCATGGCGGCGAGCACTGGATTAGGCAGACGGGCGTGCAGCAGATCTGAGGCGAGCTGCAAGCCGGCATGCAAAATACGCTCCGCCCCCACCTTGGTTGCCGTCTCCCTAACCCGGTGCCAATCGATATCCGTCTGTCGAGTGACCAGTGCCGCTATGTCAGCAATCCACCTCAGGCGATCCCAAAGATGTGTTGCCCCGTGAACGCAGACGTAAACCAACTCGTCTTCCACAGCCAAGGCCGGAGCCTTGTAGGCGTCCAGCTGCACGAGAACTCGCCTGTCAAAAAGGTCCTCGATGGGCAGGCGTCGAGGGAAATAGCGCAGCGTGAAATCATTGTGCAGCTCGACAATCAGGTGGTCGTCTGGTTTTGAGAAAAGATACTGTCCGGGAATTCTGTCGCCGTCGATGGCACTAAGGGGAATAGACGCCAGGTAACCGGCGGCCCGTAACGATTCTGTGGCACGCCTGATATCGGATTGACGGACGAGAAGATCCAAATCGCCATAGCTGCGCATGGCAGGATCGCCGTAGGCGTGTATGGCCAGTACTGGCCCTTTGACGACTAGCCCCGGAATGTCCTTGGCCGCAAAGAGCTCCAGAACGTGAAACAAGGCTGCAGTCAACTTCAGCGTGGAGAAAACCTGCGCGCGATGGAGTTCGAGAAGTGCTTGCTTTGCCTCCGATGGGAGAGCACTCTCAGCAACCACACCCAGGCGTAAGGCGAGCTGTCCAAGGACTCCATGTTGTTCTGCGCGGGCGAAAAGCTGGCGCCAATTCACGCCGCGCAGCAATTCGGCGAGTCGGAGCGGGTTGCATAGTGGTGAAGCGCACTCGAGCAATGCCGGCCATCCGTCCTGAAACGACGCCACGTCGGATTGATCAAGCACTGCGAACGCCTCGCCCTAGAGATGTAGCAGTAGTGTACGCGATTCTTCGCTCGGCGCTTCCAAAAACGCAACGCGCAGTTTCATAGGCTCACGCTGGTTTGTACACTCAGTGCGTACCAGTTACCTCACGGATCAACCCTGGGTCAGAGGACCGCCACTGAATCCCTTCGTCGCCTGCGAGGCTTCTACGAGGCAACAATGACTGGTCGGAGCGAACAAAAAAAGGGCGTCGGATCTGAGAGACGGAGTACTCCTGTATTCAAAAACCCAGCAGTGAGTGCCAAACGAGAGAAGACGCGAGCACTCAAGTCGGAGTGGCGGGCGGTTTCGTTCCCAGATAGAATATTTGAACTCGAACTGATAATCCCACTCAGTCTCGAAGTGACGAATGTGTGTGACGGGTGAGAGGCCGCGATTATGATTTCTTTCTCGGATCGTGTGGAAGTGCCGACGCATGTGTTGACGCGCATTCTCACAGGGGAGTCCGTGCTGCTCGATCTGGAAGAAGAAATGTATTACGGACTGGATGAGACGGGTACCCGGATTTGGCAAGTGCTCGCGGAGGCGTCTGACATCGGCGGTGCATACTCGCAATTGCTAGGCGAATTTTGCGTCGAGCCGGACGTGCTTCGTCAGGATCTTTCAGAGCTTATCGTGTGGTTTGTGGATAGGGGCTTGCTCCGCATCCGTGCAGTGGATCTGGATTTAACTCCTCAAAGTTAACGCATAGGAACACTTGCGGAAATGAACGGGAGCCCAGCCCAGCGGCGAACCTTTTTATTGCGAGAAACAGAAAGCTTTAACGGTTGAGTCGAGGTGGCAGCACGGCGGCGTGCAAGCACGGGACCTGTGACAAAGGCCAAAGGAAGCATGACCTTCTTAGCAGCAGGGTGTTAGTTGAGCGGAATTGTAGGCATTTTTCACCGGGACGGCGCACACATCGAACGAGCATTGTTACGGTCGCTCGTAGATTTCCTCGCCTACCGTGGTCCGGATGGACGAAGCTCCTGGGTGGGAACCTCGATTGGGCTGGGTCATGCCCTGTTACGGGTGAAGGGCGACTCCTTTCAGGGGTCCCAGCCTGCCACTTTGGACGGTCGATATTGGATTACGGCGGATGTAAGGCTTGATTGCCGCACCGAACTGATCGGGAAGCTCGGGCGTTTGGCAACCGACTACGGTCAATCTGTTCCGGACTCTGAACTCATTCTCCGAGCATACGCGAAATGGGGTTCCGCGTGCGTTGAGCAGTTGCGTGGTGATTTCTCCTTCGCGATTTGGGACGCCGTCAAGGAGCAACTATTTTGTGCGCGAGATCATTTGGGAATAAAACCCTTCTACTACGCTAACGTTGGCAGTCTCCTAGTTTTCAGCAACTCACTCGATTGTGTCCGCCGTCATCCCGCTATCTCCGAACGATTGAATGATCTCGCGATTGCCGATTTTCTCCTCTTTGACATGATCCGGGAACCCGGAGCTACGTCGTTTGTAGATATCCAAAGGCTGCGGCCAGCGCATACCCTCGAGTGCAGGCGAAGTAATGTCTCGGCTCGCCGCTACTGGGTGCTTCCAGTGAGCGCCCCGATCTATCAAAGGCGACCGAGGGAGTGCGTCGAGCAATTCCGGGAATTGCTTGATCGCGCAGTTGCTGACCGGTTGCGAACAGACAGTGTCGCAGTCTTCATGACCGGCGGACTCGATTCTTCCACCGTAGCGGCTAGTGCCCAGAGGACACTCGGGCTCCCTGAGGGTGTTTTCGCCTACACAGAAGTTTTTGACAGTTTGATTCCACACGAAGAGCGCCGTTATGCCATGCTGGTAGCAAAAGCGCTGAAGATCCCCATCGAGTTTCACGCGAATGAGATGAAGCTATCGAAGAATCGGGAACATCATCACTGGCCCGAGCCGGTGCATTTACCCGGGTCGGACGGGGGACTTGGGCAAATGCGCGAGGCTGCTGCTCGGAACAGTGTGGCCCTGACTGGCTATGGTGCCGACCCCGCCCTCTCCTGTTTGCTTTCAGTTCATTTTTCGCATTTACTCAAGAAGGGGCAGTTGGGACGTGCGTTGATTGAAGCCATCCGATATCTGGCAGCTGAAGGAAGGTTTTCTCGGCTGTACCTTCGCACGCGTTGGAGGCGAAGGTTTGGTCCCAAGAGTCAGGTACCGCACTACCCGGTATGGCTGAACCCGGACCTAGAGAGGCGATTTGGTCTACGCGAGCGGTGGGACACCCTAAATCGAGCCTCCACCCCGAATAGAGCGGTCCGCCCGGTCTCCTATAGAGCCATCGTCGACCCCCTATGGCCAAGACTGTTTGAAGGGTTTGATTCTGGGTTCACGCATGTTCCCATGGAGGTTCGCCACCCCTTTTTTGATCTGCGATTGTTGGACTTTCTACTGGCTTTGCCTGCGCTACCGTGGTGTTCCGACAAGGAGTTGCTGCGCGAGGCTGCTCGGGGTATCCTACCTGATGTAGTGCGCTTGCGACGCAAGTCCCCCCTCCTTGCGGACCCGCTGGTTGCAGTTCTCCAGCAACCGGAGTCGGCCTGGGTCGATTCGTTTGAAAGTGTCCCTGAGTTGGGCCATTATGTGGAAAGGCGTCTGATTCCCAAGGTGTTTAGAGAAAAGGACGCGTGGATTGCGTGGAGTCACCTTCGGCCGCTCAGTCTGAATTACTGGTTGCGATTGCGTAGCAGATTCGCTATAAGTGACAAAGGAGTAATAACTTGAAAGCGAATTGGCAAGCTCCTGTGAAGAAGCCTTACAAGAAGCCGGTGCCCAAGGTCTACGGCAACATCCGAGCGATGACAAACTCAAATGTTGCTGTCACCGGAAACTTCGACGGCAAAGTAGTACTCGGCGTGCAATTTAAGACCCAGTAAGAATCATTTCCGTGGAAGCTATGTTCGTTTCGCATTTGGTCTACGGTTTGCGAGTCGCGGCCAACATAGCGCTCCCTGGCCTTCCCCTGCAACCGGATTCAGACGTGTACGATGTGCGGATACGCTTGAAGGATTGGGCAAGTTTGCCAGAAACTCTTCCAGCGACCGCCGAAGTTCTCTATACGAGCGCGCTAGACGCTACGCGCGGCGCGCCCAGCTTGCGGGTGGTCATGTTTCCCGGCGGGGATTACTTCGGCTTTTTGTATAGTGATCATGTGCGATTCGCGGTCGACCGTTTAGGCCGCGAGGTTTGGGGCGACTGGCCTAAGAACTACAGCCTTGAAGACGCCTGCACCTATTTGCTTGGGCCTGTAATCGGATTCGTTTTGCGCCTGCGCGGAGTGACTTGCCTGCACGCGAGCGCCATAGCTGTCGGTGAGCACTCGATTGCGCTCGTCGGCCCTGCGGGTGCCGGCAAGTCCACCACAGCTGCCGCTTTTGCGTGTCGCGGCTTTCCGGTAATTTCTGATGACGTGGTAGCACTGATAGAAGAGGGAGAAGACTTTTTAGTTCCGCCCGCTTATCCTCGGGTGAATTTGTGGTCTGACTCCGCCCGTGCTTTGTTTGGG
>Ga0247680_1000234_pt1 | contig 19059 bp, 13 predicted proteins | sample CNK21_metaG_FD_182803 | JGI IMG/M metagenome (GOLD analysis project Ga0247680, IMG submission 182803) | Soil microbial communities from Purdue University Martell Research Forest, Indiana, United States - CNK21 | ecosystem: Environmental > Terrestrial > Soil > Temperate forest > Bulk soil...
CCACTCGAATTGATCGCGAGAACTCCCACCGACACCAGTGAAATTTTCAACGCAAACTTCAACAATGTATCCACGTTGGTTTCTTTTCCGGTCCAGGATATTTGCGCATCAAGCGCAGAATTTCGCCCGACGCTGCACGGACCGCGGCCAGTCTAACCGCACGGATGACGCTTGTCATCTCGGTTGATCGAGAAAAGATGGAACATTTGTACTAATCCTGCCGAAACCACATCTTTCATCTGGCGAAAATCTCTAACGAGCTTCTTGGTGCCGCAGATTGCCTGCGAGCTGCCATGAGTTCCCTTTATAATCGGGCTTGCGATAGGTTGCAGGGAAGACCTGACAGACGCGAAGGCTCCTTTAGCGGGAGTAAGACAGTGGACCGGAGATCATTCGTCAAGCGCAGTTGCCTCGGGAGCGTGGCGCTCTTTCTGGATCACTTTGGCACTTCGCCGTCCTATAGCGAAGACTTGATTCCGCAGGCACCACCGATTCACGTCAATGAGCCCCAGTCGACTTCCGTCTCTCCGCTTCGAATGCCGGGGCTATATCCGGGCCGCGTGATCGAAATTGCGGACGAACGCTCGATTGTCGGGAACCGTGTCTCTCAACCGACGATTCGCCAAATGCTCGATCAAGCGATGCGAGAGCTGACAGGCGAAAAGTCCGTGCCCGAGTCCTGGGCTAAATTCGTTTCTCCGCAAGACGTCGTCGGAATAAAAATAAATCCGTCCGGCGCGCCAGCTTGTTGTTCTTCGCCGGAGATTGTGCGGGAAATCGTTAGGGCGGTGCAATCTGTCGGAGTTCCTCTGCGAAATATCGTTGTTTACGACCGCTATGCGAATGAAATGGACATCGGCAGCTACCAGGTATTGGTTCCTGCAGGAGTGCGCGTCGTCGGCGTTCAGCAGGACAAGTTGGACGCCTCGGGTTACGACCCAGACATCTATTGCGAAGCGAATTTTTTTGGCGAGTGGGAAACGCGTTCCTATATGGCCAGTATTGTCGCAACTGGCGTGACGAAAATCATCAATGTGCCCACGATGAAAGACCATTCGGCTTCGGGCGTGACGGGCTGCTTGAAGAATCTCGGATACGGCACCTTCAACAACGTGCACCGATCGCATCGGACGCCGTTTTCCTTCACGGACCCGCTGATTGGCGTGATGTGCTCGGTGGAACCGCTCCGCTCGAAGGCGGTGCTTCATATTATGGACGGAACACGAATGGTCTGGCACGGAGGGCCGTTGACGCAGAATCAGGACTTTATCCATCAGGCAGGCGCCTTGCTCGTAGGGACCGATCCCGTCGCGATGGATACTATCGAGCTGGAGAAGATTGAAGCCAAGAGAAGCGCGGAAGGAGCGCCTTCGGTCTGGTCGCGCGATCCGAATAGCCTGACGCAAAATGGGATGGAGTTTTACCAGGACGCAACGAAGAACTTGTTTTATCGGCAGCCTCACCACATCGCGGCAGCAGGAAAGCTGGGATTGGGTATTGCCGACTTGAAGCAAATTGACCATCGCCTGCTCCGTATTCGCGAATAAACATGGTTAAGGATTCTTCCAATAAAGACTCGACGCTGTCCGAAAAAGATTGGCCGGCATTGCTGCGCGACAGTTCGCGCACCGGCGGGCAGAATTCGCAAGCGTTCAAGAAACCGGCAGGGGCGCGATGGCAGGCAAAAGTCGATGGGAACGTGCGCACTGCCCCCATATTGCGGGACCGTCTTTTGTACGTGACGTCGCTCTCAGGCTACTTACATGCGATCGATGTTGCGACAGGACGCCTCCGATGGAAGTACAAAGTGGGAGCGGCGATTTATTCGACGCCATCGCTGAGTGGCAGGCGCGTACTATTTGGGTGCGGGGACGGCAACGTATACGCCGTGGATGGCGAAGCCGGCACAAAACTTTGGAATTTCACCGCCGCAGGCGAAGTTTGGGCGTCGCCGGTCGTGCGGAACGATGCCGTGTACTTCGGCAGCGCCGATGGGATGATGCATGCTGTCGAGATCGAAACAGGCGCCCTGAAGTGGAAACAATCGCTCGGCGGGCGAATTTATTCGACCGCATATGCGACCGAGCAGCACGTGTTCACAGGTTGCGGCGACGGCTATGTCTACAGCCTGGATGCAAAGACCGGAAAAACCGCCTGGAAAACGGGGACGGGAAATGGAATCGATTCCTCTCCTGCAGTCGTCGGCAAAGCCGTTTTGATTGGCTCGAATGATTTCTTTTTCTACGCACTCAACGTCGGCGACGGATCCATTCAGTGGAAGTACGAAGCCGGATTAGGCATTACTTCCGCCCCGGCGGTGTCCGGCAACCTCGTTTTTTTCGGAAGCAAGGACGGTATCTTGCATGCGTTGGACCTTCAAACAGGAAAACTTGCCTGGAAAACCCGTGTCGGGCAGCCAATCACCGCGCCGCCCGTCGTTAGCGGTTCGACAATCTGGATCCAGGCAGGAATTGTTCACGCCCTAACCGCGACGGACGGAAAAATTCTTTGGCGTGCCGGGCTTGGGGACGGCGTGCAGTCGGCGCCGGTAGTCACCGAAGACGGAGTCTACCTGGCTAGCATGCAGGGCGACATTTATGCACTGGCATAGAACTTATCCAATCGTTGTTTTCCTCATAGCCAGCGTATCTTCTCCGATCTTGTGTGCGCAGACAGAGGCACCTGTCTACAAGAAGCGCTACATCATGGGAACGGTATTTGAGGTCGTCGTCTACGGACTCCCGGCGGATCGCGCTTCCGCGGCGATTGACAAAGCCCTCGGCGAAGCCGTGCGACTCGATCATGTGATGAGCAATTACAAAGACGACAGTGACTTGAGTCGGATGAACCGCACCGCACATTTTCAGAGCACGGAAATTCCTCCCGATTTATACAGAGTAATCGAGGAATCCTTGCCATATTCGCGGCTTTCTGACGGGCGCTTCGATATTAGCGTCGGCCCGCTGGTGGACTTATGGAAAGCGGCCATGCAAGGAGGACTGATGCCGACTGCAGAACAGGAAGCGAGGGCCCGGGATTGTGTCGGCTATCAGAAAATCAAATTGATCCCTCCGAACCGGATCGAATTTCATTCTTCTTGCATGCGCCTCGACTTGGGTTCCGTCGGAAAAGGCTATGCGGTCGACGGCATGGCCGAAATTTTGCGAGCCCAAGGCGTCCGGAGCGCGTACATCAACGCGGGGGGCAGCACCATGTATGGAATCGGGACACCGCCGGGAAAAAAGGGCTGGGCCGTGCATCTTCGGGATCCTTCGAGCAGCCTGAATCCCGAAGTGATGTTGATGGACAACAGCTTGTCCACGTCGGAGCAGACAGCTGGCAGCGCGCTTGGAGGGGTGTCGCCCGGACACATCGTTCTACCAGCAACCGGCAAGCCTTTGCAGACCCAATATGCTGTGAACGTTGTCGCAAGGTCGGCGACGGAGTCGGACGCGCTTTCGACGACGCTGTTGCTGGTTGGGCCGGAGAAGGGCGCAGTCGTGATCAAAGGGCGGAAAGACGTGGCCGCAATGTGGATTTCCAAGGACGGCAAGAGAACAGTCGCCGACAGCGGGGTACAAACCTTTCGGGAAAATCGTAACGGTGTGCAAACGGATTCTAACAGCGCTAGAACGAACATTCCCGGCAGTGCAAACCAGAAATGAATCGGATGAAACCGAGAAACCTTCTTTGGTCATTGATCCTTGGCGGTTTGCTCTTGCCGCAACTTGCTTCAGCCACGCTTTTCCTGCGGATTTCAGGAAGCGAATTACGCGCCGTTCAGGACATGGGTGTGAAGAATCTGGTTTTTGGCTGGCCAATCGCAGACGCTTCGGCGGTCGGTAAGGTTCAAGCGCAAGGTTATCAAGTATTTTTCGAGGCGCCGCCCGGCGATCTTTCGGCGGCCGCCGAAACTGCGGAAAAGATGAACGTCACTGGAGTCATTCTTGCAATGGAGAATGTGGACGGCCCCGGCGACAATGAATTATTCCGGCGCGTGACAACGGCTCATCCTCGACTCTCATTTCTGCTACTAAATCCCGGCGGGAAAGAGCCTCAAATGAGGGGGCGGTTGGTCGTTGAGCGGAACGGAATCTTGCAGGTTGCCAGTCCGACTTCCCAACCCTGGGTGGATACGAACCTCGCCTTGGTGAAGCTTGCGCGCGCCTTTCGTCCAGATGTGACCCCGCTCTACAGTTTTCACTGGGATTTATCCGACGCGTTGCGCAACAAGCTGGGGCCGGCCGCCGAAGATTATTGCCTCGCTATCTCCGAAGCCAACGCGTTCCACGCCGATGTGATTGTTGATCTACACGAAAAACTGCAGCAGGGTTTGCTCGGCAAGGAATCTTCGGCTTGGGCAGTCTGGAACAACGTAAAGCGCTATATTGCTTTCGCGCACTCGGAGAGCGCCGCGGGCAAGCTGCGACCCTTGGCGAATACAGGCGTCGTCATGGACACGATGGCTCCGAGTTATGAAGGATTGAATCTGATGGCGCGGCACAATATTCCGTTTGTGGTGCTGCGGCCCGGAGATTTAGAGCCAAAACTCCTGGAATCATTCGACGCTCTGGTTGTCTTCAGCGCGCCCAGCAATGCTGCGGCTACCGCAATCGGTGACTTCGCGATGCGCGGTGGAATCGTCGTACTTGTGAATCTGCGCGGACAATTCCCTTGGCACTCGCTGGAACCGGCGCACAAAGACAGGCAGGCGACCGCCTACGACGTGGGCGCCGGCCAAGTGGTCGAACTCGCGGAACCGGTCATCGATCCGGAAGCATTTTCGCGGGATCTTCGCAGACTGATGGGCTTTCAGCGGATGACCCTTGGTTTGTGGAATTCTTTGACGAGCGTGGCTGTTGCGGACCTTCAAGACTCCAACGACGAAACGATCGTGAACCTGGTGAACTACGCTTTGGAAGCCGAACCCGTTCAGGTACAAATCAAGGGGCACTTTTCGTCGATTCGCTATGAATCGCCCGACGGAGGATGTTGTCAGTACCTGACACCGGTCGAGCGCGGCCCTTTCACGGAGTTTGTCATACCTGCCCTCTTTATTCAGGGTGAAGTTCATCTGAGGCGCTAGACACTATGCGGGCACTGGCGGTGAACATTGTGCCTCTTTAGGATCCTTACCAAGAGCTTCCTCGCGGACCGCCCTTCGAGATATCGAAGAGCTGATCGCTGCTGGCGTCATGGAACAGGACAAGGCCGGTGGAAGAAGTACTTCCTACAGGCTAGGAAAGACTGCAAAAATCCGAGGGTACGATTAACAGATATCATCCGGTCCCGAACCGCGGCTTGAGCGCTGCGGTCCACTATCGATGATGCGCTAGGCTACATTGGTTGTTGCTTCTAAGTGTGCGACACTCAAAGCACTTCAGGGCGGTTCGCCGGCAGGAGAGTGCCGCGTGGGTTCGACAATTTCTTCTCTCATCGGTGCGGCTGAAAATGGAGATAGTACCGCCGCCGATACGCTTTTCAGCACCCTTTACACAGAACTACACCGAATGGCAAAACGGGAATTGGCACGCCAAGGGTCGCCGCCAAGTCTAAGCGTTACAACGCTCCTGCACGAAGCCTATCTCGACATCGCCGCTCGCGAAGGTAGTCGCTTCCCCGACCGGCCGCGGTTCATGGGTTATGCCGCGCGCGTCATGCGTGGGTTGATCATTGACCATGCCCGGAGTCGAAACGCGATCAAGCGCGGGGGCGAATTCAAAATTACGTCGTTGGGGACAGAACCGGCCGAGAATCCCGTCGACGCCAAGGAGCTCTCGATGATCAGCGATGCGCTGGATGAGCTATCGAAGGTTGAGCCCAAGCTGGCGGAACTGGTCGATTTGAAGTTTTTTTGCGGGTTTTCGTTCGCCGAGATCGCTGCCCTGGAGAACCTTTCAGAACGAACCGTACAAAGAAGGTGGGAGAAAGCGCGTATTTACCTGCATAGAAACCTTCGAGCAGATTTGCCACTCTAAGGTATCAATGTCGAAGCTCAGCCCAGATCAATGGCGGGCCCTCAGCCCTCATCTCGACCAAGCGTTGGAGATGACAGAGGAAGATCTCTCGACTTGGCTGTCCTCCTTGCGTACCACAGATCCGTCTCTTGCCTCTCAGCTCGAAATACTTCTTCATGAGCATCAAGTGCTATCCGCGGAGGGGTTTCTCGAAGCGAGTGGTTTGGAATTGCCGGGAGGGCCCGGCCTGGCGGGCCAATCATTCGGTGCCTACACTCTGGTTTCGCAGATTGGCCATGGGGGAATGGGCACGGTCTGGCTTGCCGAACGAAACGACGGGCGATTCGAGCGACGCGTCGCCGTAAAGATTCTCAATATCGCGCTGATGGGCAAGGGCGGCGAAGAGCGGTTCAAGCGCGAAGGCCGCATTCTGGGTAGCTTGACCCATCCTCACATAGCGGAACTGATTGACGCAGGTGTATCGCCAACCGGCCAGCCTTTTCTTGTACTCGAATACGTCGAAGGCGACCACATTGATCGTTTTTGCGACGAGCGCGGGCTCGATGTGCGAGGGCGGACTCGGTTGTTCCTCGACGCATTGCTTGCCGTGGCGGAGGCGCACGACAAACTTATCGTCCATCGTGACCTGAAGCCTTCCAACATATTGGTGCGAGCCGATGGCCAGGTAAAGCTCCTCGACTTTGGAATCGCCAAACTGTTGAAAGACGATGGGCAGCCCAAAGAATCGCCGCTTACGCTCGAAGGTGCGAAGGCGCTGACACCCGAATACGCGGCTCCGGAACAGTTGAAAGGCGAAACTGTGACGGGGGCAACGGATGTCTATTCTTCCGCGGTTTTGCTTTATGTATTGCTTACTGGACATCACCCGACAGGAACCGCTCTGCGTACGCCGGCGGGCCTGCTCAAAGCGATCTTGGATACCGAGCCGACTCGTCCTTCGCAGATCGTATCGCCGGGGCAGACGAACGAAGACAATGCGGTCGCGAATGCCGCGCGACGCGCGACGACACCGGACAAGCTGGCACAGTCCTTGCGCGGTGATCTCGACACGATCATCGCGAAGGCACTGAAGAAGAATCCGCAAGAACGCTACGCTTCCACAAGAGCCTTTGCAGAAGACCTACAACGATACCTGCAATACGAGCCGATCTCTGCCCGGCCCGATGCGATAGGCTATCGCGCTCGCAAGTTCGTCCGACGTCACAGAAGTAGTGTAGCGGCGGCCTTGCTGCTAGCGCTGTCGTTGATCGGTACGATCATTGTTACCAGGCTCCTTCCTCGTCGGCCGGAACCTTTGCCGCAGTTCAATCAGCGGAAACTTACGGCAAACGCTGAAGAATCGCCCATATCCAGCGCTGCGATCTCTCCAGATGGGAAATATTTGGGATTCACTGACCCGCAAGGCATTCATCTGCAGGTTGTCGCGACGGGTGGAGTGAGGACTTTGGCATTGCCACCCGGCACCCATGGGGAGGAGGCTTCTTGGACCTTTGGAAGCTGGTACCCGGATTCCGAACGCTTCGTAGCGTCAGTTCTTGTTCGAGGAACAACGTCCACAATCTGGTCGATTCCGGTCGTAGAAAGCAAAGGGCCGCAAAAGCTTGGTGAAGTTGAGGATATGTTTGGCGGGGGGATCGTCTCACCCGATGGCCTCAAAGTCGCCTATGAAAGGCTGCTAGCATCCGATGCGGCGCGGGAAATTTGGATAATGGGCGCAAATGGAGAGTCCCCTCACAAAATTTATACAGCCGAAAACCGGGCCACGATCTACAGCATCGTATGGTCGCCGACGGGGAATCGGATTGCATACCTCTACAGACGTGTTACGGGTGATCATACGCAGATCATGGTTGAAAGCTGTGACCAAAGTGGCGAGGCTACAACGACTATCCTCCAGGATAGTCATTTAAGAGCGATCACGTGGACGCCTTCGGGGCGCTTCATTTATTCAAGGAATGAGGAACGCGGCTCCTCCGAATCCGATAATTTGTGGGAACTGCAAGTCAACGCGAAGAACGGAACTGCGCAAGGCAAGGGACGCCGGTTAACAGATTGGTCGGGATTTGCCGTTCATAGCTTCAGCACAACAGCAGACGGCAAACAACTGGCTTTTCGAAGAGGCAATAGTCACGCTTCCGTTTTTGTTGGAGATCTTGCGGGCAAAGAAAGCCGCCTCGTAAACACCCGGCGGTTGACGCTCGACGATAACTACAATCTTCCTTCTGCATGGATGCCAGACTCTCGCGAAGTCCTTTTTTCATCGGAACGTCCCTCGAACCGCGTGATGTATCGGCAGGCGATAGATCCGGGCAGTGCCGCTCGACTTGTCACACCCTCTGAGAACGCAAATTTCTATTTGGCCGGGCTCAGCCCTGACAGAACCGGAATCCTTCTTGAAGGTGAACCCCTTGATTCCCGCAAGATGGGTCTGTATCGAGTTGACCCGCAGGACGGCGCTCGTCGGTTGTTATTTAATACGGGAGGGTTTGTACTGTTCTCTTGTTCCGACAAAACCGCCAATCTTTGTGTGTTTGGGCGGCCGACCACGGGCAAGAACGAACTGGTCGTCGATGCATTTGACCCGCTCGGCGGTCCTTGCAAGGAACTGCTGCGGATTCCGCTTGAGATTGGCAGCAACGCTGACATTGGATTCGACTATTGGTGGCAACTCTCTCCAGACGGTAGGCAGATCGGAATCGTAAGAAAGCACGGAAATCAAATTAGGCTGATTCCGCTCGCGGGAGGACCGACGAGAACTATTACGATAAATGGTTATGCCGACCTCCTGGAATTCTTTTGGGCGATTGACTCTCAGAGCATGTTTGTCTCAACGGTCGCACCGGGTGGCGCAATCTTGTTGCACGTTTCGCTTGGCGGAGAGACGCTGCCCATCTGGCACCGGCCTCAGTCAACCCACACATGGGGTTTTCCTTCTCCTGACGGGCGCCACCTGGCCATTTTGGACTCGCATTCAGAGTTCAACGTCTGGATGATCGACAACTTCTAAACCGCTAGCCGACCTGCCTACACATTAGTCTCCCCATTACCCCCGGTGTTTCTCTCTCCGCTGTCGTCTTTTCCATTTCATTTCCGATATCTCAAGTAGGGACCAGAAAGGCAAGGGGGTAACCCGTGGAAATAAGAACGGGGGTCGTTTGCAGTAAATGCCAGCAACCCATTACCTCGGAAGATGGCTTCGGCTACATCTGTTTCAAGATTCCCGGCAAGGAAAGCTACTACTTCTTCCACTGCAGGTTTCGAGGCCGAGACTGTTGGGACGATTATTTGAAAGAAAACCACGACGCATAGAAACCGCCCGAAGGCCCGGTTGTTAGAAACAAAATCTATTTTGGATGAAGCGAGATGGCGAACCTTACAGCGAAACCGACCGGCATCAATCTGACCGAATTGGAGGCAATCGAGAAAGCCAAGAACGGCGATCCTGCTGCTTTTGAATATCTCTACAAGCTGCATTCCAAGCGCGTATATAGCCTGTGTTTACGCATGAGCAGGCATCCAGCTGAGGCAGAAGATTTGACGCAGCAAGCATTCTTGCAACTCTTTCGAAAGATTGGCACATTTCGCGGCGAGTCGGGGCTTTCCACCTGGCTGCATCGAGTCACCGTGAACATTGTCTTAATGCATCTGCGCAAGAAAATGCCCATCGAGATTCCGGCCGGGGATCTGGAGCGCCAGGACGCTGATGGTGATGGCACACGGGAGTACGGTTCAAACGACCCGCTAATGGTTGGCACCCTTGATCGGGTAAATCTGAAGCGTTCAATCCAAAAGTTGCCACGTGGCTATAAACAGTATTTCTTGCTCTACGACGTCCTTGGTTACAAACACCAGGAAATTGCCGAGCTCCTGGGATGCTCGACGGGCTGTTCAAAATCGCAGGTTCACAAAGCTCGAAAACGACTGAGATGCCTGTTAGAGGGAAAGGAAGGTCCAGGGGAAGCAGATGTCCTCCCCGCATAGCGCCCATCTAGTTGTCGCCTTTTGCCACCGGATTCCGATATCTCAAGTAAGGGGCGCTGTTTTTGCCGCTGCGATCGAGGGATTCCCGATTTCAGCGGCGAGGCCCGCAACAAGGGCTTTCGGGAAAACCAGGCAAATGAACAATCAAAGTCGAACAATAAGGAGAAAGCAGTGAACAACAATTACAGTAAGAAGTTCCGTAGTGGCAAAGGTCCTCACAGAATCACTCGCGGTTTGCTGGCGGCGTTTGTCGCTCTGGCCGCCTGTGGCACGGCCTTTGCTCAAGGCCAGGAGGAAGTGAAAGACGAAATCACATTCAATCTGCTGCCGAACCCGGCAGTCATTGACTGTCTGCGCGCCAATCCTTATGAGGAACCGCGGGCTCGCGCCACAGTGATCCGTGGCAAGCAGAATGACACACTCATCTTGGATCTCGATGGGATCAAGCCGGGCCTCGCGTTTGACCTCTTCACCGTTCAGAACAGCTTCTTTCAAGCCAACGGCACCAAAGATCCTAATTTCACCGGAAGCTTCGGCTTGGCCTGGTATCAGTCCGATATCAAAATTGGCAAACAAACCGATGACGGTCACGTCCAGATCAAAACGATTCTTCTCGACGATATCTTCGGCTTTGATCCAGACGTGCGATTGGCTCCCACGAATACGTTCCATGTTGGTTTCTGGTTCGACAATCCACAGGATGCAGCCGCTTTCCCCACCTGCCACTTCGATCCGACCAAGCCAACACCGTTCAATGGCGAGCACAAGGCCGGGCCGTTTGCCATGCTGAGCGCCCCTGACGCCAAGACCACATTAGGCCCGCTCTGCACGAGCGCTAACAATTCCACAAGCCCTGTCAGCTGCAACGCCAACTAAAGCTGCCGCCGCGGAGAGCAGGGGCGACGAACAAATCGCCCCTCTTCCTCTTTGTAGTGATTTGAGGATGCGCCGGGCATGCGCAAAAACGATTTCAATCAATGCCTCAGCCCAGAGAAAATCTACAATTTAGTCGCAGATGGAGGAATCGATGAAGTGTCTGACTCTAAGTCTGTTTCTCCCTTTGCTGTTAACGTTCGCCTTCGTAGGCAGTGGCCCAGAGGGCGAAGAGCGCTTGACCAGGCAAAGTGCAGGATGTAATTCCTGCCGTCTTCACTTGTGCTTTGCGGAGAAATTCCGGCAAGAATCTACGGAATCTAAAGAAGCGCCTGGGACGGACCTTGGCGCCCCTCGTCTTTTGCCAGCGCGGCCATGACGCGGGCAATCTCTGTTGCAATCGTTTTGGAGGTGAGGGGCTTGGCAACGTAGCCATCCATCCCCGCTTGCTCGCATCGCCGTCGATCCTCGTCAAACGCGTTGGCGGTCATAGCCACTATCGGAAGGTGCTGTCCGGATTCTTTCTCCCTGGCGCGAATTTCTTCAGTGGCCTCCACTCCATCCATAACAGGCATTTGCATGTCCATAGCCACCAGATCAAACCGCTGCTGGCCGGAGAGGCGGAGCGCCATTTGGCCGTCACTGACAACGGTGACGTGGTGCCCCATTTTCTCGAGCAGCCGCGAAATCAATCGCTGGTTCACGATATTGTCCTCGGCGAGCAAAATCCGCAGGCCGACGGGCCTTTCTTCCGCGGGGAGTTCTGGCATGGGCACGTGCACCGTGTCCGGCTCGCCGTGGCAGCTTTGCAGAGCTTCATAGAGCGTCGACCGGCGGAATGGTTTGAGGATTGTTCGCGTTACGTCCAACTCTCGGCAGCGATCCCGTTCCTCCGCTTCCAGGAGCCGCGAGTGAACGAGGATAACGGGCGCCTGTGCCGCCGGAGATGCTCGGAGCGTGGCGACCAGAGTCAAGCCCCCCGGCCTTTGCAGATCCTTTTCGACAAGGATCGTTGAGAAGTTCGCACCCGAGCGCTGTGCTTCGGCGATATTGGCCAGCGCCTCCGCTGCGCTGGCAGCCAGCACGGCTTTGATCTTCCAGCGATTGAACAAGCGTTCGAGCAAGTCGCGATCGAGAGGATTGTCATTGACGGCCAGAACACGCCAACCTTCCGTCGGCGTTTTCTCGTTCCGCGCGCTGCCGGCACTTAGGTCTCCCCCCTCTCGCAACACCGTCATGGTGAAGTGGAATTTGCTTCCCCGCCCTTCTTCACTCTCCACCCAAATGCGCCCACCCATGAGGTGCACCAGCCGCTGGCAAATCGATAGTCCCAATCCGGTGCCACCGAAACGCCGTGTGGTAGACGTATCCGCCTGCTCGAACGCTTCGAAAATCTTTTCTTGTTTTCCCTTTGGAATTCCGATGCCTGTGTCGGACACCGCGAATTCCAGCACCCAGCCATTGGGCGTCGACTCCGCAAGACGGGCATAAATAGCCACTTGTCCCTGATTTGTGAATTTCAGCGCGTTTCCGGCTAGATTGATCAATACTTGCCGCAAGCGAGTCGGATCCCCGCGCACCACGTTTGGAATATCTTCGCTGATATTCCACGCCAGCTCGATGCCCTTCTGTTGCGCGATAAGTACCAGCGGCTGCAGCGCATCTTCGACGCAACTCTCGACGGATAGCTCCGCGATTTCCAGGTCCAGCTTGCCAGCATCAATTTTCGAAAGATCAAGAATGTCGTTCAGCAACCGCAGCAATGACTCCCCGGAAGTTTTCACCATACTCAGGTAGTCGCGCTGTTCCATGTCGAGCTTTGTTTCAAGGGCTAGCGCGGTCATCCCCAGAATGCCGTTCATGGGCGTGCGAATCTCGTGGCTCATATTCGCCAAAAATTCACTCTTTGCGCGGTTAGCGGCTTCGGCAGCTTCCTTCGCCTGTCGCAACGCTTCCTGCGCTTTCTTCCGCTCGGTGATGTCCACGAAGGTTACAACCGCACCAAGCATCTGGTCTTGCTGCCGCAACGGGTGGCACCAAACCTCCGCGTCAAAGCTGGTTCCGTCGGAGCGCCAAAGCAGTTCGTCGGTTTCATGAAATTTTCTGCCTGCTCGGAATTCGTGCTGCAAGTTACATTCATCCCGCGGATAGGAGGATCCATCACGTCGAGTGTGGTGGATGACGTCGTGAATATTGCGGCCCAGCACACCATCCTGCGACGGGTACCGCAAGAGGCGGAGCATCGCGAGATTGCAGAACGTGCACTCGCCTTGGATGTTTATTCCGTAAATGGCTTCGCCCGTCGATTCCATGAGAAGCCGCATCCGCCCTTCTTCCTTGGACAATCGCTGCTCACCAGCGTCCCGCTCGCTGATCAACGCGCCCAGTACCAGTCCGGCGAGCGACAAAATGAGCATCAGAAACTGCAGTACGGTGAGTTCGCCTGGTGGCCGTGGATAGATCCTGAGCGCCAGAATGATTCCGGAATCCAAAGCTAAAATCGCGGCCGCGGCACCTCGCAGTCCCCGCCTGACGGCCACCCAAATCAGCGGCAGAAAGAGTAGATAGAACATTTCGTCGCCGAGAGCCAAGCGCCCGCTGAGAGCGATCCAGAGCACGGCCGCAATGCACACTGCGAATAGAATCGACTCGACCGTTCTCCGGATTCCCTGAAATTCATGTCTGCCCCCGACGACTGTGGCCTGGAGTGTGCTCACGGGCTCGGGTTCCCCCACAAATCGCCGCAGGCCGGGCAACACGTAGATGAGACAAAACGGCGCAATAGAACCGATGGCCACGGCGTCGCCGATCCACCAGTTGAAGGTAGCTCGTAAGTATTCTTTGGAAGGGATCAAATGATCCAAGGTGAGGAATCCTGCGCCGACGAACGCGACCACGCATGAGGAAACCAGGGCGACCAGTAGAAGCCACATCACATCCCTCAGCGATCGAAGATGCAGATCGATCTTTATAACGCGCGTCAGTAGCAGGGCTGCTGCGGTATACACGGCCGTGAATTCAATATTTCCCACGAGAAAAGAAAACGAATACACAGGCTGGTGATAGTTTACGATCGACGCGATATCAGCCGCGAGAACGATAGCAAGCGCATAACGCGGCCCGAATCCGATGAGCACAGCCAAGGCCAGACCGGTGGGCGGATACCACGCGCTGATCTCCGTCCATATCTGAAAAAACATCGTAGAACGGTCGAGCAGCAGGTGCACCGCCACAAAGCACACTGCAACGAGCAACTGCCGGAGGGTTCGTCGCCTGCTTTCAGTCAATAGGGCCTCCGGCAGACTTGCGATGTGTGTGCTTGCCGGGACTCGCACTATTACCCGACTTTCCCGGGGTGCGGGCGGGCGTTGGGCTCACAAGCAAATCCACGAATTCCCGGTAGAATTTTCCTGTATTGAGATCTTGTTGGACGTCAACCAGACGTTCGCCGAGGCCCGGTTGCTGGCCGGGAACCCACGCCAACGTGTCGCCATAGCCAGACCCATGATCGACATCTACGTCAACGTAGCGCTTCTCCCATTTGGTAATCAGGCTGGGATCCAGCCACGCCACGGCAGCAAGTTCGTCCCACAGATAACCCTCCTCGGCATAACTGGAGGCATACCGGGCAGAGGGTCCAGCGGCTTTCGCGATTCGCCGGATGAGACACTTTCCCATATGGGTTTTCACGGAGATATCTACGGTTGTAAGTACCAATCGCGGCCAACGCGCGTGCAGGACGGCGCGTGAAGCTTCGGGATCCATCCAAAAATTAAACTCGCGCCGCGGATTGAGCGCAAATTGCGGATCGTCGGTCTGCGGATCGATGCTGCCGCCCATGATGACGAGTTCTTTCGTTAGTTCGGCGAAGTTGGGTTCGAGTGCAAGTGCTAGCGCGAGATCGGTCATTGGCCCTGCAGCATAGATCGTGATTTCATGCGGATACTTGCGCGCCATGCGCACCAGAAAGTGCGGGGCGTCTTCGTTCGAGGCCTTGGTGGTCGGCGCGCCTTCCGGCATCGGCGGAATTTCCGTCGGTCCATGGACGGCATGGCCCCTCGCATGGTTCCAAGCACCTTGGTATTGGACCCTACCGTAGAGCGCTTCCCATTTGGCTATATATTCACGGCTGTTGACTAGCGGGAAGGTTGCTCCGGGCACCACGGGAATATCTGTGCGGCCGATCAGTTCCAGCATGCGAAGCGCATGCAGCACCTCTTCATCTCTCCAGGCGTCCCCGGTCAATACGGTAATGCCCAGCACTTCGGTTTGTGGAGAGTTGATGATCGCCAGAATGGCCAGCATGTCGCTTCCGCCAGGACCCGACGCATCCTGGTCGATGATGACTTTCCGCGGGGATTGCGCGTAAACAGCGATACCGAGAAATGGAACGAGCGCGAACGCGGCAAGGACCGTCCAGCCCACAGTAAGGCGACGGACCCTTGTTGGTAGTGGCACGCTCGAACCCATTTTCCTCGCGCTTGAAATGCGTTTCTGCATCAGTTCTGAAATTGGCCTGTTTGCTGAAGGCCACGCGCACGTTACGATTCCGCGGCAGCTCGCAGCCAGCAGGACCGGCCAATTCAGAATGTCAATTTGACTCCGAATTGCAGTACTCGCGGGTTGTTTACCGTCGAACTGATTGCTCCGAAGTTGCCCGCATTGATGTCCGCGTATCCTGTACCCGGTGTAACGGGCAGGCCGAACTGCGGATGATTGAATAGGTTGAAAAACTCTGCCCGGAAATTCAAACCCGTGTTTTCCCAAGGAAGAGCAAACTGCTTGATGACTGAGAAGTCCGTATTGACGAAGCCTGGTCCCGAGAGCGGTGCACGCGAAGCACCGCCGAGTTGACCAGGAGGAGCTAGCGCGAATGCGCAAGGATTGAACCACGCAGTCACCGTATGCAACTGAGAGGGCGCCGCGCAACCTGGATTGGCACTTTCTGCCCCGGTCTTGTTAGGGTCGGCAACAACGTCGGGACGGTTCAAGCTATTTCCATTGTTCTGAAAGTTCACGCCGCTCTGATTGGAGCTATCGATCACGAAGACCGGGAAACCAGAGGTAATTTTCTGGATGAAGGTAACTTCCCAGTTCCCCAGAATGGTGTTCAAGGCCTGGTTCCACTCGCGGCCGAAATGCTTACTTTTGCCAAAAGGCAAATCGTAAATGACGCTGGCGGTGAAGTTGTGATTAAGGTTGATCGGCGAGAGTGCCCAATCGAGCTTGTCCCAATTCGGCAGCGGATAATATGTCGCGCCGACCGTGGTTCCCAACGCATCGGAAAAGCCATTGTCGTAGGTGCGAGAATAGGAATAACCGATCAGGGCGTAAACGCCGTAACGTGAGTTTTTTGTCTCCGCCCGAATTTGCAGGCCATCGTAGCGAGCCCTACCTTGGTCGCTGATATTGGAGATCGTGGAAAATGGGAACGATGGATAAGGAATCCCAACGAATGAACCGTCCCGGCCGCAACCCCGGGTGTAGCCGGCCACTGTTCCACAAGCCGAGGGGCTGGCGACGTTGAGATTGTTCCCGTCAATCAAAACATGAGAGCTACGAGCACCCGCATATCCGACGGTAAACACAACGTCGCCGGGAAACTCGTGTTCCACGTTCACATTGAACTGTTGAACGCGGCCAAGTTTGAAATTGCTGTTTTGCGACTGGATAGTCCCCGTGAAATCCGCGGGGACCGGAGGCCCGTCAAAAACCTGAAACCCATCGGACAAACTGATCGCCGAAGGTGAGTTTCCATACAGAAGAAAGCAGGCAGCGGTCGCAAACGTACAGGAGCCACCAAAGGCGAAACGGTCTGACTCAGCGTAGAAGGGTGGGTTCTGCCACAATCCTTGCGCGCCCTGGCTCCACGAAGAGTCATGATATATCGCGTAGCCGGCGCGCACCGCCGTCGTCGCGCTGCCCCAGGGTTTCCAGGCGAAGCCCAATCGGGGCTCGAATGCGGTCTTATCAAATTGGATACCTACCCACTTACCGGCGCCCTGGCCGGCAATCAGAAATTGCCCGGTTGCCGGATCGAAGTTCGCTTGACGGCCGCTGGCTTCCGAAATCGGAGTCGTTAGATTCCAGGCCAGGCCCAGATTGAGCGTCAGGTTTTTCGTTACGCGCCAATCATCTTGGATGTACGGGCGGAAGGTTTTCCAGCGCCGGCCGGTCACATCGCCTTTGAAAGTCTGGTCATGAATTGCCAGACTAGGCAAACCCAGAAGGAAGTCAGCCTCGGGGTTGTTGCTCCAAAATCCCGTCACCACCCAGAAGCCGTCTTGAAAGCCTTCCGTTCGAACGTTCATCTGATTTGCCCGGATCGATCCACCCATTTTTATGTCGTGCTTGCCTCGAACCAGATCCAGGGAGTCGCCGAGCGAATATACGTTGGTCCCACCCGTAAAAGGGGAGAAACCGCGATCTCCAAGGGCCCAGTAGCCTCCATCAAACTGGGTTGAAGTCAGGCCACAGCTGATACCAACGTCAGAGCAGACATTGCTCGGGCCGCAATCGAGATTGGCTCCGGGGATGCCAATTTTTGCAGCTTGGCAACTACCGGAGCCTTGGGAGGTGATGTAGTTGAAAATCCGGTTGTAGCCGCCACTGAGCTGGTTGACAGCCGTTGAGGAAAAAACATGCGCTTCCGCGAGGGCGAAATTGCGCGCGTGGTTGAGAATGCCTTGATTGCTGGCAAAGGCTCCTTGCTCGGCAAAGCCGGGAGCTCCACCAGGCACGTAAGAGGCTGCCTGATCATAACTAATACGCGCAAACATGTTGTCGGCGTTCGAGAAATTGTGGTCCAGCCGGATGTCGAACTTGGTTTCATCGAGCTTGCGCACCGGCTCGCTAACGAAGTTAAATGCCGTGCCCCCATTTGAAGTGTTTGGAAACGGATAGAAATTGATCATCGACGAGGCGATAGGGTTTATGAGGCCCGATGGGATTTTGTAGCAGTTAGCTCCAGGCGCTTGGCTTCCATCGGCATTCGCAGGCAAAGGATTGCCCGAGGCATCACACTGGAAAAAAACGTTCGGTCGAACCGCGGCATCGGCGCTCGCCCCGGTCACATTTGGATTGATGATCGCCCCGGGTGAAAGCGGACTGTTGCCGGCAGGAAGCGGAATCCGCTTGCCGAATGGGTCTGCGGAGAAGTCGCCATTCCGCATCGCCTGAGTTGGAACCAGTCCCGTAAACGTAACACCCTTGCGCTGATACTTCTGTTCACCGTCGAGGTAAAAAAACGTCTTGCTCGTGCGGATCGGACCGCCGATCGACCCGCCAAACTGATTCAGATTGAATTTTTCCGGCGAGACAGCAAAGAAACTTCGCGCATCCAGGGAAGTGTTGCGCAAGAACTCAAACAGCGAACCATGAAAATCGTTGGATCCCGATTTCGTGGTGACCAGAACGGTTGGTCCCGCGCGAGTCCCGTATTCCGCGGAATAGTTGTAGGTAAGAACCTTAAACTCCTGAATGGAATCGATCGAGGAAAGAATGGCGATGCCGCCGGCAGTGAGCTCGTTGTTATCGTTCCCGTCGAGCAGCCAATCTGTGCTGTTTGCGCGCGAACCGCCTACAGAGAGAGAAAACGACCCGCGCGCGGATACTTCGCTGTTGGCACCACCGTTGAAAAAACTGTTCGCGCTGGTTTCCTGAGCAGTGCCCGGAGTGAGGGTGGCAAGCTGGACGAAATCCCGTCCGTTCAAGGGAAGCTGCGCCACTTGCTGCGCGGTGATGACTTGCCCCAGCGAGGGATTGGTGGTCTCCATTGCCACAGCTGAAGCCAGCACTTCTACTTGCGAAACAACGGACGCGGGTGCGAGTGTAAAATCCATCTGGCGCGCCTCGTCCACCTGTAAGCGCACGTCTTTTGCATTGACGCTCTGAAAGCCCACGAATTCGACGTGCAAGCGATACATTCCTATGGTCAGTAAAGGAATTAGGTAGTGACCGGCGTCATCGGTATTTGCTAAACGCGCCACGCCCGTCCCCTCCGAAGTGGCGGTTACCAAGGCCCCCGCGATGCTCGACCCGGATACATCTAACACGCTGCCGGATAGACTTCCCGTCGATTGTCCATAGAGCATTGGAGAAACGGAGAGCGCGAGGGAGCAACAGATCGTCATGAATATGATTCTGATTACCGTTATCTTCATCATAAAAAACTACCTTCTTTACAAGCTAGTGGTGGATTCGCACATAAAAATGCCTAACGTCAACG
>Ga0247680_1000239_pt1 | contig 18824 bp, 15 predicted proteins | sample CNK21_metaG_FD_182803 | JGI IMG/M metagenome (GOLD analysis project Ga0247680, IMG submission 182803) | Soil microbial communities from Purdue University Martell Research Forest, Indiana, United States - CNK21 | ecosystem: Environmental > Terrestrial > Soil > Temperate forest > Bulk soil...
CGGTCGCGCCGGTGAATGAGCCCTTCTCGTGTCCGAAGAGCTCGTTCTCGATGAGCGTCTCCGGAATGGCCGCGCAGTTGATGGCCACGAAGGGCCGGTCGCGGCGCGGCGAGAGCTGATGGATGGCGCGGGCGAAGAGCTCCTTGCCGGTGCCCGACTCGCCCTGCAACAGCACCGTCGAGTCGGTCGGCGCCACGCGCTGGATGGCGTTCGACACGTCAACGATACGCGGCGACTCGCCGACGATGGCCGGCAGCCGGTAGCGCTGCCGGAACTCGTCCTTGAGCAGGATGTTCTCGTAGCGCAGCTCGCGGTTCTCGCGGCAGCGCCGCAGAAGGAGAAGGAGATGGTCGACGTCGACCGGCTTCTGCACGAAGTCATACGCGCCGAGCTTCATCGCCTCGACGGCGTTCTCGATGGTCCCGAACGCCGTCATCACGATCACCGGACAATCAGGATCGCTCTCTTTCACCTGCCGCAGCACGGCGATGCCGTCCGCCCCCGGCATGCGCAGATCGGTGAGCACGGCGAAGTAGCGCTGCCCCGAGGCCAGCTTGCGCACCGCCTCGTTCCCATCCCGCGCAAGATCGGCCTCGAGCCCCTCGGACTCCACCGTCTCCCGCAACATCAGCGCGAGCGATTCCTTGTCTTCGACGATGAGAAGGCGCTTCATGGCATCCTCACAACCCGAACCACGCCCTCACGCGCGACACGATCGATGTCTCTTCCTCCTCGGGCTCGCCGAGGCGGATGGCGTCGAGGTGGCCTTTTCGCTGGACGACTTTCGCGGTGATTGCTTCCACCAGATCGGGGTGGTTGGAGAGGATGGGTTGGAGGGAGTCTTTGCCGATCTCCAGCGCCGTGACGTCGGTGAGAGCGACGACGTCGGCGGTGCGGGTCTCGCCGGTGAGCAGGGCCATCTCGCCGAAGAGAGTGCCCGGGCCGAGCTGGGCCACCTCGTGCCAGCCCTGATCCGAGTCATCGGGCAGGCGTACCGAGGCGGTGCCGGTGTGGACGACGAACATCGAGTCGCCGGCGGCGCCGTGGCGCAGGATGGTCTCCCCTTTCGAATAGAAATGGACGCGCGTGACCGCGGCGATGGTCTGGCGAGCCTCGTCGGTCAGCGGAGAGAGGATGTCGACCTCGCCCAGTCGAGCCATTACGTCCTCGTCGGAGACGTCATGCCGGACTTCCGGCGGCGTGTAGGTCTGGAACGCGCGCACCGGCGTGGCAAAAGCGATCTTGTTGCGATGCAGCGCGTACCAGACAGCCTTGCGGATATCGGCATCGATACGTTCGCGCTGCGCGTAGTTCCGGGTGTGGTACTTGATCTCGTAGATCACCGAGGAATCGGCGAACGTCGCCACGCGCGCGAAACACGGCAGGTCGCGGGCCACGCCGTCGACATGCGCGGCCGCCTGGCTGACGATGCCGATCACCGTGGCCGGAGGAACGTTGTAGTCGACGGCGAGCTGCAGGACGCGTGCGTTGAGGTTTGCGTGGGGAAAGACCTCCAGCCGTTCGCGGGCGATGACCGAGTTCGGCAGGACGATGATCTGGTTATTGAAGCCGCGCATGCGCGTGGCTCGCCAGCTCACGCTCTCCACGACCCCGATGTAGTCGCCCGAGTGGACGACGTCGCCGATGTCGAAGGCGCCTTCCGAATGCAGGGCGATGCCACTGAACAGGTTCCCGAGCGTGTCCTGAAGGGCCAGACCGATGACGGCGGCGAGAACGGCGCCACCGGTGAGCGCGGTCTTGACGTCGTAGTCGAAAACGGATTTCAACGCCATGGCGAACAGCAACAGATAGAGAACGATGGCAACGATCTGGCGCAGCAACTGCGGGGCGCGAACGTTGCGCCTCCTCGACATGACGACATCGAAGATGAAGGCATCGACGACCCGCACCACGAAGATGATCAGCGCCACCCAGACGAGGAAAACAAGACGTCCATCATCCTTTCCGAAGAGAGCGAAACGGACCGAGCCATACTGGCGCAGCGCCTTGTCGTAGTAGTTCAGAAGGATCAGGAGCGCGAAAAACACGGCGCTGAAGATCAGCGGAACGAAGTACGAGAAGACCCTCCTGCGGCCGGCGCTCACGTCACTCCGCCCGAGCGGTTTCGCGCCGCGGCGATGCGCATCACGTCTTTGATGCCGATGAGAAGGTGCGCCACTCCGAATCCCGAGATGAAGCCGCGCACGAACGGATTGACGGACAACAGCAGCAGCGCCGGCGTGGCGTGCAGAATGGGATTCACGCTCCAGACCCGCGTCCAGGGGACGACGATGAAAAAGAGTCCTGCCTCCAGACAATAGAGGGCAAAGAAGAGGGAAACGGACATTCGGGGCGGATTGTAGCGGAAGGGCAGATACACGAAGAGCCCTCCATCGCTGAAGGGCTCCCCCACGCATCGATGTGTGTTGGTCCCGATCAGTCTTTCTTCGAGTGTCCCCCATCGTTGTGCGATTCATGCGATCCGCTGTCGTGCGATGACGACGGAGGCGGCGACGACGGCTGCGGAGACGAGTGTGACGACGGAGGCGGTGAGGACGGCTGGGGCGATGGCGACGACGAGTGGTCTCTGCTGACGCTGCCGCCGGAGGAGGAATGATCGCGCGGCGCGGAGCCACCGGACGATGAACCGCCCGACGGCGCGTCGCCACGGGAAATGTGAGCACCCCCGGTGCCGTCGATGATGCGGCGCGGCACGTCGCGGCTCGATCCACCGGACGGAGCGGGCGAGGATGACGGACCGTTGTCCCCATGACGTCCAACGGCGCGTCCGCGCCAGTTGTTGTCGCCGCCGGCCGGCTTGGGGGTCGCGTCACCCGAGGTGGCGGGAGCATCGCGGTGCGGCGTGTCGACGGCGGGAGTCTGGGACGGATCGTTGCGGCGCAGAGCACCGTCGGCCGCCCGTCCGCGGCGCCAGTCATTCGCACTGCCACTGGTATTGCCAACGCCACCCGAAGCGTCGCCCGGCTGGGCGGAGCGGCCGTCGCGGCTGATGACCGGAGACTCGGTGCGCGGCACGGTGCCGTCGGCGCCACGATTCACCCGTCCTTCGAGCGTCCCGCTCGTGCCTGGTGTCGGAACGCCCGAGGGCGCACCGGTGCGGGGAGGATTGGCGAGGATGATTCCGCCGCCCTGCACAGGCTGGGCGCGGACCACGCGCTCGCGCACGGCATTGGAAAGCTCCGGGTCGCGACGGAAGAACGGGGTCATATCCGTCGCGGACCCGGAACCTTCTCTGCCGGTACCACTACCGATACCGCGGCGGAAGACATTGCCGACCGCCGCGTTCGGATCTTTGATTTCGTTTCGGGTGAAGCGTGCAGGCGCGCTGCTGACCAGGCCCCTGCTGCCGTCGCGGCGCAGCCGGTCGCGGATTGCATCGGCCGCGAGCGAGGCCTGATCGACATGACGGTTCAGGAGCTGATTCGGGGTGACGAACGTCCAGGGACGGAGGTCGACCACGCCGGGGTTGACCCATCCCGACCAGCCGCCGCCGTAATTGAAGCCGGCCCGCTGATAGGGCCTGTAGGCCCAGTCGTAATAGGGGCGATAGCAGTCGTACCAGCCCATCGGCGCCCAGCCGATGTAGCTTGGGCCGTACATCCAATACACCCAGGCCGGCGCGTAGGCCGCACCCGGCAGCCACACCCATCCGTAGGACGGCTCATACGCCCAGCGGCCGTAGTGGTAGGGCACCCATCCCCACGGATCGTACGAGACCCACACCAGGACGCCGCCGGGGCTGTGACGCCAGTAGCCGTTGTTGTAAGGACGCCAGCCGGCCGCGACGTGCGGGCGCCAGCACCAGCCGCCGAAGTCGGCGGCGAAGAACCAGGCGCCGTTCGATCCGAGGTCGGCCTCCGAGTACGCAAGGGAACGGTCGAGATAGCGGCCGCTGGCAGTGCTGTACTTCGTCGCACGCTGGTTGAACCAGCGCTCGAACTCGTCGGCGGTGTTGTGGGAGGCGACGAGGTCGTAGATCCCGGCGTCGTCGACATGCGCCTCTTCGCCTTCGCGCAGGCGGGTCGTGCGCGCGGGCGTGCGGACTTCCATCGACCCATCGAACACGGTTACGCGGTCGTGGCCCTTCGTATCGGCCTCGACGGCGTAGATGGCGATATCGCTGGCGGCATAGCTGGCGTTCGCGGTATCGAGCCGGAGGAGCTGGCGCGTGTCGTCGTCGCGCTGAATGGCGACATGACCGTAGTGGAGCTCGACGATGGTCTGCTCGGAGTCTCCGTCATACGAATCGAGGATCGACTTGAACTCGACCGAGGTGGAGCGGTCGAGGGCGATGACGTTGCCGTCGGCCATGCGGATCTCGATGCGGCCGCGGCGTCCGGTGGTCACCTGATCGCCCGGAAAAACCGGCATGTTCAGGCGCGTATCGACGTCGCGCCCGTCCTCGGACTGGCGAATGGACGAGTCGCCATCGTCATACGTAATGTAGGAGTGGCTGCGGTCGCGCGCATACGACGGCAGCGCGACGGCTGCGATTGCTGCAAGAAGAAGGATGGTGGACTTGCGCATTGCGGGTTCCTCTCGATGTTCTCCGGTCGGTTGGAGTGCGTTCAGCATGCCACGGAACGGCTGAGTATTCCGTGCTTGTTTTCAGCGACTTAGCTTCGAGTGCATGCGGCGCGAGAGCCCAGCCTCTCCTCCCGCGAGGACACCACGTCCCGTGGGCAGGTCAGTTAGCCCTCGGTCAGTCCGTATTTCTCACACTCTCCTGCGCGGGCAGTGCTCTTCCAGGTCGGGCCGTTCCTCTTCCAGGTCGCGACGTTCCTCTCCCAGGCCGGGCCGTTCCTCTCTCAGCTCGCGCGGTTCCTCTCCCAGGTTGCGCCGCTCCTCTCCCAGGTTGCGGCGTTCCTCTCCCAGGTTGCGGCGTTCCTCTCCCAGGTTGCGCCGTTCCTCTCCCAGGTTGCGCGGTTCCTCTCCCAGGTTGCGCGGTTCCTCTCCCAGGTTGCGCGGTGAATCGTCCAGCGTGGGCGGTGAGGCGGCTGGCTGGCGCGGAAACACATCGGGGGGACACGGAAACGCATCGAGCGGACGCGGAAACACTTCGAGCGGACGCGGCAACGCATCGAGCGGACACGGAAACGCAGCGAGCGGACGCGGAAACGAAGCGAGCGGACGCGGAAATGCAGCGAGCGGACGCGGAAACGCAGCGAGCGGACACGGAAACGCAGCGAGCGGACACGGAAACGCAGCGAGCGGACGCGGAAACGCAGCGAGCGGACACGGAAACGCAGCGAGCGGGAGCAGAAACGCATCGAGCGGACGCGAAAACGCTTCGAGCGGACGCGGAAACGCAGCGAGCGGACACGGAAACGCAGCGAGCGGACACGGCAACGCATCGAGCGGACGCGGAAACGCAGCGAGCGGGAGCAGAAACGCATCGAGCGGACACGGCAACGCATCGAGCGGACGCGGAAACGCATCGAGCGGACGCGGAAACGCATCGAGCGGGAGCGGAAAGGCATCACTCACACGCTTAGAGTCGTCCCGCGCGCTCGTGAACTGGCAGGCACGCACGATGAACCTTACGGGATAGTGGCCTCAGCGCTCCGTTTCGGGTCAGTCCTGGATTCCAACAGCGGCCAGAAACTGCCGCGCCACGACCGGCGCGTCGAACCGAGCGACGTGCGTTCGGCCGGCCTTTCCGAGTCTCGTTCGCAGATCGGAGTCATCGAGGAGGTTCTCGATGGCTTTTGCGAGCGCCGTTTCGTCTCCCGGATCGACGAGCAACGCCGTTACGCCATCCGCGACGACCTCGGGCACCGCGGCCACACGGGTGGCGATGATTGGGAGCGACGATGCCATGGCCTCGAGAAAGACGATGCCGAAGCCTTCCTGTTCCGTCGGCAAAGCAAAGATGGCGGCGTTCCGATACTCGGCAGCGAGAACGGCAAAGGGAAGATGCCCGAGGAAATGCACCCGGCTGGTGATTCCCAGCGCGCGCGCGAGATGGGCGAGCCGTTCGCTCTCAGGACCGATGCCGACGACTCTCAGGACGGCCTCCGCCGTCATGCGGGCGAACGCGCGCAGGAGCGTGTCCACGCCCTTGCGCGGATAGAGATGCGCGACACAAAGAATCCGCGGCGGTCCTTCTTCGCGCGGGGCGTCGAACAGCGAGGCCTGCCAGGCATCGAGATCGATCAACTCCGGGACGACGACGATCTTGCCGGCCGTAGCGCCATAGAACTTGGCGATGCGGCCGGATGAATAGACGCTTGTGGTGATCACCCGGTCGGCCCGATGAACGTGCCACCGTTCGAGGCGTGCCTGCACCGCAAGCGCGATCCGGCTGGCGCCATGTTCGTAGCGCGCTTCGTCCGCAAGCACGCCTTTGATCGCGGCAATGTGCCGGCATTCGCTCCGCGGAGCGAAGACGCCGTCGAGATCGAAGCCGATCACGGCGTCGGCGCGCAGCGAACGCAGTTCGTTACGGATCCGAACGTTGAACCGAATGCGGGAAAGTGCCGTCTCTCCTCCGGCCCGCGGTGAAGGAGTGAGGATCGTGACGTCGTGCCCGAGCGCCACGATGGCGTCGCGGAGAACCGAGATCCCCACCCACGTGCCGCTCCCCTCGGCCACGGTTGCGGGTGTACCGGTGACGAAGATCAATCGCGCCATGCGGATTGCATCAATCGGTCCCGATGACCGACATCGAAGAGATCCGGCGCTACTACGACGCGATCCTTCCGTTTTATGACCGCTCGCTCGCCGATCGCGGCGACCTTCCGTTCTGGGAAGCGATGGCGACCCGCTGGGGCGCGACCCGGATTCTGGAGCTCGGATGCGGAACGGGCCGCGTCACCGAGGTGCTGAGCAGGCACGCAACGGTAACCGGTGTCGATCTCCTCATCGAAATGCTCCGGCATGCAGCAGGAAGAGCACCAAGAGCGCGCCTCGTGGCCGCCGATCTCCGCCAATTCGCCTTCGCCGCGACCTTCGACCTGATCGTGCTCGCCGACGATCCAATGGCGCATCTGACCTCGATTGAGGATCGCGCGCGCGTCATCCGTCTCATCGCCGATCATCTGACACCCGACGGCCGGGTCGTTCTGGAGGGATTGTATCGTCACGATGGAAAGAGGGATATGCGCCGCGGAATCGTCGAAGAGTCGTGGACCCCTACCGGCGTTCCCTCCGTCTGGCGCGCCAGCTATCGCTACCAGACGGCTGCCGTCAGCTCGCTGATGTGGTCATGGTCGCGGCAGGAGGTCGCTCATCTGGCTGACGCCGGTATTCACGTCGAAAGCGTCTGGGGCGATTTCAACGAAGGCCCGTTTCACGACGATTCGGAGCGGATCATCATCGTCGGGCGCCACCCCGAGACCCCGCAACCGCGAGACCGCGAGACCGCTCTCAGGCCATTCTCGCGCCGGGGATGAGCCCGAGCGGCCGGCGCTGCAATCGATCGAGAGCGTCGGTATAACCGGCCTCCGCCAGCAGGGTCAGCTCGAACGCGCGCGCCAACCGGTCGACCCAACCGCGGGCTCCCCGCTCATCGAGCCCCGCGAGCGCGGCCCCGATCGCCCCGGCCTCGCCGGGGAACTGCGTTTCGATCCGCGCGAGCAGAAGCTCATGGCCGCGCTCCTTGCGCGCGACGCGCAACGCATCCAGCACCAGGATATTGGTCGTCCCTTCCCAGATCGGGAGCACCTGGGCATCGCGCAGAAGGCGGGGAAGGGGCGATTCCTCGATGTAGCCGTTTCCACCGATGAGCTCCATCGCCTCGGAGACGCACGGAACGGCGAGCTTCCCGGTGACGGCCTTGACGATCGGGACGAGCGTGCGATGCGCGCGCGCCGCCTCGGCATCGCCGCCATCGGCGCGATCGAGCATCTCGACACAGGCGAACGTCAGGAGCTGCGCCGCGAGATGCTCCGCCTCCAGGTCGCGTAGCGTCTCGGCGGCCAGCGGATGCTCGATGACGGGCCGGCCGAAGGCGTGACGCAGTCCGGCGTAGTGACGGGCCTCGTGCAGGGCCCGGCCGATCACCGCCACGGCGGCCACCGAGTTGTACAGACGCGAGAGGTTCATCATCTCGAGCATCGGGCCGAATCCGCCGACCTCTTCGGCCTCCGCCTCGCTCAGCCGCACCTCACCCGTCGGCATCGAGCGCACGCCGAGCTTGTCCTTCAGCCTCTCGATCTCCACGCCAGTGCTCTCGCGCGGGAGCAGCAGAAACGTCCGAAGGCCTTTCGTTCCGCCCGGTGCTCCCTCGGGGCGTGCGGTGACGAGGACCGCCTGGGCATCGACGTTGGAGCAGAACCACTTCCGTCCGGTCAGCCGCCATCTGCCGTCATGCCCGCGCCGGGTGATCGTCTCATTCGCGCCGACATCCGATCCGCCCGCGCGCTCGGTCACGAACATCGCACCGGTCCAGCGGTCCGCGGCGTTCCGCGCTCCCATCCGCGGAACCACGCGCTCCACCTGTCCGGCCGTGCCGTGACGGGTGATGATGCGCGCGACGCCGTCAGTCATGCAGAGCGGGCAATACAGGCCCATCTCGGCCATGGCGAAGAGGTAGCCGAGGGCGAACGTTACGAGGTGGATCGACGAAGCGTGATCGGCAAGAGTCTCCGGCTCGTACTTCATCGCCACCATGCCCGAACCGTAGGCGATCCGCTCCATCTCACGGTAGGAAGGATGGTAATCGACGCGGTTGACCGGTTCGCCGGCAGGCGTCCGCGTTACCAGCCGTGGGGACTCGCGGTCGGCAACTGCCGCCAGCGGCGCGACCACGCGCGAGGCAAGCTCTCCCATCTCGCGCATCCGCGGCTCGGCCCAGGCAAACTCGCCCGCGGAGAGCGCCCGTTCGAGAAGTCCGCGAAGAGCGGGAGAGGCATCCCAGAACGAACGATCAGGAGGATCGGGGATCGGGCCATTCATCGACGCTCACGTCCCGTACTGCAAGCGCTGCGCGAGGATCTCCGGCAGACCGGCTTTCAGAATCGAGGCCTGCGTCTTTGCCACGTCATACGCGACGCGGAAGAACTGCACGGTCAGCCGCTTCGAATCGAAGATGATGAACGACGAGGCCGGATTGCGGTCGCGCGGCTGGCCGACCGAGCCCGGGTTGATCAAGTACCGGTGCTCGCTGTCGAGGCGGACGACTACATCGCCGCGCACGGCGACGCCATGGACGCGGTGCTGGCGATCGATGGAGAAGATCACCGGCAGATGAGTGTGCCCGTAGAGGATGATCGGTGCGGTGCTGGAATCGAAGATCTCGCGGGCGTGGCCCTCGTGAAACACGTACTCGTCTTCGTTGTGCGGGGCGCCATGACAGATCAACACTCCTTCCCGTTCCAGCGGCCCGAGAGGGAGCTTCTCCAGGAAGTGCCTGTTGCGCGCGGAGAGGTGATCGCGGGTCCAGAGTGCCGCGGCCTTGGCGGCGTTGTTGAAGCCGTCGGCGTGGTCAAGGCCCGCCGCGACGCGGTCGTGGTTGCCGCGGATGTAGAGCTTCGGCGCCTTCATCGTGCGCATCGTGTCGAGAACCTGATTCGGCTGCGCGCCGTAGCCGACGAAATCGCCCAGGCAGATTACCTGATCGAACTTTTTGCGGCGGACGCGGTTCATGACCACACGCAGCGCCTCGGCGTTCGAATGCAGGTCGCTGACAACCAGTGCTCTCACGTGCGCGCCCCTCTCCACGGTGCGCGACTCCCCGGGTCGAGGAAACCCTTCGGCAGTTCCAGCAGGAGACGCTCGACGATCTCGTTCGTCGTCTCCTCTTCGCGGACCTCGATGGTGATGTCGGCCATTCGGTAGTATCGGATGCGGCTGTTGTAGAGCTCGTGGGCGGCAACGTCGTCGCGGAAGAGCGGCCGCTCGGTGGCTTTGTCTCCGATGCGGCCGCGCAACAGCGAGTACGGTGCTGAAAGATATACGGAAAGCCCCTCGGATTGGATGAACTGAATGTTCTCGTCGAAGGTGAACGTTCCCCCGCCGGTGGCCACGACGGCGCTTTCGAGGTGGCGCGTCGAACGGAGCACGTCGCGCTCGCGCTTGCGAAAGTACGGCTCGCCATGCTGCGTGAAAATATCCTTGATCGAGCCCTTCTCCGCCGACTCGATCAATTCGTCGAGATCAAAAAAGGGGGCACCGATACGCGCCGCCAGCTCGCGGCCGGCCGTCGTTTTGCCGGCGCCCATGAAGCCGACCAGGAAGATTTTCATGGTGAGTGGATGAGTAGATTAGTACTAATCCACTGTCCTTCCCCACTCGAACTCCTCCATGAACCTCGTGGAGAAGTCGCCGCGGATGAAGCGCTCGTTGTTGACGATGGCGCGATCGAGCGGAATGGACGTCTTCACGCCCTCGATGATGAACTGCTCGAGCGCGCGGCGGGACCGCGCCAGGACCTCGGCGCGATCCTTCCCCCGGATGACCAGCTTGGCGATGAGCGAGTCGTAGTGCGGCGGGATCACGTAGTCGCGATAGGCGGCGGTATCGACACGCACACCCGGCCCGCCCGGAAGGTGGAACTCGCGGATCTTTCCCGGGTTCGGCGCGAAGGTGACCGGGTCCTCGGCGTTGATGCGGAACTCCATGGCATGTCCGCGCAGAAAAAAGTCGCCGAGGGGCACCGACAACGGCAGCCCCGCGGCGACGCGGATCTGCTCCTTCACCAGATCGATGCCCGTCACTTCCTCGGTGACGGGGTGCTCGACCTGGATGCGCGTGTTCATCTCCATGAAGTAAAACTCGCCATCCTGAAAGAGGAACTCGATCGTGCCGGCGTTCACGTAGTCGACCGACTTGCACAACTTGATCGCCGCGTCCCCCATGGCCTGACGCATCTCCTTCGTCAGGACCGGTGACGGCGACTCCTCGATCAGCTTCTGATGCCGGCGCTGGATCGAGCATTCACGTTCGCCGAGATGCACGACACGGCCCTGCGTGTCGCCGAAGACCTGGATCTCGATATGGCGGGGATGCTCGAGGTACTTCTCGATGTAGACATCGGCCGATCCGAAGGCGCGCTCGGCCTCGTTCCGGGCCGTGTCGAACGCGCTCTGCAACTGGCTTTCATCACCGCAGATGCGCATACCGCGTCCGCCGCCGCCGGCGGACGCTTTGAGGATCACCGGGAACCCGATGACCTGGGCGATCTCACGCGCCTCGTCGGACGTCCGTACCGGCCCGTCGCTGCCGGGAAGGATCGGGACACCCGCCTTCTTTGCCGTGTCGCGCGCCACGGCCTTGTTGCCCATGAGGCGGATCGACTCCGGTGTCGGTCCGATGAAGGTCAGTCCGCACTCCTCGGCGATCTCCGCGAAGTGCGCGTTCTCGGCGAGGAAACCATAACCGGGATGGATGGCATCGGCGCCGGTGATCTCCGCGGCGGCGATGATGGAAGAGATGTTCAGGTAACTCTGCCGCGACGCCGCCGGACCGATGCAGACGTCGTCGTCGGCGTAGCGGACGTGAAGGGCATCGCGGTCGGCCTCGGAGTGGACGGCCACCGTCTTCAGGCCCATCTCCTTGCAGGCCAGAATGACGCGCAACGCGATCTCGCCCCGGTTGGCGATCAGGACTTTCGTGATTTCAGGCATAGGCTACGAAGAAAGCTTCACGGCGAAAAGCTTCTCCCCGTACTCGATGGGCTGCCCGTTCTGGGGGTAGATCCTGGACACGACGCCATCGACGTCCGACTCGATCTCGTTCATCAGCTTCATCGCCTCGATGATGCAGAGAACCTGCCCTTTGACGATGCGGTCGCCGATGTTGGCGAATGGCTCGGACTCTGGATTCGCCGCGCGATAGAACGTTCCTACGATCGGTGAGGTGATGATGTGAAGCCCGACCTCGGCCGCGTCCTCTTCCGCCTTGGCCGTGGCGGCCTTCTCCGCGGCCGTGGGTGGTGGAGGCGGAGCCGCCGGCGGCATGTAGGCGGGAGGGGCGGCGGGCCGGTCTCCGGCGTAGGAGTGGATGACCTGCGGCTCCGACGACTTGCCGTCGATTCGGACTTTCAGGCCGGCCTGTTCGATCTCGACGCCGGCGATGCCGCGGTCCGCAACTTTGTCGATCAGTTCGAGTATCTCTTTGAAATTCAATTCGCTACCTCAGACCAGCTCGTCGCGAAGCGCGTACTTCGCTTTGGCCAGTTCGTGTCGTGCACGGCCGTAATTCCCGTCCGGCCGCATCACGAGCAGGAGAAAGTACTCCGGCGTGACCGCCGAGAGCAAGATAATGTACTTCTCGGTGACGAGCGAGAGCTGCAAAACGTCGCCCGTATTCAGGTCGGTGTTCGAGAGCCGCACCGATTTGACGAAGCCTCCGAACTCGGCGCCCATGACGTCCAGCGGCACCGACCCGTCGTTGATCGTCTCGATGGCGATGCCGTCGAGAGCGATGAGAGTAACGGCGAGCGTCCCCTCGATATGGTCGCGCAACGACTCGAGAACATCGCGAAAGACGCTCTTACGCACCGGTCTTCTCCCGACGCGAGACTTTCGCCAGCCACCCCTGCAGCACGATCACTTGCGCATGGCGATGCAGCGTTGCCGGATCGCCGGGCTGGGGAGGCGGCTCGGATTCGGTTGCCTGGTTGCCGGGTTGCATGGTTGGGTCGTCAGGTCGCCATGTTGCCTCTTCTGACGCGGCGGCGGCCTCCTCGGCAATCTGGTCATCCGGCAACTCGGCAACCCGCCGGTCCAGCGCATCGAGCTTCGTGCGTATATCTTCGTCGTAGGGATCGCGCTGCAGCAGATGCTCGTAAATCTTGCGGGCCTCGTTGAACAGCCCCTGGCGCACGTAGAGATCGGCCATCGTCGTCGTGGCGGTGACGTCGTCATCCTGCGGGACCGCTTCCGGCTCCGCCGGAGCAAAAACGTCGGCGGCAGGCTCGCTTGCCTGCGGCTCCTCGAGCCAAACCGAGGGGACCTCGGCGACCAGCGGCGCTTCCTCGATGTGCATCCCTGCCGGCTGCTCGACCTCGAGCGCCGCCGCGGTATAGCCGGACGGTTCCTCGAAAGGGCTCTCCGCATGCTGCGCCGACATCGGGATCTCATCACCGGTGCCGAACGGCGACTCGACCGTCCGCGTCATCGGCGCTGTTTCGTCGAACGGAGTTTCGGATGTTGCAAACGGCACATCGGCCGTTGCCGAGAAGGCCGGCTCGGGCTCCGGTACGACCTGCAACTCCGGCTCGGCGAACGGCGGCTCCGGCACTTCCGGCGGCGCCTCTTCGACCGGTGCAAATGGCGCCGGGGCGGCGGCCTGGAGGTCGCGTTCGATCTGTTCGATCTTTGCCTCGAGCTCCTCATCCGACGGCATCAGCGCGTGGACGAGCTTGTACTTCTTGATCGCTTCAACCTTCTCGCCGAGGTCGAAATACGCGTCGGCCAGCAAGCGCGCGGCGACGACGTTGCCCGGATCGACCTGCATGGCCGTATTCAGCGCGTCGACGGCCTCGGCATTCTTGTGCTGCTCGCGAAGGACACGCCCGAGGCTGACCCATGCCGAGAGGTAGGTGGCGTGAACGCCGAGGCCGGTACGAAGGACCTGCTCCGCTTCCGGGAGCCTGCCGTTCCTGCGCAGTTCCTCGGCGAGCGGGAAGAACAGTCTGCTCCTGGGATCAGTCTTGATCCTGAATTGCAGCTCTTCGATTTTGGCGTTGATGCCGGGTTGAGCCATTTGCTGAACTTCGAATTCTGCTTAACAAGCGGGGGCGGCGCAACCTCGGCCGCAGAAACGAACCGCCCCACGAAGGGGCGGTTCGTCGAATGGGTTGCCCGATTTTCTACTGTGAAGTACCGATGAGACTGAGGGTCCGGTTGCCGGCATTGGTGGTGATGTTGATCGCGCATTGATCGGATCCGGGGGTCGTCGAGCCGTTGTACTGAACGATCAGCGGCTGAACATCGCACTGATTCAGCGTAACGCTGGGCGACGGCGGAATGAGCGGCACGATCGAGAACCGCGCGCAGCCCGCGCCACTGGCACTGATGCCGGTGACACTCAATGGCGCGGAGCCCGTGTTGACGATGGTGACCGTCTGAGACGGCGACGGAGTGACGGTTGCCGGAACAGGCGGCGGTCCGGGCGAAGCCGGGGTGATCGTCGCGGTAAACGGCCCGAACGAAGACGGAACGATCGTCAAAATCGGCACCGCCGGCGGAGTGACGGTAAGACCGTTCTTCAGCGTGTCGGTGCAACCCGTTCCGAGGCTCGTGAAGGTGACATCGAACGCCGTTGGCTGTTGCGCGCTGGCTCCCGCCGCGCCGCTGCACGCCTGCGTCGTCAGCGGCAGATTGGACGGTACCTGGATGACAAAGGTGGTCGTGCCGTCGCCATTGTCCGTCTGCGATGTGATGCTCGCGCCGAACGCCCCCACCGTGATGCGGGGGAACCCGACAGCATTGGCCACCCTGACTGATGCGTTACCGCCCGAGGCAACCTGCGACGGTGAGACACTGACGACGACCGGCTTGAAGACACGGAAGATCCAGGGGACAGGGCCGGTTGCCGTGTCGCCATTGTCGACGTTGGTCACCACTACCGGACCGCTCGAATCAGTGCAGGAGCTGAGCGCAATGCCGACGGAGATACCGGTGATCTCCGTCGACGTCACCTTGATGACCGAAGCGGCGATACCGTCGAGATAGACCGTTACCGGCGCAACGAAGCCGCTGCCGTCGATCGTGAAGCGCGTGCCGCCGGTGAATGGACCCTGATCCGGCGTGATGGCCGTGATCTGCATTTTGTTCACGTAGCGGAACGCGGCCGTCGCGACGGCCGATTTGCCGGAGTTGACGTCGACGATCTTGATGTCGACCGGTCCGGTGACTACGCCGGAGCCGTTCGGGTTCGTATCGCGCGCGGTGGGAGAGATTACGTCGATCGAGTGGAACGTCACGCTGAGCACCTGCGCCTGCGCCGAGCCAAAGAAGACCTGGACCGGAGCCTCGAACGCATCGCCCGTGATGGTGACGCGCGTACCGCCGTCGATCGGACCCGAGGTCGGACTGAGGGCGCGGAAGACCGGCGTCAGCACCGGTGCGGTGTATGTGAACGCGGCCGCCTTCGTGACCCGCTGCTCGGTAGGAAGACCCGCTTCGACGATGACGGTGATGCTGACCACGAGTTGCTGGCTGACGCCGAGATCGAAGGCCGGGCTGATCACGGTGATCGACGTCGGTGTGACGCTGGTGGGGAATGCCTCTTTGGCCGCCTGGCCGTTGCCCGGATCGAAGAGGACGCGCACCGGAGCGCGGAAGTTCGTGCCGGTGATGACGACGGACTGGTTTCCGGTCGGGAGGCCGAAGGCCGGGGTAACGCTGGAAATGGTCGGCGCCGTCGATGGGGGCACCGGCGGAATGACGACATCCTGGAAATTCAGCGTGATGCTCTTCGTCACGTTGTTGACGGTGGCGGTAACGACGACCGGCCCGGCCACCGACGAGGTCACGGTGGCCTTGGCGACGCCGGCGGTCGTGGTCCTGATGATCGTGGTCGGATTGTCGGCCGTGTCGGTGAAATTCGCATTGGCTGACGTGGTCACGAACTCGACGGCAGTACCGTTTGGCACCGGGGCGTTGTTCTGCGTGACCGTGGCCGTGATCGTCGACGTGGAGCTCGTGAACGGCGTGGTGTTCGATGCGGTGAGCGTGATGCTCGCACCAACCGGCGGCGGCGTTCCGGAACCGCTGCCGGTACCGCCACTCGTCCCGGTGATCGGAGGAGGCGCGGTCGGCGATTCGCCTTTGCAACCCGCGAAAAGCACCAGAAACGCTGTAAGCGCCAGGAAAATGAATCGCTGTGTCGTCTGCTTCATGGTCTACCCCCGTCAACTCCTCATCACACCCGCACGAATCATCCGGCGCGGAGGCCGGTGCGGGAGGCTAGAAACAGCCACCGCAGTTGAAACAGAAATTAATTGGAAATGCGGCCGAGCCCTGCACACGATCACCGGCCAGCGTCTGGCCAAAGACCGTCAGAACGATGTTCATCTTCACGAAGCCGAGACCTGTCTCCGGATCCTTGCCGCCGTTCTGTGGCAGAAGCGCCGCGAAGGGCGCCTGATTGAAGGCATTCGTCTCGAAAGCGATGAAATCACTGAGGCTCTGACTCCCGCCGGTGACCGTTATCACCTGTGCGGTGGAGCGGACAAAGGGCGGCGGAACGAGCTTGCCGCCGTCGGTTCGAAGATAGCTGACCTCGTACCGATCGAGTTTTACGTCGTTGAGATTGTTGTTCACCGGATGCGCCGGATCGGTCTGGGGCTGCAGGAGTACGATCCGCAAGTTGACGGTGCCGAGCGACGTCGAGCAGCCGGCTGCTCCGGCCTGAAGGTCGATCTGATTGATGGTCTGCGTCCCGGCCACGACCAGTTCCACCGAGCCCGACTCACGCGCAACCGAGTTGCACGACAGGATCGCCACGCTCGGCAGCGCAATCGCGACGATCAATGCCATTCTCTTCATCCACATACCACCCCTCCAACTCTACGGATCATCGGCTGCAAAAGACCTTACTCCAAATGATTACGACGCCCTGACGATACGGGGCGTGATGAAGATCAGCAATTCGTCATGCTCGGAGTTGTAGTTCCGCTCGCGGAACAATGCTCCCAGGATCGGAATCTGATGAAGGAACGGCATCCGTCCCTGGGAGTTGTTTTCCTTGACCTGATAGATGCCGGCGATCACGGACGTGCCGCCGTCGCGCACCATCAACTTCGTTTGCGCGCGCCGGGTCGATAGCGGTGTACCCGCGCCGCCCTCGATATTGAGACCGGTGGCCGGCTCGTTCTTCTGCACCTGGATGTCCATGATGACGGTGCCGGCCTCGGTGATCTGCGGGGTGACCGACAACCGCAGCGTGGCATCGACGTACGCAACGGTGGTCGTCAAATTGATGCGCGTCTGGTACGGGATCTGGAAACCGCTCTGGATCTCGGCCGCGGTGTTGTCCTGCGTCGTCACGCGCGGCGCCGAAATGACGCGCACCAGGCCTTCCGTCTCGGCGGCCAGCAGCGCGAGGTCCAGGGTGAAGGTGCCGAGAACATTCTGAAGAGAGAAGGAGATCGCCGGATTGCCCGCTCCGAAATTGAAGGGACCGCCGACCGTATCGACACGGTTCGGGAAGACCAGACCGGTGCCGGTGCCGAGGGAGGGATCCATCGTCCCTTTGAAGCCCCAGTTGAAGCCGTACTGCTGGATGAACAGCTTCGTCGTTTCGACGATACGCGCTTCGATGACGACCTGGCGCGTCGGCACATCGACCGAGTCGATGAGGTTTCTCATCGTCTGCAGATAACCGGGGATCTCGCTGATGATGAGCTGGTTCGTCCGCTGGTCGACGATGATCCTGGCACGCGGCGAGGCCATCTCCTTCAACAGGATCGAGACATCCGTGGCCCGGGCGTACGAGAGTTTGAAGCCGACCGTGCTCAGAGGCACGTTCAGCCTCTCCTGGTCGCTCAGACGGCGGTTCGCCTCGGCCTCATCCGCCAGGCGGGCGGACGTTCCGACACGCATGACGTTCCCTTCGAGCACGTACGCCAGCGAGTTCTGGCGCAGGATGACCTCGAGTGCCTGATCCCATGGCACATCGACGAAATCGACCGTGACCGAGCCGGTGACCGACGGGTCGATGGCGATGTTCAGCCCAGTGAGCTCGTGGAAGGTCCGGAGAACATCCTTGATGTCCGCATCCTTGAGATTGAGCGAAAGCGGCTCACCGGTGTAGACCTTCTCCCCGCTGTTGAGCGTCCGCCCTCCGGGGCTGGTCGCGCTGCCGGATAGCAACGTGCCGCCCGGCGCGCTGGTTACAGGCTGCGGCGCCTGTGCCGCGGTCTGCGGATCCATGAAGACGTTCTCGGGGGCAGGTTCGAGCGCGGGAGGTGATGACGAGCTGGATGTGCTCGTGGTCTTGCCGCGCTTCTTCGACGTCGGCGGAGTCTGGGTCTGCGGCGCGTTGATGACGGCCGTGACCGGCTTGCGGTCCTCAGGCATCTTCCAGGTGGCGTTCTCGGCGATCGCCGGCACCTGTGCCGGGATATCCGCGGCAACGGCTGTCTTCGCCGGAGCAACTCCGTTTGCCGCCGGAGCCACCGCCGGGATGGCCGCCACTCGCGGCTCCTCATGCTTCGGCAGCGGCGTGGGCGTGGGAGCGGGCGGCGTGGGCGTTGCCGCCATCGCCGGGGCCTCTCCGAAGGTAATTCGAAGCGCATCGCCGGACTTCGTCACGTGATAGCCGCTCTTCTCATCGATGTCGAGTACGACACGCGTCACCGCTTCGGGCGCGCTCTTGAACTGCGACACCCGGATCCGTTTCACCACCGGGTCGGAGACGTTGATGACATTCCTGACCAGTTTGTCGTTCACGCCGTTGAGATCGATGACCACGCGCGAGGGCTTCTCGAGCTTGAAGGCGTTGTAGGCAACATCGCCGTCCGTGGCCAGACGGACTTCCATGGCCGCGCCGGCGCCACTGGTCTCAATCTTCCTCAGCGCCTTGGCCTTGTTTGCCGGCGGAAGAGACTCTGTGACCACGGCTGGTTCGAGGGCGGGTTTGCCGGCATCGGCAATCGGCTCACTCTTGACAGGTTCCGGCAACGGCTCTGTTTTCACCTCGGCGGTCGTAACCGGCTCACTGTGCTGCGGTACGACCTGCGGCACGACCGGCGCCGGAGCCGTATCCGCGGCGACTGCCTCGAGTGATGCCGGCAGAGTGATGACGACATTGTTTCCCTCGGCAGCCGCTTCGAGAGACGCTTGCCGGGTCAGGTGCACCGAGACTCGCGTCAGGCGCGAGCCCATCTCGGTCACGTCATCGACGGAGAC
>Ga0247680_1000241_pt1 | contig 18799 bp, 11 predicted proteins | sample CNK21_metaG_FD_182803 | JGI IMG/M metagenome (GOLD analysis project Ga0247680, IMG submission 182803) | Soil microbial communities from Purdue University Martell Research Forest, Indiana, United States - CNK21 | ecosystem: Environmental > Terrestrial > Soil > Temperate forest > Bulk soil...
GCTCGGCCATCGCCCGCACCATCGTCGTTCCCGCGGGGACGCCGATCCGCTTCAAGCTCCTGCGATCGATCTCCACCGCCACGGCCAGGAGCGGCCAGTCAGTGCCGGCTGAATTGACGGCTCCCATCGTCATCAACGGCAACACCGTGGCGCGGGCGGGCGCGCCGGCCGTCGTTAACATCAGAAGCGTCGAAGCCTCGGGACGGATCGGCGGGTCGGCCAGTCTCAACTTCTCCCTCAGCTCGATCAAACTCGCCAACGGCAACACCGTCGCCGTTCGCACCTCACACTACGCCCGCGAGGGAAAAGCGCACGCCAAGCACAACGCCACGGTCATCGCGGCCGGCGGCATCCTCGGTGCGCTGGCCGGTCAGGCCATCGGCCACGATCGCGATGCCACCGCGAAAGGGGCCGCGATCGGATCCGGCATCGGGATCGCCGGAGCCGCCGCCACCGGCAAGTTCGACTTCCAGGTTCCGGCCGGAAGCCACTTCCGCCTGACCCTGAGGAAATCGGTCCAGGCGACATTCTGACGCCGCATTCGAACTAAACGAAACGGAGCGCTGGCGTCTCGCCGGCTGGCCCGGCAGGAGCCTGCCCTGAGCGGAGCCGAAGGGTCCCGCCGCGGGGTTACCGAAAATGTTCGGACTCTTGCCGGGCGGGGCGGCGGTGTTTTCCGGAGCGCAGCGTCTCGCCCTGTTTCGTCCGGCCCCCCGGTTTCCAGGAAAAGGTTTCGGATCTCGCTCGACCTGGGGCGAGACGCCCCCGGGCCAGCCGGCGAGACGCCAGCGCTCCGACCTTAACCGTGCTCGCCGGCGTAAGTCGCAATTTCTGCAATCAAATAGCTGCCGAATCTACGATCGCGTAGGTGTCATTTTTGGTGGTGTGGGTTTCCGTTAATCGTGACACTCCTTCACTAAAGCGCCACCTATCAGCATTAGTTCCGTGACAACGGCAGGGTTCCTCGTCCGGCCCTGCCGATCTTCCACTGGCGGTACCAGGGCGAGGGGTCGCGTCGGCCTCTCACCTCGTTTTCGTCTCTTTCTCTCAACCCTTTTGGAGGAGGTGCCATGACCACCAGACGAGTCATCCCGGTCGCGCTGTTTCTCTCGTTGTTCGTCGTCCTTCAGGCATTTGGCCAGACAGATCCAGGGGTCCGCGGTGGAGGAGCGGCCGCCGGATCACCGCTCGCTTCCGTCGCTGCCAATAACCCGGTGACCATCCTCAACTTCTTCAACGATGCCAAGGCCCGATTCCAGGAGATCGACTCCGTTGCCGGCACGATCGCCGGCGAAAATGGCGTCGGCCTGGGACCGCGGTTCAACTCGAGGAGCTGCGCGGCCTGCCATGCCCAACCGGCGGTAGGCGGCACGGCCCCGGCGACGAATCCCCAGGTCGCCGATGCCACCGCTGACGGCGCGCAGAACACGATTCCGTCGTTCATCACCTCGACCGGGCCGGTGCGCGAGGCGCGGTTCGTCTTCTTCACGGACGGGAATGGCAATCCGATCACGAGCCAGCCCAATGGCGGCGTGGAAGATCTGTATACGATCACCGGCCGCAGCGACGCGGGTCCATGCAGTATCGGGCAGCCCGGATTCGCCCTTCAGTTGTCCAACAATAACGTCATCTTCCGCATCCCGACGCCAACCTTCGGGACCGGTCTGATCGAGACTATCTCCGAGGAGACTCTGCTCAACAACCAGCAGTCGGCGTTCAACAACAACCAGGGAATCACCGGCACGTTCAACCACAACGGCAACGACGGCACGATCAGCCGCTTCGGCTGGAAGGCCCAGAACAAGTCGCTGGAGCTCTTCGCCGGTGAGGCCTACAACGTCGAGCAGGGCGTCACGAACGAGATCTTCACGCAGGAACGGCCGCTGCCCGGCGAAGACATGGGCATCATCGGCGGTCACTCGGCGACCAATGGCCTGCCCGCGAACTGCCGCGGCAATGCCACCCCGGAGGACCACACCAATTTCAACACCACCTCCGTTGGGACGCTCAGCGACCTCGCGCAGTTCGCGATGTTCATGCGTCTGTTGGCGCCGCCGACTCCCTCCACCACGGTGCCGGGCGGGGCGACCTCGATCACCAATGGCCGCAACCTCTTCATCTCCATCGGCTGCGCGATCTGCCATACGACGAGCCTCACCACCGGGACTTCCTCATTCACGTCCAGTCTCAGCAACACTCCCGCGAATCTCTTCAGCGACCTCGAGATTCATCACATGGGAACCACGCTTGCCGACAATGTCTCGCAGGGCGGCGCCGGCGGCGATCAGTTCCGCACCGCGCCGCTGTGGGGAGCCGGGCAGCGCATCTTCTTCCTGCATGATGGACGGACCAAGGACATCCAGGCCGCCATCCTTGCGCACAACGCCAGCGGCTCCGAGGCCAACGGACCGTCCTTTACGTTCTTCACCAACCTCAGTAGCGGCCAGCGGCAGGACATTCTCAACTTCCTGCGGTCTCTCTAATCGACGTCGTCCGGGCCGGCCGCTGGCGCAAACGCGTCAGCGGCCGGTTTCTCCAAGGAGGTCTCCGTGTTCCGCTGCCGGTTCATCTTCCTGCTCTTGTTCCTCGGCGCAACGTCATCTCTCTTCGCGCAGTTGCCGGCCAACACCATTCTCATCAAAGGAGCGGAGCCGAGCGCCAGCGATTCAAAGACTCCGCTGCCCGAAACAGGCAAGCTCGCCGACAACGTCTACGAAAATCGGTACTTCGGCTTTACCTATCACCTGCCGGCCGACTGGTCGGAACCGTACGACGGCCCTCCCCCCTCCGACAGCGGCAGCTACGTGCTCGCCGAATTCGTACCGTCGAAGACGTTCAAGGGGCCGATCAAAGGAACGATGCTCATCACTGCGCAGGATCTCTTCTTCTCGCTCGTTCCCCAGCGCGGCGCGAAGGAGATGATCAAGTACTCCAGCGATCACCTGCCGTCGTATTACACCCTCGAGCATCCGCCGTCCGAGGTGACGATTGCCGGACGATCGTTTGCCCGGTTCGACTACATGTCGCCGGTGGCCGGTCTGCACTGGTACACCCTGGCCACGCAGGTCCGCTGTCACGTCATCCAGTTCGTGCTCAACAGCCGCGACACCGGCCTGCTCGACGGACTCGTGCACGACATGAATCAGATGAAGCTGGGCGCCAACGATGCGCCGCCGTGCGTGGCCGGCTACGCGGAGCAGAACGTGATCAGCAAGGTCGATCCCGTAATCAACGACCGCAAATTCAATCCCATCCCCGTCCGCATCATCATCGGTACCGATGGCAAGGTAAAGCACATTCATGTCATCAGCGCCTTTCAGGATCAGGCGAAGATCATCACCGATGCTCTTTTGCAGTGGAGGTTCAAGCCGTATCAGCAGAACGGGAAAGCCGTCGACGTCGAGACCGGCATCCTCTTCGGCTATTCGCCCCCTCGGCCGCACACGACGCCGCAATCGGCGTCGCCATCACAGTGAACTGCAGGTCATCTTTCAAAGAGACAAGGAGGATCCCATGTACTTCAACAGCAGAGGCGAGAAGGTTTCGCGTGCTCGCTGGAAGGAAATGTACAACGCGTTCCAGAATCGGCAGGAACTGATCAAAGCAGGACTGACAAGCCGCCGCGACCTGCTCCGGATGGGATTGCTCACCAGCGCCGGCATGCTCGTGGCAAAGAGCGGCTTGAGCAGTTGGGGAGGCGGCGATTGCAGGTATGGCAGCACCGGTTGCGGCACCTGCGCAAGTCCGGTCACCAATCCCTGGACCATGCCGATGCCGATTCCGCCGGTGAAGCAGGCCATCCCGGTCTCCTCGCTCACCGGCCCCGCGCCGAGCATCAATCCCAACACGGCCATCAATCCGGCAACCGGGCTTGCGTACGAAGGCCGCACCCGTCCTCACCAGGCCCCGGCGCTCGGATTCCCTTTCCCCGCCGGCGTGGTCTATCAGGTAACGCAGCAGCAGGCGCAGATCAGGGTCTCCAATGAGCTGCCGCTGCAGAACCTCTGGACGTTCGACGGGAGCAGCCCCGGGCCGACGTACGTGTCTCACTATGGCTCGCCCGTGCTGATCCGGAATATCAACAATCTTCCGTCGAACAACGGAGGGTTCGGGCTCAACTCCGTCTCCACGCACCTTCACAACGGCCACACGCCGTCCGAAAGCGACGGCTTCCCGTGCGATTTCTTCGCCGCCGGCCAGTACTACGACCAGTATTACCCGAACGCGCTCGCCGGCTTCAACTCCACGCACATCGCCACGAACGGCGACATCAACGAATCACTGAGCACGCTCTGGTATCACGACCACCGCGAAAACTTCACTTCGCAGAACGTCTATAAAGGCCTCATCGGTTTCTACCTCCTGTTCAACCAGTACGACACCGGAGACGAAACCACCGGCTTCCGGCTGCCCTCCTTCCCCGCCTACGACATCCCCATGGCATTCGCAGATCGCTGCTTCGACGCAGCCACCGGCGTCATGGCCTTCGACACATTCAACACCGACGGAATTCTCGGTGACAAATTCATGGTCAACGGCGTGATCCAGCCCGTCTTGCACGTCAGCCCGCGCCGTTACCGCTTCCGCTGGCTGAACACAGGGCCGTCGCGCTTCCTGCAGGTCTACCTCACCGACCTCACCAACCCGACTGCCTCCCAGCCGTTCTACCAGGTTTCCAATGACGGAAACCTGCTTCCTCATCCCGTGCAGGTCCCTGCGGTGGCGTTGGGAGTCGCCGAGCGGTCGGATGTCATCATCGACTTCTCGCAGTACGCCGGAAAGACCCTCTATCTCGAAAACCGCCTCGACCAGCCCAATGGCCAGGGAGGCCCGACCGGCAGCGTCGTTTCCGGGGGCCAGGGCTTCCTCATGCTGCGCATCGTCGTCGACGGACCGGTCGTCGCCGACAACAGCGTCAATCCCGCCACGCTGCCTGCCTATTATGCCCTTCCGAGCGTCAGCGGTTCGCCCACGGTCTCGCGCTCGTTCAGTTTCGATCAGACGTGGGACGGACAGTGGACGGTCAACGGAAAACTGTTCAACTGCAATACCGTTCGCTTCAAGGTACGGCAGAATACTCTCGAAGAATGGAACTTCAACGGCGGATTCGGATGGTCACACCCGATCCACGTCCATTTCGAAGAGTTCCAGATCACCCAGGGCGCGCCCGGCCTCTATGGCAGTTCCAGCGACGATTACAACAATTACAGCCGTTGGGGCAGTGAGTATTGCTGGAGCGGCTGCTCTGGCGCGAGCACGGGCGTGAACCTCGCCCGGAAAGATGTTGTGCGCCTCATCCCCAAGGGGAACGTAAAAGTGAGGATGCGCTTCCGCGACTGGCTCGGCCGCTACCCGATGCATTGTCACAATGTGATCCATGAGGACCACGCCATGATGCTGCGCTTCGACGTCGCCACCACGGGCGACACGATCTCGCAGCCATGAACTCTCCGTCATTGAACAAGGAGGACTCCATGACTGATCGTTCCAGAAGACACCTGCTCGGTGGCCTGGCCTTGTTGCCGTTCGCTGGAAGTATCAGGGCAGCTTCCGATACCCGGCCCTCGCCACGGCACGCATTCGCGCCTCCCGACTCCGGCCGCGAGGTCATGCGCAAACGCTTCTTCCCGGACGTGCCGCTGGTCACGCACGAAGGGAAGAAGGTCCGGTTCTACAGCGACCTTTTGAAAGACAAGATCGTCGTCCTGAACCTGATGTACGCCGACTGTACGACTCTATGTCCCATGATCACCGCGAATCTGCTCGCGGCGCAGAAGATTCTCGAGCGGCGTGTCAAGCAGGACGTCTTCTTCTACTCTCTCACCATCAAGCCGGCCGAAGACTCTCCGGAGAAGCTCCGCCAGTACGCGACGATGCATCAGGTACGCGGGAACTGGCTCTTCCTGACCGGCGAGCCCGAGAACCTCGAGCAGCTTCGTCTGCGCCTCGGCTATGCCGATCCGAATCCGCTCAAAGACCGCAACAACAAAGCCCTGCATAGTGGAATGGTCCGCTACGGCAACGAGCCCCTCTCCCAATGGAGCTCCATCCAGGGAAGCGCCGATCCCGAATGGATCGCCGAGGAGATCACGTATGTGGTACCGGCCACGAAGGTAAGGCCGGCACAAGAGAGCCCCGTATAACCGTTCGATCTTTTCCAACCTGCGTCATCCGCGGACCGGGTTCTCGTCCGCGGATGAACGCGGAGATCCTCAGCGATGAGAGACGGCCCGCCGCCGGCTGTTGTCGCGACATACGCCGCCCGGTATCGATGGCATGGAGGCCGCCGGCGGTCTGGTGGCGCAGAAGCGGGACGGGAACGTCGTATTCAACTGCGCCAGGAAGAACGACGCCGAGTCGCTCAGGTCGGCCGGCGTCTCGCACCCGATGCCGACGTCGATCGTCCCGTTGAGCCATAGCTTATTGAGCCACCATTGCAGCCCGTACGGCGAGAGATTGGCCTGATCGAACGTGTCATCGCAGCCATTCGTCGTGCCGCAGCACGACGAGTGCGGGAATCCGTCGACGTGCCGCGCTTCGTGGGCGTATACCGCCACGATGACCGACAGATTGATCCACTTCTTCTGAAACTCACGCGTAGCGTCGTCGTGCGCGCCGATGTTGATGAACGGCCGGCCGTTGATCGTCGTACAGCAACTCGGTCCGCCGCCGCTGCTGATGATGTTGATGCCGCCCACTTTCGACTTCATCCAGTCATAGAGATCGCCGGTCGTCCACGGCAGATGGCCGCTCATCCCCTGATCCATGTAGTAGACGACCCGGAGCGCCTGCAGCAGCATCAACTCATCCGTGTAGGCGTTCGACGGCATCAGCGACACCGGCTCGGAGCAGGATGGAAGCGCCGTCGGAGCCCCGTCCCGCCGGATCTCGAAGTCGCCGCGGATGCGGGCAAGGGCAGGATCGTGGGTCGGGCATTGATCGAGAAACTTGTTGATGTTGCGAATCTCTCCGGACGCCGGGAGGATGACAAGAAGGGTGCTGAAAATCAGCGAAAAAAGGACGATCGGGCGCATGTCGGTCGAAGGTTGAAGTATAGGCTCAATCAACGTCACGTCCGGCGATCCGGGCGTCCGATCCGGCGACCTCACGCGTCGGGACGCTCGCCGCGGACGCTGTACCGGCCCTCGCATTTGGTGACACAATCCACCCTGACGGAGATTCGTATGGATAACGAGCGCGAAGACAAAACCATCTACAAAGTCGTCGTCAACGGCGAGGAGCAGTACTCGATCTGGCCCGCGAACCGGGAGAACGCGCTCGGCTGGAGAGACGCCGGCAAGAGCGGGACAAAGGCGGAGTGCCTCGCGTACATCAAGGAAGTCTGGACAGACATGCGCCCGCTCAGCCTCCGGAAGAAGATGCAGGAGACAGGCAATCCCTGAGTCTCGCGTATCCGCCGTTTTGTAACGGGCACCCACGTATACTCCCCCACCTCATGGGCCGCATCCACCTCGGGACGATCTTCGGCACGACGATCGCCCTCGACTTCAGCTTCCTCATCCTCGTCGTCTTCTTCGTCATGATGAACGCCCAGTCGTCCGGGATGCCGTACGCCCTGATCTGGGCACCGGTGCTGTTCATCAGCGTTCTTTTTCATGAGTTTGCTCACGCGGCCATGATCGGTAGCCTCGGGTTCGGATCGAGCGCGATCATCCTTCAGGGCATGGGAGGGGCCACCTACAACGATCGGCGTGCCCGTCCGTGGCAGGACCTTCTCATCAGCGCGGCCGGACCGTTGTCGAACTTCCTTCTGGCATGGATCGTCACGCTGATCGTCGTCAACGTTCCGGCCGCGTCGCACGACCCATTCTTTCGCGCCCTTCTGCCACTGCTCGCGTACGCGAACTGGTTCTGGGGCGTTCTGAATCTCCTGCCACTCGGCCCTCTCGACGGCAACTCCATCCTTCGCAACTTCTTCAGACTCTTCCTGAAAGAGCGGCCGGCGTTCATCATCTCCATCTGGATCTCGTTGGTGGTTGGAATCGGCATCTTTGTTTTTTGCCTGGTCACACGGCAGATCTTCATCGCCATACTGGTGGCCTGGTACGTCTGGACGAGCTGGACACAGTGGCAATTCTTCCGCTCCAGCAACCGCACCGACTGACGACAGGACGGAAACTCACCTAAAATACCCTCCGAAACCTTCATGGAAGTTCAACCTCCCCCGCATCTCGCCAACGCTCGAAACGCGCTCGCCCGCTGGTTGCGCGGCGGCCGCACACGAGCGTCGCACGAGTCGCTCCGAACCACGGTGGCCATCCTGCGCGCCCAGCAGGAGGCGACGCTCGACGGAATCCTCGTCGTCGACGACCGCGGTTCGGTGCTCTCCTACAACCGCCGCTTCCTGGAGATGTGGGGCATCCCGGAGGAGACAGCCAGAGCCGCCGACGACAACGAGCTCCTCGGCTTTGCCTCCGAGAAAGTCGTCGACTGGGACGAATTCATCGAGCTCGTCAATCACCTCTACACCCACCCCGACATCGTCCGAAGCAACGACACGGTGGTGATGAAAGACGGCCGCGTGCTCTCGCGCGCCTCCGTACCGATCGTCTCGGGCAAAAAGATCCGCGGGCGCGCCTGGTACTTCCGCGACGTCACCGACAGCGTCCGCAACGAGGCCATGCAGTCGGCACTCTTCCGCATCGCCACGCTCAGCCGCGACGCGCGCAACCTCGACGAGTTCTACGGCGCCGTGCATGGCATCGTCAACGGGCTGATGGAAGCAACGTACTTCTACATCGCCGAATACGACGCCGCGCGCGACATCCTCACCTTCCCCTACTTCGTCGACAAATATGACCCGGCACCCATCGGACGGTCGCCCGGCCGCGGCCTGACCGCGTACGTCCTGCGCACCGGCAAGCCGCTGCTGGCGACGCCCGAGGAATTCGACGATCTGAAAAAGAGCGGCGAGGTCGAATCGATCGGAGCACCCTCCGTCGACTGGCTCGGCGTGCCTCTGTCGACCGGCGACCGCACGTGGGGCGTCATCGGCGTGCAGACCTACGACGAAGGCGCGCGCTACACGGAGCGCGACCGCGACATCCTCGTCTTCGTCGCCCAGCACGTGGCCTCGGCCATCGAACAGAAGCGCCAGGAAGACGCATTGCGCGAGAGCGAGCGCCGTTACCGGCAGATGTTCGAGAACAACCGCGCCGTCCAGCTCCTCATCGACCCCGACACCGGACGCATCGTCGACGCCAATGTCGCCGCCGCCGAGTTCTACGGATGGGACATCGACACGCTGCGCACGATGCACCTTTGGCAGATCAACACCCTCGATGAGGAAGCCGTCCGCTCCGAGATGACCAACGTTGCCCGCCAGCAGCGCAGCTACTTCGTCTTCCGGCATCGGCTGGCCAACGGCGAGGTTCGCGACGTCGAGGTGCACTCCGGTCCGATCATCGCCAGCGGCCGCACGCTTCTCTACTCGATCATCCACGACATCACCGAGCGAAAACACGCCGAGGAAGCGCTGCTCCTGTCGGAACAGAAGTATCGCAACATCGTCGACTACGCCTCGGTCGGCATCTACCGCTCCAAACCGGACGGCACGATCCTGATGGCCAATCCGACCCTGGCACGCATCCTCGGCTACGACTCGATCGAAGAGCTGCAGCGGCGTAACCTGGCCACCGACGTCTACGCCACCGAGCACGAGCGCATCGATGCGCTGGAACGCTTCGCCGCCAACGGCTACGCCATCGAGGAAGAGTTGCTATGGCGCAGGAAAGACGGCACGACGATCTGGGTCCAGCTCAACGCCCACGCCATCGATCTTCACGCCGGTGCCGAGGTCTTCGAAGGCTTCGTCTTCGACATCACCGAGCGGAAGCTGGCCGACCAGCAGGTCGCGGCCGCGGATGCGCAACGGAAAGCGGTGCTGGACGCCGCCACGCGCGTCTCGATCATCGCCACCGATCCCCTCGGCGTCATCACCGTCTTCAACACCGGTGCGGAGAGGATGCTCGGCTACGCCGCGATCGACGTCATCGGCATCCGCAACGTCACCGAGCTGCACCTCGACACCGAGCTCGTGCAACACGCGCGGCGCCTGGCCTTCGAGCTCAGCGAGAGACTGAACGGCTTCGAGGTCCTCGTCCGGCGCGCCGCCAGCGAGGGGCTCGAAGAGCGTGAGTGGACCTACATCCGCAACGACGGAGAGCCGGTCATCGTCCTCCTGTCCATCACCGCGCTGCGCGACGAATTCGGCAATCTCACCGGATACCTCCACGTCGGCACCGACGTCACCGAGCGAAAACACGCCGAGGAAACGCTGCGCCAGCAGACAGCGGCCATGACCGCGTCGATGGACGGTATCGGCATCCTCGACGGCCGGCTCGACTTCTCCTACGTCAACGACGCGCTGGCGAAACTGTTCGGCTACCCCACCGCGCACGAGCTCGTCGGCCGTTCGATCTGCGATCTCTACGAGCCTCCCGAACAGGTCCGCTTCATCACCAGCGTCGTCCCGCTCGTGCAGCAGCGCGGACGGTGGCGCGGCGAGGCCACCGGCCTGCGCAACGACGGCTCGCTCTTCCCGCAGGAGATCTCGCTGACCGCCATCGAAGGGGGCGGGATGGTCTGCGTGGTCCGCGACATCACCGAACGGACCTATGCCGAGGAGCAGATCAAGCATCTCGCCTACCACGACGCACTGACGACGCTGCCGAACCGGCTGCTGTTCAAAGACCGCGTCAGCGTCGCCATCTCCCACGCCCAGCGTCACGACGCCCGCGTGGCCGTGCTTTTCCTCGACCTCGATCGCTTCAAGGTCATCAACGATTCCCTCGGCCACAACATCGGCGACCAGCTTCTCCAGGCCGTGGCGGCGCGCGTTCAGTCATGCGTGCGCGACAGCGACACCGTGGCCCGCCTCGGCGGCGACGAGTTCACGCTTCTCCTGCCCGAGCTCAGTCATCCCGAGGACGCCGCGCTCGTCGCCCAGAAGATCCTCGAAGCCGTCCGCTATCCCTTCCACATCGAAGGGCGCGAGTTCTACATCACCACATCCATCGGCATCAGCATCTTCCCCGAGGATGGCGTCGACGCCGAGACGCTCATCAAGAGCGCCGACACCGCCATGTACCAGGCCAAGGAGCAGGGCCGCGACAACTACCAGCTCTTCAACGCCGTCGTCAATGCCAAGGCCCTGCAGCGGATCGCGCTCGAGCACGGCCTGCGCCGCGCGCTCTCCCACCACGAGCTGGCCGTGCACTACCAGCCCATCTTCGACTTCCGCACCGGCCGCATCACCGGCATGGAAGCGTTGCTGCGCTGGACGCAACCGGAGATGGGATCGATCCCGCCGGCGACATTCATCCCGCTGGCCGAAGCGATCGGCGTCATGATTCCGATCGGCACGTGGGCTCTGCGCGCGGCCTGCGCGCAAGCGAAGGAATGGCACGACGCCGGCTTCAACACCCTCTCGCTCGCCGTCAACCTCTCTGTCTGCCAGCTCCAGCAGCCCGACCTGGTCACGACCGTCCGCGAGATCCTCGCCGAGACCGGCCTGCAGGCGCGCCTGCTCGAGCTGGAGATCACCGAATCGACGGCCATGCAGAGCCCCGAGGCCAGCATCCGCACGCTCTACGATCTCAAGAAACTCGGCATCCGTATCTCGCTGGACGACTTCGGCACCGGCCACTCTTCTCTGGCCTACCTCAAGCGCTTCCCGATCGACACGCTCAAGATCGACCAATCCTTCGTCCGCGACATCACCCGCGACCCCGACACCGCCGCCATCGTCACCGCCATCATCGCCATGGGCCACAGCCTGCGGCTGAAGGTGATCGCCGAGGGCGTGGAGTTCACCGACCAGGCCACCTTCCTGAAACGCCACAGTTGCGACCAGATGCAGGGCTACCTGATCAACGCCCCCATGCCCGCCGCCGAGCTCGGCGCAATATTGGCGGCGGGGGACGTGCGGATGGTGGACGCTCCGTAGAGGGGATCCAAACTTTATTTTATCGAATGGTAGGGATTTCTCCTTCCGTGTCACTCCTACCTTTAGAGATCGCGTATCGGTCCTCTGCTCAGAATCCGCAATTATTTGGAGAACTCGATGAAAATCGTACTCGTCACACTCGGGGTGTCTCTCGTTTCCGCATTGAATCTTTCAGCCCAAGCGCCGTGTCAATTCACCACTACCGCCGCTAACGTCACGGAAACCTGCGGAAGAGTGGGCATCGGAGCTACGAATCCTGCGGCGCTCCTGGAAATCACCAAACCGGCCACGATCAACCTGCTCAGGGTGGGTGACGGGACGAGTTTCATGGACTGGTACGGTAACGGTTACAACGACATCAACGCCTACGGAGCGGCTCTCCGCCTGTATTCGAACAGCAACGGCTTTCAGTTCAGGACGGGTGCGACAGACCCGGCCGTTACGATCCTGAACAACGGCAACGTCGGCATCGGGACTGGAGCGGCGAATCCCGTCACGAAACTCCAAGTGGTAGGCGACATCGCCGCCTCCGGTTCCATGGGTGTGAATGGGGCAACTCCCCGGGCATGGGCATCCGGTACTGCCGTGCAAGGGCCGACAAGCGCGTCATTCTTCGGCAACAGCGGCGATATTCACATGATCTCGAACGCGTATACGACAGGGACGGCGCCCGGCTGGAAATACATGGCCGCAGGAGTTGCCAGCAACATGTACCTCTACAACGGCGAGGTGGTTTTTCGGACCGCGACCAGCGGATCAGCCGATCAGGATCTGAACTGGACCACCGCGATGAGGATCAAGAACAGCGGCAAAGTGGGCATCGGAATCGACCCAACGTCGACCGATGCCATGCTTCACGTGGCCGGCGACGTGATCGTCGACGGCAACCTGGCCGCAAAATACCAGGATGTTGCCGAGTGGGTGCCAGCCGCCGAGGAGATGGCTGCCGGAACGGTCGTCGTGGTCAGCGGCACAACGAAGAATACGGTCGGACCATCGCAACATGCTTATGACACGCGAGTGGCAGGCGTCGTCTCGGCGCAGCCAGGTCTGACCCTGGGTGAAGGGTCGTCAACCAAAGCCAAGATCGCCACCACGGGCCGTGTGAGGGTCCGCGTCGACGCCACGAAGCACGCCATCGCCATGGGGGACCTGCTCGTCACCAGCGACACGTCCGGCGCGGCCATGTTCTCCGAGCCCCTCGACCTGGGCGGGGTGAAGATCCACCGCCCCGGGACATTGATCGGGAAGGCGCTCGAGCCCCTCGCGTCTGGCGAAGGGGAGATTCTCGTGCTGCTGTCCCTGCAATAGCAGGAATCGACGATGATGACACTTCTTCGCTGGCTCATGCTTGCGTTGTTTCTATCGACGACGGTATCGGGACTGATCGCCGCGCCGGCGTCGCACCCGAAGGTCGGATGGGAAAAGGTCGAGCTGACCTGGCCTGAGGGGATCGTGAAACCAATCCCTCTCTCGGCGGTGACGACCGCCGGCGGGGAAGACGTTGCTGATTACGGGCCTTTCCGAATCGTGAACGTGCCGGTCGGGCTGGTTGCTTCTCTAAAGGCCCGTCTTGCCAGCCAGGGACTTCGCATCCGTGAGGTTGACAATTTCGATCGAATCGACACGCCTGGAGCATCGATCGACGTCCGCCGCGGAATCGATCCGACCACGGCTCCTGCACAACTCATCCACGTCTATCCTGCGAAAACCAACGGACTCTATCTCGTGCAATTCGTTGGTCCCGCGAAGGCAGAGTGGTTCAAGGCTTTGCTCGACATTGGCTGGTCGATTCCCCGATATCTTCCCACCAACGCCTACATCATCGCCGGCCCACCAGAGCTGGTGGCCAGCACTATTCAACTCCCGTTCGTGCAGTTCTTCGATTTCTATCATCCTTTCGAAAAAGCCGCTGTCCGCTTTGGGGACAGCGCCACTCATGCATTTCTCTTCGAGGTACCGTCGATCACAGGCAAAAATGAAACAGTCGATGCCATCTCCTTTCTATCTGCCGCCGGTACGTTACGCGTCGACAGCCATGCGAGCGGCACGTATGTTCACGCTCGAATGAAAGACAGCGACGTTGCTTCGTTACTCTCTTCGGCGCTCGTCATCGGCGTCGGTGCTGAGCCGGACATTCGTCTGTCCGACGAACGACGCTCATTATCGCTGACGTCGAACGTGACCGCGAACGGATCACAGCCGACAAATCCGAACACCTACGCGTCGTGGCTGGCCGGGCGCTGCAGCCTCTGTACGGCGGCGAACATGCCTGCCTCCACGTGGCGTGTTGGCATTGCGGATACCGGTCTCGATGGCGGCTCGCACGGCAATCACCATCCCGACCTCTCCGGACGCGAGTACTGGGGTGGTATCTTCGTGACGCCGAATGACGACTGTGGTGCTGGCAATCCCGGCGACTGTGACAACCGCACGCACGGCACGATGGTTGCCAGCATCATTGCCGGCAACGCCGCCCTTCAGAGAACGGACGGCTCAGGGTACTATTATGGTGCCGGCATCGCGCCAATGGCCGGTGTCTTCTCGACGAAGATCATGTCATTTGTCAAAAATTCAAACTGGACCGGGAATATCTTTACCTGGGCCAAAGATGCTTCTTCTAACTCAGCCACAATTCAGAATCATTCTCACAACGACTACACATCGAATGGAGCCGGCCAGTATACTGCGGAGTCCCAACAGTATGATTTTGCCACTCGCGACTCCAACGGCGATGGAACGAATGTGCCGATGCTGTTCACTGTTTCGTCGGGGAACTACGATCAGACGCCCTTCCTTTCCCCTCTGACGCGTCCGCCTGCGACGGCGAAGAATGTCATTTCAATGGGAGGGCTCGAGAATTACAGGCCGGGCGAGGCGTTCTGCCGCAATAATCAGGCCGACGACTTCAGAAATATCATGTACGAGTCTGGTCATGGCACCTACATGCCGGGATACTTCAAGCCGGATCTCGTCGCGCCTGCGTCATACATCGTCTCGTCGAGGACACAATGGAATCCCACATTCTTACGCGGATTCTACTGCGATGAAAATCACGACCCAATCAACTCCCCGTTCATGTATCAAATGGATTCCGGCACCAGTTTCGCAGCACCGGCTGCGGCCGGCGCCGCGATTCTGGTGAAGCGATATCTCGGTTCCTTGCCCGCAGATGTCTCGCCTGCAGGCGTCAAAGCGGTTCTGATCGCTGGTGCGCATAGCGTCCGCGGCGGAATTGATCGCACGGCCAACGCCAATTCCAACACTCCCGTGGGCCCAGTGCCCAACACCCAGCAGGGGTTTGGCCGGTTGTCGCTCGACGACATCCTCACAGGTGCTACACCCCCCGTTCTTGTTGACCAGAGCATTGGACGCCACTTCACCACCTCGGGTCAGGCCCGGACGACGCGCCTGACTGTGCGCGATGCGTCGAAGCCAGTCGTCGTTGCTCTGGTATGGACCGACTATCCCGCAGCAACCACTACTCCAAATACGCCAAATATCCCTCTGCCCGTCAACCCACTCGTCAACGATCTCGATCTCACCATCTATCCTATTGCAACACCGTGCACCTACAGGCAAGGCAATTATCTTTCTGTGCTTAACCAGAGCCGCGGCGAAGAGTCCGTCTCCGTTCCGTGCAATCAGACCGGAACTGTCGATCAAGTCAATAACGTTGAATATGCTCGTTTCTTCGCCGACAACTTTACGCAATTCGACGTGAGAGTGGCCGGCTCGAAGATTCAAATGCCAGGCGATCCCGGATATGCCGGCAACAACCAGGATTTCGCTCTGGTTGTGCTGAATGCGGATCTGGTGAATGGAGGGAATGTCATTGCTCCACAACTCACGAGCACGCATGACGCGGTAACACCGACTACGGCTCATCTGAGCTGGACCTTCCCGCTCAACATGATTGTTGACCACTACGAGATCAAGCGTGGATCTACGGCGGCGAATCTCAACACCGTGTATTCTAACGAGCACGTCACTGCTAAGGACGACGTCGGGTTGCCGCCGGGCGTGAATACGTGGGTTTACCAGGTGACAGCCGTGGGAACGTCCACGTCTTCGTCAAGCAATCTCAACATCGCCACGACCATCAAGTTCGATGACGATCCAATCACCGCTTTCGTTACTCCGATTCTTGCTCACCACGTCGAGCAACTTCGGCAGGCGATTGACGCAATACGCGGCGCCGCGGGATTGACGGCGACGAACTGGCTCGACGGCACATCGCTGCGCGGCGTTGTCGTCAAATCGCAACACATCACGCAGATGCAGACTCAGCTCGATGAAGCTCTTGGGCCGTCTCACCTCAATATAACGTCGAATCCGTACACGCCGCTCACGCCGTTAGTAAAGGCAAGCAAAATCAACGAGCTGCGGGCGAATGTGAAATAGAACAAGGACCGAGGAAGAACGAACGGCAATCCTTCGAGCCGCGAGTCAACACGGATTACCTCAGTGAAGCAGTTCCATCACCCCCAACGTCATCGCCTTGATCCCCCCGCGTAGCGTCGGATCGGGGAGCGGGGCGAAGCCTGACGAATGCAGCGAAGGCAACCTCTGGCCGCTGGCGATCTTGGCGGGGTCGACGGCGCCGAGGTTGAGCATGGAGATGGGGATCTTGCGGTCGAGGCCGAAACGGCCGAAGTCTTCGCTCACCATGAGGGGGTCGATGCGGATGACGTTCGCGGCGCCCATGCCTTTGGTGAGGGCGGCGGCAAGGCGTTCGGTGAGCGCGGGATCGTTGTAGGTCGACTCGACCGATTCACCGGCGAGCAGTTCGAAGATCGGCGCGCGGTCTTCCGGCACGCCGGCGGCCATAGCGATGCCGCGGGCGATCCGTTCGATCGATGCCAGCACTCGCTTGCGTACCTCGGGTTTATACGTTCGCACGGTCATCAGGAGCTGCACCTCGTCGGGGATGATGTTTCGCTTCGTGCCGCCGTGGATCGAGCCGACGGTGACCACCACCGGATCTAGCGGCGAGTCTTCGCGGCTGACGATCGTCTGCAGCGCGTTGATGAACTGCGCCGCCATCACCACCGGATCCTTCGTCGACTGCGGCGCCGCGCCATGGCCGCCCATGCCGCGGATGGTCACGTTGACCGAGTCGGCGCTGGCCATGAAGTAGCCGGGCGTGTAGCCGATCTGCCCCGCCGGCATGCTGGCGTTGTCGTGAAGGGCGATGATGAAATCGGGCTTGGGAAAGCGCTCGTAGAAGTGGTCGCGGAGCATCCCCTCGGCGCCTTTGACCACCTCCTCCGCCGGCTGGCCGATGAGCATGACCGTGCCGTGCCACTGCGATTTGAGCTGCGCAAGCATCTTCGCCGTGCCAAGGAGAGTGGTCATGTGGATGTCGTGTCCACAGGCGTGCATCACCGGCACGTCGTCGCCAGTGGGACTCTTCGCGCGAACGCTGCTGGCGTAGGGCAAGCCGGTCTGCTCCAGCACCGGCAGCGCATCCATGTCGCTGCGGACGAGAACGGTCGGACCGGCGCCGTTCTTCATGATGGCGACGACGCCGTAGCACGTCGTCCCCGGCTCCGTGTACTGGCCGACCGGATAGGTCACCTCGTAGCCGAGCTCGCGCAGGCGCGACGCCACCAATGCCGACGTGTTCTTTTCCTGCATCGACAGTTCGGGGGCGGCGTGGAGCTGCTTGTAGGTCGCGACCAGCGAAGGGATCTCGCGGTCGATCATCTGATCGAGAGAAGACTGTGCGAAGGCGGAGGAGGCGATGAACAGAGTGAGGAAGGCGATTCGCTTCATGGCGTGATTATGCGGCTTCGCACGTTGTTTGCGCTCCGCGCGTTGTCTGCGACGACCTCCGCGGCGTCGCGATCGACACCTCCGTCGGCGGAGGCGAGGCCGCTCAGACGGGAGCGGAGTTGCACGAACTGGCAGTAGCGCTGGGTGGAGGTGATATCGAGTTGTCAATATCAGGATCGACCCACCTCAATATCAGGATCGATGGGGGTCATCAGGACTGACCCACCTCAATATCAGAATCGATGGGGGTCAATATCAGTGGGTGCTGATTTTGACCACATCGGTTGTCACCTAGAGGTGCACTCCTGATATTGACCCCCATCGATCCTGATATTGAGGTGGGTCGATCCTGATATTGACCCCCATCAATCCTGATATCGAGGTGGGTCGATCCTGATATTGACCCCATCGATCCTGATCTTGAACCCCTTGGTCGCTCTCCCGAAGAGACTCTACGGCCACCTGAAGAGGCTGACAGCCTCTATGGAGAGGCTCTACACCCACCCGAAGAGGCTCAGACCGTGAGAAATGCGGGTCGCCTGGGCTATGCCAGCGCGCTTTCGAACGGCAGCTCCCCGGCCATCGCCACCTGGTTCTTGCCGTTCTTTTTGGCGAAATAGAGCGCGGCGTCGGCGCGGGCGACCAGGTCGGTCGTCGTCGCGCCATCGTGGGGATAGACGGCCACGCCGATGCTCATGGTCACGCGCAAGGTCCGTCCGATCGACGGGACGACGATCTCGCGCTTGGCCACCAGTTCGCGCATCCGGTTCCCGGCGTCACGCGCCGAGGCAGCGGGGGTGTCGGCGAAGATGATGGCGAACTCCTCGCCGCCGTAACGGGCCACGACGTCGGTATCGCGCGCGTTCGTCATCATCTCGTCGACCAGACCCTTGAGGATCTCGTCGCCCACGGGATGGCCGAACGTATCGTTGATCCGCTTGAAGTTGTCGATATCGAGCATCGCCAGCGCGAACTCACGGCCGGCGCGCGCGCTGCGATGGACCTCTTTCGCCAGCGCCTCCTGGAAGAAGCGATGGTTATAGGCCGGAGTCA
>Ga0247680_1000243_pt1 | contig 18675 bp, 14 predicted proteins | sample CNK21_metaG_FD_182803 | JGI IMG/M metagenome (GOLD analysis project Ga0247680, IMG submission 182803) | Soil microbial communities from Purdue University Martell Research Forest, Indiana, United States - CNK21 | ecosystem: Environmental > Terrestrial > Soil > Temperate forest > Bulk soil...
GCATTCCCCTCGGTCGACGGGACGGCTGCACAAAAGCAAATCAAAGGCAAAAGCGCATCAAGGAGAAAAAGTCAAAGGCATCACGATCATCCTGAAGTTGACATGTCACTCCATATCAGCCGGTGGCGCTGACGGCGATGCCGATGCTCGCCGAGGTGAAGACCTCTTCGCCCGACACCGTGAACGGCCGCGCCAGCTCGGCGGTGATCCGCTCGGCGATGCCGGTCGCTTCGCTGGCGTCGGAGATGTTCTCGATGAGGATGGTGAACTCGTCGCCGCCGATGCGGGCCACGAGATCGGAGGGGCGGACGCAGCCCAGCAGCCGGTCGGCGGCCAGGCGGAGCAGTTCATCGCCGGCGATGTGGCCGAGCGAGTCGTTGACGAGCTTGAAGCGGTCGAGATCGAGAAAGAGGACGGCGAAGTCGTACACGTGCTCGCGGGCGTTCATGGCGATGGCGTGATCGAGCCTGTTCATGAAGAGCGAGCGGTTGGGCAGGCCGGTCACGGCGTCGTGCATGGCGTCGTGCGTCATCTGGCGCTCGCTGTGCTGGCGCTCGGCGATCTCGCGCTGCAGCTCTGCGTTGATGCGCATCAGCTCCTCGCCGCGCTCCGCGTATGCGGCGAGATCGGCATGGGCGCGCTCCAGCGCGCGTGTTGCGTGCCGCCGCTGGAGCTCGGCCGAGGTGCGGCCGGCCACGACCAGGAGCGTGGAGCGGATCAGCGCCGCATCCGCCATCGGCCGGCGGCTCATCACGCCGATCCAGCCGAACGCCGCTCCCTCGGCGTCGATCAGGGCGATGGCCGCGTAACTCTCGATCGACTGCTCGGCCAGCCCGAGGTCGAGCGGGTAGCGCGCGGCGGCTCCGTCGGGGATCCAGCAGAAGTGCTGCTGCACCACTTCGCCGCACGGCGTTCCCTCGAGCACATAGTCAATGTTGGCGACGTGCGCGTTGTCGACGAAGCGGGCCACGGTCCGCGCGCGCAACGGCTCTTCACCGGCCAGCTCCGCGGCAAACGCGAACTCGGCGTCGAGCGTCCGGGCCAGCTCGCTGACGAGCGTGCGGAAGTACTCGGGACCCGGGCTGCAGAGGGAAAGCCCCTCGAGTAATTCGCGGATCGGTTCGTGTAATCCGACCGGTTGTTCGGTCTTGGTCATTCTCGACGCCTGATCGTTCATGGGCATTTGGTTCTCCGACAACGCTCCTTAGATGCCGTTTTATGTAACCGGTTACACCGTTCACGGAAAGTGGTGGGTAGAGTTCACACGCTGTTCACGGAAAAGGGGCATCGGCAGTGGGTCAAATGTGGGCGCGGAGGCCGCGTCAGAAGTTGAACACGATCTTCCTCTGGTACATTCGTCCGCACAAACGTACGGACGGAGGGACACGGATGGACGATCCGCTGGTTCGGAATGTGATGGTGATCGTTGCCGCCCTGCTGGCAGCGGCCGGAGCGTATCTAGCGCACCGCTTCGCGCCGGCCAGCCTGCGCGAGAACAACGAGTTCACCGGCTTCACCTTCTCCTTCGTCGGGCTTGTCTACGGCGTCTATCTCGCCTTCACCGTCGTCATCGTGTGGGAGCACTTCGAGACAGCCGACGATCTGGCGGTGAGCGAGGCCACGCGCCTGTCGGAGCTCTGGCGCGATGCCGGTGCGCTGCCCGGCGGCGGTGCCATCCAGCAACAGATCTACGACTACACGCGCTCGGTCATCGACGACGACTGGCCGTCCCTGTCGCGCGACCATCGCGGGAGCGAGCGCACCGAGAGAAAATACGAAGATCTCTGGCGTTCCTACTATGCGGTCACGCTCGCGCCGAACGATGGCAGGCAGGCGGCCTTCTTCCAAGAGTCCGTCGTACAAATGAATGCGCTCGGCCGCGAGCGGCGGATGCGCGTTCTCTCCGGATCCGCCAATATCCCGATGATGATGTGGGGGCTGCTCATCACGGGCGGCATCGGCATGATCGTCTTCATCTATTATCTCATAGGGACCAAGGACCTCTGGCTGCGGTTGGTGGTGACCGGGTTCAGCGCCGGCGTGCTGGCCTGGTCGGTCCTGATCGTCTTTGCGCTCGTCGATCCGTATTCGGGTGATGTCTCGGTGAAACCGGACGCGTTCCGGAGCGTGCTCGAGTCCATTGCCGCGCGGCGCTCCGAGGCCCCGTCGCCGCTTCACTGATTCTCATGGACTGAGACGATGCTCTCCGGCGTACACGTTGCACCGGCCGTCGCGCACGAAGCCGAGGAGGGTCAGCCGAAACTCCTGCGCAAGCTCGATGGCCAGGGACGAAGGAGCGCCGACGGCGACGAGGATGGGGATGCGGGCCACCACGCACTTCTGCACGATCTCGAACGACGTGCGGCCGCTCACGACGAGAACATCGGCACCGTCACCTTCGAGGAAGAGCGATCCGATCACTTTGTCGACCGCGTTGTGGCGGCCGACATCCTCGCGCGCACGAAGCAGGACGCCGTCGCTGGTGAAGGCGGCCGCGCCATGGATTGCGCCGGTCGCTTCGAACGCGCTCTGCTCCGCGCGCAACCGATCGGGAAGCGCGATCAGGGTAGAGGACGGAATGCGCACGTCGTCATCGAGCTGTGCGGCGTTCACGCGCAACGCATCGATCGACGTCTTGCCGCAGACGCCACACGACGACGTTGAATAGAAGTGCCGCTGCAAGCGCTGCAGATCGATGCGAGCGCCGTCCCGAAGCGCCACGCGGACGACATTCGGCGAGCCCCAGTGGCGGATCGACTCGACCTCATCGCGCGTCCGGAGGATCGACTCGGTGAAGAGAAAACCGGCCGCGAGATCGAAGTCCGCCCCCGGCGTCCGCAACGTCACCGACACCGGTTTGTCTCCCACGCGAATCTCCAGCGGCTCCTCGACGACGACCGCGTCTTCGTTGCCGCCGATGGGTATCCGGTTCACGGGCACGGTGCGTACGGCTTCGTTCACGCGGCAATTGTAGGGCCGGAGGTTTTCCGGAGCGCTGGCGTCTCGCCGGCTGGCCCGGCGCGCGTCCCGCCGCCGGGTTACCGAGAATGTCTAGAGTCTCGCCGGGTAGGGCGGCGGTGTCCCCCCAACCCGCAAGACTCCAACATTCGCGGGTAACCCCGGCGGCGGGACGCGCGCCGGGCCAGCCGGCGAGACGCCAGCGCTCCGACCGTAGACCCCGCCAACCGCGTACACTCCCGCCGTCCATGTCCGACCAAGCCGAGAAGGTCCCCGCGTACTCCTGGTACGCCCTCTCCATCCTCACCGCGGTCTACGTCCTCAACTTCCTCGACCGCACGCTGATCTACATCCTCTTCACGCCGATCAAAGCGGAGCTGCATTTCACCGATCTGCAGCTCGCGCTGCTCGGCACCACCTCCTTCGTCATCTTCTACACGCTCCTCGGCGTGCCGTTCGGGCGGCTGGCCGACCGCACCAAACGGAAGATGATCATCGGCATCGGGCTGGCCGTCTGGAGCCTCTTCTCCGGCCTCACCGGGTTCGCCAGCAGCTTCTGGACGATCTTCTTCTGCCGCCTGATGGTCGGTGTGGGGGAGGCGACGCTCGGTCCCGCCGCGCTCTCACTGCTCAGCGATTACTTCCCAACGCGGATGCGCGCGACGGTGCAGTCGATCTACTCCTCCGGCATCGCCATCGGCGGCGGCCTGGCGTTCTTTCTCGGTGGATGGATCGGGCAGGCGCACGGCTGGCGATGGGCGTTTTACCTGCTGGGATTTCCCGGGCTGATCCTTGCCGTGCTGGTTTTCCTCCTGCGCGAGGAGCCGCGCGGGCGGACGGAATCGGCGGCGGTGCTGGCCAGCGGCGGCAGCGACTGGAAGCTTCTCTTCCGCTCCAAACCTCTGCTCTACCTCTACGCTGGTTACGCGCTCTTCGCGCTTTCCTCGAACAACCTCGGCATCTGGGGGGCGGCGTTCTTCGTGCGCGTGCACCACGTCAGCCTGCTCACGGTCGGCGTTGCCGCCGGCATCCTTTCGATCGCCGTCGGCATCCCGGCGATGATCTTCAGCGGTTACCACTCCGACCGCTTCAGCCGCCGGTTCGCCGGCGGACGGATGGCCTTCACCGCCTACGCCGCGGCCCTCTCGGTCCCGCTCTGGATCATCGTGCTCTTCGCCAGCAGCCTCACCTTCGTGGTCACCGTCAACATCGTTCTTTATGGCCTGGCGCTGATGTGGGTCGGTCCGGCGACGGCGGACGTCCACGATCTGGCCGGCCCGAGGTTGCGAGGCCTGGCCATCGGCATCTTCTTCTCCATCGTCAACATCGTCGCCTACGGTTTCGGCGGCCCGCTCATCGGCCGCATCAGCGACATCCTCGGCGTAGCGAAGAACCCCGACCAGATGCGGCTGTCGCTCCTCGTCTGCCCGATCGCCTGCGCGCTCGGTGCGATGCTGCTGTGGATGGGGAGCAGGGCGAGGAGAACGCTGTCATCCTGAAGCCGGCGTGGCCTGCATTTCTCACGCGCTCACTTGATTTGTTCCCTCGAAAGCCTTGCCACTTCCTTCGTCGAGAGCCCTTCTCCCCCCGCGGTTTTTTTGCGGGGGGAGAAGGTGCCGAAGGCGGATGAGGGGGGCGTTTACGCGATAGGCGCGATCTACCGACGCTGGTCCAGCACGGATTGAAGGAGTCGCATCAATGTTTGCATTCGGCTTGTGACCGCCTGACGTACTCGTGAAACGCCCCCTCATCCGCCATCGGCACCTTCTCCCCCAGCTGAAAAGCGCTGGGGGAGAAGGACTCTCGATTGGAGGTACTGCCGAGAACGAACCGCTCGCACAACTCCACATCCCTACGCAACCCCCGCCGCCTCTCCCCGTATAGCTCTCCAGGTTCGTTCAACGAGGAGCTTCCTGCCATGCGTCGTCGCACCAAAATCATCATTGGAGTCATCGTCCTGGTCATTGCCGGTGGACTGACCGCCGGCTTCGTGTCACAGCGCGGCAAGGACGTCACGCCGGTTACGTTCGGCAAAGTGCAGAGACAGGACCTGACCAGCAAAGTCTCGGCGAACGGGCGCATCGACGCCAAGCGCAAAGTCGATCTTTCGGCGAACGTGATGGGACAGGTGGTCAACCTCGCCGTGCGCGAGGGCGACGTGGTGAAGAAGGACGACTTCCTCCTGCAGATCGATCAGAAGCAGCTCGCCGCCACGGCCCGCAGCGCCGATGCCGCGCTGCAGGCGGTCTTCTCCGACCGCGATGCCTCCAAGGCGATGGCCATCGCCGCCGATCAGGACTACCAGCGTGCCCTGAAGAACTTCGACCAGAAGATCATTCCGCGCGCCGACCTCGATCGCGCGCAGAGCGCCCGCGATTCCGCGCGCGCCAACGTGATGGCGCTCGAGCAGCGCATCAGCCAGGCGCGCGAGAACCTCAACGCCGCACGCGACACCCTGTCGAAGACGACCATGCGCGCGCCGATTGGCGGCGTCGTCACCGCCCTCCCGGTCGAGGAGGGGGAAGTGGCCGTCATCGGCACGATGAACAACGCCGGCACGGTGCTGATGACCATCGCCGACATGAGCGTCGTCGAAGCGGTGATGGAGGTCGACGAGACCGACGTCCCGTCGGTGAAAGTCGGCCAGCGCGCCACGGTCACCATCGACGCCTATCCGAACAAGACCTTCCCCGGTCTCGTGACCGAGGTGGCCTCGAGTCCCATCAAAGTCAACGGCGTCGCCCCCGGCACGACGCAGGCGGTGAACTTCGAAGTCAAGATTCAGGTCGAGAATCCGCCGCCGGGCGTCCGCCCCGGCTTCTCCGCCTCCGCGGACATCATCACCGGCACGCGCCCGAAAGCGCTGGCCATCCCCATTCAGGCTCTGGTCGTGCGCGAAAAGCCGGGAACCACGGTTGGAAAGCCGCAGGACGAGGAGGGCGTCTTCGTCGTGCAGAACGGCGCGGTGAAATTCGAGACCGTGAAGACCGGCCTCTCCGGCGACAGCGCCATCGAGCTCGTGAGCGGCGGCAAGGAAGGCCAGCAGATCGTGACCGGCCCCTTCCGCGCGCTGCGCGAGATCAAGGATGGGACGAAGGTGAAGGAGATGCCGAAGGAGAAGGATGGGGCTGCGGGCGGGGGGAAGGGCTAAAAGCGAAATGTCGAATGTTGAATGTTCAATGTTGAATGTTGAATGCAACGGCAGGGTCGATCGTAGGCGCGCCTTTCCATTGAACATTCAACATTGAACATTGAACATTCAACATTAAGCCTTTCAACCACGACCGCCGACCGCATAACAACCGACAACCGATAACCGACAACCATCTCATGGACACCCTCCGCATCGCTGCCGGCGCCCTCTCCGCGCACAAGCTTCGCAGCTTCCTCACGCTGCTCGGCGTGATCATCGGCGTGATGACGGTCATCGCCGTGGTCTCCATCATCTCCGGCCTCAACTCCTACATCGCGGAGAAGGTGTTCACCCTCAGTCCGGACGTCTACATCGTCACGCAGTTCGGGATCATCACCAGCCGCGAGCAATTTCTGGAAGCGGTGAAGCGGAAGAAGATCGACTGGCACGATTACGAGGCCATCCGCCAGAGCTGTACGCGATGCGCGGCCGTCGGCGCGCAGGAGACCGGACAGTACACCGTCAAGTACGGCTCGCAGAAACTCAACGGCGTCCGCGTGCAGGGCGGCACGGCCAACATCGGTGAGATCAGCAACGTCGACGTCGAAGAGGGACGTTTCTTCACATCTATCGAAGATCAGCATGCGGCCATGGTGGCCGTCATCGGCTCCGACGTGAAGGACCAGCTCTTCGGCAAGCTCGATCCGCTCGGCCGCACCATTCGCATCGCCGGTCATCCCGCGCGCGTGATCGGTTTGCTGCGCAAGCAGGGCTCGGTCCTCGGCCGGAGCCAGGACAATCAGCTCTACATGCCGCTCTCCTCGTACGGCAAGGCCTTCGGCACCAAGCGCGGCCTCGATCTCTTCATCAAGGCCTCGGGCGGCGTTCCGGGACTGGAGAGATCGCTCGATCAGGTGCGGGTGCTGATCCGCAGCCGGCGGAAGACGGGGTTCCGCGCTGACGATCCATTCGGAGTGGTCTCCGCGGAGGCGTTGCAGACGCTCTGGAAGAGCATCTCGGCGGCCGGATTCGCGGTGATGATCTTCATCTCCGGCATCTCGCTCGTCGTCGGCGGCATCGTCATCACGAACATCATGCTGGTGTCGGTGGTGGAGCGGACGCGCGAGATCGGCATCCGCCGCGCCCTCGGCGCCCGCAAGCGCAATATCCAGTTTCAGTTTCTCACCGAGGCCATCCTGCTTTCCCTCGGCGGCGGCATTGCAGGCGTGTTGCTGGGCGTCCTGATCAGCTTCGGCATCGCCGCCGCCTTCCCGCTGCCGACACGCGTGACGCCGACACTGATCATCGCCGGTCTGGCCGTCGCCGTCATCACCGGCGTCACCGCCGGATTTTTCCCCGCCATGCGGGCGGCCAACCTGCCGCCGGTCGATGCGTTGAGGGCGGAGTGATGGTTGCTCGGTTGCTGAGTTGCTGGGTTACTGAGTTATCGGTTGTCGGTTATCGGTTCTCCAGCTTTGCAGTTTGCAACCCAGCAACCCTGCAACTCAGCAACTCCTCCACAAGGAGCCACCATGCGCGCTCGTGACCACATCCTCGCTGCCCGTGAGAACGTCCGCTTCGCGGCGCGTGCGCTGACGGCGTACAAGCTCCGCTCCGCGCTCACCGTCCTCGGAATCGTCATCGGGGTGACCACGGTCATCGCCATGGTCTCGATCATCGTCGGCTTCAACAACAGCGTCACCCGTGATTTCCAGTCCTTTGGTGCGACGCTCGTGCAGTTCCAGAAAACGGACCCGCAGTTCGGCCCGGGGAACGGCGACGAGTCGGAGCGCCAGCGCAAGAACCTGACCTACGAGGACGCGGAAGCGCTCAAGCGCCTTTGTCCCTCGATGCTGGCCGTCTCACCGGAGCGTTATTGGTTTACCGGTCCCCGCGGCGTCAGTGTGCCCGACGTCATCTACAAGGGTCATGAAGCGACGCCCGACACCATCGGTGGGGTGAACCAGGACTACACCGTGGCTAACAATCATTTCGTCGGCGAGGGGCGTTTCATCAGCGACGGCGACGTTCGGTCCCACGCGGAGGTCATCGTCATCGGCTCATCGATCGGCGATACGCTTTTCGCCCGCAGTGATCCCATCGGCAAGGAAGTGTCGATCTCCGGTCACAAATTCACCGTCATCGGGGTCATGGAGAAGCAGGGCGCGACGTTCTTCGAATCGACCGACCAGCACGCCTACATCCCGATCACGAGCTTCGACGCGCATTTCCCCTGGATCAAGCGGGACATCGGCGTGAACATCGCCACCGTCCCCCGCAAGCCGGAGTGGGTCGATCGCATCACCGAGGAGGGGACAGCCGTGCTGCGGGCGCGGCGAAAGGTGCCCTTCAACAAGCCGAACGACTTCGGCCTCCTCACGCCCGACAAGCTGATTGGAAACTTCCGCGCCATCACCGGCGGCATCACCCTGGCGATGATCTTCATCTCGTCCATTGCTCTACTAGTGGGCGGCGTCGGCGTGATGAACATCATGCTCGTCTCCGTCACCGAGCGAACGCGCGAGATCGGCGTCCGCAAAGCCATCGGCGCCGTCCGCCGCGACATCGTCATGCAATTCCTCACCGAGGCCATGACGCTATCGGGCATGGGCGGCGCCATCGGAGTGGCCCTCGGCATGCTCATCGCGCTGATCGTGCGCAAGGTCAGCCCGCTGAGCACGGATACGCCTCTCTGGTCGATCGTGGTCGGCCTGGTCGTCTCGATCTCGATCGGGCTGTTCTTCGGGATCTACCCCGCGTACAAGGCGGCCAGGTTGGATCCGATCGAGGCGTTGCGGTACGAGTAGCGCACCGTCGCCTGAGCTTTTGCAGTCGCATCGGAGTGCAGGCAAGACCGGTACGCGCACCCCGCTCGAACGCTAGGAAGCCGGCAGGCCGTCGTCTCGAAGGTACGCGCGAGCTCTATGTCGACGATCCCGATGGCAACACGCTGCGGTTTACGCAGGCGTAGGCCTCACGCGGAGACGCGGAGACGCGGAGGAGATGAGGAGGACTTCTTTTCTCCGCGCACTCCGCGCCTCCGCGTGAGTCCTTCAGGCTTGTGAGGAGCAGCCCCCCGAACGAAACCCCGCCCACCCGTGTTGTTAGGTACATGAAGAACTCATGGACCGGCGGGGAAGTGACCGTCCAGCCTGATGGGGGGGAGCTTGCGGTGGCTGTGCATCGCTGCGAGCCGGGGGCGTTCGAGCGGCTCATCGACCGGTTCGAGCGCCCGTTGTTCACCTACGCGCACGGCATCCTGCAGAACGCCTTCGACGCTCAGGAAGTGGTGCAGGACGCCATGATGCGCGCCCACAAAGCGCTCACGAGGCAGTACGACGAGGCGCGATGTGCGGCGTTGCTGCTCCGGCCGTGGCTGTTCAAGACCGTGCGCAACCTCTGTCTCAACAAGCGCCGCTCGAAACGCAGCTCGCTCGAGCAACCGTTGGAAGAGTTCGACGACGGCCGGCTCGGACCGTTCGTGGCGCTGGAAGGCTCCGATCTGGAACGGAAGGAAGAGGTGGAGCTGCTGCGGCGGGCCATGGCTCTGCTGCCGGTCGACGCACGCGAGCTCATCGTGCTGCGGTTCATGGAAGAGATGTCCTACGCGGAGATCGCCAGGACGGTCGGATCGACCGAGGCCGCGCTCCGCGGAAAAGTGTTCCGATCGCTCAAGCTGCTGAGGGATGCACTGGAACAAAAGGGGGTGGCGTATGCAATGTAGAAACGTACTGACCCGGATCGATGCACTTCGCACCCGCGAGCTTGCCCCGATCGAACAGACGGCCGTCGAGCAGCACCTGCGCACCTGCCGCAGTTGCGACGCCTCGCAAGCCGACGTCGATCATCTCGCCGATGCCGTCAAGTCGCTCGCCCTCGCTCCGCCGAGCTCCTGCCGCGACGCCTGCTGCGAAGCGGCCGCTGATTCCTTCGACCGCGTCGAAGAGGTCTGGGTTGCGTTCTCGAATGGCCGCATCCGGATGATCGCCGAGGCCGATTCGATCGACGACATCCGCCAGACGTACGCGAAGAAGTACGGCCGCGTCCTCGAGCCGGCAACGATCCCGGCTGTCCTGCGCCGGCAGGTCATCGCCGCGATTGGCGGTGAGGGTGTTGATTCGCCGAAGGTCGATCTCGATGCCGCGAACGATCTGGAGCACGACGTCCTGCAGACCCTGACCCGCATTCCTCGGGGCGAGGTCCGCACCTACGCCTGGGTTGCCCGCCAGGCCGGCCGCCCCCGCGCCGTCCGCGCCGTCGCCAACGTCATCGCCCGCAACGCCGTGCCGTATGTCGTGCCGTGTCACCGCGTCGTGCCGTCGTCCGGAGGGATCGGCAACTACATCTTCGGCAGCGCCACCAAGCGCGCGATTCTGCAGCGCGAAGGAGTCGACGTCGACCAGCTCGATGCGCTGGCGAAACAGAACGTCCGCTACATCGGCTCCCTGACGACGCACATCTTCTGCTTCCCCACTTGCCGCGACGCCAAGCGTATCCAGGAGAAGAACCGCGTGCCGTTCCGCGATGCCGATGTGGCGATGGAAAGCGGATACCGCCCGTGCCGTCATTGCCAGCCGGTGGCGGCATAACGCGGTTGCGGGGTCGCGCGGTTACGCGGTCTCGCGGTGTGCGATTCGATAGGACTGTGAGGAAATGATGACTGCTCTGATGCTCGATGAGTCTTTTGCCGCGAGACCGCGTAACCGCGAGACCGCGCAACCGCAATTACACGCAATCTCCATCCCCGCGAAAACCTTCACCGGCGATTTCTGGTTCACCCACCGCACGCCCGACCGCCTCTGGTTCGCCCTCGGCGACGTGGCCGGCAAAGGGCTGCCGGCGGCGGTGGTGATGGCGATGATCCAGGAGGAGCTCGAGCACCGCATACTGTCGTGCGCACGCGCGGGCTGCGATCCGGCTACGACGATGATGCGCCTCGATGCCTTCCTCAAACCGCTCCTACCGTCGAACCGCTTCGCCACCGCCGTCATCGGCTGGCTCTGCAACGACGGTTCGCTCACACTCGTCAACGCCGGCCACTGTCCGCCGATGATCGTCCGCGCGGACGGCAGCATCGAAGAGATCGACTCCACCGGTCCCGTCGTCGGCATCGTCCCCAACTCCCGCTGGTCCTCGGCGACGCTCACCCTCGACCCCGGCGACCTCCTCCTCCTCTACAGCGACGGCGTCATCGAGTCCCCCTCCGCCTCCGGCGACGACTTCGGCACCGACGGCATCGTCCGCGCCCTGCCGGCGGATACCTGCCCGATCACCGTGGCCACCGCCATCGTCGACGCCGCCACCCGCCACGCCGGCAGCGGCGTCCGGTATGACGACCTCACGGTGCTGGTGATCGGAGCGTGAAGCCGGGACTCACGCGGAGGCGCGGAGTGCGCGGAGAAAGAGACTCCTCGTCCTCTCCTCCGCGTCTCCGCGCCTCCGCGTGAGATCAAGTCTGCGCGTGGTCGCAGAACCGCGAATTAGTAAAGGATGCGGGCTTGGAACAAATTGATGGCTCGTGTTTCCCCCGACTGAAGCCGACGACTGAAGCCGACGACTGAAGCCGACGACTGAAGCCGACGACTGAAGCCGGGGGCTACGCTCTTAAGCCAGCTCCGCCGGCAGGCCGTTCAGCAGGACGGAACACTCTTGCGACCAGGCGGAATTGGTCAACGTTGTCGAAGTCTCCCGGAGTCCGTGAATACACTCCCGGAGTCCGTGAATACACTCCCGGAGTCCGTGAATACACTCCCGGAGTCCATGAATACACTCCCGGAGTCTGTGAATACACTCCCAGAGTCTATGAATACACTCCCAGAGTCTATGAATACACTCCCAGAGTCCATGAATACACTCCCAGAGTCTATGAATACACTCCCGGAGTCCATGAATACACTCCTGGAGTCTGTGAATACACTGCTGGAGTCTGTGAATACACTCCCGGAAGTCGCCGCAAATTCCGGAATTGGTGACTTACTCGTCGGGAAGGCGCCGCATCTTCCGGAATTGGTGTCTCACTCGCCTGGACGAGTGCCTTCCGCCTCGAGACACCGACGTCTCCCTCAGTACGGAAGCGAATTGGTCAATCCGCGGGTTGTCGAATTGCCGAAGGTAAGCGGTGGACGGAGCGCTGCCGTCTTGCCGGCTGGCCCGGCGGCAGCCTGCCCTGAGCGAAGCCGAAGGGTCTCGCTTCCGCGTTCTCGCGCGAACTACCCCCACGCCAGCGCCGCCTCGAATCCCGGCCCCGCCGTCGCCAGCTCCTCGGCATGCGCGCACGCCACCCCCCTCCAGCTCGCGCGACAACACCGCATCGACGGTCGTCTCGTCCCGCTTCGCGAAGCATCGCAACATCTCCCGCTGATACCGCGGAATCCTCGCCTGGTCCACTGTTACCGCTACCGCGTCTGGTAGATCGCTGGACGGTAACGCGGCGTAGGGATCGGCTTTCCGGATGAACGGGCGGCTTCGAGCCATGCGGACTTGGCAAGTTCCAATTCGGCCAAGGCGGCTTCAGGGGTGCTCCCGAACGCTGAGCAGGAGTCGAGGTCCGGGATGTCGGCGATGTAGCCACCGTCTTCTTCGCTATAAAAGATGTTGATGTGGAAGTCGCTCATCGAACCTTCATTGTAGCGACTCTCTCCGTGCAACCTACCCCCACGCCAGCGCCGCCTCGAACCCCGGCACCGCCGCCGCCAGCTCCTCGGCATGCGCGCACGCGACCCCCTCCAGCTCGCGCGACAACACCACATCGACGGTGGTCTCGTCCCTCTTCGCGAACCACCGCAGCATCTCCCGCTGGTATCGCGGAATCCTCGCCTGCAACTCCACCAGCCGTATCGCCTCCGGCAGTACCGCCGCGGCGTCCTCGCCCAGCGCCTCTTCGATCGTGGCCTGATCCCACTTCTGCATCGCCACCGCCATCAGCTCCTCCCGCGTGATCCGCTGCCCGACCCGGTTCGAAACCGCTACAATCGCCCCATCCTCGATCTCTTTTTTCAGTTCCTTCAACGTCATGCCGAACAGCAACGCCGCCGTCATGAGGGCGCAGGATTGGCGAGGGGAGAGGAAGATGTTGCGGATGTCGCTGCGGGTGGTTTCGTGCATGTCGAGCATCTCCAGTCGTATGCAATAGCATATGTCCAAATCTACGAAACGTCAAGCGAAAACTCCACAGCTCGGCGATGAGGGCCCGCTGTTCGGCGCCCGGCTACGCGAATTGCGCACCGCGCGTGGCTTGACTCAACCTGATATCGCTGCGCGTGTCGGGACGAGCGCTTCGAACATCAGTGATTTGGAGCGAGGTATCAAAGTGCCTACGCTGACGACCGTTGCCAGGCTCGCTGACGCGCTTGAATGCACTGTCTCGGAACTAGTGAGCGTGCTCGATCGCAGACGCTCATCGCAGTCACCGAAGGGCTAGTCCGACGTACGTCTCCGGTACGCCGCCTCAGACGAAGAGCACGACCCGCCGATGCTTTCCAGCGGGAGGTCTGTACAATATTTGCGCGATCAGTAATATGAGGAGACCATGAACGACCCACGCGGTTCAATATGGCGAAAGTGGGACCTCCAAGTCCACACGCCCGCTTCGGCCTTGAACGCCGACTTTGCAGGCGGCTGGGACGGGTACGTGCATGAGTTATTCACGCGGGCCATTTCTAGGCATGTCGCCGCTATCGGGGTGACCGACTATTTCTCTATCGACGGCTACAAAACCTTGCGCGAGTACATATCCGACACCGCGCGGCTGGCCAAAATCTTTGAAGCCCAGATCGCCGCTGACGGTACTTACGTTGATCAGATTCGCCGCATACTTCTCCTACCCAATGTTGAACTGCGACTCTCGACCTTTGTCTTTGGCAAGAGTGACGACCCACGTTCGATCAATTTCCACGCGATCTTCTCGGACCAGCTGTCCGTCGCTGAGATTGAGGATAACTTTCTGCATCAGCTGACGTGTGTTGTTGACAGCGCGGCTCAAAGACATGATGAGAAGCAGCCGCTCACTCGAGAAAACCTGCGACGGCTCGGGATCCAACTCAAGGCGGAACATCCATCGTTTCGCGGCAAAGATCCTTATCGCGTCGCTTGCCAGAACATCACCGTGAGTCATGAAAATATCACCGACATACTGAACAGTCATCCATCGACCTTCAATAACAAGTACATTCTAGTCCTTGCCGAAGATGAGGTAAGCGATATTTCGTACGATGGTCGAAGTCACCTGTCACGCAAGATCCTCTACAAGAAGATGGATATGATGTTCAGTCCCAACCGGAAGACGCGAGAGAAGTTGCTTTCTTCCGAGTTCGCGGATGAATTTGGACGGGCAAAGCCGTGCATTTGGGGATCTGACGCGCATTCGACTGATCGTCTGCTAACGCCAAGTAACGATCATTATTGCTGGATCAAAGCTGACCCGACGTTTACCGGGTTGCTCCAGGTAAAACACGAGCCTCGTGATCGTTGCTACATCGGCCCGCAGCCCGAGACAATTGCCGCACTTCGGCAGCATGCGAGACCCTGGATTAAGTCGGTTTCGATCAACAAGGAGAGGGCTGATCTCCCCGAGAAGTGGTTCGATGGCGTCAAACTGCCCTTTAATCCTGAACTGGTAGCGATCATAGGCAAGAAGGGCTCAGGAAAGAGTGCGATTGCCGATATCCTTGCTCTACTTGGCGGCGCACGGGTGAACGAAGCAGATTTCGGATTCCTAAATCGTGAGCGATTCCGTCGCCCCGATGCATCCAGCCGACTTGAACGGTCATCACACTTCAAGGCCACGGTGGAATGGAGTAATCATGAGGTTGTGTCACGCTTATTGTCGGAGCCGGTTCGTGACACGGAGTTGGAGCGCGTCAGATATCTGCCGCAGGGATACCTCGAGAAGATTTGTAATCATCGAACGACCGAGGCCTATCTTCAGTTCGAATCAGAATTGGACCGGGTGATCTTCTCGCATGTTCCCGTAAGCGATCGGCTAGAAAAGGACAGCCTCGCGGAGCTGATCGATGATCAGGCGGCTGAACTGAAACGAGCCATCTCTCGACTAAAGTCGGAAATTCGCGCGCTGAATGTGCAAATCGTCTCCGCGGAACAGCGGCTATCCGAAATGGCGCGGCGAGCATTGGTGGAGCAGATTGGGAGTATCGAAAAACAGCTGGCTGCGCTCGATACCGAGCCCCTCGAGGTTGTGGCCGAGCCGACGAAGGATCTTACTGTGGTTCAGGCAACTGCCGAGAGATTGGCACGAATGCAACGGTTTGAGCGAGAGCGAACCGAGGTTATTGGGCAGGTGACCCGTGCCGAGGCTCAGCAGCGGTCGACCCAGTTGCAACTTGCAACGTCCATGAAACTACGAGAACGTCTCCGCGAAATTCTGAACTTCGCCGAGACTTCGAAAGCAGCTGTTGCAGAGTTGGCTTTGGCCCTCGGTTTGCCAGCCTCCGATCTCTTCAGCTTTTCTGTAGATGCATCTCCTGTCGACAAACTTGCGTTGCAATTAAAAGCGACAGTCGTCCACACGCAGGCCTTGCTGGATTCAAAAAGTAAGCAGAGTCTGGTGTCACGAGAACGAGAGCTCGCTGAGGCGATAGTTACTGAGCAGAACGGTTTGGACGAACCGAATCGTCGATATCAGAAATACTTGGCAGATGTCGTGGCACGTAACGCTCGGAAGGCTGAGATTATCGGCGACAGCGCTACCGCTGGCACGCTCGAGTTCTTTCGCGCGCAGCTTCGGGCAACGATCGATTCGCTGCCGAGGGAACTTGCGGATCTTCAAAAAGCGAGGGCAGAAAGGACATTGCAGATACATGCATTGACGGAGGAAATAGCGAACGTCTACAAACGCTACTACGAACGCATCCAGCAATTTATTGATGATCGAGACGTTTGGAAAGGGCGTATTGATCTGCGCTTCGACGTTACTATCCGCCCAGAAAAGTTCACGGAGCGCTTCTTCTCGATGGTGACGCAGAACGTCGCGGGTTCGTTCTGCGGAATCGAAGAAGGTGTTCAGCGGGTGTCGGAAACGCTTGACCAACACAATTTCACCGACGCGACGTCGACTCTTGCATTCGTCGAAAGCATTGTCCAACAACTGAACCGGGATTATCGCTACGAGCACAGGCCTCGCACAACTTTAGATCGGCAGCTTAGAAAGGGCGTGGAGAGAAAGCAACTTCTCGATTCGCTGTACTCAATCGAGTTTCTAGTGCCGAAGTATGAATTGAAGTTAGACGGTCGAACTCTGCAGGAGCTATCACCAGGTGAGCGAGGGTTGCTCCTGCTTGTGTTTTATTTGGTTATCGACGAAGATCGCTCGCCGTTGATCCTCGATCAGCCGGAAGAGAATCTCGATAACCAATCGATCAAGGATGCCCTGGTCCCATGCATTCAATACGCGAAACGCCGTCGACAGATGTTTATCGTTACCCACAATCCAAACCTTGCGGTTGTCTGCGATGCGGAGCAAATAGTGGTTAGTCACATCGACAAGGCTGACGAGAATGCGATCACATACGTGTCAGGCGGAATTGAGAGCATTGCTCTCAACCGGCAGGTTGTCGATGTATTGGAAGGCACTCCTCCAGCTTTCGAGAATCGCAGCGACAAGTATGGAACAGCAGGTTCGCTCTTGTGGCGGGGTGTCGGGGAAGAGTCAGGGGTTCGACTCACTGCTGGTCTGGAGCCGGCGGTGAAGACGACAGCCAGCAAAGAGTTCATTCCGGAGTCTTAGTCGACGAGGATTCGGGGTCATCGAGTCTCCTGCGTGCTCCTTCTCGCCTGGGGTTTCATCACTGCACATTCTGCTGCACTGCGCGTTCTACGCCGTCCGCCCCACGAACCCTGCCGCCACCGGCACCCTCCTCCCAGCCAGAGCGATCGCCACCTCCATATCGGGTTCCGCGAGTGGTCGCAGGAAGTCTCCCTCCATGACAGACACCGCGATTCCATCGCGGTAGGCGATGCGGGTTCCGGCGACGGCGCGGATGCGGTCGGTGGTGGTGAGGATGCCGATCAGGTTCAGCGGGTCGCAGGCGCTGATGACGGTGAGGTGGCCGTCGGGTTGGGTACGGCGGATTTCGCGGAGCTTTTCGACGGCGTCGGGCAATGCGAATTGTTCGCCCGACATGCCGGTGACGAAGCGGCCGCCGCGGATTTCTCCGCGTGCCTCCAAACGTCGGTAGACGCGGGCCAGCTCGCGCCAGGGGGCGGCGTTCGGTTCGCGGGTCAGGAGGCGGCGGAAGATGACGCCGTATCGCTTTAGAAGTGCGCGGGCCTGGGTCTCGACGGCTTCTTCGCGGTCGATGTCGGCGGTGAGGATTGCCCAGCGGCCGGCGCGTTCGGGTTTGCGTCCGATGAAGCCGTCCGAGGTGATGAGGCCGGCGGTGACGAGCTCGTCGAGAGCTTCAGCGTTGTCGCCGAGGTCGCGGGAGAAGGAGGCGCCGCGGGCGCGCAGGGCGTCGAGGATCTGTTGGGCGCGCTCGCTCAGGGTCGACGCGGTTTCGGTGAGCCAGGCGGCGGCGTGTTGTCGCGGGAAGAGGGCCACGCCGGTGGTGAGGCGTGCCCAGCCGGCTTCGCCGCTGAAGCAGAGCGTGTCGAGAAGCGACGGCTCGTAGCGGTCAATGCGTTGGGGGAGGATGTGTTTCTCCCAGGCGGTGGCGGGGATCTCGAAGCCGTCGAGCTGGCGGATGACTTCATGCAGTCCGTCGATGCCGGTGAGGCGGGTCGATGGGGAGACATGCTGCCAGGAGAAGAGGAAGCGCATGAAGTCGGCGGAGGTGACCGGCTCGATCTCGGCGCGTAGGCGGTTGAGGGTGTATCGGTGGATTCTTGCCAGGAGTCTGCGGTCGCACCATTCAACGGCGGTTTCACGCGGAGAGAAGGAGCCGCGGAGGATGGCGCCTTCGGATTCGAGCTTGAGGAGGGCGGCGTCGGCGTCCTTTACATCGATGTTGATGGAGGCGGCGAGCTCTGTTGCCGTCGTTGGGCCGAGGAGGGACATGCGGCCGCGGATGATTTCGACAAGGGCCTCTTCGCGGGACCAGTCGCGGATTCTTGAAGCTGGGGCTGAGATGTCGGGGGTGATCGTCGGGTGGATGGCGAGGAGCTCGGGGAGTCTTTCGGCGGCTACCCAAGTGCCGGCAGGCACAGACAAGAGTGTCTGTGCCACATTCGTCCTGCAAGTGCCGGGGAGGTGCTCGTCCTCGGCCATCCGAGTGCCAGGCACAGACAAGAGTGTCTGTGCCACATTTGTCTCGTGGCACAGACACTCTTGTCTGTGCTGTCCGGCTGGAAACAGCAATGTCGCTCTTCGCGATGCTGCCAACTCCGTGAACAGCTCTGGCGCGTCGACCTCCGCTTCAAGCAGGAAGCTGAACGTCAGCAGGGCATCGTGCAGCTCGTCGGCATCGCGGGGATCGGGTCTTGCTTCGTCGCGGACGCGCTCGATGGCGTTCGGATCGAGGGCGCCGAGGTCGTTGGAGGTGGAGCGGCGGGTCATCACCGCCTGCGTTCTCCGCTCCTCGAGAGGGGCATCGTCGAGGAAGGCGTAGGGCTTGGCGTTGAGGATCTCGTGG
>Ga0247680_1000245_pt1 | contig 18453 bp, 13 predicted proteins | sample CNK21_metaG_FD_182803 | JGI IMG/M metagenome (GOLD analysis project Ga0247680, IMG submission 182803) | Soil microbial communities from Purdue University Martell Research Forest, Indiana, United States - CNK21 | ecosystem: Environmental > Terrestrial > Soil > Temperate forest > Bulk soil...
GCCGTGCGACTGTTCGTGGAGCGACTGGCCGCCGTATCCGCGCGTGACGCCGAGGCGGTCGATCTCCGTGGCCACGTTGAAGAAACTCTCGGCGCGAAGAAAGTAGCCGTCGGACGGACGCCGCGGCCCCCGCACGAGGCGCACAAGCGGATCGAGCTCCACTTCCCTCCGCACCGTTTCGAACAGGAAGTTCTTCGATCCTCCCTCGGGGTTGAATCCCGCCGCGATGGCGATGGCCTCGACGAGCGTCGACTTCCCCGATCCGTTCTCGCCGATGAATATCGTCACCGGCGTCCGGAACGAGATCAACTCCGCGCCGCGGATCGCGGGGACGGACACGCGGTAATCATCGACCTCGTGATCGATCTCCGCGGAGAGAACGAAGAGCTTCGAATCGATGGCCCGCATTACGGCGCCGTGGATCATAACGTCCCTCGGCGGCGGCGCAGCAGCACGATCGCCGAGCCCACACAGATCAGCAAAAGCGTGATCGCCGTGATCGCTCGACCGACGACGAACGAACGCGGCCAATAGATCAGGCGCACGTCGTGATCGCCGGCCGGGAGATACATCGCCAGAAACATTCCGTCCGCGGTTCTCAGCTTGGCGGGCTTTTCGTCGATGTACCCGCGCCATCCCTTCCACGCCGTCTCCGACACCACTACCCACGCGTTCGAGTCGAGATGGGCGCGTATTGCGAGAGCCCCCATTCCCTCTTTTCGAACCGTCAAGGATCCCGATCCATTCGGCTCCTGCCGCGGACTCTCTGCCGGAATGACGATCCAGCCACGGGCGCCGAAGTCTTTCTCCTTCAGCATTCCTTCCCATATGAAAGGGTTGTCTCCGATCGTGACCGCCTTGGGGATGAATGCGCGCGGGAGAACGTTCCGGTTCTCCAATAGCTGCGTTCCACGGTCAGCCGCGACGAAGGACCATTGTGGCGGTGGCACGACGGAGTCCTCGGCGAAGGCATACCGGACATTCATCAGTGACAGAAACGGCGCGGTGAGATCGTCGACGCGATTCGACCAGACCGGCTGGTGTGCGGACCACAACAACTGCAGATCGTAATTCGCGGTGAAGGTCATGGCCGAGTATTCGCGCACGTCTTCCATCTGATACATGGTGGCGATGTTCGGCGGAAGAACGTCACCAACCCCGACGATCCGGTATGGATCGTCACTATGCTGAAGATGGCTGAAGAGCGGAACCGCCGGATAAAACATTCTGGCCGACAGCGTGGGATTGAAGTCGCCTGATTGCAGCGTGCGCTCGCCAGCGACGATGATCAGAAGCGCGAGCCCGAGCGCGGCGGGGCGGCGGAGCGAGGCAGCCGCGGCAACAAGAATAGGCGGTACCAGGAGGAGCGCGATCGCCCCGTATAGATACCCGGCTGTCAGGCCACGGGCGCGCATCCCCGGATACAGGTAGACGCAAAGCGCGAGAAGAAATAGAAAGACGGCGAACGCGGCCAGCGCCGGCCGGCGCCCGTTTGGCTCATTGACGATGGCGTCGACACCGAGCGCCGCAAGAATGCACAGTCCCAATGCCGAGGCCAGAATCAACCGTTCATTGAGGGCAATGTCGAACAGCGGCAGTTTGGCGAGAAGGTCACCGAACGGCGGGAGCTGGATACCGACCGCGATTCCGGAGAGCACCAGCGCCAAGACCAGCCATTTGCCGCGCCATCGCGAACGCCAGAGGCCGAAGACTGCCAGCGCCAGAGCCGCGCTGCCGACATACATGCTCTCCGGAATCACATTGAGCTCGTTATCCCTGGGATGCCATTCTCTCTGCGGCTCGCCGACGATGAATGGCACGAACTGCCGCAACAGTCTCTGCATCACCTCGGCCGGTGGCCCCGACCTCTGCGCATGCGCGAAGACGTTCTCCCGGAAACGATGCTCTGACGTTTGCGGGATGGCCTCAACGATCGGAAGCATGTAGATCGCGGTAATGGCAAGGGCAAGGACGCCGCCGGCAATCGCCAGCGGTATGGATCGCGTCATCCCACGGAACCGGACACGCCATAGTTCCGCCGCCGCCCACACCAGGCCGACGGCGACGATGTGAAGCGCGCTCTCCGGGTGGCCATTGAGAAGCATCATCGAAAAGGCCACCGTCAGAATGCTCATGGCGCGCAATCCCGGGGTGCGCACCATCCTCCTCACGCCGAGAAGGACCAGAGGGAACCAGACGTTCACCGGCGTGATCACCCAGTCGAGAAAGAAGACCAGGAACCCGCAGAACGTCCATGCCGCCGCTCCCAGCAGCGCCGCCCGCTCCGAGCAGGCGATCTCTCTCAGGAAGAGGAACATGAGCAATGCGCCGAGGAAGAACGTGATCGCCGCGAGAAAGGTCAGACTCACCGGCATCGGGAGCAGGAGACTGATCAGAAAGAGCGGCTCGTAGGGAGTCGGCTGCGCCGCCGCGGCCAGAATGTCGCCCGCCGCCACATACGGATTCCACAAGGGCCACTCTCCGCGGAGAATCGCCAGCCGCGCGGCGTACCGCCACGGGATATTGAGGCTGTAGACATCGCTGAGCACCCCGTTATGCAGCCCCGTGACCCCGAAATCGCCGCGAAACGGCAGCAGCGGCTGCGCCACGTACGGAAAATCGATCGGCGCGTACACGCGGCCGGTGAGCAGAGCCCGTCCTGTGAAACAGAGGGGAAGGAGCAGCAGGATGAGCGCTGCCGTCTTCGACATCGGCCGGATGAACCGGTGCGCCAGAAACCCCAGCGTGCAAGCGGTGATGAGATAGAGCGCGGTGGCGGAGAACGCCGTGCCGATCGAGCTCATTGCAGCCATTCGGGCGACATCATGCACCAGAGAGGTGCTTGAACTCACGCGGAGACGCGGAGGCGCGGAGGAGATGAGGAACTTCTTTCTCCGCGCACTCCGCGCCTCCGCGTGAGCCCTTCAGACTCACTCGTCCTCCACGCCAACGCGCTTGCCTCGCGAGAGAGTCAACATCGCACCCCTCACCGCCAGGTATAGGACGATGGGCATCGCCGGCGTGAGCATCCGGATGCCGTAGTTCGTGATGTCGGCCACGGCGATCAGCGGGCCGTAGTACGCGGCCAGGAAGACCAATGCCGCCAGGTCGAGATCGTCGATCCGCCGATCTCGAAGACACCATCCCACCAGAAGCAGCACGCCCGCCCACGCCGCGTACCAGTACCACAACGATCCGAACTCGGGGACCAGCCCGTGCAGGTATCCGAGGACGTAGAGAATTCTCCGGCCATAGAACGGGAAGGCGCCGCCGATCGACGATGGGTGAAGCCAGTCCTGCCGCGTCGTGACCACGCGGAGACCGAATGCCGCCGTCGCCGCGTAATCGCGCCAGAGGATCAGGCCCGCCATGAGGACCACGCCCGCGATCAGGATCGCGCCGTTGATGATCGTGCGCCTGTCCCTCTTCCGGTAGAAAAGCAGCAGCGCCCAAGCCGGCGCGAGGAACAGGGTATTCGGACGCACGAGGAAGCAGGCGCCGGCAAGAAGTCCCGTCGCGGCTGCGGCGAGCCGGGAACCGCTGGACAGCAGTCGCTCGAATGCGATGAAAAGCGGCGCGAGCAGAAAGATCAGGAGGTTCTCGCTGAGGAGCCGGAAGGTATAGAAGCGAAAGTGATCCAGGTAGAAAAAGACGATGACCAGCAGGCCGTAGGCAAGAAGATAGAACGGAGTCAAGCGCCGGCGAAACGCGTGGACGAAGCCAAGCACGGAAAGAGCGAGCAGGAACGTCTGGATGAGGTACACCGCCTGCGAGCGGACGCCGAAAAATGCGTACACGGCGGCGACAAAGTAGACGTATCCGAACCCGCCCGGACGCGTGTACGAGCCCTGCACGGCCGGCATGCTCATGCCGCCGTTGAGAACACTGACCGCGAAGTGATGGTAAGACCACCAGTCATCGCCCGACGGGCTCAGATCGTTGGCCAGCGGAAAGAGCGCCTGAACGCCGGAATGGAAGGCGATCACCATCGCTCCCGCCAGTACGCAATAGATGGCCACCCGCCCCGCGCGTGTGGCAGGGAATCGGTTGGGATGATTCTTCCGAGCTCGACTCATCAGCGGAGAATACGCGAAGGCGGCTGCGCTCGCCGCCGTGGCGTGAGGAGAAGAGATGGCTTGGCCGGCCAACGCATCGGGCGTGTTCGAGCCGCGTTCTTGCCGCCCGAGCTGAGACGCGTGGCGGGCTTGACCAATTCGTCCGCCCATGGTCACGCCGCCGTGACAGATGCGTTCCCCTCATGTCGTATCGTGGCGATCGATGTCCGAGCGCTCTAAACGATTCGATGATCTGCGCCTGACGCCCGCTCAAGTGGCCGCGCTGCTCGAGATCCCCGAAGATCGTCTTGCCCGATGGGTTGCCGGCGAATTGGGAGCGCAGGACGCCGACGTGATCGAGGTCGGCATCTCGCTGCTCGAGGGCGTCCTGCGAAAGCCGTGGCGGCGCGACGATTTTCAAGCCGAGATGCTCACCGGCGTTGATTCCCGGATCGGCTGAGCGGTGTTGGCTTAGTTCGTCGTACACTCAGCGCACATGCTCAAACGAGCGCTGTTGCTGGCCGCTCTGGTTCTGTGCGCTTCATGCCAGAAGTTTGCAGAGTTTCATGACTTCATGGCGCTGCGCGATCAGATCGCGGCGCAATTCAACGAGAAACAGGTCTACGTCAACTACTCCAAGGGCGCGATCGTGTCGGTCCAATTGATCAACTCTCCTCTTCTCTCGGCCTCCGCGGAGGAAAAGCAAAGGCGCGCCGACGAGGTCGCGGTGTTCGTGATCAATCACTGCAAATACCCGGTGAGCAAGGTCACCACATTCTTCGTCGCCAGATCGGCCGGCACGGGAGTCTCGGTGAGTATGTCCAACGTGTACGCTGGCCACCTTCCCAAACGGTAACGCTGCAGCGTATCGTTAGAGCTGCAACGCAATCGACGGTCCCCACGATCCTCAGACTGGCGGAGGTAGCGGGTATGTACCATCAGAATTACAACCCGACCGGCAGCGTCCTGCTCTCCACGCTTCTCGCGGCAGTTCCGATCCTCGCCCTCCTCTACTTCATCGCGGTACACCCTCATCGTGATCAACACGGTATCCGGCGCTTCGGCCTGGCCGCGCCCTATGCCGCGTTCTACGGCGTGCTGGCCGCGTTCCTGGTCTCCTGCCTCGTGTTCAGGATGCCGCTCGTCTCCGCGGTATCGGCATTCGTGCTCGGAAGTCTGTCGGGACTCCTCGGCATCATCTGGATCGTCGTCGCGGCGATGTTTCTCTACACGATGACGGTGATCACCGGGAAGTTCGAGATCGTCAAGGAATCGATCGTCCATATCTCCTTCGACCGGCGGCTGCAGGTGTTGCTGATCGCCTTCTCGTTCGGCGCGATCATCGAAGGGACCTCGGGCTTCGGTACACCCGTGGCCATCGCAGGCGCGGTCATGGTCGGCCTTGGCTACACGCCCTTTCAGTCCGCGGTGCTCAATCTTCTCGCCAACACCGCGCCGGTAGCGTGGGGCGCGATCGGAACGCCGATCGTGACCCTGGCCGCCGTCAGCGGACTCGATCAGTTACAGCTCTCCACGATGGCCGGGCACCAGCTCCCGTGGGTCTCGATTCTCGTTCCGTTCTGGCTCGTGGTCACCTTCGTCAAGATGGAGGGCGGCACCTGGCGGCAGGCGTTCGAGGTGTGGCCGGGCGCGCTCGTCTCCGGCGGAACGTTCGCGGCCATGCAGTACTTCGCCTCCGGGACGAACCAGCTCCACCTCATGACCGACGTCATCGCCGGGGTCTTCTCCGTCGTCTGCACGGCGCTCTTCCTTCGCTACGTCTGGCACCCGAAGAGCCGGTTCCTTCTGAAATCGGAGATGGCCGCGGCCGGCGCTCCGAACAGTGCGGTACCAGGCGTGCCGCCGGAGTACCAGTACACGGCCGGACAAACGATTCGCGCCTGGATTCCGTGGATGATTCTCATCCTGTGCTGCGCGCTGTGGGGAAGCCCGCCTTTCAAGAAGACGCTCAACGAGTCGATGAAAGGCGCGACGTTTGAAACGACGATCCTCGGCGGCAAGTTCTCCGGTTCCCTGTCGCTGCCCGTCTGGGAGATGCCGCGTCTGCACAAGCAGGTTCAACGCATGCCGCCGGTGGTCAAACCGGACGCGAAACCGGAAGCGGCGACGTTCACGATCAACTGGTTGTCCGCGGCCGGAACGGGCGTCTTCGTGGCCGCGCTTCTGTCGGCGCTGTTTCTGGGACTGACCGCCGCGCAATGGAAAGAAGCGATCGCGCGCACAGCGCGGCGCATGAAGATTCCCGTGCTCGTGATCGTACAAGTGCTCGGACTGGGGTTCCTGACGCGCTACGCCGGAACGGACGCCGTCCTCGGCCTGGCCTTCACCTCTGCCGGAGTCATGTACCCGTTCTTCGCCGCATACCTCGGATGGCTCGGCGTCTTCCTGACAGGATCCGACACGGCCTCGAACGCACTCTTTGGAAGCCTGCAGCGCATCACCGCGCAGCAACTCCATCTCAACGAGGTTCTCATCACTGCCACGAACTCCACCGGCGGCGTGATGGGGAAGATGATCGACGCACAATCGATCATGGTGGCCTGCGCCGCCTGCTACGAGGACGAATACGAGCGCTCGCACGCCCTCGGCCCGATCTTCCGGCGCATCTGGTGGCACTCGGTCGCCGGTGCCGCCCTGATCGGGCTCATCGCGCTCTTGCAGCAATACGTCTTTTCAGGCGCGATTCCGAAGTAGCCCAGCGCTGCCGGCGTGCGGGCGGGCTGAGTGCGTATCAGACCTTCGTATCCGCGCTTCTTTGCTACGCCGGCCGCTACCCGATTGGTCCAAATAACGATCGCACCGATCCAAACCTGAAATCGCTGTCCAGTAAGAAGTTTTGGCTCAGTAGTTTAGCGTCGTGCGAAAAACGAAGGCCTGGCACCTCAAGTACTGCTCGAAGGCGGGAAGGTTATAAACTACTGTTGCGCGTGTCTGCGTATTGCACGTTGACTGGAGCACAAAGGTAGACGCCGTGCAGGTGTTGGGTTCAGTCATAGAGCGTGAGGTAGTCGCGGCCTTTCTCCGAGCGGAGATCGGGTCTTCCCGGTTCGGGCCTGCACTTGTCGAGATTCTGCACCGGGACGGAGTGAGTCGGGAACTCATTGAACATCCTGACCTGGACGACCCCTTTGGAAATGAGTATCGCCGGGCACTCCTTTCCGAGCTTAGGGGGTGGGGCGAGAATCGCGGGTTGTTCAAGGGCTTCCCGGCGCCTGTAGCCTGGTGCCGTGCCGCGGTGGAATGGGACGAATTGATGAACGTGCGGTACGCCAACCTGGATCATTGGGTCTATTTATCTTGCGGCACCCGGCGTCCGGGGGATGCTGCCAAGCGATTGCGTTCGGGTCTCACTCCTGAGGTCGACCTCGGTTTCTATCGGGAGATCACCAACGCGCTGTCGCTAGGGACCGCGCCGCTAGAACTGATCATGGTTAGTGCTGCCGACGGCAGCGATTCCGTGCTCATCGATGGACACGCTAGAATAACGGCTCTGCTCCTGGCCGACCAGCCGGCGTTCTCTCAGCTCACGACGTTCATGGGTTTTGCTGACAGCCTCGAAGGTTGGATGGGATACTAACTTAAACTTAACAAACTGGGTAAAAGCGACTTTCACGTCAGCGTCCCTTTGCTTTCGCCTGGGTTCCCTCACTTGACAGGTCCTCGAGAACTCTCCGCATCGCCTTCACCATGCGGGGCCAGAGCCAATTCTTGCGGACATCTTCGGCCGCTTGGACCCCAAGCGTCCGCCTCAGCACAGAGTCCTGCGCCAGTCGGACAAGGCTCTGCGCTAACGATGAAACGTCGCGAGGAGGAAACAGGAGGGCCGTGCGCTCATGTTTGAGAATCTCAGCGGGGCCGCCGACGCGCGAGGCTGAAATGGCCAACCCATAGAGCATGCCTTCGAGTACCACCATGCCAAACGGTTCGTACCAGCTGGGAACGGCTAAGATATCCGCGACCCGGTACCAATTCTCCAACTCATGAGACTTGAGCCAGCCGGTGAAGTGAATCTGGCTTCGGTAAGCAGCCAACCTCGGGGGCAGCCATGTTCGTTCGGCCTCTGCCGCTGTCTGCCAACCAGCCCCCCCGACTAAGACAAAGCGGGTGGTCGGTGCCTCTTCCAGGACTAGAGGAATCGCGTCGAGGAGATCCCGCAGACCCTTTCGTTCGACGAAGCGACCGCAGAAGAGTACGAGGGGCGAGTAGCTGTGTCGCCTCCGTGTCCGGGCCCATCCTGCGGATACGATGTCATTGATACCGTTTCCGATCACCCGAACCCGATCGCGGGTGGAGGGGTAATAAGCGACAAGGAGATCTCTTTCGCTTCGCGATAAAGCGAGCAGTCGGTCGGCTGATTCGATAACCTTCTCCTGTGCGCTCGGTCTGGTCGTGGGGGTCCTGGTTTCGCTCAGCTCGTGTTCAGCGCGGTCCAGTGCGTGGACGTGGTAAAGGATCGGGGTACCCGCCAAATCTCGGATCGTTTTTGCTGCCGTCCACAAGCTGGCCGAGTGAAGATGCACGACATCCGGCTTCCACAGTGTTGCCAAACTAACGCTACTCTCGCTCAACAACCGCGATGAAACCACGAAAAATTTGATCGGTTGTTGACTGCGCGTCATCTGCTTCCGTGCCCAGCTCTCCCATACAGTCGGTTCATGTTCCCCCAGGTTACCCGAAGCTCCATAGGATTCAAGAAAATCATATGAAATCGATCCGTTGACGAGAAGTACGCCCACTGTCAGCCCGCCTCGGGCAGACGCCGTCACCCAGCCACCCACTGCCGTTCCGAGCCCACCATAGACGACAGGAGGAAACTCGGTGGTTATGTGGAGCACGCGCATGGTGCGATGAACAGCCTCCCGTTCCGCGCTGTCGGAGATCTCATGCTACCAACGGAGGACAGAGCTGCATTCATAGGTGACGCCTGAGAGAGGCCATACGCATGCTGAGATAATTGCGAACGGGCACGAACGCATCTGTCACTGCTTCCTCCGCCGACGCACTCGTCGTTGGTTCACGCCAGTCGAAATCTCTCTGATCCTCGAGTGGGATAGCGTCCGGGGGTAACGTGGTGCCGGGCAAACCCGGTTCTACAGTAAGCATCATTGCCTTATGAATGTGCGCCTGAGCGAGGAGCACACGCCAGAACACCGGCCGGAAACGAGGATGGAAGTTGTGGAAAAGATTCACCGCGAGATCTACCCATCTCCGGAGGTCTCCCTCGTCGCGTTCGATGGTGTCCACCCATTGACCGTAGCTCATGCAATACAGCGAGCCGTCGGATCTCTCCACGGTCATCCGTTCAATGAGCCGGTCCAAGTCAGCGGTTCGCAAGTGCTGCAACCCCTTGCTCTCGTCGTATGGAATCTGGGGAGCCGATTCGGCGAGTCCCCCACCGTTGGTCAGCGATATATACAACAGTTTCGCCATACGGTACCGCGTCCAGACTTCAGTATCCAGAGAGAGGTCGACGAGGGTCAACCTTAGACGCATCAATCGAAACACAACCAAAGGAGCAACCAATCGATAGGTCGTGGTTAGTGAAAAGTAGCCCCACTTGTCTGAGAGCCAACTCGGCTGGTTCGGGCCGAGAAATCCTCGACTGGCCCTCTTCGCCAGCAGAAGAACACGCTCATAGGCTACTTCTGACTGCTCCGCCAATTGAAAGAGCAGCGGTTGGAGTTCCTCATATAACCGCTGCCGCGCCTTGAAGCGATATTCGAGCTGAGCGGCGTTTAAGTCCCGGCTCCTGGTTAGAAGATCATTTAACCGGGCGAGGTCCTTCTGATTCTGGGCTTGAGCCTCCGCCAATTCCCTGTCACTCTTCCGCTTAGCGAACCAAGTCACTACAGAGACCACCAGCGATGCGCTGGCAGCGATGAGTGCAGCGGTAACTGACGCGTTCATTTAAATTCTCCTCTCGAGCGCCCGACTCAACTGAGCGTTCCATGAAAGGCACTACTTCTGCACCGGATGCGCGCACAGCACGTATCCCGAGCGCACCTTCGAAGAGCAGACAATCGCGCTCCTGAACACGGTCGCCGTCGATCACGCGGTGAGTGGTTGGCTGCTCGATGCTCTCGCAGTATGGTACGACGAGACGGCCACCGCTGCACAAACGAGCGTCACGCGCACGCAGGCGCGACTGACGGAGCTTCAGTAGCTGCACGCGCAAGCGTATGAGGACAAGCTCTCCGGCCGGGTTACGGAGAGCTTCTGGCGCGAGCGCACCGAGACGTGGCGCGAGGAGGAGCGCGAGCTACGCACCCGACTCGCGAGCGAAGCGCCGAGCATCACGAAAGACGAGCTGCTGGATCGCGCTAGCGAGCAGTTCGAACTCGTGCAAGCCGCGCGTGATGAGTACTTTACGCAATCACCAGTGGAACGGGCGAAGTTGCTCAAACTCCTCGTTTCGAACTGCATTGTGCGAGACGGAAGTCTCGAGTTTGCAATGCGTTCGCCGTTCCACCTCATCAAGCAGGGAGCAGAAACCGGCGATTGGCGGAGGAGGTGGGATTCGAACCCACGGTACCCTTGCAGGTACGGCGGTTTTCAAGACCGCTGCCTTAAACCACTCGGCCACTCCTCCGTTTGAAGGCAGAAGGCAGAAAGCAGAAGGCAGAAGTGGCCCTCGGCGGTTCGGACAACGCCGCACACATCAGCAACATTTCGGATTGGCAGAAAGGCGGACGCCACCGGTTTTCACTTCTGCTTTCTGCTTTCTGCCTTCTGATTTTCGCGCTACGACAGCAGATTCACATCCAGCGTGATCTTCAAACGGAGTCGCCGATGCTGGCGGAGCTCGTCCATCGTCAGGTTCAGAGGGACCGTCACTTCCTTGACCAGTCCGTCGGTGGCGCGGCGTTCGGCGGTGGCGCTGAGGTCGGGGAGCGAGTTGAGGATGCCCTCGGGAAGCGGGATCTCGATCGACATCATCGGCACCTCGGTTGGTTCGCTCAACGGGGAAAGGGCCGATGTGGAGCCGCGCACCGAGATACCCGATGACGATGGCGGCGGCGGTGGTGCCGGCATCGGCGGCGGGCTGGCGAAGTAGTCTTCGAAATCGTCGAACGGTTCGGCGGCAGGCGGAGGCGACGGTAACGGGGGCGGAGGGGGCGAAGAGCCGATCAGTTCCGTCGGAACGAGCGGGATGTCATCGGCGCCGCTGATGTCGTCGAGCGTGAACGCCGAGGGGGGAGGAGGCGGAGAGGTATCGAAGACATCGTCCTCATCCCACAACGAATCGTGAGGTTTCGGATCCTCGGCGACCGTGGCGTTCAGAATCTGGATGTCGCGCTCGAGCGGCTCGGAGCCTTCCAGCCCGTACTTCTTGACGAGATGTGCCAGGACCAGTTGCGTGATCCCCTTCAGCGTCTCTTCCACGCCGAGGCCCGTCGTCGCCACCGACTCGAAATGCGGAACGCCGAGCTTGTTCACCTCGGCGTCGATCCCCGCGACCGGCAAGGCGTTGGGCAGATCGCGCTTGTTGTACTGCAGCACCAGCGGAATCTCGCGGATGCGCACGCCCTGCCGCTTGAGGTTGTCCTCGAGGTTCTGCAGCGACTCGAGGTTGGCGTCGATGGCGTGTTCCTGGCTGTCGGCGACGAAGACGATGCCGTCGGCCCCCTTCAGCACGAGCTGCCGCGTGGAGTTGTAGTAGACCTGCCCCGGCACCGTGTAGAGCTGCAGCTTGGTGCGCATGCCGCGGATCTTGCCGAGGTCGAGAGGGAGAAAGTCGAAGAAGAGCGTGCGATCCGTCTTCGTGGCCAGCGAGAGCATCTTGCTCTTGTTGTTCGACGGCAGCGAGTCGTAGACAAACTGCAGATTCGTCGTCTTGCCGCAGAGACCCGGGCCGTAATAGACAATCTTCGCAGTGATCTCTTTGGTGGCGTAGTTGAAGAGGACCATGGAGTCCGGTGAGCGTAGCGAAGGGGGATAGAGGAGTCAAATCCCGTATCATGTCGCGCCGCGGAGGTGCGAATGTCCAGGCGTTTCCTCTGTTTTTCGAGTTTCCTCCTTCTTCTTCTCGCCGCGTGGCCGGGCTTTGCCGACGCGCCGGGCGTGTACGCGATCACCGGCGGAACGGTTCATCCGGTCAGCGGGCCGGAGATTCCGAACGGTGCGGTGATCATCCGCGACGGGCTGATCGAAGCGGTCGGCAGCGCCGTGGTGATTCCGCTCGACGCCACGATCATCGATGTGAAGGGGGCTCACGTTTACCCCGGCCTCATCGACGCGCAGACCTCGCTCGGATTTCCGAGTGCCAGCGTGCCGCGACGGCGCGGAGGCGGAGGAGGAGGCGCGCGCAACGCTCCCCCGGAGCAGCTTCCGGAGACCGGGCCGGCCTTTCTCGCCTTCCGCGAGGCCAAGCTCTCCGACGATGACGTCGAGGCCAAACGCGCCACCGGCGTGACGACGATCGTCACGGCGCCCGCCTTCGGCATTTTCAACGGCCAGTCCGTCGCCCTGAACCTCGGCAGCGGGACGATGGAATCGCGCGTGATCCGCAATCCGGCCGCGCAGCAGATTTCCTTCAATCCCCGTCCGGCCTGGACCTATCCCGACTCGCTGATGGGCGTCATCTCGTACATCCGCCAGACGTTGATGGACGCGCAGCAACACGCAGCGGCGCATGCGATCTACGACAAAAATCCGGCCGGCTATAAGCGCCCTGACGAGAGCCCCTCGCTCGACGCCCTCGGCGCCGTCCTTCGGCGCGACGTGCCGGTCGTCTTCGTGGCCGACAGCGATCTGATGATGCGGCGCGCCGAGGCGATCGCCAAAGAGTTCAATGTGAAGATGATCATCGCCGGCGTCCGCCAGGGCTATCGCATGGCCGACGAGTTGAAGGCGCTCGGGGCGCCGCTGCTGGTCTCGACGAAATGGCCCGTGGCGCCGACGTCGAAAGAAGATCGCGAGGAACAGCCGCTGCGCGTCATCCGCGACCGCCAGCTCGCACCGACCACGCCGGCCGTTCTGGCGAAGAACGGCGTGCTCTTCGCGCTCGTCAGCGGCGCGGGGAAGAGCGGCGACTATCTACCCGGCATCCGAAAGGCCATCGAGAACGGCCTTTCCGCCGACGATGCGCTGAAAGCGACCACCATCAATCCCGCAAAGATCATCGGCATCGACCGCCAGCTCGGATCTCTCGAGCGCGGCAAGATCGCCAACCTCGTCATCACCGACAAGCCGATCTTCGACAAGGAGTCGAAGGTGAAGCGGATCTTCGTCGACGGCCGCGAGGCCAGGGTGCCTGCCGAGGATGAGAAGAAGAAGGCGGGGACGCCGGCGACGACGGCATCTACGGGCGTCGACGGCACCTGGAGCTTTGTGGTCAAGGCCACCGCGGGGGACGTGAACATCTCCGCCACGCTGCACGTCGAGAAAGGCCAGATCAGCGGCACGTTCTCCGGCGACCGCGGCGCGGGCGACATCGGCAACGGAACGTTCGACGGCACCACGGTGCAGTTCTCGATCGCCGGCCGCGGCAAGGAAGAAGCGGGCGACTGGGTCTTCCACGGCACGCTGCACGGCGCGAACATGGAAGGGACCGTTTCGACGACGCTCGGCACGTTCCCGTTCACGGGGAGCAGGAAATGAAGAGGCTAAAAGAGGTTGTCGGTTGTCGGTTGTCAGTTGGCGCGGATCAGACTTCGCGCTTCAACTCCAATTCCAACTACAAACCGATAACCGACAATCGACAACCCCTCCTCGCGCTGGCGTTCATCTTGATCGCAACCGTCGCGAGTGCCCAGGACATCGTCATCCGCGACGCCACCATCCTCACCGTCTCGCACGGAAGGATCGAGCATGGATCGATTCTCGTTCACGGCGGGAAGATCGCCGCGGTGGGAACGAACGCGCAGGTCACGGCGCCTGCCGGCGCGCAGGTCATCGATGCGGCCGGGAAGTTCGTGATGCCGGGGATCATCGACACGCACAGCCATACCGCGGTCGAGGGGAGCGTGAACGAGATCTCACTTCCGAATACCGGCATGGTGCGCATTCGCGACGTGCTGAACAACGAAGACATCGACGTCTACCGCCAGCTTGCCGGCGGGACGACGACCGCGCTGGTGCTGCACGGCTCGGCCAATCCGATCGGCGGGCAGTCGCAGATCGTGAAGTGGAAGTGGGGGCATCCGGTCTCGGAATGGCCGATCGCCGATGCCCCCCGCACCATCAAGTTCGCGCTCGGCGAGAATCCGAAATCCTCCAACTTCCGTCCGCCGCCGGGCATCCCCGCGCAGTATCCGCAGACGCGCATGGGCGTTGAGGAAGTGATCAGGCAGTCGTTCATCGACGCGAAGGACTACACCGCGCGCTGGGACGAATACGAAGCGCGAAAGAAACGAGGCGAGAACCCGATCCCGCCGCGGCACGACATCCTGATGGAGACGATGGTCGACATCCTCAAGGGGAAGATCGACGTCCACTCGCACTGCTACCGCGCCGACGAGATCATGATGCTGCTCAACGTCTCCGACGAGCAGGGCTTCAAGATCCGCGAGCTGCAGCACGTGCTCGAGGGCTACAAAGTTGCCAAAGAGATCGCCGCGCACGGCGTCGGCGGCGGCACGTTCATCGACTGGTGGGGATTCAAAGCCGAGGCGTATGACGCGATTCCGTACAACGTCGCGCTGATGACAAAGGCCGGCGTGCTGACCTCCGTCAACTCCGATTCCGCCGAGCTGGCCCGTCACCTCAATCAAGACGCGGCCAAGGCGATGAAGTATGGCGGCCTCTCGGAAGAAGAAGCGCTGAAGCTATGCACGCTGAACGGCGCCAGGCAGCTCCGCCTCGACCACCGCCTTGGATCGATCGACGTCGGCAAGGACGCCGACATCGTCATCTGGACCGGACATCCGTTCTCGACCTACTCCCGCGTCGAAACGACCCTCGTCGACGGCGAGATCCTTTTCGATCGCCAGCAAGATCTAGCCATGCGCAAAGCGATGGCAAAAGAGAAGGCGGATCGTTTGAAGAAAGAAGCGGACGACGAAGCGAAGAACAAGAAGTCAGGCCGTCCCGGCAAGAGCGACGATGAGACGAAGCCGGAGGTGACTGATGAAAACTAAGCTCGTCATCGCCGCGGCGCTGGTGGCGTCGTCCGCCTTCGCTCAATCGGTCATCATCAACAGCCCCGGCAGGAAGCCGCTGGTGGCCATCCGCAACGCCACCATCGTTCCGGTCACCTCGGCGACGATTCCGAACGGAACGATCGTTTTCGATCACGGCGTCATCACAGCCGTCGGTGCGAACGTGGCCATCCCCGCGAACGCCACCGTCATCGACGGCACGGGGCTCTTCGTCTATCCCGGCCTCATCGACAGCGGCTCGCACGTCGGCCTCGAGGAGGTCAGCGCTGTCCCCGGCACCGTCGACACCGCCGAGCTGGGCGACATCAATCCCAACGCGCGCGCCGAGATCGCCGTGAATCCGCACAGCAACGTCATTCCGGTCACGCGCGTCAACGGCATCACCACCGTCGTCACGGAACCCGAGGGAGGGATCATTTCGGGATCGTCCGCGATGATCCAGCTCGCCGGCTGGACGCCGCAGGAGATGACGCTCAAGGCGCCGCTGGCGATGCACATCCACTTCCCCCGCCTGCGCACGAATTCGTTCGACGAGGTCCCGCAGGACGAAGAGGCGGCCAAGGAAGCGGCGAAGAACTACACCAAGCAGATCGATAAGCTGCGGGATGTTTTTAAGGATGCTCAGGCGTACGGGAAAGCAACCGCCGCGCGAACCAGCCATCCCGACCTCAAGCGAAACGACCGCGACGTGATCCTGGAAGCGCTCGTTCCCGTCGTCGAAGGCCGCGAGCCGGTGGTCATGCACGCGAACCTGGAGCGCGACATCCGTGCCGCGCTCAAGTTCGCCGACGAGTTCAAGCTCAAAGTGATCCTCGCCGACGCCGAGGATGTGGCCCGCGTGATCCCCGAGCTGAAGTCGCGCAACATCCCGGTGATCCTCGGCCCGATTCTGTCACTCCCGCCGCGCGAAGACGATCCGTACGATCTCGTCTTCACCAACGCGAAAACGCTGAACGACGCCGGCATCCCCTTCGCCATCCAGTCGCAGGACGCCCACAACGCCCGCAACCTGCCGTATCAAGCGGCCGCCTGCGCCGCCTTCGGACTGCCGAAGGATGTGGCGCTGCGCTCGGTCACCATCGCCCCCGCCCAGATTTTCGGTCTAGCCGACAAGATCGGCTCGCTGGAAACCGGCAAGCTCGCCAACATCATCGTGACGGATGGCGATCCGCTGGAGATCGTCACCCATGTTCGCCGTCTGTTCATCGGCGGAGAAGAGATCACGTTGGATACGAATCAGACGTTGTTGTGGGAGAAGTTCAAGGCGAGGCCGTAAGGGCGCTTCGCGCGTTATCTGCGGCTTCGCCGCGTTGTCGGTTGTCTGCGCGCTGCGGCACGCGTGGACAACGCGAACGCGCCGCGAAAACGCCCTGTCATTCTGATCGACGCAAAGAATGACAGAGGGCCTACCGCCGCGTTTGCACACCGACCACGCGCGCCGCAGCGCGCAGACAACTGACAACGCGGCGAAGCCGCAGACAACGCGCGCGAAGCGCGCATATAATGCGGCCAGTTCTTTCCCAATTTCCTCTGAGTCAGTGAACGGGAAGCCGGTGTGATGCCGGCGCGGCCCCCGCCACTGTGACCGGCGACGACTCGTGCCACGATCAGCCACTGCATCTCCTGATGCGGGAAGGCGGCGCGACGAGGATGACCCGGAAGCCAGGAGACCGGCTGGCTCGGAACCCACTTTTGATCGGCCTTCTTCGGAGGGAAGGAGTCGTCATGAAGCGTGTTCTCGCACTGTCTCTCTTCTTTGTCGTCCCGTCGTTCGCTCAGTCCACCCAACAACCCACCAATGCCTCACCAACGATCGAGGCTCAGATTGTCGTGACCGCCTCGTCTCTGCCCGAGACCGTGCAGGCGACCCCGGCCGCGGTCACGGTCATCACGAAGAAGGACATCGACGAACGCGCCGCGCGCGACGTCGCCGACGTCCTACGCGAGGTGCCCGGCCTCATCCTCGCGCGCACCGGATCGCCCGGCAAGGCCACCTCGCTCTTCACCCGCGGCGCGGCCTCGACGCAGACGCTGGTGATGTGGAACGGCATCGTCCTCAACAACCCGTACTTCTCGGGTTACGACTGGGGGCGCTTCTCCACCGCCGGCGTCGAACAGATCGAGGTCGTCCGCGGTCCGTTTTCTGCCCTCTATGGTTCCGAAGCCATGGCCGGCGTGGTCAACGTGCTGACGGCGCCGAGGGCCAGCGGCGTGCATGGCGACTTCGAAAGCGGTAGCCATGGGCTGCGCAACGCCATGATCGACGCCGCATTCGCCAGCGATACATTGACGGCGGCTGGCACCTACGAGCACCGCAGCGACGACGGCTTCAATCCGAATGACGACTTCCACCAGAACAGCAGCGGCGCGAACCTCAAGTGGTCCCCCTCCGACGCCTTCTCCCTCGGCGCGGCCGCGCGCCACACCTCCTACAACCTCGGCATCCCCTTCAACACCAACGCGGCCGGGACGGCGCTCGTCCCCAGCCTCGACCGCCGCCAGAACGGAACGGAGACGCAGATCGCCGTCCCGGTGACGTTAACTCTCGGCCGTTTCATCACCGATCTGACGCTTTCCGACAATCACCGGGTTGACGACTTTCACGATCCCGCCGATCCGTTTACGACGTCGGCGTCGACCGACGCCAAGACCCGCCGCGCCCGCCTGACCACGCGCTTCACCACGCCCGTCGGCACCATCGTCGCCGGCGGCGAATATGACCACGACGTCGTCAACGACGTCACCAACTTCGGCCCCAACTTCCTCGACAAGCGCCGTACCGACCACTCGTACTTCATCGAAGACCGTTATACCCATCCGATCGGATCGACGTCCCGCTTCGAGCTGAGCGCCGGGGTCCGCAACGACCATTTCGACGTCTTCGGCTCCCAGACCTCGCCGCGCATCGCCGCCGCCATCGTCACCGGCACCACGAAGTGGCGGGCCGCTTTCGGCCGCGGGTTCCGCGCCCCATCCCTCGGCGAGCTTTACTTCCCCTTCTTCGGCAACCCGAACCTCAGCGCCGAGAGCAACCGCAGCTACGAGATCGGCTACGACGCCGCCCTGGGCCGCGACGGCCTCTTTTCGCTGACCTACTTCAACACCCGCTACCGCAACCTCATCACCTTCGACCCGATCACCTTCATCTCCCAGAACATCGGCCGCGTCCGCAGCGACGGCCTCGAGCTCGGCGCCACCCAGCACGTCAGCGCCAACGTCTACACCGCCTTCAGCTACACCTACCTCCACCGCAACGAAGACGAATCGACGGGCTTGCG
>Ga0247680_1000246_pt1 | contig 18442 bp, 18 predicted proteins | sample CNK21_metaG_FD_182803 | JGI IMG/M metagenome (GOLD analysis project Ga0247680, IMG submission 182803) | Soil microbial communities from Purdue University Martell Research Forest, Indiana, United States - CNK21 | ecosystem: Environmental > Terrestrial > Soil > Temperate forest > Bulk soil...
TGACGGCGGTGATCTCCTCGATGGCGTCGAGCATGACGTCGGGACCGACCGAGCAATTGAGGCCGATGACGTCGGCGCCGGCGAGGTCGAGCCGCTGGGCGATCGTCCTCGGGGTGTTGCCGTAGATGGTCCGGCTGTCGTTGCCGATGGTCATCTGGGCCACGATCGGCAGCGAGCAGATGTCACGGATGGCCAGGATGCCCTGCTCGATCTCGGCGATGTTGGACATGGTCTCGAGCACGAAGAGATCGACGCCGGCATCGCGGAGCGCGACGGCCTGCTCGCGGAAGAATTCGCGCGCTTCGTCGAGCGCGGTCGGGCCGTACGGCTCGATGCGGATGCCGAGTGGACCGATGGCGCCGGCGACGTAGACGCCGTTGCCGGCCGCTTCACGCGCCAATGCCGCACCGCGCTCGTTGACCTGGCGCAGATCGTCTTCGATGCCGAAGCTTCGCAGCTTCACCCGGTTCGCGCCGTAGGTATTGGTCTCGATGATCTCGGCGCCGGCGTGGACGTACTGCTTGTGCACTTCGAGCACGATCTCCGGATTGCGGAGGTTCAGCTCGTCGTAGCACTTGTTGATGAAGACGCCCTTGGCGTAGAGCATCGTCCCCATCGCGCCATCGAAGAGATAGACGTGCTCGTCTGCGATTGCCTGTATGAAGTCTTGCATGCGCGGTCTCGCGGTTTCGAAGTCGCGCGGTTACGCGGGTGGGCGGGACTCCGTAACCGCGAGACCGCGCAAGCATGTAACCGCGAACAAAAAGCCCCACGCCGGAATCGACGTGGGGCCAAATCGAAGAACGAATTCGAACTTGCCGGCTATTTAGCTTTTTTTACCCTGGTTGCAAGCGACCCCAAATCAATCCAGCGAGAGCCGAGACTCTAGCACGATTCAAATAAGATGTCGCGGTCCGTTTCGCTGATGTGGAGCGCTACACTGATTCCGAATGGACAAGTCCTCCCTGCGCGGCCTCTTCCCGGTCACGAAGAACCTTGTCTACTTCAATCACGCCGCCGTCGGGCCGCTGTCGATGCGGGCATATGAAGCGATGGAAGCGTTCATCCGCGATCAGCGCGACTTCGGGGCGTTGCACTGGAAGGATTGGTATGCCGAGTACGTCCACCTGCGCACGGCCGCGGCGCGGCTGATCGGCGCGGAACCGGGGGAGATCGCCATCCTCAAGAACACCTCCGAAGGGCTGTCGTTCGTCGCCGAGGGGTTTCGGTGGGAGAGGGGAGACAACGTCGTCACCACTGATCTCGAGTTCCCCTCCAACTCCACTCCATGGAGAAAACTTGACAGGCGAGGGGTCGGCGTGCGCGTCGTCCAGAGCCACGACGGCGCCTTCACGGTCGACGACGTCGCCCGTTGCATCGACGGCCGCACGCGCATCGTCACCGTCTCCTCGGTGGCCTTTCACAACGGCTTTGCGGCCGACCTCGACGCCATCGGCGATCTCTGTGCGCGGCGCAACGTTCTCTTCTGCGTCGATGCCATCCAGTCCGTCGGCGTCCTGCCGACCGACGTGAAACGGTCGAAGATCGCCTTCCTCGCCGCTGACGGCCACAAGTGGATGTGCGGCTCCGAGGGGGCGGCCATCTTCTTCGTCGCGGCCGAGCATCGGGACAAACTGGACGTGCTCGAGAACGGCTGGACGAACATCGAGCGCAAGGGGAAATTCATCGACTGCCCGATCGACCTGCTGCCCGACGCGCGGCGGTTCGAGGCGGGATCGCTGAACACCAGCGGCATCTTCGGTCTGCGCGCCGCCATCGACCTGCTTCTGGAGATCGGGATCGCTGATATCAGCGAAGAGACCACGCGCATCGCCGCGCTGCTCGCCGACCGGCTCGACGGCATCGGCTGGCGTGTGGCTACGCCGCGGCCGATCCGCTCCGGGATCGTCGGCGCGCTTCCGCCTCCGGGCCAGACGTCGCTGCTGAAATGGCACCGCCTTCTGGAGGAGAACGGAGTCGTCTGCGCGCCGCGCGAGGGGATGCTCCGCTTCTCGCCGCACTTCTACAATGTGGAGAGTGAGATCGACCGGGTCATCGACGTCCTGAGAGACGCTGCCGGGCACGCTTGACCATAAGAGGCAGACACCCCATCATCAATTCATGTCGAGCATGATGATTCTTCTCAGCGTAGTCGCACTTTTCATCGGTGCGATTCTTGGCGTGATCAGCGGCTGGGTGGTTGCGAGCGCGAGAAAAACCAGAGAGATCGAGCGTGCCCTGGCCGAGCGCGATCTCGCGCGTACGGAGCGCGAGCGAAGCGAGGCCGTTGCGGCCGAGGCGCGGCGCGTGGCCTCCATCGAATCGCAGGCCCGCGCGGTCGCCGAGACCCAGGCCGGCTTTCTCAGCGATGCCCGCAAACAGATGGAAGAGGCATTCGCTGCCACGGCGCAGAAAACGCTGGCATCGATCAGCGCCACCTTCCTCGAACTGAACAAAGCGCATCTCGACGGCTCCAAAGGAGAGATCGTCTCCTCGCTAGACACCAAGAAGGCCGAGATCGGCACGATGCTCCAGCCGTTGCGGGAGATGCTCGACCGCTACGCCGGCGAGCTGACCAAGAGCGAGCATTCGCGCAACGAGGCCTATGGCGGCCTGCAGGAGCAGATCCGCTCGCTGCTTGCGGCGCAGGAGCTCTCGCAGCGCGAAGCGACGCGGCTGGCCAATGCACTCGACTCGCCGGCCGTGCGCGGCTCGTGGGGGGAGAACTCGCTGCGGCGCTGCATCGAGTTGGCCGGCATGAGCGAGCTGTGCGACTTCGACGCGCAGGAGACCTTCCTCAGTGATGAGGGACGGCGCCTGCGGCCGGACGTCGTCATCCATCTCCCCAACAAACGGGTCATCGCAGTCGACGCCAAGGTGCCGCTGACCGACTACAGCATCGCCGCAAACGAAGGCGATGAGTCGCGCAAACGGGAGGCGCTCGTCGCGCACGCCCGCACGCTGCGCCGCCACATCGAATCGCTCAGCCGCAAGGAGTACCAGGCCAGCGTCGGTGACAGCCTCGATTTCACCGTCATGTTCCTCCCCGGCGAGCACTTCCTCTCCGCGGCCCTGGTCACCGATCCGATGCTCTTCGAATACGCGGTCGACAAGAAGATCTATCTCGCTTCGCCGACCGTCCTCCTGCCCCTCTTGCGCGCCGTGGCCGCGGGATGGAAAGCGGAGCGCACCGAGGAGAACGCCAAGAAGATGCATGACGCCGGCGTCGAGCTCTTCAACCGTTTCGTGAAGGTGATGGACCTGATCACCGATATCGGCAGCGCATTGGCAAAGACCGTCGAGCAATACAACAAAGCGATCCGTTCCATCGACACGCGCCTCTGGCCGAAAGGCCAGGAACTGCAGCGAATGGCCGGCAGCGGCAAGGAGCTGGAGCCGCTCTCCCAGGTCGACACCGTCCCCCTCGAGTCGTCGAAGCTGCGCTTGACGATGCAGGGGGAGGAGCCGGCGGAGGTGCTGCCGTTCCCGTGAGGGCGGCGGGATGCGGGTTGTCTGCGCCTTCGGCGCGTTGCCGGTTGTCTGCGCGCTGCGGCGCGCGTGGTCAGTGGCCGTTCATCGCGGCACAGACAAGAGGGTCTGTGACAGGTGACGCCGAAACCGCTCGCTGCTGCCACGGTGAGAAACGCTACTCTGGACAATTGTGCTACCACCGACCACGCGCCGCAGCGCAGACAACCGACAACGCGCCGAAGGCGCAGACAACGCGCGTAGCGCCGCAGTTATGCTATTCTCGCCCCCCATGAACGCCCCCCCGAACGAGGTATACGAGTCGACGGTTTGTCCGGTCGACTCGTCGCTTTGGCTGTAGCGCCTTCCTTCTGACGACCTCGTCTCGATGGTGTAGCGCCTGATCCCGTCTGTATCCCACGCGCCGACGTTCAGGAGCTTCCCATGATCACCGTTGTCGATAACTACGATTCCTTCACCTACAACCTGGTCCAGCAGATCGAGCGGATCTCCGCCTTCGAGCTCCAGGTGGTTCGCAATGACGCCTTCGACGTCGATGCCCTTCTCGACCAGGAGCCGGAAGCGATCGTGATCTCCCCCGGCCCCGGCACCCCGGCCCGCGCCGGCCGCATCCTCGAGCTGATCCGGGCAAACGACTCCATCCCGCTGCTCGGCATCTGTCTCGGGCACCAGGCCATCGGCGAAGCGTTCGGGGCGCGCATCGTCCGCGGGCGCGTACCGGTGCACGGCAAGCTCAGCGAAGTCCGGCACGAGCGGCGCGGCCTCTTCACCGGCTGCCCGACGCCGATGCAGACGGCGCGCTACCACTCGCTCGTCGTCGACCGCGAGTCGCTCCCCGGCGAGCTGCGCATCGACGCCGAGACCGACGACGGCGTGGTCATGGCCATCGCCCATCGCGACCGGCCCATCTACGGCATCCAGTTCCATCCCGAATCGTACGGCACCGAGGGGGGCGACCGGCTGATTGCCAACTTCCTGGCGGAGGTGCGCCAATGATCGACATCGCCATTCGACGGATCGCGGAAGGGCAGCACCTCGACCGCGACGCAATGCACGAAGTCTTCGGTGAAGTGATGGACGGCCGGGCCACCGACGTCCAGAAGACCGCGCTCCTCATCGCACTGCGCATGAAAGGGGAGACCGCGGACGAGATCACCGGCGCGGCCATGGCCATGCGCGAGCGCGTCACGCCGCTGACGGTCGACCGTGAGCAGATCATCGACACCTGCGGCACCGGCGGAGACGGGCGCGGGACGTTCAACGTCTCGACCCTCGCCGCGCTCGTCGCCGCCGGCGCGGGCGCCTCGGTGGCCAAGCACGGCAACCGCGCCGTGTCGTCCTCGTGCGGCAGCGCCGACGTTCTCTCCGCGCTCGGCGTGAACATCGACCTCGATGCCGCCAGGATGAGCGACGTCCTCCGCCGCACCGGCATCTCCTTTCTCTTCGCCCCCAAGCTCCATCCGGCCATGGGGGCGGTGGCGGCCATCCGGCGCGAGCTTGGCGTGCGGACGATTTTCAACGTCCTCGGTCCGCTGACGAATCCTGCCTTCGCCCGCCGCCAGGTTCTCGGCGTTTATTCGCTCCATCTCGTCGACGTCGTCGCCCGCGTTCTCCTGGCCCTCGGCGCCGATCACGCCATCGTCGTCCACAGTCACGACGGCCTCGACGAAATCTCCATCTCCGCCGCCACCTGCGTCTGCGAAGTGCGTGATGGCGACGTGCGCGCTTACGAATTGCAGCCGGAGGAGATCGGCGTCGAGCGCCACAACATCGAGAAAATCGCCGGCGGCGACAGCCGCGAGAACGCGCGCATCGCGCGGGAGGTCCTCGGTGGCGGCAGCGGCCCGCGTACCGAGATCGTAGCCGCCAATGCCGGGGCAGCTCTCTACGTATCAGGCGCCGCGCGGACGATCCGCGACGGCGTGACCATGGCCCGTGAATCGATCGCCAGCGGAAGCGCGCTGGCGAAACTGCTCGAGCTCGTGGCGGTGACGAATGAGTAACCCCCTGGGACCGCGGGCGTCCCGCCCGCGCGTGGCACTCGGGAGATCCGCGAAGATGACCATCCTCGACGACATCATTGCCAGCACGCGCGCGCGATTGTGCGGCGAACTTCCACCCAACCCCGCGGCCGCGGAGCGCGCTGCTCGTAAACGCAAGCCGTTCGCGCTGACGACAGCCTTAGGTGGGGACAGAGTCAATATCATCGCAGAGATCAAATCAGCATCGCCGTCCGCCGGATCAATCGTAAAGGATCCGGATATCGAGGACATCGCGTTCGATTACTCGCACGGCGGCGCCGCGGCGATTTCCGTTGTTACGGAGGTGCAGTTCTTTCGCGGATCACGCATCTGGATCGAGCGCGCCGCGGACGTATCCGGCCTACCCGTCCTGATGAAGGACTTCATCATCGACGAGTCCCAACTTCTTCGCGGCGTGGCGGCTGGTGCCAGCGCCATCCTGCTCCTGGCCTCGCTGCTCGATGCCGCGCAGATCCGCGACTTCATCGCCTGTCTCGATTCGTATTCGTGCGACGCCCTCGTCGAAGTTCATGACGAGGCAGAGCTCGATCGCGCCATCGGCGGCGGCGCGCGCATCATCGGCATCAACAATCGCAACCTGCGCGATTTCAGCGTCGACCTCGGCGCGTCCGAGCGGCTCGCGCCGCGGATTCCCGGCGGTGTGCTCCGCGTCGCCGAGAGCGGGATCAAGACGCGGAGCGATATCGATCGGCTGCGCGCCGCCGGCTTCGACGCCTTTCTCGTCGGCGAATCGCTGCTTCGGCAGAAGGACCGCGCCGCCGCGGTGCGGAAACTGGTGCTAGGGACATGACCAAAATCAAGATCTGCGGCATTACCAGAGAAGACGACGCGCTCTTCTGTGCCGAGTGCGGCGCCGATTTCCTCGGCTTCATCTTCGTGCCGGCATCGCCGCGGTACATCGAGCCGGAGAAGGCGGGAGCGTTTGCCACGCGGCTGCGCGAGCGCGGCCACGCCACTAAATTCGTGGGCGTTTTTCACGATGCCTCGGCCGACTACATTCGCGAGATCAGCAGCGTGGCCGGCCTCGACCTCGTGCAACTGCACGGCAGCGAGACCGACGACGACATCAGCGCCCTCGGGATCCCGGCCATCAAGACGCTCCACGTCGGCCAGACCCTGCCCGGCACGCACGACGCCCCGACCGCGGCCTGGCTGCTGTTCGATACCTACGACGAACGCCGCAGCGGAGGCACCGGAAAGCGCTTCGACTGGTCGCTGCTGGCGACGTATGAACGCTCCAAGCCGTTCTTCCTTTCCGGCGGCCTCGATCCCGACAACGTCGTGGCCGCCATCAGTCTCGTGCGCCCCGACGCCATCGACATCGCCAGCGGCGTCGAGGCTTCGCCCGGCGTGAAGGATCACGCCAAAGTAGCGCGTCTGTTCGAGCGCGTGAGGAGATCATGAAGCGCTCCACCCTTCCCGACCGCCGCGGCTACTTCGGCGAGTTCGGCGGCAAGTACGTTCCCGAAACGCTGATGGCCGCGCTCGACGAATTCGAGGCGGCGTATCGCGGCCTGCGCCGCGACCGCGCCTTTCGCGCCGAGCTCGACGACGTTCTCCGCGACTTCGTCGGACGTCCGACGGCGCTCACCGAGGCGAAGCGATTCGCGGAGTTGTGCGGCGGCATGCGCCTCTTTCTGAAACGCGAGGACCTCAACCACACCGGCGCGCACAAGATCAACAATGCCATCGGCCAGGCGCTCATCGCAAAGAGGATGGGCAAGAAGCGGATCATCGCCGAGACCGGCGCAGGCCAGCACGGCGTGGCCACGGCCACCGCCTGCGCGCTCCTCGGGCTCGACTGCGTCGTCTACATGGGCGAGGTCGACATGGCCCGGCAGGAGCTGAACGTCTTCCGCATGAAGCTCCTCGGCGCCGAGGTCGTGCCGGTGACGAGCGGCAGCAGGACGCTGAAAGACGCCATCAACGAAGCGATCCGCGACTGGGTCACCAACGTCCGGACGACACACTACATCATCGGCTCGGTGCTGGGGCCGCATCCCTATCCGATGGTGGTTCGCGACTTCCAGTCGGTGATCGGACGCGAGGCACTTGCGCAATTGCAGAAGAGAACCGGCTCGATCCCCGATGTGGCCATCGCCTGCGTCGGCGGCGGCTCGAATGCCATCGGACTCTTCTACGAGATGTTGAAGCATGAGTCGATCCGTTTCATCGGCGTCGAGGCGGGGGGACGTGGGCCCAACCTCGGCGATCACGCCGCGCGGTTCAGCGGCGGCGCGCTCGGCGTGCTGCACGGCACGCGCTCGATGGTGCTGCAGGACGCGTTCGGACAGATCGCCGAGACCCATTCGATCTCCGCGGGCCTCGACTACCCCTCCATCGGCCCCGAGCATGCCTACCTCCAGCAAATCGGCCGCGTCGAGTACTACGACTGCAGCGACGACCTCGCGCTCGAAGCGTTCCACAAGCTCAGCGAGTGCGAAGGCATCATCCCCGCCCTGGAGTCGTCGCACGCCCTCGGCTGGCTCCTGCGCAACGGCGCCTCGATCGGCCGCGAGAAGATCGTGATCGTGAACCTGAGCGGCCGCGGCGACAAGGATGTGCCGCAGATCGCGGCTCTGGAGGCGACGGCGTGAACCGCGTCCGCAAGGTCTTCCAGCGGTTGAAAACCGAGCATCGCTGCGGCCTCATCGCCTACATCACCTGCGGCGACGGCCCGACCATCGAGATCATCCGCGCGCTGGAGGATGCCGGCGCTGATGCCATCGAGCTCGGCGTGCCGTTCTCCGACCCGATCGCCGACGGACCGGTTATCCAGGCCGCCGCCATGCGGGCGCTGAAGAACGGCACGAAGATCAGCGACATCTTCACCATCGCCCGCGCCGTCCGGGAGCGGAGCGAGATCCCGCTCATCGCCTTTTCCTATCTCAATCCCGTCCTGCGCCACGGGATCGACACATTTGCAGACGACGCCCACGCGGCCGGCATCGACTCCGTGCTGCTGACCGATCTCCCCGCTGAGGCCGCGGCGGAAGTGAAGCCGGCATTCAGGAAGCGGCAATTGGGATCGATCTTTCTACTGGCGCCGACGTCGAGCGATGCGCGGATCGCCGCCGTCGATCGCGCCAGCGACGACTTCATCTACTACGTCTCTACGATGGGCGTCACCGGTGCCCGCAGCGAGCTCGATCCCGCGCTCCTGACGCGTCTCGATGAGGTCCGCGCGCAAGTCAGGAAACCGCTGGCCGTCGGCTTCGGCATCTCCAGGCACGAGCACTTCGCCTTGCTCAAGGACCGCTGCGACTCCATCGTCGTCGGCAGCGCCATCGTGCGCGCGGTGGGGGATGGCGACGCGGACGGCGCACCGGAGCGGGCGGGGGCTGTGGTGCGGGGCGTACTCGGAGCGTGAGTCGAGTAGTGCCGGCGCCTCGGCGGCTTGGGGCTATCTGAAGTTAGCCGTCACCCACGGACATAGAGCGTCGTTAATCTGTGGCCAGAAACCGACGATGACACTTATTAGAACATTAGCGAGCCAGTACAAAAGGTATTCTTTGTCTGATACGGGCGTCGGAAATATCTCACGCGCATTGCCGCGCTTTCGCGCGGCGTGTGTTTCCGGAGTATCGAACCAACCTCCTCGCCAGAAATCGAGCATTTCGACGAGCGTGCAGCCAATAGCGAATACGGTAAGGCCACGGGCAATCGTACTGTCCGCCAGAATCCGGCTTCCAGTCATGACCGCAAAAAAAACGGGCAAGGCGAGGAGAAGCGCGAAGCCCAGCTTTAAGTTCGAGACGAGTTGAGTTTTTCGAGTGAGCCGTGATGGCGCGCGCCATGAGAAGTATAGGTCCTGAATCTTGGTTAGGAGGTCGAGCTTTAGTTCGTCAGTTGCTTTTGGAGAAGCGCCGGCGCGAGGTGTTGGCTGTACAAGTTTGTACGCTATAACCGCATGTTGAAGGTTGTTCCACCGAACAAGATTGATGTAGCAGAGAATTGCTCGGATGAAGAACCTGAGAACAAACACATAGACGATAAGAGAGCCTGAATAGATGGCGAGTTCTGAGTCGGACGAGGCTGGATTGGCCTTGTTGAGCGAGACGACCGCCGAGACTACGGCGGCGACTATGAGGACCGCCCAGTTCTTCATTTGGTTGAGAGTGGTGTAGGCGAGCGTTACCTCGCGTCCACATTCCTTATAAAAATGCTCCAACCACTTCTCGAAATCTGCGCTTGGAGTAGGTGGAACCTCTAGAGCAGGACCAGATCCGCTACCGGCCGCGAGCGGCGATGGCTGGATCGGAGCCGATGTCTGGCTATTCGGGGGCCGAGCCTCTTCAGGCATTCTAGCTCGTACTCCTGCGTGCGACAGCATGCAGCAACTCTGGCGCCTTGCTGCCTTGCTTGTGGAGGAACTCTACATCAACGAAGCCGGCAGCTAGTAGCAGACTACGAAGCTGGTCGCGTGTGAACGATCGTGCGAAGCTTTTATTGGGAGTAATGTACCCGTCCGAACAGCGCACACCGTCAGCTCGAGCTGTGACCACATCCGCCGGGCCGCGAGTCGAGATAACTAGGAATCCCGGACCTCGGAGAGCATCTCGGGTTCGCGTCAGGAGGTCAAGCCGCTCTGAAGGTCGGCAGATTGTCTCAATCACGAAGGTGCACACTGCCAAGTGATACCGACCACGTTCGGTCAATTTCGTGAGAAGCACTCGACCACCTTGACTCCGAAATTGGCCGTACTGCTTCGGAAATCGCTGCTCGATCGCCGGAACATCGACGGCCGTGACACGGAATCCCGCCGAAAGGAGGTAGATGCTGTTTCGGAGGCATCCGGCACCTATTTCGAGAGCATAACCTCGATTGCACGAGGTCAGCAGTTCCTGGACACGCTTTTTGAGAATGATGGGAGCGGGATTCGTGAATGGCCGGGCCGCATTTTCAGGCAGAACGCTCGAGCAACAGTTGGTCATGGACTCTGTCTCCTGACTGTTGGAGTGACCGAAGTTCAGAAACTCCCACCGCTAGCAACGATCGCATTCCCCCAGCACCACGCCGATCCCAGACCATCACGCGCGTGCTAAAAAGGGATGGCCACCGACGCCACGACACCGCGATCACTCATCGGCGTGCGATCGCGCGACCGTCCCTTTTCGGCTGCCGGCAAGGCACGCGGCGCAATACCAGATTCCGTCCCACAGCGTCCGCATTCCTGACAGAGCGACTTCGCGCACCGCATGCAGACGGCGAAGGCCAGGCGCTGCTCGTGGACTGTGCACCGTTGGGCCATGGCCCGCGTCATTGCCTGGTTCATGGAGAGCGGCAGAGTTTAGCAGGAACGTTGACAGGCGAGCCCGCTCGTCCTATTCTTCGCCCCGCCACATGAACGTCAACGCCCCTCGCAACGCGTATTGGTACGGTTACTTTACGTAGACGTGGGGCATTTTGCGCCCCGCGAGAAGGGGCGCTGACCGACTCGAGTCGATCCGAACCTCTTCCCGTCAGGGCAAGAGGTTTTTTGTTATGGATCGACCTGACGCAGAGCTCGAGCTCTCCCGCCTCCGCGACGCCATCGACCGCGTCGATGAGGTCCTTGTGCGGCTGCTCAATCAGCGCGCGAAGTACGCCATCGAGATCGGCGAGATCAAGCCGGTTCTCGGCATGCCCATCTACGCCCCGGAGCGCGAGAAGCAGGTCCTGCTGCACGTCGCCGGAGTCTCCGGCGGGCCGCTCGACGTCGCTGCCGTGAGGCGCCTTTTCGAACGAATCATCGATGAATCGCGACGCGTGGAGCGGCAGGCCTCGTCGCACGAGTAAGGAGAATTTCATGGTCATTGTGATGGAGAAGAACGCGTCCGACGCCGACATCGAGCATGTCGTGGCCATCCTGAGCGAGCGCGGATTCGACGTGCACCGCTCCACCGGTTCCGATCAGACCGTCCTCGGCGTGGTCGGCGACGTGGACAACGTCGATCCGCGCGAGTTCGAGGTCATCAGCGGCGTGCAGGAAGCGCTGCGCGTCAGCGAGCCGTACAAGCTCTCCAGCCGTTCCTTCCGGCGCGAGAAGACGGTCGTGAAGGCGCGCGGCGTCGCCATCGGCGGCAGCGAGGTGGTCATCATGGCCGGCCCCTGCACGATCGAGAACGAGCGGCAGCTCTTCGAGACCGCCCGCCGCGTGGCCCGCGCCGGAGCCCGGGTGCTGCGCGGCGGCGCCTACAAGCCGCGCACCTCGCCCTACGCCTTCCAGGGGATGGGAGTGGAGGGGCTGAAACTGCTGCGCGCGGCCGGGGACGAGAACAACATGGCAACGATCTCCGAGGTGATGGAGATCAGCCAGATCGAAAAGATGCTCGACTATGTCGACATCCTGCAGGTCGGCGCGCGCAACATGCAGAACTACAACCTCCTCTCGGCGCTCGGCCAGATCCGCAAGCCGGTGCTGCTCAAGCGCGGCATGTCGGCAACGATTCAGGAGTGGCTGCTGGCCTCGGAGTACATCCTGGCCGGCGGGAACTACGACGTCATCCTCTGCGAGCGCGGCATCCGCACGTTCGAGACCTACACCCGCAACACCCTCGACATCTCCGCCATCCCGGTCATCAACAAACTCTCGCACCTGCCGATCATCGCCGACCCCTCGCACGCCGTCGGCCGCCGCGACAAGGTGATGCCGCTGGCCCGCGCCATCGTCGCCGCCGGCGCCGACGGCGTCCTGATCGAGGTCCACCACGAGCCGGAAAAAGCGGTCTGCGACGGCCCGCAATCGCTCTACCCCGACCAGTTCGCCCGGCTGATGGACGAGCTGCGGATCATCGTGCCCGCGGTGGGGAGGACGTTGTAGGGGGTTGACCGGAGCGCTGGCGTCTCGCCGCTGAGGCGAGGGTTAACAGGGACTGTTTCGTATCTTGCCAGACCTGGGGCGAGACCCTTCGACTCCGCTCAGGGCAGGCTCGGGCCAGCCGGCGAGACGCCAGCGCTCCGGATCACGCCGCCTGCTCCGCCCGCCTCCGCACGTCCGTGAGGTAGGCCACTTCCCGGCCTGGCATCGCTCGTTCGACCTCGTACAGACTCATGCGATGTTTGCGTACATCGAAGAGCGCGTTCATGGCCGCTTCGAGCCTCAATTGACTCATCGTGTCGGCCGCCTCGGGCGCCGGCGCGAGCAATACCTCCAAACGGCTTCGCGTGGGCTTGATCTTGTGGAGCTCGAGGTAGGTCTCGCACTCATGAACCATGTGCTCGATCTCCCCGCGGATCTCCGCGAGAGAACCATCCTTCGAACGATCCTGCGCCGCAAACGTGCGCAGCCAGTGCCGCATGCGCCGGAGAGACTGAATCGCCGTTTCATCGCTGCGGAAGTCGACCACCGCTTCCCACGGTGTGGCGGGATCAGGAGCCGGCAGACCGTCCAGCACGATCGATACGACCGGCACCAGAGGCACCTCGGGCGGCTCCACTTCGTCAATGGGACTCACCGCGAGAATGGGGACGGCATCGGCCAGACGCCTCTTGGTCAGGCAGAGAGCGGCCACGCGGGCGGTGGCGTCATAGCCGGCCTTCAGAGCGATTTCGGCTTCTTCCAGTAACTGGTCGCGTTCCAGCGATCGCTGGCCTTTGAGAATCGCCGCCGCACGAGCCGCGGCAACCGGCGCCACATCATGGGGGTCCAGTTTCCACACTGCCGAAAACGCATCGGCGGCATCGTAGTACATACGCTCGGATAAGCCCTGAGCGATGCTGTACACACCATCAGCGATTTGACGGAGCGATTCATTGACGAGGTAATACGCCGCGCAATCGATGTGAAATCGATGGAAGTCGCCTTCCGGCAGGTCCTCGGTCTCGATGGCGAGCGAGACGTCGTGGACCACCCCTTTTTTGAGGAGCCATTCGGTCTCACGCGCTGCCTCGGGTGGGAGATCGCGGAGATTCCGCTCCAGGAGCACGAGTCCGATGCTGTCGAAGAGCAACGCGTCACGCTTCTGAAGCCGGTACGAGAGAGGATGGGCAACCGCCGTGAAAGCCATGGTCGCAGGCGATTGTACGGACCGCATTCCGGGAATTCTGTCCAATTTGGAACAGTGGCGCGAGCACCCCGCAACCCAGCAGGAAAGCAGGCTGGATCTGCCACATCGGACGCCGCAAACAAAATGCGCGGGCGCGCCTTCGGACGCGCCCGCGCGGGGCTTACTTCACGAAACCGCTCACTTCGTCGATGACGGTGGCGTCACCGGCGCGGGAGCGGGGGCCGGGGTTCCCGGCGTCGGCTCCGGCTGGGCCTTGGCCTTGCGGCCCTTCCTGCCGAGGGCGCTCTTCATGTTGTCGACATGCGGAGCGAGATCGGCACTCTCGGGCCGTTTGGCCAGACGCTGCGCCAGAGCGTACGTCGTCAGGGCATAGGACCCTGCCGTGTTCTTCGCCACGGTCACACTGTGCCGGACAAAGCCTGCCATCGCCTCGAACTCGTCCGCCACCGAGTCGTAGGCCTCGGCGAAGTTCATCAGATCGCGAATGCGGTCCGCATCGGCCGCACCCGCGGCAACGAGCTTCTCGCTGTTCTTGATCGTCATCGCCACCTGCTCGACGAACTGGGGAGGAACCGAGGCGGCAGTGGTCAGCCGCTGGCGCTCTCCTTTGAACGACGGGATCACGAAATTCGGGATCTTCTCCCGCATGGCGCGAATCTCATCGACGCGCTCCTGCGCGGTGACGAGATAAGACGGTTGTGGATTGGTATCGGGTACTTCAGGTACCTGAGTCATGATTTTCTCCTTTCTCAGACTCAAACTTGCAGTGATCAGAGCGAGCAAGTTGAGATGAGCGGAGGAGCACGGCCCCGGGAAACCCGTCTTGGAGCTTCGGCGACGGTCACGCGAACGGACCGCTGACGCCGGAGATGAATGCAGAAAATACGGTCGTTCTCGACTGAGAGGACCTTCGGCGCCGGATGCCGGGCCAGGACCGGAACCGGATGGATCCGTCTCTTGAGCAGCTCGGACATATCGAGCGGCGCGTTGCCGCTCAGGGCATAGTCGATCAGCTCGGCGAATGACTTGTCGAAGCGGTTCCCGAGCAGGGCCAGCTTCGTGCCGGTCTCGATCCAGCTCTGCAAGTCGGCCATCATCCGCGCCGGAGCGTCTCCGGACTCACCCGGCGCCTCGACGATGCGATCGTGCGTCTCGCAAATACAGTCCAGGACACGCCCGAACCGTTGCGTGGCTTCGACCAGCAATCCCGTCACCCGTTGCATGTCATGGATCGCCCGGATCGGGTGTTCCAGCGCGATCGTCTCGCAGCGTTCGATGATCTGGCGCGCCATGCCGATGAAACCCTCCGCGGATCGGAGGTTCCGCCGGCCACGCTGAAACAGACGACGCAACGACTCCCGCCCCTTCATACGGTTTGAACGCACCCTGGCCCGCCGCGACTCTCTCGCGTTCCTTCCCGGGGCCTGCCGTCTGTTGGCGTTCGTCATCACCCCTATTAGACGTTCGTCGCCTAGCATATGTAGACACAATCTCTGTTACGGACGGGGAAACTTATAGACCAATTATGGTAAATCAGCCATCTATTTATCATTCCTGGTGTCCGAGCTGGTCATCGTTGAGTCCTAGCTGGACATCGTTAGGTCCGAGCTGGACATCGTCAGGTCCGAGTTGGACATCGTTAGGTCCTAGCTGGACATCGTTAGGTCCGAGCTGGACATCGTTAGGTCCGAGTTGGACATCGTTAGGTCCGAGCTGGACATCGTTAGGTCCGCGCTGGACATCGTTAGGTCCGCGCTGGACATCGTTAGGTCCGCGCTGGGTATCGTTAGGTCCGAGTTGGGCATCGTTAGGTCCGAGCTGGATATCGTTAGGTCCGAGCTGGACACCGTTACGTCCGCGCTTGCCACCGTTGCCTCCGTCCCTGCGATCCGATGCCCTACAATCCGCCGCCATGAAACGGCTCGTCATCCTCTGTCTTCTGGTCGCCGCATCGTCCGCCGCCGCGACGCCGCCGCTCGATGCCAGGTCGAGGCAACTGGCGTTCGACATCTACAAGCAACTGATCGAGATCAACACCACCAACTCGGCCGGCAACAACACCACCGCCGCCGAGGCCATGGCGGCGAGGTTGAAGGAAGCGGGGTTTGCTTCGAAAGACATCCAGGTGCTGGCGCCGAGCCCGCGCAAAGGGAACCTCGTGGCCCGGCTTCACGGAACGGGGAAAGAGAAGCCGCTGCTGCTGCTGGCCCATCTCGACGTCGTCGAGGCCCGGCGCGAAGACTGGTCGATCGATCCCTTCGTCCTGACGGAGAAGGACGGCTACTACTACGGCCGCGGCACGAGTGACGACAAGGCCATGGCGGCCATCTGGATCGCCACGCTCATCCGCTTCAAAGAAGAAGGATTCGTTCCGAACCGCGACATCATCGTGGCCCTGACCTCGGACGAGGAGACCGGCGGCGAGTTCAACGGCGTGGCCTGGCTGCTCAAAGAGCATCGCGATCTCATCGATGCCGCGCTCGCGCTCAATGAAGGCGGCTCGGGACGGCTCAAGGACGGTCGGCGTCTCTACAACGGCGTCGGCGCCAGCGAGAAGGTCTACGTCACCTTCGGCCTGGAGACGCACAACAAGGGCGGCCACAGCTCCGCGCCGCGAAAGGACAACGCCATCTACCAGCTCGCCAACGGCCTGGTGCGGCTGGAGAAATACCAGTTCCCCGTCACCCTCAACGAAGTGACGCGCGCCTGGTTCGAGCGCATGTCGTCGATCGAAGAGGGAGAGACCGCCGCCGACATGAAGGCCGTCACCACCGGCGACGCCGCCGCCGCGGCCAGGCTCTCCGAAACGCCGGCCTACAACAATCAACTGCGCACCACCTGCGTGGCCACGCGTCTCGAAGGCGGTCACGCGGACAATGCCCTGCCGCAACTGGCGAAAGCGACGGTCAACTGCCGCGTGCTGCCGGGCCAGTCGGCCGACGCCGTGCGCGACACCATCGTCAAAGTTCTGGACGATCCGGGTATCGAGATCACCTGGATCGACAAGCCGAAGCCGAGCGCGCCGTCGCCGCTGACGCCGGCGGTGATGAAGCCGATCGCCGGCGTCACCAGCGAGTTCTGGCCGGGCACGCCGGTGCTGCCGCTGATGTCGGCCGGCGCCAGCGACGGTCTCTACCTCCGCAACGCCGGCATCCCGACGTACGGCGTCTCCGGCCTCTTCGGCGAATTGACCGACAGCCGGGCCCACGGCAGAGACGAACGTGTTCGCATCGATTCGTTCTACGACAGCGTGCAGTTCCTCTACGTGCTGGCTAAGCGGTTGGCATCGTGAGGCCTTGGTTCGCTGCCTGTCTGCTTCTGCTTGCTGCTTGCGCGGGCAATGCCCCGCCGCCGGCACCATCTCCTTCGCCGCAACCGGTTGCACCGGCAACGCCCTCGGCACCCGAGGATCGCGCCGTCGGCACCGTGCGGGTCAATGTCAGCACGCTGAACGTGCGCGGCGGCGCATCGACCTCATCGGAGATCATCGGCCACGTCCGCCGCGGAGAGCGATTGACCCTCATCGCCGATGCCGGCGATTGGCTTCACGTCAAACTCAACGACGGCACCACCGGATGGGTCTCCTCCGAGCTCGTGGTCCGCGAAGGCGCCGCCACCCGTCCCCGCCGCTCCGGCTGCTCACCCGACAGCGACTACTCGTTCATCACCGCCCCCAAACCATCGTTCTCCGAGCTTGGCCCGCACGGCATGGTCATCATCGAAGCCAACGTCGACGCCCGCGGCATCGTCACCTCCACCCGCATCGTCTCGAACGACACCCACGACGACGCCCTCTCCTCGCTGGCCGAACGAGAGATCCGCAACGCCCGCTTCGCCCCGCCCACGCGCAACTGCACGGCGAGGGCGTTCGTGTTTACGTATAAGCGGGCGTTTTAGCCCGCATTTCTCACACGCTGAGTGGAATTGCCGGCACCCTGTTGGTGGCGAAACTTGGGACGATGTGGGGTTGTGCGAGCGGTTCGTTCTCGGCAGTACCCCCAATCGAGAGTCCTTCTCCCCCAGCGCTTTTCAGCTGGGGGAGAAGGTGCCGAAGGCGGATGAGGGGGCGTTTCACGAGGACGTCATTCGCGCGCCTTCGAGCGCTCTCGGACCAGCGTCGGTAAGCGCGCATATTCTCGTAAAGCGCCCCCCTCATCCGGCTTCGCCACCTTCTCCCCCCGCAAGAAACCGCGGTGGGAGAAGGGCTCTCGACGAAGGGAGTGGCAATGCTCTCGAGGGAACACTGTTCCTGATGAAGCCCTCGAAGTCGAGCAGTGAAGGCCGATCGGTCGTGATGGCCACTCTGCCCCCGTGGATTTGACACGAGAGTTTGTCGCCGGGTTCCAACGCGAGCGCGTCGCGCACTTCTTTCGGGACGGTTGTCCGGCCTTTCGTGGTGAGCGTCGAGGTTGGCATGGGAGACGTCGTCCTGACCGTAGGGTAGCAGGGTAATGCGTTGTCGAGCCACTGGCCACGTAGCGATCGCCTCTCGACGCTGGGTTACCAGCACATGCTTGGAGTTTTGCCAAGCCCGAGGCGAGACGCCTCCGGGCCAGCCGGCGAGACGCGCGGCGCTCCGTTCAGCCGCTTCGCTCGCTCCCGCTTCGCCGAAAGGCAGCGCGGCCGGATGGTTCCGGCCGCGCTGCGTCGGGAAGGTCTAGGGTCTGCCCACCGCGTGGCCGCGGGTGGGCGTGGGAGAGGTCGGGGCAGCAGAGGAATTGGAGGTCGGAGAGACGGTCACGGTAACGGTACCGTGCGCGGTGTTGCCGCTGAAGTCGCTCGTCGCGATCGTGATCGTGTAGACGCGGTCGTTGTTGCCGTCGCGCTCGGAGCGGAGCTGCAGCGTCAGCGGGCCGGTGATCACGAAGTCGGGCGATGTGTTTCCGTCTCCGTTGCCATTGTCGGCCTCGTTGGACGTCACCG
>Ga0247680_1000247_pt1 | contig 18427 bp, 16 predicted proteins | sample CNK21_metaG_FD_182803 | JGI IMG/M metagenome (GOLD analysis project Ga0247680, IMG submission 182803) | Soil microbial communities from Purdue University Martell Research Forest, Indiana, United States - CNK21 | ecosystem: Environmental > Terrestrial > Soil > Temperate forest > Bulk soil...
ATCAACGCCGGACGGTTCGAGATCGCCAACGCCGGACCGCCTCCGATGCCGGAGAATCCGGAGTTCGTGGAGACGTTCCGCGGCAATCTGAAGGCGATCCAGGGGACTCTGGCGGGGATGGATGACGTCGCGCTCAAGACCCCGTTCGTGATCGCGCGCAACGGCGACGAGCTGATGCGTCCGCCAACGATCGTCTTCATCCGCCAGATCATGATGAACCACCAGTATCACCATCGGGGACAGCTCTCGGTCTACCTGCGCCTGCTCGATGTGCCGCTGCCGGCGATCTACGGGACCAGCGCGGACGAGGTGATGTGACGCCGCGGCTTGCGCCGCTGGATCACGCCGGCGGAATGACGAAGGACCGTTAGCCCCTCGTTAGCCTGCATTTCTCGTACGCTGAGTGGGATTGCCGGCACCCTGTTGGTGGCGAAACTTGGGACGATGTGGGTTGTGCGAGCGGTTCGTTCTCGGCAGTACCCCCAATCGAGAGTCCTTCTCCCCCAGCGGTTTCTTGCTGGGGGAGAAGGTGCCGAAGGCGGATGAGGGGGCGGTTCACGAGGACGTCATTCGCGCGCCTTCGAGCGTTTTCGGACCAGCGTCTGTAAATCGCGCATATCTCGTAAAGCGCCCCCCTCATCCGGCTTCGCCACCTTCTCCCCCCGCAAGAAACCGCGGGGGGAGAAGGGCTCTCGACGAAGGGAGTGGCAAGACTCTCGAGGGAACAATTCCAGCGAGAGTGTGAGAAATGCGGGCTAACCGAGGCTAACGATGGGTTAGCCCCCAGGTTAGCCCGCATGCCCTGAGGGTTTTGCCACCTGTTTCAGTTGCTCGATGTACTCGTGCGCCTTCGCTGCCTGAGGGCTTGATGGATCGATCCGGATGACGCGGTTCCAGCTCTTGATGGCCTTTTCGGGATCATGCAGATCTTCCGCATAGAGGACGCCCATGTCGAGAAGACTCGGCAGGTGCCTGGGGTCGATCGTGCTGGCCTTTTCGAAGTTGGCCAGTGCTTTGTCGAACGTACCGAGCTCCCGGTACATGACGCCCTGGTCGGTGAGAACGTCGGGATTGTTCGGCTCGAGCTGGAGCGCTTTATCGTACGCCTCGACGGCTTTCTCTCTCTGCTCCAAATCGAAGTATGCGTCGCCGAGGGCGACCCACCCTTTCACGTCGGCGGGATCACGGCCGACCCGCTGGCGCATCACGGCGATCCGCTGTTGTCTCACGCTCACAGCCGCCGTCTGAGGTGCGGCCTGCGTTGTCCCGGTGGTCGCGGTGGGCGGTTCCTGTCTGGAAACCTTGCAGGCAGCCGTTGACAGCAACAGCGCGGCGACCATGCCACGAGTGACGAAGAACTCGACGTTGCGGGTCACGTGTTCCGTGTCTCCTCAGTATGGATCATGAATCTACCGCGCGGATGCCGATTGCTTCTTCGCCTTGTTCACCGCCGCGCGGCTCAACTGCTCCATGTAAGGCAGGAGGGCGTCCACCTCTTCGGTGCTCAAGCTCAGATTGGGCATCCGGACGTCCTTGTACCTGGCGAAGAGCGCTTTGGCGATGGGATCGCCGGATGCGAGCACGAGGTCCGGCGCCGCGATGTAGCGGGCCAGCCAGGTGCGATCGCGCAACGTCGTCACGTTCAACAGATCGGGTCCTACGCGATCGCCGTTGCCGACGGTGTGGCAGGCGGTGCAGCGCGACTTGAAGAGGTACTCGCCCTTGCCGACTTTCGGGAGCGGACCCATGTCCGCGTAGCTCGGCGGCGCCGCGCTCTGGTATCCATCGAGAAAATGGACGATCGTCGCGGCCAGGAACTGCGGATTGTCGACGGCCGAGTTCATCATCCACTCGTTCGTCGCTTCTTTGCCGATCATGAGCGCGGGCTGGTGCCCATCCGGGTTCGCCCCGTCGGTCAGGGAGGACAGGCCGAGCTTCTTGCTGATGAGAAGGATGTCCTCTTTCTTACCGGTGAGAAACAGCCAGCCGGGCTGCGTGTGAAATTTGGCGGCATAGGCCTTCAGAACCTTCGGCGTGTCATTTGCCGGATCGATGCTGATCGAGTAGAAGAAGATGTCTTTGCCGACCCGGCCGCCCAGAAGGCGCTGCACCTGCGACAGCTTGGCTGTTTCGAGAGGACAACTGGCGCTGCAGCGCGTGTAGATGAGGTTGATCACCACCGACTTGCCCTTGAGCAGGTCGTCGTAGAAATGAACGACTCTTCCGTCCTGCGTGGTCAGGGGGGTATTCGGAAAGTAGCCCGGCCCTCCGGGGCTGGCGGCGTTCGCCGGCATTGGTCCCAGCATCGCTGCCATGGTGACCAGCAGCACAGCAACTCCGATCCTGTTTTGAAGATATGCACGCATCGATTGTCGCTCCCTTTTTTCCATGATGAGAACGGGCCAGCCGGCGTGATGCCTTGCCGGCCAGCCTGTTCCTATATGCAGTTGCCGCGATCAGAGAGTGCTGACGCTGCCAGTCACTTTGGTGAGCGTCATCGTGGCCGTGTCGTACGTCAGGTTCAGCGTCACCATCGCTGTCTTCGCGTTGAGGTAGCCACCCGGCTTGTCCTCGTAGAAGGCGAACGTGGTTTTGATCACGTCGGTGGCGCCAAACGGCCGGGTCAGATTCGCCTCGCACTCGTTGATGTAGACGGTCCCCGTGGTGCCTCCGGTCGCCTTGAGGCCTCGGCCGTCGATTGCGACGACCACGCTTGGACCCAGTGCGGGATCGTTCACCACGGTTGACGTCACCACCACCGGTCCCGAGAACGTTACCGGTTCCGTCAATCCGGTCTGCAGCGCCGGCGCGGTGCCGGAAGTCAGCGCGGTGACGGTGGAGACGATGGGGGCGGTGGAGACGACGGCTACGGTGGCCTGGGCGGAGTGACTGCTGATGAACAGCGACCCCAATATCAGGACACCGCTCAGAAGGGAGACGACGACGACTCTGGACAACCCGCGATTCATCTTCATTGTGTGCTCCAGTCGAAGGTTCGTGAAAGGATTCGTTGACATATTCGCTGTGATCCGCTCAGAAGGCGGTCGGCAGGATGTCGTCAGGCGCGACGAACGTCACACCCTGCGGCGTGGAGATAGGCGTCGGCAGTGGCCGCAGGAATGGCGACCCGCCGTTGTCGATCTCCCACCGCATCAGCATGGCGTTATCCTCGTGCACGGTGTTGTGGCAGTGCTCCATGAACATCCCGCCCCAGTCGCGGAACTGCATCTTGATGGTGACGCTGCCGCTTGGGCGCAGGCGATAGACGTCCTTGCGTCCTTTCTCCCACGCGGGAACGTTGTTCGCGCTGCCGTTGCGGGCGATGATCTGCCCCTCTTCGAAATGGATGTGGATGGGGTGGTCCCAGCCGCCGCCGCCGTTCTGGAGCGTCCATTGCTCGGTGGTGCCGAAACTCGGCCCCGCGGAGATGCGGCCATAGTCCGCATCGAGCGTCGGACCCTGGTTGTCCGTCTTGATGCCCCAGGGCCCGGTAAAGGAGGTGCTGCCGGTGGTGGTCTGCGATCCGCCGCTTCCGAACTCGAAGTTCCGCGACCGCGTCACCGCGGGGAGGACCGGATTGGGGATCAGCGGATCCGGAACCTGGCTGGCGTCGGCCACGGCCGGCCGGCGCACGATGCGGAACTCGAGGAACTTGCCAACTACTGGATCGTTCGGATCGCCGCCGAGCGCCTGCTGGAGGGAGAGGTCCTTGTCCGGTTTCTTACCGTTGGTCTGCTTGGTCAGGTTGACCCATGACACTGTCGATCCGACGGCATAGCGCGAGAAGTCGATGACGACGTCGTAGCGCTCGGCGATGCCGATCTCGTCCAACTCGGTAAGGGTTACGGGGTGGGGCAGCAGATTCCCGTCATTGGCGATCTGGATCATCGGCGAACCGTCGCTCAGGGCCAGCTTGAAGAAGCGGGAGACGGCGGCGTTGAGGATCCGGAAGCGATACTTGCGCGCCTCCACCTCGAAGTATGGGTTGTCGACCAGGTTGACCGTCATCCGGTCGCCGATGAACCCGTCGAAATCGAACTTGTTGAAGGCGAGCTGGCCGTTGGCATCCCAGGCTTTGTCCGCCAGCATGATGTTGACGTCGTAGTCGAGATTCCCCCACGACTTGGTCGTGCCGCTGGGCAGCCGGAGGTTGACGCCGTCGTTGATGGATTCGTTGCCGCGGTCCTTGGCGCTGTAGATGTTGAACATCCCGGCCATGCCCTTGTACACGTTCTGCGAGGTGAAGCTGAACATGTGGTCATGGAACCAGTGCGTGCTCATGGTCTCGTGCCAGTCGCCGGCGATGTTCGTCTTGCCGCCGGTGTCGTTGGGAGTGCCGGCGTTGGGATCGGTCGCGCCGGTGTTGATGGTGCTGAAGCCGGCCAGCACGATCGGCCAGTGGTAGTCATAGAACTGGTTGGGGAAGAAGAAGGCACCGGTGAACCCGTCGTTCTCGGCGCCATGGTGGCCGTTGTGCTCGTGGGTGGAGATGGAGTTGATCCCGAAGCCGCCATTCTGGGCTTTGTTGACCGGGAGCTTGTTGTGCTCGCGGAAGAGGATCGGCTCGGCGTAGCGGCCGATGACGAGCTTGGGAGGCAGCGTCCCGTTGAAGGTCCACATCGCCAGCGGCCCCTGGTCGGGAGCGAAGGGGTGGAAACGCGGGTGGAAGGGAGTGGCTGGATTGATACCGGAGTTGAGGCTGGCAGGGACGCCGGGGTTGTAGACGGTGTTGATCTTCGCCCCCTCCTGCGTCACCTCGACGGCGACCTGGGGCGGAAAAAGGGTAAACCCCTGGTGAGCCCAGATGGCCCCGGGGGGCCGGCCTTCGATGGGGCCGAACCCGCCGCCGAGCGCGGGATCCACCGCCTGCTGCGTGGTGTTGGCCTGCGCCGTCGGCGCCGGAACGAGCGTCGAGACCGCATTGCGCGGCAGCACGTCGAAGCGGGGCATCGGTTGGGTGAACTTCTGGATGCATGGATTCGGTGCAAAGCAGGTCGGGCTCGCGGGCAAGCCCGTCGGCACGCTATCGGCGTGGGCCTTGGGCGCAAACACTCCCAGGCCCTGGGTCATGACCAGCACCAACGCTCCGGTTATTAAGCCTATCTGGATGAATTGGCGCAGCCGCAATCTCGATTTTTCACGTGGCAGGTGCAAGGCGTTTTCCCCCTTCATGTCTGGTACATCTTGCCGAACGGCGATGAACGTCACTGCATACCTTCGAACCATTCGAAGCGCATCAGATAAGCGCACCGTCTGCGGGATCAGGGTAGACCGCGGTGGTGTGGCGCCGCATCGGACAAAGCGACAAAAAGAGAGTCGCTTTTGTGGGAGTAAGTGCCTACTGCTATATGGCATAAATGTGCCGATCCCGATAGGGCCGACCTCAGCAGCGACCTCCTGAACGGCGACGAGCTGATGCGGCCGCCGACGATCGTTTTCATCCGACAGATCACGTTCTTGTCTGTGCTTGTGCAAAACTACCCACATGAAAATCGTAGCCGGGGACATCGGTGGGACGAAGGTTCTGCTCCAGTTTGTCGATGCTTCGCAGACGGGGCGCACCGTCCTTGCCGAGCAGCGATACGAGAGTCATTCGTATGCGACGTTCGATGATCTGCTCGGCGCGTTCGTGAAGGAGCACGTGGCCGGACCGGTCGACGCGGCGTGCTTTGCCGTGGCCGGGCCGGTGTTCGCCGATCGCGCCGAGGTGACGAACCTGAGCTGGAAGATGGACGCGATGGCTTTGGCGAAGAAGTTTTCGATCGGACGCGTCTCGCTGATCAACGATTTCTATGCCGTGGCGCTGGGCGTTCCGATCCTGGCGACGACAGATCTCCTCATTCTCAACGCCGGCACCCGCGTTCCGTTCGCGCCGATTGCCATCCTCGGCGCGGGCACCGGTCTCGGCGAGGCGAACCTGGTCCACGACGGCGTGAAGTGGGATGTCGTTCCTTCCGAGGGAGGTCATGCGGACTTCGCGCCGCAGGATGAGGAACAGACGCGGCTCTTTCTCGCTCTTCACGCGAAGTACGGACACGTGAGTTGGGAGCGGCTGCTCTCGGGCGCGGGGCTGGTCAACATCCACAATTTCGTGTCTGGCGAAGAGAAGCCGTACGACGAGGCGCTGCCGATGGAGATCGCCAAGGCGCTCGCCGGCGGCGATTCCGTGGCGGTGAAGACGTTCGCCATCTTTGTCGACATCTATGGCGCCGAGGCGGGCAACATGGCGCTGCGGCTCCTGGCACGCGGCGGCGTCTACCTCGCCGGCGGCGTGGCCGCGAAGAACATCGATCAGTTCACCGATGGCCGCTTCATCAATGCTTTTCTCCGCAAGGGCCGCTTCCAGCACATCCTCGCCGCGATGCCGGTGAACCTCATCACGAATCCGAAGGTGGGACTGCTGGGAGCGGCGGAGATGGCGGTGAGGGTGGGGGCGTAACGGGTCTCGCGGTCTCGCGGTTGCGGGGTCTCGCGGGTACTGGGACCGGCGGACTCGCCGTGGTCTTTTTGCATCGAGACCGCGCAACTTCGAGACCGCGCAACCGCGAGACCCGGCAAGACGCCGTCTCGGAATGACAGTTTCCCCCCATCCGTTCCCCCCGCCGCGGTTCAAGGAGTCTACACACGCATGGGTCTTTCAGTCGGTATCGTCGGGCTGCCGAATGTCGGCAAGTCGACGATCTTCAACGCGCTCACCGCCGCGGGTGCGCAGAGCGCGAACTATCCTTTTTGCACGATCGAGCCGAACGTCGGCATCGTCCCCGTGGTCGATGCGCGGCTGGAGAAGCTGGCCGGGCTGGCGCAGAGCAAACAGACGATCTACACGGATCTGAAGGTCGTCGACATCGCCGGCCTGGTGCGCGGCGCCTCGAAGGGGGAGGGACTCGGCAACCAGTTCCTCGCCAACATCCGCGAGACGGACGCGATCCTTCACGTCGTCCGCTGCTTTGATGATCCGAACGTGGTGCACGTGGAAGGTTCGGTCGATCCGGAGCGCGACATCGAAGTGATCGAGACCGAGTTGCTGCTGGCCGATATGGATGCCGTCGGCAAGAAGCTCGATCGCGTGGCACGCCTCGCGCGCGTCGGGCAGAAGGAGTACGTGGTCCAGGCCGAGGCGCTCGAAAAGGCGAGGGCGGCAGCGGACCAGGGGACGCCGCTGCGCGCGGTCGACTTCACCGATGACGAGCGCGAAACCCTGAGCGAGCTGAACCTCATCACGCTCAAGCCGGTGCTCTATGTCGCGAACGTCGCGGAGTCGGACCTCGGCATCGAGACGCCGCTGTTGCAGAAGGTGCGGAAGGTGGCGGCGGAGAAGAAGGGAGAGGTCGTGGTGATCTGCGGCGAGCTCGAAGCGCAGATCTCGGATCTCCCTCCTGCCGAACGGACGGACTTTCTTCAGGAGATGGGGCTGGACGAGCCGGGCCTGAACATTCTCATCCGCGCCGCGTACAAACTCCTCGATCTCGAGACGTTCTTCACCGCCGGCCCGAAGGAAGCGCGTGCCTGGACGATTCATCGCGGCTCGAAAGGGCCGCAGGCGGCCGGGAAGATTCACAGCGATTTCGAGCGCGGTTTCATCCGCGCCGAGACCATCGCCTACGGCGATTACGTCTCCCTCGGCGGCGAGGGGGGAGCAAAGGCGGCCGGGAAGATGCGCAGCGAGGGGAAGGATTACGTGGTGCAGGACGGGGACGTGATTCTGTTCCGGTTCAATGTGTAGTGACGGTAGCGATGCAATTCACCATCCTCTCTGACGAAGACCTTCCCATCCGCGGCGATCTCGATGCGCCGCCGGAAGCGAAGGCGCTCGTGGTGATCGTGCACGGGTTCAAGGGCTTCAAGGATTGGGGCTTTTTCCCCTGGCTGGCCGAGACGCTCTTCGCGTACCGCTTCGCCGTCTGCCGTTTCAACATGTCGCGCGGCGGGATCGGTGAGAATCCGGATACGTTCGATCGCCTCGATCTGTTCGCCGAGGATACGTATTCGGGACAGATCGCCGACCTGCAGAAGGTGGTGCGGTATTGCCAGAAGCGCGTCGACGCGCCGGTATTTCTGGTCGGGCATTCACGTGGCGGAGGGGTGTCGCTGCTGGCGGCCGAGGGGATCGACAACCTGAGCGGAATTGTCACCTGGAGCGCGATCTCTCATACCGACCGATGGGACGAGGCTACGAAGGCGCTGTGGCGCCGCATCGGCTATCTGGAAGTGGAGAACACGCGGACGAAGCAGATGATGCGGATGTCGCCGCGCATGCTCGACGACATCGAGGCCCACCGCGGCCGTCTCGACATCCTCGAGCGCCTCACGCAGATTGAACAGCCGATTCTCGTCATCCACGGTGCACGCGACGAGAGCGTGCCGGTCGCGGAGTCGGCCGAGATCGAGTCGTATGCCCTCGACGCTTCACGCGTCGTGATCGCGAAGGCGAGCCATACCTACAACGCCATCCATCCGCTGATCAACGTTCCGTTCGAGCTGAGCATGGCCGCCGCGCTCACGGCGCGGTTCGTCAGCGTGTACGCGTAGAGCGGAGGCGAGACGCCTCCGGGCCAGCCGGCGAGACGCCAGCGCTCCGTTGCGCCTGCGGCGCGGCATGCCTCATCGTTTCGTTTCGAGTAACTTCGCGACCTGTAGATAGTAGGCGCGGGCCTTCTCGCGATCGCCCGACATCTGCGCGGCGTGGGCTGCTCCGGAGAGGGTGTTCAGGCGGCCGGGCGAGTCTTTCAGCGATCGCTCGAATGCTTCCAGCGCCGGCTGCGGCCGGTTCGTCGCCAGCAGGAAGTCGCCGAGCATTTCGCGCGCGGGAAGGATCGAGCCCGGCGTGACGGGACTCTTGTCCATCGAGTCTTCGAGGTCTGCCGCCGAGCGGAGCAGCCCCTCGGCATCAGCATATTGATTCAAAGCGTAGGCGATCCAGCCTTCGACGGCGCGGATCTGTACGTCGATCTGATCGGCCCAATAGGCGCTCTTCTGATCGATCAGCTTCTGGCGCAGTTGCTTCAACCGCTCGACGTCGCCGTGCGCGCGGGTGGGATCGCCGTTGCGCGCGTTACCGATCCCTGCGGCGAACCAGGTCACCGCCTCGGCGTACGGGTAGCGGTCCCACGGGAAATCGGCGGGGCGAACGGTGAGCGCTGCCGCGTCCGGCCAGCGCCTGCGCTCCAGAGCGAACCGCGCGGGCACCGAGGCGATGGCGTAGTAGCCGGCGAAGTTCTCGACGTCGAGCGATTTGATCGCCGAGAGCTCGCTGACCAACCGGCGAACCGGCTCATCGTCACCAAGTTGCAGATAGGCGTAGGCGAGATAGTCGGAGGCGTGAAGGTCGTCAAAAGAGGTGGTGCCCGGATGCGTGCGCGCCGCATGCTCCCGCGCCGCCTTCGCTGAGGTGAGGTTGGAGTCGATGGTCTCCTGCCACATGCCGAGGCGCACGAAAATGTGAGAAGGCATGTGAAGCGCGTGAGGGGACGAAGGGGCGATCTTCGCGTATGCGTACGCGGCGTTGAGTGCCAGCGGCGCGAGCGCGGGATAGTCAAAGGAATGGATCAGATAGTGGGCGATCCCGGGGTGATCCGGATGTTTCGCGAGCAGCCTGTTGAAGATCTCCGCCGCATTCTTCTGGTAGGTATAGGTCTTGTCGGCGGGAGTGGACATGCCGTGTGCGACGAGCGCCAGACCGTAGAAGATCGCCGCTTCATCGTCGTTGGGAAAATCGGTGGTGAGGTGCGCCATCGCCGCTTCATAGGCGCGTGCGCGCGTGATGATGTCGTCATGCTCGACGTCGTGGTAGAAGGCCGCGATGGCGTCGATGTAGCCGTTCTCGCGGGCGGTCTTCGCACCGATCGACCTGGCTTTCGCGGCGGCGGCGACGCCGCGCGCGAGCTCGGCCGGCGAATAGGGGGATGGCCAGACCTGGTGGTAGTTGCTCATGGCCACACCCCACCATGCGATTCCGCATTGCGGATCGACCCTGGCCGTTTCGGTGAAGGCTTTCTCCGCCTCCTCGTACCAGAACGAGTGCAGGAGCGCCGCGGCGCGCGTGAATCGAGCCTGCGCATCGCTGCTGCAACTGATGGGAAAGGAGACGGTACCCAGGCGTTCCGCGGCCGGGCCGTGATGTTCGTGCTGCTCGATCTGGGCGGCCAGCGGCTGAGAAACGAAGAGAAGAATCGCGATTCCTGCAACGATTCGCATGAGCTTGCCTCACGCGGATTGTAGCGGAGGGTGAATGGTTGCCGGGTTGTCGGGGTGGTCAGTGCGCGACGGAACGCCGCCGCTCGGTGGCCGTGTAGAACACGCTCGAAGGAACGATGCGCGGTGACATGCCGGCGGCCGACCAGGAAAGCTGCGTGACGCCATCCAGCGGATTGGAGTCGGATTCGAGCGTGAAGGTATAGCGTTGACCGGCTTCCAGGTTGATGGGGTTGGTCATCGCTGAGGGGTCACTGCTCCGCGTGTTGATGACGTCGTGGCCGCCGATGCGGAGGATTGCCTCTCCCTCCGTGCGCAGCTCGAAGGTATAGAGCGCGGAGACGGGCGGCGTGATCTCGCCGGTCCAGAGAACATTGAGAAATGTGCCGGGGGGAACGGGTGCGTCGGTACGCCAATCGAAATCGATGTTGGGGTCCAGGCGCGAGATGGTGGTCCCGTTCGCGTCGGTATAGATCGCCGTGAGCCCCACTCCGAGGATGTTGGGAAACTGCACGTGTTTGTAATCCTCGACCGTGACGCCGTCGGCGCCGATCACGCGCAGCGACAGGTCGTAGGGGCCGTTCCCTGAGAACGTGTGCGTTGGGCCGCTCTGCGTGCTGGTCGATCCGTCGCCGAAGTCCCACAGGAGGCTCGTGAAATCAGGCACGGTGATCGTGGAGGAAAAGAGGATGGTTCTTTTCGCCTCGTCGATGATGTCCGCTCCGATCGTCACCAGGCCGGCGAAGCGGATGCGATAGATGTTCGCGGCATGATCGGTCGGTTCCGCAAGGTCGGGATAGAGGTCGCTGAAATAGAGGCCGTCCGGTCCGGCGGCGAGGGCGGCCACCGTGGCATGACCGGTGCCGGTATATTCGAGGAAGGACTTCGTCCAGAGAATCTCGCCATTGCCGTCGAAGGCGAATTCGCGGATGCGTTTGCCGAGCGGCGTCGTTCCGCTCGCCCAGGTCGGCCCTGACTCGCTCACAAATGCGTGGTCGTATTTCGCCGCCGGGAAGCCGCTGCCGCGAAACGTTTCCGGCTGAACGAAGGTGATGTTGACGGGAGCTACCGACGACATCCAGTTGTACAAGGCATGGGCGAGCATGTCGTCATCGCTGCCGCTCCATTGGTAGTCGATTCCCGCGGAGACCTTCGCCATGCGGTCGACGTCCGGGCCATTCTCGACCTCATACAGTGATGCATCTGCCGCCCGCCACGCGCCGCCGAATGGATTGCGGAAGCCGGAGGCGAAAATGTAGTCCCTGGCGGTGATGCCGTCGGACCCGCCGTAAAACGGATTGTCGGCCGGGGGCGAGCCGTCTCGATTCAGGCGCAGAATCTTTCCGCGAACCGAATCGAGCGAGCGGGCAAGCTCCGTCCGGAATCCATCGCCGACGTGTACATACAATTTGCCATCGGGACCGATGCTGACATTCGAGATCTGATGCGACGGACCGACGTCCTCACCAGCCATGTCCAGCACCGTGGAGATCGTCACCGCCGTACGTCCGCCGTCAACACTATGAATGCGGATGACCCTCGGATAATGAGATCCGCCCGGCGACGCTTCGTAAACGACGGCGACGAAGAGGTCCCCGGTCTCCGGATCGACCACGGTCCCCGCGATCCCCTGTTCGCCCGTGCCCGGGAAGGGTCCCATCGGATCGAAGTTGAGCAGACCGGTGGCGTAATCCCGCAGGGTGCCGTCGCGCAGATAGGCGCGGATCGTTCCGTACAACTCCGTGATGTAAAAGAGCGGCGCGTTGGAGTCGGCCAATGGGTTTGGTACGAACGCGATATTGACCGGAAGCTGCAGGCCGCCGGCAACCCGTTCGATCCGATAACCGGGCTCCTGCACGCTCCAGGGCAGCAAGCCGCTTCGGGCAATTCTCGAGAAATCGGGAACCTGACCGTCCGCCGTTGCCTCGAAGGAGCTGCCATCCGCGGCGATCCAGAAGGCGGCAGATGACGAGGGCGGCAAGGATAGGGCGGGGAGACAGATCGTGTGACGGCTCGTCGTCGCATCCGTAATCCCGATGGTTGTCTCCGTCAGCGAAAGCGCGGCTGCTCCGCTGCGGACGACGACTTTGACGAAGACATGGTTCGGCAATGCCGGAGGATTGCTGCTGGCGGTTCCACTTCCGGTTCCTGTGAAGGAGACCAGAAGGTCGCCATGCTCCGAGCTCACGGCGGTCGATGCGCCCGCCGGAAGGCTCACATCGGCTCCGTTGGAGTCATAAAGTCGCGGCGCGGGTAACGAGAGGACGTCTGCGATCTCCAGTGGAAGGATGGCAGACGGCGGGGAGGTGACAAAGGCGCGCGTGGCCCAATCGCTCCATTCGGTCGACGGGTCATTGCTGCTGTCACGGAAGCGCACCCGCACTTCATAGTGAGTCGATCCGAGGAGGCGACCCTCCGCATTCGCGAAGGTGCCGTCGCCGAGGTGAATGTGAACGGCCAGCACCCCGATCGCGCAGTCACGATGCCAGACGATGTTCCGGCCGTCCGCCGATCGGATTTCCCAGTCGCTGCAGGCAAGGCGATCATCGATGTCGTCATCGAGGAACGGCGCGGTGGCCATGTGGACATCGCCCGGATCGATGGCCCGCGACTCGGAAGGTTCGAGCAGTACCGGCGTATGCGGAGGCGTGTTCCCCAAAACAGCAACAGCGGTGAAGAAGATGAGGACGGCGACCAGCGCGAAGCGCCGGGCGTTCCTGTCAACATTCTCACGGCCGCCGGTCACCGGAATGAGAATGACGAGTGTGGCAATCAACAATTCGTCTCCTCGGGGATCTCCGGAGAATTAGTTCAGCCCCTTCCGCAGCAATAGATGTGCCTGTCATCGACGATCGGCACATTGAGTAGTGACACGTAACGCGTACTCGTTACACGGCACAAAAGAATGCGGGCCTCGCCGGCGGGTCTTGCCTACGTGGTCGGCGTATTGGGTCGTGCGCCGCCGCGGCGGCGGCGGCGACGGCGCGGACCACCGGCAGCCGGTTGTGGTCCGGGAGTGTCGTCGTCGTCCAGCTCGGGCTCTGGCTCCGAGACCGATTCCGGCTTGATGCCGCGATCCTGAAGCTTCTCTTCGTCGAGCAGCCAGACCCACTGTGTGGCGGCATTCTTGGCTTCGGGACGTTCGCGTTTCGGCATGGGTGGACGCACCGTCGCCGGACGCGGCTCACGCGGGATGCGCTGAGGCATCGGGCGGCGTTCCTCGACCGGTGCTTCCATCCGTTTGAGGCGGACCAGGACTTCTTCGCTGAGACGGCGGTTGACCGAGATCAGGTCGGCCACCAGTCCGATCAGCAGGGTTTGAAATCCGATGATGAGGAACACGGCGGCGAGAATGAGTGACTGGATATGTCCGCCGCGCTCTCCGTTCGCGAAGTGCCACAGAAACCGTACGCCGAGGGCGGAGCCCGCCAGCAGCAGCACGGCGCCGATGGCGAAGAACGTTTTCAGCGGCTTATAAATCGTGTAGATCCGAAAGATCGTCGCGGTTGACTTGCGCAAGTAGGTTCCGATGCCGTGATACAGCCGCGACGGCCGGGTCGGCGCGTTCGTGCGGACCGGAACGGATTGCACGCCGAGGTTGCGGTTGCCGGCCTGAATGACGGTTTCGAGCGTATAGGTGAAGGGGTTGAACACGTTGATCTGCATGGCCGCGTCGCGGGAGAAGGCGCGGAAGCCGCTGGTCACGTCGCTGACCCGGATTCCGGAAGCGAGGCCGACGGTGCGGCTGCCGAGACGCTGCAGCAGGCGCTTGAACGCCGACATGTGCGGCGACTTCGATACCTCGCGGTCGCCGATGACCACATCGGCCGAGCCGCGCATGATCGGAGCGACGAGCTTGGGGATATCGGCGCCGGCGTACTGGTTGTCGGCATCGGTGTTGACGATGATGTCGGCGCCGAGGCGGAGCGCGGCGTTGATGCCGGCCAGGAAAGCCGAGGAGAGGCCGCGATGCGTCTTGAGCTGCACGACGTGGGTCGCGCCCGCTTTGCGCGCGGCCTCGGCGGTGTTATCGGAAGAGCCGTCATCGATGACCAGGCTTTCGATGCTGGTGATGCCGTCGATCTTCTTCGGGATGTCGCGAAGCGTCTGCGCGATCGTCGCTTCTTCGTTGAAGGCAGGGATTTGAACGATAAGCTTCATGCGGTGAAAGTGTCAGTCATCATGCCTGTGGAGCGGATCGGCGGCGACGCGGAGCGCGCGATCGAATCGGTGCTGCGTCAGGATGTGCCGTTTCCCTTCGAATTGATTCTGGTCTCCGCGGCACCGTTGGTGATTGCGGTCGGGACCGGCGTACGAAACGTCATCGAGCCGAATCGTAATCCCGCAACTCGAAGAAATCGAGCCGTTTCCGAGGCGAGGGGGGAGATCCTGGCCTTCATCGATGATGATGCCGTCGCCGACGCAGGCTGGCTCGACACCGCGATTTCCTATCTCGACGCCCATCCCGGCATCCTGGCGCTCGGCGGCCCCGATCCCGCGCCCGGCGACTCCACACGGGCGGAACTGATCGCTGAAACGCTGCTGGCGACGCCGTTCATCGGCAGCGGTGTGGCATGCCATGAGAACCGCCCGGGGATCTTCGCCGTGACCAGCCCGAGCGATGTGGCGCTCGTCAATCTCTTCGTCCGGAAGGTGGCGTTCCCCGGATTCGATGAGTCGATCGGCTACATCGGTGAGGACACCTCGCTGATCGCGTCGCTCCTTCCCGCGGTCATCTATCACGCGGGCGTGCGCGTGTTTCATCGCCGGCGGCCGTTTCCCGGACCTTACCTCCGCCAGCGCTGGCGTTATCGCGTCAAGACGGGCGAGATGCTCGCGCGCGGATCGACGCCGTACGCGAAGAACCGCAAGATCCGGGCGTTCCTCTTCGTCGCCGCCATCGCCATCATCGCCGCGCCGATCGCCATCGTCCCGTATTTCGTCACCACGCTCATCCTCGGCGCGCGTAGCACGCGCCTGCCGAGACGGGACTGGATCGTGCTGCCGTTCGCATTCGCGGCGCATCATGCCACGTACTTCGCGGGGATCGTGTGGGGGTGGGCTCGGGGAAGGATGCGGTAGGGCCGCACACCCTGCTACGATTTATCCCATGCGCAAACTCGCCATCCTCCTTCTCTTAGCCACCGCTTGTGCTTCGACGACGTCGGCGCCGGCCGTTGCCCCCGCGGAAACCCGGCCGACGACTCCCGGCGCGGTCCCGATCGCCCCTCGGGGTGTTTCCTGCAACAGCGCGGTCGTGGTCGATGGGGCGAACGGACGCGCGGCCACCATGGAAGATCAGTGGATCGCCGAAAACTATCCCGGCGCGAAGGTGATGAAACGGTCTTCGACGACGTGTAACGACAAGCCGGCAGACATCGTTGAAATCGAGACCGCGAACGGCCAGAAGCGCTCGGTTTACTTTGCCCCTGCCACGCAGTGAAGGATTACGCGGCGCTGCCGCACCGTTGAGCGCCTTCGAGCGATGAAGTTTACCGACAAGCTGCAGTACCTGCGTTACCTCGTCGACAAACGGGGGATGAAGCCCGTCTACATGATTCTCGGGCTGACGTACGACTGCAACTCGTTCTGCCGCACCTGTTTCAACTGGGAGCAGCTCCGGAAGAACAAGGAGCACGAGCTCTCGTTCGAGGAGCTGCAGAAGACGTTCTCCTCACTCGGCGATCTCCTTTTCGTGGTCATGAGCGGCGGCGAGCCGTTCCTGCGCCGCGACCTGCCGGACGTCTGCGCCATGCTGTCGTCGCAGAACCACGTCAAGCAGATCACCATCCCCACGGGCGCCATCGCCAGCGAGCTGACGGCGCGATCGACGGAGACGGCACTCCAGCGCTGTCCCGACACGCAGATCGTCGTCAATCTGTCGATCGATCACGTCGGCGAGAAACACGACTGGATCCGCGGCGTGCCGGGCAACTACGAGCGGGCCAAAAAGACCTACGCCGCGCTGATGCCGCTCCGCGAGAAGTACGGCAACCTCACCGTCAACGTGCACACCTGCCTGTGCAGCTACAACGCTGACGATCTCGATGAATTGTTCGCCGCCGTCCGGCGCGATTTCCCCGACGTCTCGTTCCACTCGTTCGAGATGCTGCGTGGCGATCAGCCCGACAAGAACATCCAGCCGATCTCGACGGAGAAGTACCGCCAACTGCTTCCGAAGCTCGAGGCCTACTGGAACACCTATTCGCATTACGACAGCTTCCTGAAGTTCGTGAAGATCTACACGCGGCGGCTGGAGCTGGAGATCCTCGAGCAGGAGACGCAGGTCAAGCCGTGTCACGCCGGCCGGATCTCGGGTGTGCTCGACGCCCGCGGCGAGGTGAAGATGTGCGAGCTTCGCGACGCCGTCGGCAACGTGCGCGACACCGGCTACGACTTCGGCAAGCTCTGGTTCTCGCCGGCCGCCGACGCCCAGCGCGCCTCGATCAGGGCGAAGGAGTGCCACTGCACCCACTCCTGCTTCATGTCGTCGTCGCTGGTATTCGACGTGCGGACGTGGGGCGCGTACTTTGCCTCGACGGTCGTGAATTTTCTGAGCGCGGCTTAAGCGTAGACCAGCCTGCGGCCTTTAGGTTGAGGAACGGTACGGCCATCTTCTTCGGCTGTCTCGATCCATAGCGAGATCGCTTCATTCGCGTTGCGCAGCGCATCTTCGTGCGTAGAGCCGTGCGCCATGCAACCGGGAAGCTCGGGTATGTCAGCGATGAAGGCGCGATCTTCAGCGCTCCAGAAGATGATGATCTCGTATCGATGATCCATGTCAGGGTTCCTCGAGATGGTATTTCAAGATGACCGTCCGAACCTGCTTCACCTGGTACGGCTTTGCGTGCGCCCCATCCTTCTGAAGATTGATCATCTCTTCAATGCCGGCGCGTTTGAAGATGTGATGACTACTTCCTCGAGTCCGTTCCTCGAACCCTAGATGCGAAAGCAGGTGGCGCAGATCATCAAACCTGATGTTTGCGTCTGCTGCGCCTCGCAGCACCTGTTCGAGCGTCTTCTCTGCTCGCGACACGTTTTCAGCACGTTACCATGCCGCCCGTGAAGGTCGCCATCGTCGGTCCCGTCTTTCCTTTCCGCGCCGGAATCGCCTACTGCACGACGCGGCTGGCGGAGGAGATGCGGAAGGGACACGACGTCGACGTCATCTCCTTCTCGCGGCAGTTTCCGAAGCGCTTCTATCCCGGCGGCGATGACGTCGATCCGACGCTGCCGCGCGCGGATGCCGCGTTCATCATCGATGTGATGAATCCGCTGACGTGGCTGCGGGCCGGTTGGCGGCTTCGACGGTATGACGCGGTGATCTTCGTCTGGTGGGTGTGGCTCTTTGCGCCGGCATACTTGACGATGATCGCGCTGCTGCGGCGGAAAACGACCGTCATCCTGCAATGCCACAACGTCGGCGACAAGGAGCCCGCGGCGTGGAAACGGTGGCTGACCGATCGCGTGCTCCGGCGCGCCAACGCGCTCGTGACGCATGCCCGCACGGAGGCGGACGAGGCCTGGAAACGTTCGCACGGGCGGCGGGTGGTCCGAACGTTCCTGCCGGTCCACGAGCTCGGCGGCGACATCCCTCCGCGCACGATTGCCCGCGCCACCCTCGGCATCGGCGACGGCGCGAACGTGGCGCTCTTTTTCGGGCACGTCCGGCCTTTCAAAGGACTCGACATCGCCTTGCGCGCATGGCCGGAGCTGACCAGCGACGTGCTGCTCCTCGTGGCGGGGGAGGCGTGGTGGGAGCGGGAGAGCGAGTATCGCGATCTGGCGAAATCATTGACGAACGTCCGTTTCGATTTCCGCTTCATCCCCGACTCCGAGATCGCCACGTACTTTGCGGCGGCCGACGTCGTTCTCGCGCCGTACCGCATCGAGGCGCAGAGCGGCGTGGCGCTCACCGCCTTTCACTTCGCGCGGCCGGTCATCGCCACCACCGTCGGCGGACTTCCGGAGATCATCGACGGCAACAACGGCATCCTCATTCCGCCGGAAGAGCCGGCAGCACTGGCCGAGGCGATCGACGATTTCTTCACCGCGCGCGACCGGGCGGCCATGGAGCGCGCGGCCGCCGCCTCCGCGCGCCGCTACTCGTGGCCGGAATACGCTGCTGTGTTCGCGGCCTTAGTGGACGGGAGATGAAACTCAACCCTCGCCGCATCAAAGTCGGCCTCGAGCTGACGTCGAAGTGCAATCTTCGCTGCGGCATGTGCCCGCTGCC
>Ga0247680_1000250_pt1 | contig 18318 bp, 21 predicted proteins | sample CNK21_metaG_FD_182803 | JGI IMG/M metagenome (GOLD analysis project Ga0247680, IMG submission 182803) | Soil microbial communities from Purdue University Martell Research Forest, Indiana, United States - CNK21 | ecosystem: Environmental > Terrestrial > Soil > Temperate forest > Bulk soil...
GTACATCGCAGCCGCTCAACACGATCAGCAGCGCGAGCGGCGCCTGTCGCAGAAATGACACGTGGTGAATCTAGCGGACTAATACAGGCCCAAGTATCGCTGGCGTTCCCACTCGCTGACTTGGCCGATATACTCGTGCCACTCCCCTTCCTTTGCCTCGACGAACCGCTCGTAGATGTGCCCGCCCAGGGCGGCGCGAATGACTTCGTCCTTCTCGAGAAACTCCAGCGCTTCGTGGAGATCGCGCGGCAGCTCGTCGATGCGGAACTTGCGACGCTCGCGGAAACTCATCTCGAAAATGTTCTTGTTCACCGGGTCGGGCGGCGTGAGCTTGCGCTCGATGCCGTCGAGTCCGGCCGCGAGCTGCACCGCCAGCGCCAGGTAGGGGTTGGCCGAGGGATCGGGCATGCGCAGCTCGCAGCGCGTGCCCGTGCCGCGCCGGTCGGGAATGCGGATCAACGGCGAGCGATTGCGCATCGACCACGCGACGTTCACCGGCGCCTCGTAGCCCGGGACCAGCCGCTTGTAGCTGTTCACCAGGGGATTGGTCACCGCGCAGAAGCCGCACGCGTGCTCCAGCAGCCCCGCGATGTAATGCAGCGCGGTGTCCGACAGCTCCCACTTGCCCTTGGGGTCGTGGAAGGCGTTCTGCCCCTTCTTGAAGAGCGACTGGTGCGTGTGCATGCCCGAGCCGTTCTGGCCGAAGATCGGCTTCGGCATGAACGTCGCGAGGAAGCCGTGGCGATACGCCACGTTGCGCACGATGAAGCGGAAGGTCGCCAGGTTGTCGGCGGTCTCGAGCGCCTCGGTGTAGCGGAAGTCGATCTCGTGCTGGCCGGGCGCCACCTCGTGGTGCCCCGCTTCCACTTCGAATCCCATGGAGACGAGATCCTTGATGATGAGGCGCCGGATCTCTTCCGCTTTGTCCACGGGCGTCTGATCGAAATAGCCGCCGTGATCGTGCGTGTCCGTGGTGGGGTCGCCGCTCGCGTCGAGCTGGAAGATGAAGAACTCGGCTTCGACGCCGGCCATCATCTCGAAGCCCGAGCTTTGCGCCTTGGTGATCTGGCGCTTGAGGGCCTGGCGCGTGCACCCCGCGAACGTCGAGCCGTCCGGGTTGTAGATGTCGCAGATCACCCGCGCGACCTTGCCGCCTTCGTCGTCGTACGGCAGCACGCGGAACGTGGCGAGATCGGGCCGCAGCACCATGTCCGATTCCTCGATCCGCACGAAGCCTTCGATCGAGCTGCCGTCGAACATGATGTCGCCTTCGAGCGCCTTCTCGAATTGGCTCTCGGGCACCTCGACGTTCTTGTTGATGCCCAGGATGTCGGTGAACTGCAGCCGCAGAAAGTGCACGCCGCTCTTCTTGGCGAGCTCGAGGATGTCGCGCTTGGAGGCGCCGCTGGTGGTGGGCATGGGGGCGAGAGTAATGGGCGGCAGCGGGCGGCAGAAGGCGGCAAAGGGTCACTGCCCGTTGCCGCCCTCTGCCGCCTAGTGCCGCCCTCGTTTAGACGTCGTAATAAAGGAAGAACTCGTACGGATGCGGCCGCAGGGCGACCGGGTCGACGTCCTTGGCTTTCTTGTACGACAGCCAGGTGTCGATCAGGTCCTGCGTGAACACCCCGCCCTCGAGCAGGAAGGCGTGGTCCGCCTCCAGCGCCGCCAGCGACTCCTGCAGGCTGCCCGGCGTGTTCTTCACGTGCTTGCGCTCCTCCGGCTCCAGCTCGTACAGATCCACGTCCATCGGCTTGGGCGGCTCGATCTTGTTCCTGATGCCGTCCAACCCCGCCATCAGCAGGGCCGCGAACGTGAGGTACGGGTTGCTCGACGGATCGGGCGCCCGGAACTCGACGCGCTTGGCCTTGGGCGACTTGGAGTACATCGGAATGCGGCAGATCGCCGAGCGGTTGCGCTGCGAGTAAATCAGGTTGATCGGCGCCTCATAGCCCGGCACCAGGCGGCGGTAGCTGTTGGTGGTCGGCGCCGCGAACGCGAGAATCGCGGGCGCGTGCTTGATCAGCCCGCCGATGTACCAGCGCGCTTCGTCCGACAGCAGGGCGTAGCCGTTGGCGTCGAAGAAGAGGTTCTCACCCTCGTTCCACAGGCTCATGTGCACGTGCATGCCCGAGCCGTTGTCGCCGAACATCGGCTTCGGCATGAACGTGGCCGTGTAGCCGTGCTGATGGCACACGCTCTTCACGATGTACTTGTACATCATCACCTGATCGGCCATGCGCGTCAGCGAATTGAATCGCATGTCGATTTCGGTCTGCCCCGCCGTGCCGACCTCGTGGTGGTGCACTTCGACGTCGATGCCGGCGGCCATCAGGGCCAGCATGATCTTGGAGCGCAGGTCCTGCAGCCGGTCCACCGGCGGCACCGGGAAGTAGCCCTCTTTGTGCCGCGGCCGATGGCCGAGGTTGGGCGAGCCGTTGGTCCCCGAGTTCCAGATGCCTTCTTCGGAGTCGATGTGGTAGTAGCCCTCGTGCGCGTTCTGGTCGAAGCGCACCGAGTTGAAGATGTAAAACTCCGCTTCCGGCCCGAAATACGCCGTCGTCGCGATGCCGGTCTTCACGAGATAGGCTTCGGCCTTGTGCGCCACGTAACGCGGATCGCGCGAATACGACTCCCGCGTGATCGGGTCGATGATGTCGCAGGTCAGCGACAGCGTGGGCACCTGCAGGCACGGGTCGACGAACGCGCTGGCCGGGTCCGGCAGCAGCAGCATGTCGCTCTCGTTGATCGCCTGGAACCCGCGGATCGACGACCCGTCGAAACCGAGCCCTTCGGTGAACGTGCTCTCCGACAGCTCCTTCAGCGGCAGCGAAAAATGCTGCCACGTGCCGGGCAGATCGCAGAACTTCACGTCGACGACCTGCACTCCCGCCTCGCGGGCGCGCCGGATCACGTCGGCGGGCGACGGCGCGGCGCCTTTTTCGGCCGCGGTTTTTGCGGTGGGTTCCAGTGTGGCGGTCATGGCCTCGGTTTCCTCCAGCAATCGGGGTCGGACAGCGGCGCTCGGGCAGCCTGCCAAAGACGAGAGCCCGACACCGGGCTCGGGGGCGTCGGGCTCTCGTCGTGCATGCGGCGTGCGGCAGGCATGGCGGAACGTAGCGCGGCCAAGTATGGGTGTCAAGCAAATCGTGCACGACATGCACGATTCAATTTACATGCCTATTTTCTTGTGCTGGGTTTGGGGAAAATGATGTGGAAAACTTGCAACATGTGCAGGAATTGCGATACAACAGCTCAGTCGGGCAGGGCCTCCAGGAATTGCCACAGCTCCGCCGCCGAAAACTCGGCAAAACGCTCCTGCACCTCACGCTCCTGCCACTCCATGAAGATCCAGCTGGTGACGCGGTGGCGGTCCATGCCCACAAAGTGAATGCGGCCCCGGACCGTACCCAGCGTGGCGTCGGGCTCCGTCTCCAGGAGCACGTTCCAGTGCTGGTTGCCGCGCCGCAGCTCGCCCATCTGCCGCGCGCGCTCCTGGCCGGGAAACGAGAGACCCATGGCGCTAAACTCTACGCTCCCGGCCGGAATCCTGCCAGTTAGATTCCCCGGTCTATGAACTGTCGCGCGTGCGGTACCCAACTCTCCGATAGCGCCCGCTTTTGCCATAAGTGCGGCGCCAGCGTCGCCGTACCCCCGGCCGCCCCCGGGGGCTGGCGGGCCGGTCTTCCCTGGGGCGTCGCCGGGGCGGCACTCGGCGCGCTGGTCACCGTGCTCCTCATGCGTCCCGGCCGCACGAGCGGCGGCACCGCGGAAGGACCGCCGTTCGCAACCCCGGCGGGCGGCGCGGCGGCGATCGACATCAGCCAGATGTCGCCCGAAGAGCGGGCCACGCGGCTGTACAACCGGGTGATGCGCCTGGCGTCGGAGGGCAAGAACGACTCGATGCAGTTCTTCCTTCCCATGGCGCTCCAGACCTACGGCCAGCTGCCGGCGCTCGACAACGACGCGCGCTACCACATCGGCGTGCTGGACCTGGCGGGCGGCGACGCGGCCGGCGCGCTGGCAGAGGCCGACACCATCGTGCGCAACGCCCCGACGCACTTGTTCGCGTTCATGCTGCGCGCCCGCGCCTATCAGGGGAACGGCAACGGCGTCAAGGCAAAGCAGGCGTTCCGGGACTTCCTCAAGAATGAAGCGGCCGAGCGCGGCCGCAGCCGCCCCGAGTACACCGACCATAAGGACTCGCTCGACGCTTTCCATACCGACGCGCTCAAGGCGACCGCCGGCCGCTAGCGGCATGCGCACGATCCACCTCGCCCACAGCCCCGACGCCGACGACGCGTTCATGTTCTGGGCGCTGGCGGCCGGGCGTATCGACACCGGCGAGCGCCGCTACGTGCACGAGCTCTCGGACATCGAAACGCTGAACCGCCGTGCCTTGAAGGGCGAGCTCGAGGTGACGGCGGTGTCGCTGCACGCCTACGCCTACCTGGCGGATCGCTACGCCCTGCTCGCCCATGGGGCGAGCATCGGGGACCGCTACGGACCGCGCATCGTGGCGCGGACCCCGGCCCCGCCCGACCCGCGCGCCGCGCTTGTGGACGCCCGCATCGCGGTGCCCGGCGAGCTCACGACGGCGTTCCTCACCCTGCGGCTCTATCAGCCCCGCGCCCGGCACGTGGTCGTGCCGTTCAACGAGATCGAGGAATACGTGGCGGCGGGCAAGGCGGATGCCGGGCTGCTGATCCACGAAGGCCAGCTTACCTTCGGCGACCACGGCCTGCACCTCTGGGCCGACCTGGGAGAGTGGTGGCACGGTGAGACCGGCCTCCCCTTGCCGTTGGGCGGCAACGTCGTGCGCCGCGACCTCGGGGAGCCCCTGATGCTCGCCATCGCCCGCGACTTGAAGGCGAGTATCGAGTATGGCCTGTCGCACCGGGCCGAAGGCCTGCGTCACGCGCAGACCTTTGCGCGCGGCGTCGACGCGGCCCGTGTCGACCGCTTCGTGGGGATGTATGTCAACGAGTTCACGGTGGATTACGGCGACCGCGGCCGCCGCGGCGTGGCCGAGCTGTTGGGCCGGGCGCACCGCGCCGGGCTCCTGCCCCAGCCGGTGGACGTAACCTTCGTGAGCGCCTCGGCTTGAGCTTCCGCTCGCGCCGCCTATCCGAATCGGCCGCCCACCCCCATCTTGGGGCGGGTGCCGAGCGAGGAGTCGCGAGTGGCTGACAGTCAGGGGATTCAGGCCGTCCTCGTCGTTGACGACGAAGAGCCGATCCGCAACGCCCTGAAGAAATTCCTCACCCAGCAGCAGTTCGAGGTATATACCGCCTCCTCGGGTGAAGAGGCGCTGCAACAGCTCAAGCGCCACCATCTGGCCCTCATGCTCTGCGACATCCGGATGCCGGGTATGAGCGGCGTCGACTTGGTGCCCCAGGCCATCGAGGCCGAGCCCGACCTCGCCATTCTGATGCTGACCGCCGTCAACGACGCCACGAGCGCCGCGTTGTGCATGCAGCGCGGCGCGATGGATTACCTCACCAAGCCGATTGAGCTCGCCGACCTGGGGCGCGCCGTCCACCGTGCCCTCAAGCGCCGGGAGATGCTGGCCGAAAATCGCCATCTCAATCAGTGGCTGAAGGAAGAGGTGACCACCCGCACTGCCGAGCTGCAGCGCGAGCGGATGCGTATGGAGCGCATCTCGACCGCTACCCTCGAGGCGCTGGTCAATGCGATGGAGGCCAAGGACCCCTACCTGCGCGGGCACTCCGCCCGCGTCGCCGACCTCTCGGCCACGATCGCCGCCGAGTATGGATTGTCGGACGACGTCGTGGAGCAGGTCCGTGTCGCCGGGAGGCTGCACGACCTCGGGAAGATCGGCACGCGGGACGACGTAGTGAATAAGGAAGGGCCGCTCACGCCCGACGAATTCGAGCACGTGAAGCAGCACGTGGTGATCGGATCGCAGATCCTGGCGCCCCTCTCCCATCTCGGCGACGTCATCACATACGTGCGGCACCACCACGAGCGCTGGGACGGCAGCGGCTATCCCGACGGTCTGAGCGGCGAGGCGATCCCCATCGGCGCGCGTGTCATCGGCGCCGCCGAGGTGTTCGACGCCCTCACCACATCCCGGCCCTACCAGGAGAAGATGACGCCCGAGGACGCGACGGAGCGCATGGCGGCGTTGTCGGGAACGGTGGTGGACCCCAAAGTGCATCAGGCGCTCGCCGCGGTCGTGGGACGCCGCCACACCCTGGTCTTCCTGGACGAAGACATGGGGCCGGGCTGAGGCACCACAAAAACCAAACCCGGGGCCGAAAGCTCCCCGGGTTGGTGGTCGGGCGAAGTGGCCGTCACACTCCGACCGCGACCAAAGGCTTTGTACGCCGAAGAGGGGCCTTTCGTTTCATGACCGCCCCCCTGCGCTCACCCCGTTAGATGCAGGGGGGCCCCAAATGGTTGCGCCGTCTCACCACCGCTTGACCCGCCCCAAGCGGGACGTGGTCAACGTTGCGGAATGGGTACCCCGCCGCAGCACGATTTTCGTGTTCGACGCCCCCCACCCCATGCCGGTCGGTCCAAACACAACCTCGTCGTTCGACACCTCCAGGGCCACGCCGTGGCCCGCCGGGCCCGTCCAGGGCCGTCCTCTTGCCCAGCCCGTGTCCGCCCACCGATCGATGCGCAGCGAATCGGCGGCGATCAGGAGCCGCGCGCGCGTGCCCCACATGACGGCGGCGTTGCGCGCGACGCCCAGAGCCACGGACACGTCGGCTGCCGATCGCTCCACCGCGATGCGATCCAGGGTATCCCTGAATCGCGGCAGGGCGACCGTGCATGTGACCCCGATCACGATCAGGACCACCACGAGCTCGATGAGCGTGAACCCCCGGCGCACGCCGCCAATCAAACATGAAGGGCCCTTCAGGCTGGCATCCAAGCAGCGCGCCGCAAACCGGAAAAATGCGAGGCACGGCGCTCTAACGGAGTCCCGGCGAATTCGGTATGTTGAGGCGTGCGACCGCGTTGCAGCGGGGGCACGAAGCGTGCATTAGTGAACAACGACCGCTCCAGTGAGCTAACCATCGCTGCAATCAACGATCTCGCGCCCGCCCCGTTCGGCGGTTTGGCCCATGGCGTGTTCCTCGCCCGTGTGGCCGACCAGCCGGCGGTATCGCCGGCTGCGCGCCTGGGCCAGGGAGCCTTCCTGGCCTTGCGACTGGTCGACTTGCTGCGGTCCGACGCCGCGCCCGTCACACCGGACGTGTTCCGCTACCAGCACGCCGCCACCGAGCGGTACTGCCAGGAGCTCGACGCCGGCGCGCCGGAAGCGGCGCACCTGGTGGGCCTCGTCCATTCAGCTATGGACGCCCACCGTTCGGGCCGTGTGGCGCTGGTGGGGCCGGCGCTGTTCGCCTACGCGCATTTCCTCGAGGACGAAGGCCAGTACGAAGAGGCCCTCGATGTCCTCGAGACGATGCTGACGGTAGGTGGGAGCAAGCTGAGCGAGAAAGACCTCACGGCAGGGTTGCTGCGAAACGCCCGTGTGCTGCGCAAGCTGGGCCGCTTCGACGAAGCCGAGGCCACCTACGCCGCGGCCGGCGCGCGCGCCGAGAGCGCGGGCGACCGCTACTCACAGCTGCTCAGCCGCATCGGTCGCACCAACATCGCGGTCACCCGCGGAAACTTGGCGGCCGCCCAGACCAGCTACGAAGCGATCCTGGCCGATGCCGAGCTGGCCGGCGAGCAGGATGCCCAGGCCCGCGCGGAGCACGGCCTCGGCGTGACGCACGAAGTACGGGGCCGTCGCGATACCGCTGTGTCGCACTTCTGGAACGCGTACCAGCTGTACGAGGACGAGCCGTCGAAGCTGCGAGTCATGCTGGACCTGGGACTCACGCTGCGGGCGCTTGGTGAGTACGACGCGGCCCACAAAGCTCTGACCATGGTTGTAGAGAGCGAGGGCGAGCGCGACAACCACACGAACGCGCTCATCGAGCTGATGTATCTCGCTTCCGCGCGGGGCGATCGCGTCGGGTTCGAGCGGTGGCGCGACCGCGTCGTGGGGTCGGAGGCGCAGGTGCAGCCCAACATCCGGGTCGACTTCTATATGAAGTCGGGTATCGGTATGGCTCGCTTCGGAAACTTCGGCCGCGCGGCCGACATGCTCAACGCGGCACGGGCGCTGGCGGCCGAACATGGCCTCCATGAGTTTGAATTCCGCGTCGAGCGGTTGCAGAAGGGGCTCCTGGAGTGCGAGCGCGCAGTGGACGCGTGCTCGCCGCTCGAACAGGAGCCCCGGTACGACTTCGAGCCGGTGCGCGAGGTTGCGGCCTCGCTTGCTCAGCTCGTGTGATGCGTCGTTAGTGACAGGTGTTGTTGTTCGAATGATCGCACGGCGTCGTGTCCGGGCGCGGGCCCGTCGAATCGGCGCAGGCAGCTGCGGTCAAAGCGAACGTTACGAGCAATAGGGGCAGAAGCGAGCGAAGCCGGCGGAACATAAAGCCTCCTTCACGTTGGGTGCACTTCAAGGGACAGCCCAACATGAGGAGCGCCGCTGCGGAGTTTTAGGGCACTTTTGTGACAACTTAGGGCAGTTTTGGGACATTTATGCTCGTTTTAGCCGCGATCCCCGACTTTCAGCTCCATCGCCTGCGCCGCGCTGCGGAGGGGCGGTTCGAGTTCGTCCGCGCCCGCGGTTGGGAAGAGGCGCTGGACCTGATCCGCACGCGCCCCGTGGAGCTGGCCGTCGTGGATCCGCTGCTCTCGGGCGAAGCGCGGCGCCAGGAAATCGAGCGGCTGCGGGTGCTGTTCCCGTCCTTGCCCATCTTCGTGTACACGACGCTGATGCCCGAGACCGCCGGCGTGCTGCTGGCGCTGGGCCGCCACGGCATCCAGCACGTCGTGTTCGCTCACCACGACGATCATCCCGCAGTGCTGCGGCGCGTCCTCGGGGACGAAGCCGCGCGCACCGCCTCGCAGCGCCTGGTCGCGGAGATCGCCGACCGACTCACGCCCCTCCCGGCCAACCTCCGGACGGTGATCGAAGAGGCGTTGCGCGCACCGACCGAAGTGCAGCGGGTGCGGCAGGTGGCCGAACGGGCGCGGGTGGATCGGCGCACGTTCTACCGCTGGATCACGCGGGCGGGCCTGCCCAGCCCGCGCCACTTTCTGGCCGCGGCGCGGGTGTTGTACGCGCATCGTCTGCTGCAGGACCCGGGCTTCACCATCGAAGACGTCGTGGCGCGCATGAGCTACGGGCAGGCGAAGATCCTGCAACAGCACGCGCGGACCTACCTCGGGCTCACCGCGGGGGAAATGCGGCTGTCGCTGACGCCGGAGGAAGCGCTGGAGCGGGTGTCGCAGCGCTTCCGGCGTCCCGCGGCGGCCACCCACCGGGCAGCGTCATGACGGGGACGCCGGCGGAACGTCCCGTCACCGTCCTCGTGGTCGATGACGAGGCGCCGCTCCGCCGCATCCTGGAGCGGTTGCTGGTGCGCGACGGCTACCGCGTGATCAGCGCCGGCGACGGCGAGACGGCCTATCAGCTGCTCGCGTCGGAGCAGGCCGACGCCATCCTGCTCGACATCAACTTGCCGGCCATGTCCGGGCTGGCGTTGTACCTCGCGATCATCAATCGCTGGCCGACGCTGGAAGGGCGGATCGCCCTGATGTCCGGCGATGCCGATACCGAGGACGTGGCCGCCTGGATCGAGCACCATCACTGTGTCGTGCTGCGCAAGCCGTTCGACGTGAAGGACGTGGTGCGGTGGGTCGCCGACGTCATCCGCTTCCGCGACCGCCGCACGAGCAACGGTTGATCGCATGACCAGCGCTGCCCATCAGGACTCGCTGCAGGTGCTGCGCGAATATCGCAACCTCGCGCCCTGGAACCTGCGCGACCTGGCCGGGCTGGTGGGGGCCGTCCTCGACGCGTCCGCGGTCACGCCGATCAACGCCGCGGCCCGCGCGCAGCCCAGCCAGCGCACCGTCCGTTTCTATGTCACTCGCGGCCTGGTGAGCCCGCCCGAGGGCCGCGGGACGGCCGCCACGTATTCCTACCGCCACTTCCTCCAACTGCTGTGGATCAAGCTGCGGCAGATGGAGGGGGGGACGCTCGCCGCCATCACCAAGGAAATGCAGGATCAGACGGGCGACGTGCTGGAGCGCCGCTGCGCCGCCGCGCTCGGCGCGTCGTTGCCCGGTCCCGACCGCCTGCCCATGGGCGGCCGCGGCGGCCTGCCGCGCGGTCGCTCCGGCCGCGCCCTCAACGCGTGGCTGGCGCGCGACTCCGCGCCCGACGCCCCGCCCGCCGCCACGTGGCGGCGCATACCCGTGGCGCGCGGCGTCGAGCTCAACGTCGACACCGGCCACCCGCTCGTCCGGCTCGGCACCGACGAAGCGGCGCTCGCCGAAGCCGTGCGCCAGGCGATCGCGAAACTCGCACCCCCAGCGCCTGCGTAGAAACAGACTCCAACCGTGGAGTGGCGATGTTCTGGCTTCCCCTGATTCTCCTCGTCGTCGTCGTGCTGTGGGTCGTGTTCGCCTACAACGGCCTCGTCTCGCTCAAGAATCAAACCTTCAACGCATTCAAACAGATCGACGTGCAGCTCAAGCGGCGGCACGATCTGATCCCGAATCTCGTGAATGCCGTGAAGGGCGCGATGGACTTCGAGAAGGGCACGCTCGAAGCCGTCATTCAGGCGCGCAACCAGGCCGTGAAGGTCAACGCGCAAGGTGCCGACGGCGTCAAGCAGATCAGCCAGGCCGAGAACCAGCTGTCGTCGGCGCTGTCGCGCTTGCTCGTCACCGTCGAGCGCTACCCCGACCTCAAGGCGACGGGCAACATCGCACAGCTGCAGGAGGAGCTGACCTCCACCGAGAACCGCATCGCCTTCTCGCGCCAGCTCTACAACGACACGGCGACCTCGTACAACACCAAGCAGCAGCAATTCCCCACCAACATGGTCGCAGGGCTCGCCAAGGCGCAGCCGGCCGAGCTGTGGGAGATCACGGACCAAGCCGAGCGCGCGGTGCCGCAGGTGGATCTCTCGATGAAGCCGCCCGCCGCGTGACGGACACCGGCGCCCTCAACCTTTTCCAACAACAGGAGATCAACCGGCGGCGCACGGTCCTCCTGATCATCGGCTTCGTGCTGTTCTTCGCCTGGCTGGGCTTCGGCGGCGACTGGATCTATTCGCTCTACATGGCCAACCGGCCCACGCCGCAACAGCACACCGTGTGGTGGTTCGGCATGCTGCTGACCGCCCTCGGCGCGTGGATCGCCTGGTACGGCTACCGCACCGGCGCGAGCAAAGTGCTGTGGGCCACGGGCGCGCGCGAGATCATCGACCCCCAGACCGATGCCGAGCGCCAGCTCGTCAACGTCGTCGAAGAAATGGCGATCGCCGCGGGCGTGCCGCGCCCGCGCATCTGGATCGTTCCGGACCCCGACCCCAATGCGTTCGCGACCGGCACCGACCCGCAGCACGCGCACGTCGCCGTGACGCAAGGACTGCTCGACACGCTCAATCGCGATCAGCTGCAGGCGGTGGTGGCCCACGAGCTGGGCCACGTGAAGAACCTCGACGTGCGACTCATGACCACGCTGGCGGCGCTCGTGGGCATGGTGGCCTTGATGAGCAACGGGATGGGTCGCATGCTGCGGGGCGGCGGCCGCGTGTCGAGCGGCGGCGGAAAAGGAAAAAGCGCCGGCGCGGCCGTGGTGGTGCTGCTGGTGCTGTGGCTGCTCTCCTGGCTGCTGGCGGGCGTCATCGCGCGGCTCTTGGCGCTGGCGGTGAGCCGCAAGCGCGAATACCTCGCCGACGCGATGAGCGCCCAGTTCACGCGTAATCCGCTGGCGCTGGCGAGCGCGCTCGAGAAGATCGAAGCGGCCGACGCGCCCACCACGTCGATCAAGAGCGGCACGGCCCACCTTTGCATCGCCGACCCGCTCGGCCGCCGGCTCACCAGCCACGAGGGGTGGCTCGCCGATACACTTGCCACGCACCCGCCCATGGCGAAGCGCATTTCGATCCTGAAAGGGATGGGGTACGCGCAGCTGAAGCACGAAGGGGGCGCGATTCCGTGAGAGGTTGGCTGCGCCGCTGGGCGCTCCGCACCCTCCACGAGTACAAAACGCGCCTCTCCCGCTATCAGCTGCAGCAGCGCCGCCACGCGAAGACAGCCCTGCTCGAAGATCCCGTGATCATCACGGCGATCGCCGATCACGCCGCCGCGAATCACATTGCCGAGCCGCTCGTGCGCCGGCGCGCCCGCAAGTACATCGACGAGATCGTCCCGTACTTCAACGTCCTCTCCTACTACAAGCTCGGCTACAACGCCGCGAAGATCCTCGTCAACTTGCTGTTCAAGGTGACGGTGGACTATCAGGACGAGCAGGCGCTGGCCCGCATCCCCAAGCGCGACGTCGTCGTCTACCTGATGAATCACCGCTCCAACGCGGATTACGTCGTGGTGGCGTACGTGCTGGCGCGCGGCGTGCACGTGAGCTACGCCGTGGGCGAGTGGGCGCGCGCCTGGCCGCTCGAATACGTGTTCAAGTCGTTCGGCGCGTATTTCATCCGGCGCCGCTTCCGCGAGCCCCTCTACCATGCGGTACTCGAACGCTACGTCCAGTTAATCACGAAGAACGGCGTCACGCAGGGCATTTTCCCGGAAGGCGGCTTGACCCGCGACGGCAAGCTGCGGCCGCCCAAGCTGGGCCTGCTCGACTACATCTGCCGCACCGCGGCCGATCCCGACTTCGGCCGCGACATCTGGTTCGTGCCGGTGGCGCTGAACTACGACCGGGTGCTCGAGGACCGCTCCTTGATCCGGGAATTGGTGGACGAGCGTGACCGGCCCGGCCGCTTGACCCAGCTCGTGAGTGTCACGGCCTACGTCATCGCCAATCTCGGGCGCCTCATCACGGGCCGGTTGCGCCGCTACGGCCGCGCCGCCGTGAACTTCGGCACGCCGCTGTCGCTCCGGGCGTGGCTCGCCACCGCGCCCGACGGCGTGCTGACGTGGCCCAAGGAGCGCCGCCTGCCCGAGCTGGACCGCCTGGCGCGCGCGATGATGGAACGCATCGGCGCGATCATCCCGGTGACGCCCGTGCCGCTCGCGGCGGCGGCACTGTTGTCGTTCGAGCGGTCGGTGATTCCGTACGACGCGCTGCTCGAGCGCATGGACGAGCTGCGCGACCGGCTGCACGGCGTCAACGCCAAGGTGGTGCGCGGCGACGCCCGCATCGCCGACGTGTGGGACCGGGCGTGGCGCATGCTGCGGCTGCGCCGCCTCGTGGTGCGGCACGGCGTGAGCCTGGTGGTGCTGCCGCGCGGCCGCCCGCTGCTCGAGTACTATGCGAATTCGATCGCCCACTTGCTGCCGATCCGCGCGCCGCGGTTGCCTTTCCATAAAGAGCACGATCGGGAGACGGACCTGCCGAAACTGAAACCCTGGGAACCGGGAGCGGGGAGCGGTTCCTGACGGTGCAAGACGGCGCTACGGCGCGCGACAAAACGTACCACTCCCCACACCCCACTCCCCGTATATTCTCGTCCATGCCCCGTCCCACCGACCTCACCACCCTCCACATCGGCGACCGGCTGCAGGATCCACTGCTCGTGATCGAAGCCGATCAACGGAGCTTCGAGGGCGGGGTCTACACGGTACTGACGCTGGGGAATGCCACCGGGGCCATCGCCACCGAGCCGTTCTGGCCGGAGCGCGTGGCGGAGGTCGAGGGCATTCGCAAAGGGCACGTCGTCCAAGTGATCGGCGAGGTGGCCGACTATCGGGGCCGGCGGCAGCTGCGGGTCACGTCGTTGCGGCTGTTGCCGGCGGGCAGCGTCGATGCGGCGGCCCTGCTGCCGTCGGTGGGGGACGTGGGACCGTACTGGGAAAAGCTCGACGCCTGGCGCCACGAGATCGCCAAACCGCGGCTCGCCGCCGTCCTCGCGCTCTTCTACGACGAAGAAGACTTCCGCCGCCGCTATGAGCGCTGCCCGGCGAGCATCGCGGGCCATCACGCCGCCCTGGGCGGCCTGCTCAAGCACACGACCGAAGTGGCGGTGATCGCCCGCGCCATCACGCGCGTCGCCGGCGCCGACCAGGACGTGGTGCTCGCGGGCGTGCTGCTGCACGACGTCGGCAAGCTCGACGCGTATCGCTGGGATGGCGCCTTCGCCTACACCGACGCCGGCCACCTCGTGGGCCACGTGGTGCTGGGCGCGCTGGCGCTCGAGCGCCGGTTGAATGAATGCACGCCGCCGCCGTGCAGCGACGCCGAGCGCGCCGTGCTGCAGCACCTCATCCTGGCGCACCACGGGCGCCTCGAGTACGGCAGCCCGGTCACGCCGATGACACTCGAAGCTGAAGTGCTGCACTGGGCCGACAACGCCAGCGCCAAGACGGCGAGCATGGCCGACGCGCTGCGGGACGCCGACGCGTTCGGGGAAGAGCTCGTGTCGCAGCGGCGCTTCTGGCAGCTCGACCAGCGGCGCGCGTTTCGCGGCACGTCGGACTGGGGTGAGAAGGCCTAGAGCAGCCGCCGCGCCACCACCGCCGCGCGGTCGATCTGCGCGAGCGTGGTCAACAACAACTCTTTCACCCCGAAATTGCTCGACTCCATTCCCGCGAGCTGGGCGGCGCAACGCGCCGCGCACAGGGCGTTGTTCAGCTCCGCGATCGCCGCCTGGCGCAGGCGGTCGGGGCCGTTGGGCATCGTGAGCGTGGGAGACACGGGCGGGATTATGGCAGGCATGCGCGGCGAAAGCGGCATCGGAATTCGCCGCGCAACAGCGGATTCGCGCGTTAAGCCAGGAGATCGCTCAGCGGGCGGAACTCGTACCCGCGAGCGCGCGCGTCGGCGATGATGCCTGGGAGCGCGGCCGCCGTCTGCATACGGTCGCCCTCGGCATCGTAGCCGTCACCGTCGTGCAGCAGGATGATCGCGCCGGGCCGGAGGCCACGGGCCACGCGGCGCCGGATCACCTCGGCGCCGGGCCGCGCCGAGTCCCACACTCCGAACGACCACCCGAACACGCTGTAGCCCAGGCGGCGAACTTCGCGGCCCACGAACGGATTGCGGTAGCCGTGCGGGGCTCGAAAAACCCGCGGCGCCCACCCGGTGATCTCGGCAATGGTCTCGTGCGCCTGCTGCAGCTCGGCGCGCACGCGGGCCGGCCCGCGCCGGTGCAGCTTCACGTGCGTGAACGTGTGGTTGCCGATCTCGTGGCCACGGGCGGCGACCTGCCGGGCGACATCGGAAAACCGCCGCACATGCGCGCCCACCTGGAAGAACGTGGCCGGCACGCCGGTGGCAGCGAGGGTCTCGAGAATGGGTGGCGTGGCGCGAGGGTTGGGCCCGTCGTCGAACGTCAGGTAGCAGAGCCGCCCGTCGCGGTTGCCGCGGCCGATCGCCGGCCCGAACACGGGGCTGTTGGGATCGTAGGCGCCCCAGAGGAGCGTGCCGAGCGCGAGCGCGCCGGCACCGGCCGGCCAGATCAAGGGCGTCACGGCGAGGAGACCCGGTGAATGGGTGAAAGGTCAAACATGGTGGAATGACGAAGCCCCCGGGACGTCTTGCGACGCCCGGGGGCCCCGACACATCGGCTACCCGGAGCCGGGGACTTTCGTCCACCGTTCTTCTTCCTGCCGCCGCCGGTTGACTGTTGCGTCGCTCGGTAGGGCGAACAGGAGCTCCGGCTTCCATCCCCAAGCAGCCTGGCCGGGCCGCAAGGTTCACCAATGCGAGTGCTACGGGTCAGATCGGGTCGCGGACCGACCTTCCGCACTGCACGCCGAGGCACCACGTCGGCGTGGATGGGGCACGCGACTGGCCCCACCTGTCCGGACCGGAGAGACTCTCCCGGATCGCTGGACGCCTGAGCCCTTGATTGCGTCGGCGCCCTCCCCGGAATTTCCGTCCGAACTCGTCATGAAGGCGTGGAAGGAACGCGAGTCCCAACCCTTCCCCTCACGGCGCGTGGAAAGCAATATAGGGGTGCGGGAAAACCGCGCAAGTGCCGATGTTTCTTCGGGTTAGCTCACTTCTATGTGCATGAAATGTGGATCCTAACTCGCAGCCCCAGCGGCCGTTCCGGGGTACTTCCACACAATGTGGAGTTGTGAATCCACAGCGTGCACGTTCCCACACGGTGTGTTAGGACTTGTATCCCAGCGCGGCGCGCAGATGATCGGTGGCGTCGACGGCGCGCCGCACGCTCGCGTCGAGCTGCACGGTACGCGCAGGGCCCCAGGCGCGCAGGCTGTCGACGCGCGTGTACCACGCGCCCGGCGCAAACTCGCGCGAGCAGCGCGCCAGATCCGTCTGGAGTTTGGGCAACAGGCGTTGCAGATCCGTCGAGCGCGGCTGGGTGCGGGGAGCAAGCGGGGTGGCGGCGAGCGCGCGCTGTGTCGCCGCGATCGTCGCGAGCGCGCGGGTGCAGGACTCCTGCACCTGCCGGGCGCGGGCGATGACGAGGTCGGGCGATGCCACGGCCAGATCGCGCCGGAACGCCGCGCCGGATCCCTGAACGGCGAACAGCGAGTCGCGCAGCGTGGCGAGCGGAATGCCGAGCTGCCGGTTGAGCGCGGTGTCCGGCGTCTGCGAGACGGACGACGGTTTACCGGGCGGAGAGGCCGCCCAGAGCGCCAGCAGGATCGCGATCACGTCAGGTGTCGCTACCGACTTCGCAGTAGCGATAGGGCTCGCCCGGTTGGGCGGGCAGGAAGAGGAAGCCGGCCCCGGCGGTGGCGAACCATGCCGCCAACAGCTGTGTCGTCCCGGGCGCGAACGGCTCGCTGAACAGCGCCTGCATCCAGCGGTGGATGTGGCGCACCTCGGGCGCGCGCCGTCCGAACAGCGACAGCACCGTGCCTTGTCCTTGCGTGGCGCGCAGGAAATGCGCGATGGCATGCACGCGGTGGGCGAAGATGTAGGCGCGCACGCCGGGCTCGTCGTACAGCAGCGTGCCCTCGTAGGGATCCGCCGGCGGGGCGGCCATGCGAGGCCCGAAATAGACGTAGACGCGCTCGTCGCCGTTCTTGCGCTCGACCACGGCCGCCGCGGCGTCGGTGCCGAGGCGAGCGGCGTGGATCAGGTCATCCTCGGCCAGAATGCCGACCGCCTCGGTCCAGCCGATGACGGACAGGCCCTGGTCCAGCGGGCAGCCGGCGAGGTCGTCGAAGGCCACGATGCGCGGCGCTTCGCCCGCCTGCTGGAAGAAGTGGGCCCAAGCACCGGCGCGGTCTTCGAACTGCTGCGCCCGTCGCGAGGTTGCGGGAACGGTCATGATGGGATTATAACCCAGAGTCTCATTACCAGATAGAGGAATTCGACATGCGGCGTTTCAGTCTTGTGCTGTGCCTTGTGGCCAGCACGCTGGGCTCACAGCAACCGGACACCGTTCGGAAAGACTCCAGCCGGGTGGATTCGTCACCACCCACCCCGGAACAGGAGCGCTACCTGGACGGCCTGCGCACGGTGGGCCGCGGCATCGCCCAGCTCAAAGACGGCATCGACCGCGTGGTCCGCGCGTACGGCGCGAAAGACAGCGTGAAACTGGCGCAGGCCGGCCGCCGCCTGGGCGGCCTGTGCGGCAGCGCGCACACGTTCATGGGTCCGGGCCGCACCCAGATGCGCGCCACCGCCTATGACGACTCCGTGCGCACGCACGCCCGGAAGCTCGCCCTGCAAATCGATTCGGTGATCGGCTACATGCCGACGTGCCAGCACGCCGCGTTCCGCACGCCCAACAAAACCGCCGCCGACGTCCTGGGGTTGATCCGATCGTACGAAGGTGCCTTGCGAACCTTCCGCACCGACATCGGGCTGAACCGCCCGCAGGCGTTGCCCTCTCAATAGTGTCGCTATAATGTCGTATTAATGTCGATAGGGCCCGCGACCGATTGTCGGTGCTTTTTCGCGCGCGTCGGCGCTATTGACAGTCACACTACCCAGTCCTACTTTCGCGGCGGTTCAAGCAATTGCGCTCCGCGAGGACCATTCGTCTCGCGGTTTTTGTTTGAACCCGTCCCAGGCCGCGGTGGCTGGGTCGCCCTGTCCCCGGGGCAGCGCCCCATAAGTTCGAGGATGAAAAGAGTATGGCTAAGGGTAAGGTGAAGTGGTTCAACGACGCGAAGGGCTTCGGCTTTATCGCGCAGGAGTCGGGTCCGGATGTGTTCGTCCACTTCACGGCGATCCAGGCCGAGGGGTTCCGGAGCCTCTCGGAAGGCGACACGGTCGAGTTCGACGTGGCGCAGGGTCCGAAGGGGTTGCAGGCGCAGAACGTCCGCAAGGTCTGAACGACTCGGATCGCACCTGGACGCGGGCCCGGGCAACTCCCGGGC
>Ga0247680_1000254_pt1 | contig 17818 bp, 15 predicted proteins | sample CNK21_metaG_FD_182803 | JGI IMG/M metagenome (GOLD analysis project Ga0247680, IMG submission 182803) | Soil microbial communities from Purdue University Martell Research Forest, Indiana, United States - CNK21 | ecosystem: Environmental > Terrestrial > Soil > Temperate forest > Bulk soil...
GTTTCGTCGCCGCGGAACTGGCCCCAGGCGATGAAGAACTGCTGCGCGGGGGTGAAGCGGTCGATGTCGACGGCCGGCCGGGTCTGCTGCGCCTTCTGAAAGGCCAGCCAGGCGATCTTCGCGCCGGCCAGGTCGCCGATCGACTCGCCGAGAACCAGCCTGCCGTTGTGATGGATGCCCGGCTCGATGAAGTAGTTGTCGAACTGATCGGCCACGCACGCCGTCCGCTCCTGGAAGCGCTTCAGATCCTCCGCCGTCCACCAGTTGTTGAGCCGGCCCTGCGCGTCGTACTTCGCTCCCTGATCGTCGAAGCCATGGCTGATCTCGTGTCCGATGACGACCCCGATCGCGCCGTAATTGATGGCGTCGGCGTTGTGCACGTCGAAGGCGGGCGGCTGCAGGATGCCGGCGGGGAAGACGATCTCGTTGAGCAGCGGGTTGTAGTAGGCGTCGGATGTCGGAGGGGTCATTCCCCACCGGCCGCGGTCGACCGGTTTGCCGATCAGCGCCAAATCCTCGGCCGATCCAAACTTCAATCCGGCGGCGACGTTCTCCCAGTGCGCCGCCGGGCTGATGGCTACGCTGCTGTAGTCCTTCCACTTGTCGGGATAGCCGACTTTCGGATTGAACGTGGCCAGCTTCTCCAACGCCCGCTTTTTGGTCTCGGGACCCATCCACTCCAGGCTGCGGATCGTGTCGCCCATCGCCGAAAGAAGATTCTTCACCAGCTCCTGCATGCGCGCCTTGGCCTCGGGGGGAAAGTAACGCTCCACGTAGCGGCGTCCCAGTGCCTCGCCGAGCAGTGCGTCATCGCTCTCGACGCATTGTTTCCAACGCGGTTTCATCTCCGTCGATCCGCTCAGGTACTTGCCGTAGAAGGCGAAATGCTCCGCGGCGATCGGCGCCGAGAGATTCCGGGCCGCGCTGTTGATGACGTTCCAGGCCAGGTAGGCCTTCCACGTGCTGAGCGGCGTGGCGCGCAATTCTTTCTCCACCGTTCCCATGTATTCCGGCTGGTCGACGTTGAGATCGGCGGGGGCGACGCCGATGTGCCGGAGATAGCGCGTCCAGTCGAAATGCGGTGTGAACTTCTGCAGCGTCTCGACGGTGTACTTGTGATCGGTCGCCGCTGGATCGCGCAGGGCGACGTTGTCGAGCTGCGCCGCGGCCAGGCGGCTTTCCATGGCGAAAAGCGCATCGGCAGCTTTCTTCGCCGCATCGTGGCTGGTGCCGGTGAGCTCGAACATCGTTGCTACATGGACGCGGTACTTCGCGCGCGCCTCGGCGAAGCGCTTCTCCGGCTTGAGGTAGTAGTCGCGATCGGGAAGCCCGAGGCCGGCGGCGAAGACGCGCGCGATCACGAAGCCGGGATTGTGATTGTCGGAGGAAGAGGCGATGCCGAACGGCGCGTACATCTGAAGGTCGTGAAGATCGGCGATGGTCTTCTGCAGATCGTTCGGCGTGCGGATGGCCTCGATCTCTTTCAGGAGCGGACGGATCGGCTTCGTACCGGCAGCATTCACGCGCGACTGATCCATGCAGGCGCTGTAGAAGTCGCTGATCTGCTGATCGATCGATCCTTTCGGCCACTCTTTCCGCTTCGTTTCGTCATCGAGCAGCGCCCGCAACTGCTCCTTGCTCTGCTCGCCCGCCGCCCATCGCCGGCTCCATCGCTGCATCGATCCGGGAATCGGATTCGCGGCGCGCCAGGCACCGTTCGCGTAGTCGTAGAAGTTCGTACAGGCATCGGCGCTGCCGTCGATGTCCTTGGTGAAGACCCCGATCTCGAAGACTTGTGCCGAGAGGGTAGCAGTGAGAAGGAGGGAGAGGAGGAGGGAGGTGATGCGCATGGCGGGGAGTATACGAGAGGGGTCTTGTGCGGTTGCGCGGTTGCGATGTTTCGCGGTCTCGGGGTGTTTTTGCCGCGAGACCGCGCAACCGCGAGACCGCGCAACCCCGTCAGGGTGCCCCGAACCTCGCATCACTCACGAACTCTTTATCCGTCAACGACCGCAGAAAGGCGACCAGATCGGCGCGCTCGCTGGCATCGAGCGTCAGTTTCCTCGCGACGACGTATCGTTCGACCACCTCGTCGAGCGTGGCGATGCTGCCGTTGTGCATGTAGGGAGCGGTCAGCTCGATGTTGCGTAGGGTCGGGACGCGGAAGGCGCCGCTGGTGAGGCCGTTGCGGACCAGCACCGGGGTCGTCTTGGAATGGCCGGCGTAGCGCGACTCACCGGAGAAGTTGAAGCCCTGATGACATTCCGAACAGCCGGCGCGTTTCGAGAAAAACAGCCGCATGCCGCGCCAGGCGGAAGGGGAGAGCGCGTTCTCCTCGCCGCCGTAGACCAGCCGGTCGTAGGGGGAGTGTCCCGAGATCAGGGCCCGCTCGAATGCCGCCAGTGCTTTGGCGATGTTGCGGATCGAGACCGGCTGACGCTCGCCGGGGAAGGCGTCGTGAAACATCGCCGCGTCGCCGCGGAAGAGAGCCACGATCTCCGCTTCGTGTCCACTCACCCCCAGCTCGATCGGATGGGTGTTGAACATCGGCACGATGGCCTGCGCTTCGAGCGAGCGGACGCGCGTGCTGTCCCACGTGTAGCTGGCGTTGTAGCCGGCGTTGGTGAGGGTCATGGCGTTGCGGGTATGGTGCTGTCCCGTCGATCCGACCGCCGTCGGCCGGCCGTCGCTGAAGGCGCGGCTCTGCTGATGACAATCGGCGCAGGCCTGCGTGCCGTTCGCCGAGAGCCGGCGATCGTAGAAGAGCCGCCGACCCAGGGCGAACTTCGCCGGCGTCTGCAGGTTGTCCGGCTCCGTCAGCGGCAGGGGAAAGCCGGCCGGCAGCCGCCAGTCGAAACGCGACTCGGAAGGAGCCACCGCCGGCGAACCTGGGCCGCCGCTGCAAGCCGCGGCGACGATGACCATCGCCGCGGCCACAAGAACACCCCCCGCGAGACCCCGCAACCGCGAGACCGCGAGACCGCGAGTTACCACGAGCGGAACGTGGAAGTCTGCGCGGTCAGGGCGATGGTCTGGTTGTGGATGATCTCGCGCTGCTCGACCCATTTGCCGAAGGCGTCGAGCTGCGCGGCATCGAGTCCGGCCGGATCGGCGCGGCGTGCCGCGACGTAGCTCTTCATCGAGAACAGCAGTGCGTCCGCCTTCGGACGATCGCCGGAGAAGAGGTCGGTATACGTCTTCTTCGCCTCATCCAGCCGGTTCAGCCCCAGGTACGCCTCGGCGCGGTATTCGAGCGCGGGGGTGTAGTCGGGCGAGATCTGAAGGGCCTTGTCGTAAGCCTCCAGAGACTCCTTGAACTTGCCCATCTTGCGATAGGTGAATCCCAGCTCGCTCCAGGCCTGGTAGAGCCCCGGATCGTTCTTCACCGCGCGCTCGAGATCGGCCGCGGCATTCTCCAGCCCCTTGGCCAGCCGCGCCTGCAGCTTGGCCGCCTTCTGCGGATCGGTGGTCGCGGCAGCCTTCATCTCATCGTGCGTCCTGGTCAGACCGTCGATGCGCCGCTCGGCGTTGTTGTAATAGTCGACCGCCTGATCGTGCGGCGACTTCTGCTGCATGGTCGGCATCGGGGCCGATCCCATCCCTCCGCCGCTGGACGCGATGAGGGCGGGCACGGCGAGTAGGGAAATCAAAGCGATCGCGGTAACTGCTCGTTTCATGGACTCCTCCTGTTTGGGGAGATTATGAACCTGTGTTGTGCAACCGCAACTTTGGTGAAGTCAGGAATCTGTCAGGAATCGCGGTTGCGCGGTCTCGGGGTTGCGCGGTCTCGCGGTGGGGGTTGCTAGGTTGCTGAGTTGCAAGGTTGCTGGCTAAGGCCGTTCGCAACCCAGCAACTCTCTTACCCCGAGATCGCGCAACCGCGAGACCCCGCAGCCGCGAGACCCCGCAACCCCGTCAGAACTTCACCAACAACGCCGCGAAGATCGCGCTGTCGCCTTTCTTGATGCCGGCCACGGGCGGCTTGGTCTTGTAGTCGTAGACGTAGGCAAGTTTCAGCTCCAGGCGCGTGGCCACGGTCGTGGTCAGGCCTGCGTCGAAGTGATAGAGCGCGTCGCCGAAGTCGTTCGTTTTCCAGAGCGCGGTCAGCTTCTCGGTCACCTTGCTCGTCGGCGACAGCGCCTGATCGAAGTTCTCCCCGGCTTTCACCGCTCCACCGCTCGATCGTCCGGCTCCGGTATCGCTCTCGAACTGCGCGCCGACCGCCCCGTCGACCGTCAGGTTCCGCGCATCGCTCTTGATGATTCGGTAGCCGGCCCCCGCCAGCGGTGCGACGAGGTAGTTGAGATCCTTGAACGGATCACGGAGGTACGACACCTCGGCGAACGCGAACGTCCTGTCCGAAAGCGAATACTCGCCGCGCGCATCGGCCGACATCTTGTCCACCTGGGTCACCCCGTTCGAGTCGCCGCGCAGATAGAGCGCATCCGCCTTGAACACGAATTTCGTTTTCGGGTCGTATTTCGTGCCGAAGGCCAGGTTGTAATTCTTCGTATCGGTGTTCCCGCTGGTGATGGCCAGCCCCGCGCCGAGGCTGGATGCCCACGGTTTCGCGGGCGGAGGATCGGCCGCGAAAGCGGCCGTGGCGAGTGCGGACAGGATCGTCACGATGATGACTCGATGCATTGCTCTCTCTCTTTCGTCGCAGGCGTTTCGCGACGGAAAGCAAGGTTCGAGCCCGCGAAGCGGCGAAACGCGAGCCGAGAGTCAAAACCTTGATCCGCAGATGACGCAGATGTACGCAGATAAGACCGTTTTCAATCTGCGTTCATCTGTGTCATCTGCGGATAAGGGTTTTCGGCAACCCTAGCCCCGCCCGCACCCCACCCTCGGGTGATTGTTCGAGCGCGATCGATCCTCCGTACAGCTCCGCGAGATCCCGTACGATGGCCAGTCCGAAGCCCGATCCCGGCGCGGCTTCGTCGGCGCGGACGCCGCGTTGGAGGACGGCGGCGCGTAAGGTGGGATCGAGGCCGGGGCCGTCGTCGTCGATGGTGATGAGGATGGAGGATCCTTTGAGAGATGATGTGATGACCACGCGGGAGCGGGCGAACTTGCAGGCGTTGTCGAGGAGGTTGCCGAGCATCTCGTCGAGGTCTTCGCGTTGGACCTGGACGGTGTGGTCGGGATCGACGTGGACGTCGATGGTCAGGCCGCGGTCGGCGTGGAGGCGGAGAAGCGTGCGGGCGAGGGCGCTCGCCGATTCGAGGACTGAGCTGCGGGCGCCGAGGGTGGAACCGGAGGCGGCGGCACGGGCGTGGGCGAGGTGGTAATCGATCTGGCGGCGCATCCGGTCGAGCTGCATGCGCATCTCGGCGGCCAGTTCATGCTGTCCGGAATCCTCGGCGCGCTGCGCTTCGAGCACCAGGACAGCCAGCGGCGTTTTCAGGCCGTGCGCGAGATCGCCAGCCTTGCCCAGCGCCCGGCGGACGACTTCGTCGCGATGATCGAGCAGCGCGTTGAGGTCGTTCACCAGCGGCTGGACCTCGGATGGGTACCGTCCTTCCAGCCGCTTCTCGCTGCCGTTGCGGACATTCGTCAGCCGCGCGCGAAGCTCATCGAACGGCGAGAGGCCGCGGCGCATCATCGCAACGCCGATGGCGATGAAGACCAGTGCAATACCGACGATGTGCACGTGGTCGATGCGCATGACGAACGAGCGCGGATAGCGTTTGAACAGCGTCATCGACACCAGATGAAAGACGCCCAACATGCCGCCGGCGAAGATGATCGCGCCGATCAGAAGGCGCGTGCGGAACGACTTCATTGCCCGTCCCCGATCCGATAGCCGAGGCCGCGGACGGTTTCGATCAGCGACGCGCCGAGCTTGCGGCGCAGGCGGGCGATGAAGACCTCCACCGTGTTCGAGTCGCGGTCGAAGCTCTGCGCGTAGATGTGTTCCGTCAGCTCATTCTGCGAAACGACGCGGTTGCGGTGGTGCATGAGGTACGACAGCACGCGGAACTCGTGGCCGGTCAGCTTCACCGTGGCGCCGTTGCGCGTGACGCGGGCGTTGCGGGGATCGAGGACGACCTCGCCGCAGCGAAGCTCGGGGGTGACCTGTCCGCTGGCGCGGCGGATCAGGGCGCGCAGACGGGCCAGCACCTCCTCCATCTGAAAGGGCTTGGCCACGTAATCGTCCGCGCCGCTGTCGATGCCGCGGACCTTCTCGTGCCAGCTATCGCGGGCCGTGAGCACGAGCACGGGGACAGCGAGGCCCGCATCGCGCCAGCGGCGGAGCACCGTCAGCCCGTCGACTTTCGGCAGGCCGAGGTCGAGGACGATGGCGTCGTAAGACTCGGTGGCGCCGAGGAAATCGGCGCGTTCGCCGTCAAACGCACAATCGACGGCGTAACCGGAATCGGTCAGCGCCGCTTCGAGCTGGCGGGAGAGGGCGGGTTCGTCTTCGGCGATGAGGATACGCATGGTTCACGCGGAGGCGCGGAGACGCGGAGAGGAGAATAGCCAACTTCGCGTCTTCGCGCCTTCGCGTGAGATAGCGACTTCAATCTGAACGCAGGCTGAACGAGCCATTCAACCTTCGTTCAGTATGACTCGCGCAGTCTGCGCTCCATGATTCATCTGCAGGGCCTTTCCAAGACCTACGAAACCCCCGCCGGCGCCTTCCCCGCGCTTCGCAACATCGACCTCGAGATCGCCGCCGGCGAGTTCGTGGCTATCGTCGGCAAGTCGGGGAGCGGCAAGTCGACGCTGCTGAACATGGTCGGAGGCATCGACCGGCCGTCGTCGGGATCGTTGCGCGTCGGCGGCAGGAGCATTCAGGGGCTGACGCACAGCGAGCTGGCGTCGTGGCGCGGACGCACCGTCGGATTCGTCTTCCAATTCTTCCAACTGCTGCCGACGCTGACGGTGGCCGAGAACGTCATGCTGCCGATGGACTTCTGCGGCGTACGGCCGAGAAGCGAGCGGCGGAAACATGCGATGTCGTTGCTCGATCGCGTCGGCGTCGCCGATCAGGCGGACAAGCTCCCCTCCGCGTTATCCGGCGGACAGCAGCAGCGCGTCGCCATCGCCCGGGCGCTGGCGAACGATCCTCCGGTCATCCTCGCCGACGAGCCGACCGGCAACCTCGACTCGGAGACGAGCATCGCCATCTTCCGGCTGTTCGGCGAGTTGTCAGGGGAAGGGAAGACGCTGCTGGTGGTGACGCACGACCGCGAGGCGGCGGCATCGGTCAGCCGGACGGTCACGATCGTCGACGGGTGTGTGGCGTGATCGCGCCGCGCTGGCGAAAGGTGTTTCGCGACATCGCCGACACGCCGCTCCGCACGGCGCTGGCCGTGACCGCCATGGCTGCCGGCGCGTTCGGCGTGACCATGATCCTGACGTCGTACTCGATCCTCAAACGCGAGCTGAAGACGACGTACAGCGACACGCGGCCGGCGTCGGCGGTTCTGGTGCTCGACGGCCCCGCGAGCGATGCGCTGGTCGACTCGGTGCGGCAGACGCCCGGCGTCCGCGACGCCGAGTCGCGGCCGGTGATCGGCGGACGGCTGTTCATAGGGAACGATCAGTGGGTACCGTTGATCCTCTTCGTCGTCCGCGACTTTCGCGACATCCGCCTCGATCGCTTCACGCCCGACGCGGGCGCCTGGCCGCCCGGCGACGGCGAGGTGCTCATCGAACGCTCCTCGCTCTCCGTCGCCCGCGCCGCCATCGGCGACCGCGTGATCGTCCGCACCAGCGACCACGTCGAACGTCCGCTGCGCATCGCCGGAACGGTCCACGCCGCGGGGCTTGCGCCGGGTTGGATGGAGCATGCGGTCGCCGGCTTCGTATCTGCGAACCATCTGCGTTCATCTGCGGATCAAATCCGTCTTCTCGTCACCGGCGATACTCTCGACGAACGCCACATCCGCGACATCGCCAACCGCGTGGCGCGATCGATCGGCCACGTCACCCGCATCGAGGTCCCCACTCCCGGCCGCCACCCGCACGCGGCGCAGATGGACACCTTCCTCTACCTCCTCGGCGCGTTCGGTGTGCTGACGTTCGCGCTGAGCGCTGTCCTGGTGGCGACGATGATCCATGCGCTGCTGACGGAACAGCTCCGGCAGGTCGGGGTGATGAAAACGCTCGGCGCGTCGACGACGCAAATCGCGTCGCTCTACCTCGGACAAGTGGCGATCCTCGCCGCGGCCGCCATCGCCATCGGCGTTCCCCTCGGCATCGCCGCGGGACAGGCCTACGCCCGCTTCGCCGCGGGCATGCTGAACGCGACGATCACCAACGCCATGCCGGCGCTTTGGATTGTCGTGGCCGAGGTGGCGGCGGGAATTGCAATACCACTGATGGTGGCGCTCGGGCCGGTGGCGCACGCGGCGCGGATCAGCATTCACGAAGCGTTCGGCAACGACGTCGGAGGAAAACCGTTCGGCACGCGCCGGTTCGATCGATGGCTGGCGCGGATTCAGTGGTTGCCGCGGCCGCTGATGCTGTCGCTGCGGACGACGTTTCATCGACGGGGACGGTTGCTGCTGACCGTGGCCACGCTGGCGGCAGGCGGCGCGGCGTTCATCGCGGCGATGAATGTCTCCGCGGCCTGGACCCGGACGCTCGACGCCGACGGGCATGCGCGGCGCTTCGACATCCAGGCGGTCTTCGCGCGCCCGTATCCGGTCGCGCAGGTCATGCAGGCTCTGGCCTCGGTGCCGGACGTCGTTCACGCCGAGTGCTGGACCGAAGCGGGAGCGACGCTGGGCGACGCGAACGTCAGCCTGGTAGGTCCGGATGTCGATTCGAAGCTGCTCGCTCTGCCGCTGATCGCCGGGCGATGGTTGCGTCCTGACGACGATGCGGTGGCCGTCATCAATCAATCGGTCTTATCTCTCGATCCGACGCTCCACATCGGCGGCGACATTCCGATCAACGTCACTGCTCACGTCGTCCGGTTGCGTATCGTCGGCATCGTCAAAGAGCTCGCGCCGCGTGCAACGGTGTACGCGCCGCCGCGGGCGATCCTCCGAGCCACCGGCAAGCCTGCCGGCCTCGCGCGCAGCGTGCGCATCGTGACGCGGCAGCGCGACGTGGCCGGCCAGGTGGCGGCATCGAAAGCGATCGAGCAGGCGCTCGAGAATGCCGGCATCAGCGTGGCCGGAAACCAGGCCCTCAGCGATTCGCGCAAATCGTTCTCCGACCATCTGGTGATCATCAAGAGCGCGCTGATCTTCGCCGCGCTGCTGGTCGTCCTCGTCGGCGGCCTCGGATTGACGTCGACGCTGACGCTCAACGTCTTCGAGCGGACGCGCGAGATCGGCATCCTCAGCGCCATCGGCGCTACGCCGGGCACCATCGCCCGCGACGTCGTCTTCGAGGGGATGGTGATGGCCGTCCTGAGCTGGTGCGCCGCCCTCCTCGTCTCGATCCCGATCACCTTCGCCCTCGATGCCGCCACGGGACAGATGTTCATCCGCAGCGCGCTCGAATTCTACATGTCACCGTTTGCGTCCGCCGTCTGGCTGCTGCTCGTCCTCATCCTCGCCGCGCTGAGCAGCTTCTACCCGGCCCGGCGTTCCGCTCGACTCGCCGTCAGGGAGGCAATCGCATATGAGTAAGAGATCGTCATGGATCGTGATCCTGGTCGTCGTTCTGGTAGCCGCGTTTCTTGTGTTCGGAGGCGGCCACGCGCTGTGGCAACTGCTGCTGCGGATGCACGGGATGCATTAGGCATTTGTCATCCTGAGCCGGTTAACGGCGCGTTTTGGCGCCGGTGAAGTGGAGATGAACCCGCGATAGGGGTTGCTGAAGAATCAATGACTTACGAGGAGGTTCATTAGAAGGCTGCCGGAGCGCTGAGCGAGCGTAGCGAGCGAAGTGCGCGTAGGACGGCGAAGGATCTCCAGATGCGCTGCTTGTGGCAGGAGCGAAACTGTGATTTCTGTAATGAAGGTCTACCATCGAGCTGATTTTGGATGAATGACAAACCGCTGTTGCGCTTCTGCCCCATGCCGCGTATCTGGAGATCCTTCGGCGTCCTCCGCGCATTTCGCTCGCTACGCTCGCTCAGCGGCTCCGGCAGCCTCAGGATGACAAATTGTCGTGCGTCGCGTCGAGAAGACTGTCGACCACCTGGAGAAAAATCTCGACCATCTCGAGAGAATCGTCAAGCAATTAGAGAAAATCGTCAAGCACACAGAGAAAATCGTCAAACAGTTAGAGAAAATCGTCAACCACCTGGAGAAAATCGTCAACCAGGTGGAAAAGATTGCCAAGAGGTTAGAGAAAATCGTCAAGGAGCTAGAGAAAATCAACGAGGAGTTAGAGAAAATCATCAACCTGGTGGAAAAGATTGCCAGGGAGTTAGAGAAAATTCTCAACCAGCTCCAGAAAAACCTGGGCGAATCGGAGAAAATCGCCACGTTCGTTGAGAAAAACGCCACGGGTGTCATCAGGAAAGGACACTCACCGCGGAACGATCCGGGCGGCCCGCTGCCGAGCTACCGCCGTTTGTACAGCAACGGATAGGGATCGATGGCCGTGCCGGTCCACCAGCGCCGGTCGGGATCGAGCCGGATCACCGCGAAGTGCAGATGCGGGGTGTCCTTCGGGGCGTTGCCGGTCGTGCCGACGTAGCCGATCAGATCTCCGCGGTGGAGGATCTGGCCCTCGTGCAGGCCCGGGGCGTAGGCGTCGAGATGGGCGTAGTAGTAGCAGTAGCGCTGATCCGGATCGAACTGATAGACGGTCAGCCCGCCCGGCACGCTGGTGAACAGCTTCTTCACCGTCCCGTCGTCCGTCGCCACGACGTTCGTACCGCGCGGTGCCAGGATGTCGAGCGCGTCGTGGCGGCGCGTGTCTCCGCCGCGCATCTCGTCGAAAGTGTCGTGAATCGTGCTCGGATCGATGCCCGCCACCGGCATGGAGAGGGGACGGGGAGCGTCGCCGGACGGCGTGGTCAGAATCGGCGCGGGGATGGTGTAGGTCTTCGTGGAAGGGTGGCCCGCCGACTGCGGATCGCCCCGATTCGGCGTCGTCCCCGCGGCCACCCACGCCAGTCCCACCACACAGAGTGCGGCGAGAGCGAACGTCATTCTCTTGACCAGTCTCATTTCTCGAGGATCGCCGGCATGCCCGGCGTCACGATTGCCGCCAGCTCGCTGGCATCCCAGTTCGTCAGGCGGATGCAGCCGTGCGAGGTGGTCTTGCCGATGGTCGACGGCTCGGGCGTGCCGTGAATGCCGTAGTGCGGCTTCGACAGATCGATCCAGACCACGCCGACCGGGTTGTTCGGGCCGGCGGCGAGCCTGACCTTCTTGTCGCCGGGCTCTGCGTCCCAGAAGAGGTCAGGGTTGTAGTGGAAGGTCGGATTCTTCTCCACCCCGTTGATCTTCCACTTCCCGATCGGAAGGGGATCATGCACGCTCCCCATCGTGGCCGGATAGCTGGCCAGAATGGCGCCCTTCGCATCGATCGCCTCAACCGTCGACCGCCGCTTGCTGACGCGGATGCTCATCCTTGCCGTCTTGGGCAGCGGAGGCCGCGTGACATTGGGAACCTGAATGACCGCTCCGACCTTGTCGAGCGCGACACCGCGATTGATCGTCTGCAGCAGCGCCGGGCTGATGTGAAACCTCTCCCCCAGCTCCTCGGGCAGCGATTGATACCCGAGGGCCGGAAGCTTGGCCTTCTCCTCCATCTCCGCGGGGATGGGGACAAACGGACCGGCAACATCCTCGGCCGTGATGGTGTAAGGCACGAGGACGGGAGCCGTATCTTTGTCCAGCGCATCCCACGTTCCGGCGGTGACGCTCGCTCCCCCTTTGATCCGCCGCGACAGATTGAACTCGGTGACCGCGAGCCGGGTGTTGCCGCCGTATCGTCCATCGATCTCCCCCGGCGAGCAATGCGCCCGATCGAGAAGGATCTGCGCCCGGAGCACGGACGACCCCGGCCTGCTTTTCGCCGACAGCACCGGCCTCTTCGCCGCATCATTCGCCGCCGCGACGGAGTACGCCGGCGGCACCACGTGCCTCCCGCGCGCCTGCGCGGTGGCGGCGATGGCGAGAAGGAGGAGAGGGAGGGTTCGTGAGGTCAATACCGGTCAAAGTGCAGGAACGAAGCCATCCGCAGATGACGCAGATGGAACGGAGATGAAGAGGGGGCATCTGCGTCATCTGCGGATGGTCATTCGGCCGTTCGCTGATCCAAAGCGTTGGTGAACTCGACCAACGCCGATTGCCGGCGAAGCCGGCTTGAGACCGTAGCCCCCGGCTTCAGTCGTCGGCTTCAGTCGGGGGAAAACAGGCATCCCCAAGTTGGCAGCCCGCTTTGGCGGGCGACAGGAAGAGTTCTCCGCCAGCGGATATCTGTCCCTCAAAAGCGTCTTGAAAAATGGAACAACCTCGCATCCCCCGCGTGGTTACAATGTCCTAGGCACTCGTTGGTATCCATGACTTCACGAAAACGAAAATACTCGGACGATGAGATCGAGACGCAGACGCTCGAACGACTGAACGATCCGGATGCGTGGGAGGTGCCGGTGTACGTTCCGCCGCTTGCCGTCGAGCGGCCTTCGTGGGTAACGCTCGGACGTCGGAAGTCGCGGCGCATCCTCGTTACTGAGGAGAGTTGAACCCTGCAACCAGATCAGCGACCGGTACGCGAAACGCCGCCGCGTAGAGTAGTGTCCTGTCAACATTGGAATCATGGGTGGAGCGTGTTCTCGCTGAGGCTCTACTTCACTGGCACAATGAGAGGTTGTGAAAACATCTCGTTCCCCCAACGCCCCAATTGTCATCCTGAGACAGCCGCAGCCGGTGAGCGAGCGTAGCGAGCGAAAAGCGGCGGAGGACGGCGAAGGATCTCAAGATGCGCAGATGGGGGCAGAAGCGCGGCAGAGGTTTGTCTTAGATCGGTCCAGGTTGAATTCATGCTCTTGATTAGCTCGATCTTTATTTGCGAGCCCTAACAGAAACACAGTTTCGATCCTGCCCCAAGCAGCGCATCTGGAGATCCTTCGCCGTCCTACGCCACACTTCGCTCGCTACGCTCGCTCAGCGGCTCCGGCAGCCTTCTAATGAACCTCCTCGTAAGTCATTGATTCTTCAGCAACCCCTATCGCGGGTTCATCTCCACTTCACCGGCGCCAAAACGCGCCGTTAACCGGCTCAGGATGACAAATCGCCCGGTATATTTTCAGGATGACGGCGAATCGACAGGCACTTATCTCTTATCTGCGCCGCATCTGCGTCATCTGCGGATAAGCCTTCCAACGAAACCCAACTACCGCCCCGTCACCTCGATCGCCAGAAACTGTCCGCTATTCGGCCGCAGGTCCATCTGCGCGCTCTCCACATACACGTAGTAGATCCCCGCCTGTGTCGGGGTGATCGTGGTTTCATAGCGGCCGTCGCCGAGAGCGGTCAGCGCTTCGCGGCGGGTCCAGCCGCCGGCGGCGCGGAAGGCGAGGAGGCGGGCGTCCTTCAGGTTGTTGAGGGGCTTGCCGGTGGCGCGGTCGGTGAGGCGGAAGGTCAGGTGGACCGGGGTGCCTGAGGCGAAGGTGCGGGTGGCGAGGAGGGGCTCGACGGTGACGCCGGCGATTCGCTCGGCGGCGCGTTTGGGGTCCTCGCGGACAGCGACGTCGAAGCAGGTCACGACGCGGGGGGAATCGACGAACACCGCGGCGTCGTAGTAGCCGGGGTCGGGGAGGCGCGTCACGGTCGTGAAGACGCCGGGACTCTTTTCGCGCAGGGTGCGGTCGATCACGATGACGGCGCGCGGCGCGCGGCCGTAGTTCGAGAACGTCCCCATCGGCGCGGCCATCCCTTCCTTGTAGTAGTAGATCGATTGGTCGGCGGGGTGGGCCACCAGCACGGAGCCGGCCTCGGGCGAGGAGACGATGCCATCGGCCGGCGTTGGGGAGCCGGCCTCGCCGAACGATTTCTGGCCGGCGGGAAAGTCGACCACGGAGATCGCTTTTCCTTCCCTCAGATCGGCCAGCGGCACCATCAGCACGACGTCGCTACGGAGGTGGCGGACATAGGCGAGGTTCTCGGTGAAGGTAACCTCGAAGGGCCCCCCCTCGAACTTGCCGCGCTGTTCGATCCGTCCCGAGGCGGCATCGAGAATCTGGATGAGATCTTTCGGCGTGTTGACGATGAATCCGTAGCGGCCGCCGGGCGCGAAGCGGATGCGGGTGGCCCCGGCCTCAGCCTGGATGGTGTCGCGTACCTTTCGCGTTTTCGGATCGATGACGGCGATCTTCCCGTCCTTTCCGAGGACGTAGAACATGCCGCTCGCGGACGAGAAGGCCACGGCCTCAGGGGGAGACGAAAGAGCGACCGCGACCGGCTTGCGCGGGCTGCCGGTCTCGAGGATTGTGGCCACCTTTGCATCGGTGCTGGTCACGGCCAGAGAACGGCCATCGTCGCTGAAGGCGAGGTCGTGATCGCCGGACGGAAGGGGGAAGCGGGTCTCGACGGTGAGGTCGTTCGGCGTGATCCGGGCAACCGCCGTATCGCTGGTGACCCACACCGCTTCGCTTCCCGGCTGGGCGGCGATGCGCTTCGGCTTCGCGCCGGCGTCGAGGTTCGCGGCCACCTTCCATGTGGCGGTGTCGACGGCGGCCACGGCGTTGGCGTCGGGCATGGTCACGAAGAGGCGATTGGCGCCGCCGAGCGCCCAGTCGTAGCCGCGGCTGCGCAGCTCGACGAGAGCGAGCAGGCGCGAGCCGCCGAAGCTGAAACGCGGATCGACGACGGAGAGGGTTGGGTCTTCGTTGAGCGTGACCACGTCGTAGACGTTGAGGTCGAGCGACGGCTCGGAGAAAAGGTTGCCGCCGAGGAAGGCGGCGATCTTCGCTTCGCAGGCGGTGCGGCCGGAGGGAGGCGCAGCATTCTCACGGGCGCTGAACCAGGCGGCGGGATTGATGCCGCGTAGCTTCGCGCCGGTAGTGGCGTCGGTGAACTTCAGGGTGATGCGGGCGGGCGCTCCCTCGCGGAGATCGGCACCGGCGAGCGGCGTGACGGTGAGGTCGACGACGATTCCTTTATCGGTGTGCCGGGCGTGCATCGGCGCCGCGAGCGCGCCGGACAGGGGTAACAGAGCGGCGGCGGCCGCGATGAGGAGACGAATGGACACGTCGGATGATAAGACGATCCTCTGCGGCGGGATGTGAATGTCGACGCGCCTTAACGTTTTCACACGGCGCTTGCCACAGCCGTCTACCTGAGGACTAAACTCTGCGAAACACCCGAGGAATCTCGATGACGCACGATTGGCTCGTGGCGATTCTGGATCGCTTTCCCGAAAAGGGCGGAGCCATGTTGAGAGCCATGTTGAGGAGGATGGGATGACGGCATCGACAGCGCGGCTCGCCGAGCGATGGGACCGGCCCGATCTCAATCCGCCACGGCCTCGAATCGCCGTCGAGACGCTCGCCGGCTCGTGGAAAAAGACGAACGACAAGCAGCAGTGGATCGATTCGCTGATCGTCGACACCGAAGGGGATTCGCTCTACGTCACGATCTTTGGCAGCGCGCCGCCCTCGCCTCCTTCGTGGGGGCGGAAGCGTGCCGAGGTTCTCTACTCCGGCGGTATCGGCACCGGAGACACGCGCGCAGGTGCATTCACCGCGCATTACCGGTTTGACGATTTCGACGTCGAGGTCCAGGCCAATCTGAACCTCGGCCTCCTGGTCGTGGCGACCTTCGTCACCTGCCGCCATTCCGGTCCGCTCTCCGACCGCTTCACCCGCGAGTTTTTCTACCGGGCCGTCGATGGTGACCGGTCATGACCGTTACCGCACCCGTTGTGACAGGACTCGATCCCGGCGTGCTGGTCGGCGACTGGCGCAATACCAACGCCGAGGGATCGATCGCCCGGATCGTCTGCACGCTCCGTGACGGCGGCTCGGTCGACGTACGCGCTTACGGGCGATACGCAGGCACGCCGGCGGATTGGGGAAGCGTTCCGGCATCCATCTACGCATTCACGTTCGAGGAGCGGGCGGCGGGGGCGTTCAGCGCGCGCTTCGAGCTCGGCGAGGCGCGGGTCGATCTGCAGGCCAATGTGAAGCTCGGCGTGTTGGTGGTCGTGGAGCTCATCACTTTCCTCGACGGCAGCGGGCGCTCGAACTTCTTCGATCGCGAGTTTTTCCATCAGGTGAAACGATGACCGCGGACGTGAAACCGATCCGGCAGACGGCGAGCGAGCCCCGCCCGATCGCCGGGATCTATCTCTCCGATCACGGCCGGGCGCTGGTCGAGCAGGTGGCGCGGCTGGCACGCGAGCAGTTCGCGGCCCGTGCGGCGCAATACGACGCCGAGGCCGTGTTTCCGAAGGAAGACTTCGACGACCTCTTCGCCGCGTCGCTGGCGGCGCCTACGATTCCTGAGAGCTACGGCGGGCTCGGGCTCGGACCGTATCGCGGCGACGTCTTCACCCTCTGGATGATGACGAAAGAGATCGCTCGAGCCGATCTCTCGCTGGCCCGCTGCTGGGAAGGGCACGCCAATTCGCTGGTGCTGCTCGACGGCATGGCCGATGAGTCGCAGAAGCGGCGCTGGTTCCCCGGAGTGGTGGAGCGCGGCGAGACCTGGGTGGCGTGGAGCGGCGAGCCGCAGGCGCGCGCCCCCGGCGACACGTCGCGCTTCGGCACGACCCTCGAGCGCGTTGATGGCGGCTACCGGCTCAACGGCAAGAAAGCGTTCTGCACCAGCGCGGGGGGCGCGACGTGGGCGCTGCTCCTGGTCAGCACTGCCGGACCGGGCGGTGCGCGGCATGCCACCGGCGCTGCGGCCGATACCGTGCTGCTCGCGGCCTGTGATCTTCGCGACCCGTCGGTGCGCGTCGATCCCCGTTGGTGGGATCCCATCGGCATGCGCGCCACGGTCAGTCATGTGGTCGAGTTCGAGAACACCCATATCCCCGACGAGAACATCATCGGTACGCCGGGCCAGTATCTTCGCGAAGGTTGGCAAACGTGTTTCGTGCCGCATTACGCGTCGTCGTTCCTCGGCGCGGCGGAAGCGGCCTACGACTATGCGATCGATTACATCCGCTGCCAGCACAAGACCGATGATCCGTACGTCCAGCACCACGTGGCCAAAATGGCGGTGGCTGTAGAGACCGCGCATCTCTGGCTGCGCCACGTGGCCACGCTGTGGGAGAGCGGTGCGTATGCCGAGGCGCAGGTGGCGGGGAGCAGGGCACGGCATCTGGTCGAGCACCTGGCGCTGGAGACCGTCGACCACGCCGTGCGGGCCTGCGGCGCGCGTGCGCTCAACCGGCCCAGTCCCGTCGAGCGAATCGTGCGCGATCTGTCAATGTACGTCCGACACGACAACGACGATCAGGTGCTGGCCACGATCGGCAAGTCGGTGCTCGGCAAGACGTTCGATTCATCCTTTTTCAAACCGTGAGGAATCGACATGACGCTGACCATGCCGAAACGAATCGTCTGGGCGTTCGCGCTGGGGCTGGTGGTGTTCTACACACCCTACGCGGGACTGTCGAAGGCAGTCACCTCCGGACTCGTGCCTGGAGTACCGAAGGGCCTCCTCGGACTGGAGATTCTGCCGGCGGCGATCCTCGGCACGGTCGTCATGATCCCTCTGATCATCACGCTTCTCGGGTGGTGGAAGTACGCGCGGTTCCGCCGATTCGCGGGCATTCCGCTGCCGGTGACGACGCCGGCCATCGCGCTCTCCGGCCTCGGGCTGGCGCTGATCATCGGCAGCACTACGGTCGCCTTCACGTTCAAGGGGATCTCGATCGTCCTGGCGCTGATCATGATGCGCGGCGGTTTGCTGATCATGGCGCCCGTCATCGAGATCCCCTT
>Ga0247680_1000256_pt1 | contig 17802 bp, 13 predicted proteins | sample CNK21_metaG_FD_182803 | JGI IMG/M metagenome (GOLD analysis project Ga0247680, IMG submission 182803) | Soil microbial communities from Purdue University Martell Research Forest, Indiana, United States - CNK21 | ecosystem: Environmental > Terrestrial > Soil > Temperate forest > Bulk soil...
TGGCCGGAATACGCTGCTGTGTTCGCGGCCTTAGTGGACGGGAGATGAAACTCAACCCTCGCCGCATCAAAGTCGGCCTCGAGCTGACGTCGAAGTGCAATCTTCGCTGCGGCATGTGCCCGCTGCCGGTCCTGCGCCGTCCCTATGAGGACATGGTGTGGCCGATGGTGGAGAAGGCCGAGCGCGAGATCCACGGCGCCGGGCTGAAGCTCAAGTGGCTGCACGAGATGGGGGAGCCGCTGCTCTACGCCCGCATCGACGACGCCATCCGTCTCTTCCCCGAGGCCAGCCTGTCGACGAATGGCCTCGTATTGACAGAGGAGATCGGCGCGAAACTGCTGGCCTCGCCGCTGAAACGGATCCGCATCTGCGTCGACTCCGTCAACCCCGAGGTCTACCCGCAGCTTCGCACGGGGGGCGACTTCGACAAGCTCGTCGTACTCACCGGCGCGTTCCTGGAACAGGCAAAAGGCCATCCGATCCGGATCGAGATTCAGAAGATGCGGTCGAGGCTCACCCTCGAGGAAACGGTCGACGACTTCCGGGCCCTGTTCGATCTGAAGAAGTACCGCAATGCCCGCGTCATCGAGAAGACCTGCGAGGCGCTCGATGTGAATGAAGAGACCGACCTGCACGGGAAGTTCTACGGCTGCGTGCAGGGGGCCTTTTTCACCTGGGTGGTGATCTTCGCCGACGGCCGGGTCACGCACTGCTGTTACGACGCGCACGGCGACCAGGTCCTCGGCGATCTGAAGACGCAGTCGCTGAACGAGATCCTCGACTCGCCGCGGTTCGCCACCATGCAGGACGCCTTCGCGCGGCGCGACTTCACGAACCTCCCACGCTGCGCGGAGTGCTTCAAGCACGGCGGCGAGTCGCACACCTTCAACGACGTCCTCACGCGCGTGCAGAACCTGCCGGGCGTGGCCAAGGACGTCGTGCGCAAAGTGATCGACGTGCGGTACCGGACGTGATCCATCTCCTCAACGTCGTTTTCGGCCTGATTCCGACGCTGATCCTCGGCGCGAGCATCGCCGCCGGTGTCGATGATGATCGTCATCATCGGAGGACGTTTATCCTCGTTTATGGACTCTGGGCGATCACCCTGGCCTTGTGGAACTGGATGAGGTCTGCTCCCGTAGCGTGGACGGCATTGTGGCTCGTCGCCGGTGTGCTCGCGCTTGGTATGCCGTATGCGTTGCGATCGTCTCGGTGATGACTTGAAATCGCTCGCAAGGAGCAAGAAATGAATCGGAGAACAGTAGTCTTTCTCGCCGGTAGTCTCGTTGTCCTCGGCGCCTGCGCGCACAACTCCACGGTGACGACGCCCGTCGCGTTGAAAGTCACGTCAAAGAACGCCGACAGGCACTTCGTCAGTGACGTGCGTAAAGCCACCCTGAAGGCCATCAGCAACAGCGTTCCGGAGGCACGTCCGCTGACTGTCACGGCCGACCTGGACGTCACGACAGAGAGGGTGATGACGTCGCCCTTTGTCATCACCGGGGCCGAATCGCGCCAGCGCACGATCCCGTCCACCAGTTCCGACCCGACGAGAGACGGTGCGCTCCCGACGGTGACCGACAACGGTTTCCCTGCCTCCCCGGAATCGATGGACGCCGTGACCGAGGTGCGTCTCACGTACACAATCAGCGACAGCAGCGGACGCGTCATCGAGTCGGACCAAACGCGCTTCGACTCGATTCCCCATGACGCCAGCGAAGTGGTGGTGGATACCGATTCGAACAGACGGGCGATCGTGACGGTGAGCCCCCTCTGGAGCAACCGCAACATCGCCAACGCCACAGCCGGATTTCTTGCCTCGCGTGTGAAGGCGCTTAGCCGGTAAGCCGCGAGCTTCACCACAGGCACCCAGCACGGCGAAGCGCTACCAAAGGCGCGGCTGCGCCGCTGGGCACAGACAAGAGTGTCTGTGCCACATTCTGTTCCGCAAGACTCCGCTCTCCTGCCACTACCGAGGGCCAATGTGGCACAGACTCTCTTGTCTGTGCCAGCGGCGCAGCCGCGCCTTTGATTGCGCTTCGCCGCGCTGTCTCTGTGGTTGAAAAGCCTTTAGTGCTACCCTCCCGCGCCGCATGAGCGTTCGCCGCCGCGTCGTACTCGCCATCATCATCGTCCTCACGATCGCGCTCGATCAGGGGACGAAGGTGATGGCGCGGGCGTCGCTGAAGAACGCCTTCCCCCGGCACTACGCCGGCGTTCTCACGTTGCTGTACACGGAGAACCCCGGCGCGTTTCTGTCGATCGGCTCCAATCTGCCCGCGAACGTGCGGCACGTGGTCTTCGATGGACTGGTCTCGATCGGCCTGCTCGCCGCGGCCTTCGTCCTTTTCACCGGGAGGATGCAGCCGGGACCGGATGACGTAGCCATCGCTTTCATCATTGGCGGCGGCGTCGGCAATCTGATCGATCGCTTTCGCCTCGGCGGCCGCGTCACCGACTTCATCTTTCTCGAAGCCGGGCCGCTCCACACCGGTGTCTTCAACATCGCCGATATGGCCATCACCCTCGGCGTGTTGTGGCTCGCGCTTTCGTGGGCGATCGCGTCGATGCGCAGGAAGACGGCGTCATGAGCGATGCCTCCCCCTACCTGATCTTCGACCGCGCGGCCTGGGCCTCCCATCGCGGCGAGACGGCGATGACGCTAACGCCGGACGACGTGGCCGAGTTGAGCGGAATCAATGAGGCGCTGTCGATGACGGAGGTCGAGGACGTCTACCTTCCGCTCTCGCGCCTTTTGAACCTGCACGTCGCCGCCGTCGGCCAGCTTCATCGCGTCTCCAGCGGGTTCCTCGGCACGTCGGCGCCGAAGGTGCCGTACGTCATCGCCATCGGCGGGAGCGTCTCGGCCGGCAAGAGCACGACCGCGCGCGTTCTCCGCACGCTGCTGGCGCGCGGCCCCGACCGCCCCCGCGTCGATCTCGTGACCACGGACGGCTTCCTCTTTCCGAATGCCGTGCTGGAAGAGCGCGGCCTCATGCAGAGGAAAGGCTTTCCCGAGAGCTATGACCGCTCACGCCTGGTCCAATTCGTTTCCGAACTGAAGTCAGGCCTTTCGCCGCTTTCCGTGCCGCTCTACTCACACTTCGTCTACGACATCATCGATGACGAGCATCAAGTCGTCGACCGTCCCGACATCGTCATCCTGGAAGGGCTCAACGTTCTACAGAGCGGCTCGGTCCATTCGGTCTTCGTCTCCGATTTCGTCGATTTCTCGATCTATGTCGATGCCTCGGAGGCGGATCTCGAGGCGTGGTTCCTCGACCGGTTCCGCAAGCTCCGCGAGACCGCCTTCCGCGATCCGGCGTCGTTCTTCCACACCTTCACGAAAATCCCGGAAGAGGAAGCGATGGCCACGGCGGCCTCGGTTTGGGAGCAGATCAACCTGGCCAACCTGCGCGAGAACATCCTCCCCACCCGCGAACGGGCGCGTCTGATCCTCGGCAAGGGAGCGAGTCACGTGGTGGAGCGGGTGATGTTGCGGAGGTTGTAGGCTTCATTTGCCGTCGATGAGACGGTGCTGGCCGCGGTCGATGTGCAGGGCGAAGATGTCGGGCCGCGCGTAGTGGCCGGCAGTATCGAGATCCCAGTTCGCGCCGCTGGCGGCATCGAGGTCGGCCTCGGCATAGAGGATCTCCTCGCGTCCTTCGATGGGACCAGCCACGATCGCTCCCGTGGGATCGACGATGGCGCTGCCGCCCGGGTTCACCCATTCGCGTGACGAGGGATAGAGTTTGGCAAACTCGAGCTCGGGCGGGAGCTGATCGAAGCGGAGAGCCATCGAGCAGCCGACCACGAAGACGCGACCTTCGCGGGCGATGTGCCGGAGCGTGGCCAGCCAGGCATCGCCGTGGTCCCAGGTCGGAGCCAGATAGATTCGCGCGCCGCCCGCGTAGAGGGCGTAACGCGCCAGCGGCATGTAGTTCTCCCAGCAGATCAGCCCTCCGATGCGGCCGGCCGAGGTGTCGTGAACGCGCAAGCCGCTGGCATCGCCTTGTGCCCACACCAGCCGTTCGCCGCCTGTCGGCACGAGCTTGCGATGGCGCCCGATCACATCGCCATGCTCATCGATGTACAGCAGCGAGTTGTACATCGTCGTGCCGCTGGCCTCGTCGTTCCGCTCGGTGACGCCGATGGCGACGATCGTCCCCGCCTCCCGCGCTGCCTCGCCCAGACGGCGCGTGGCGACGCTGGGGATGGCGACGGAGTTGGCGAGGAGCCTGGCGTAGAGCTCGCGGAGGATCGCCCCCCGACCTGCCGGCACGACCCACACCCAATCGGGATAGCCGGGAACGAAGCTCTCTGGAAAGACGACCAGCTTCGCCCCCGCTCTGCCCGCCTCGGCGATCCGCTCGCAGGCGCGCTCGATGGTCGCGTCGCGATCGAGAAACGCCGGGGCCGCCTGTACCGCCGCGATCTTGATCACGACGGGATCATAAAGGAGCGAGCCGTGTGGTGGAAGCGATGTTGCTGAGGCTGTAGCTGGAGTTGCGCGAGCCTTTCGTTCTCGGCAGTACCTCCAATCGAGAGTCCTTCTCCCCCCGCAAGAAACCGCGTGGGGAGAAGGGCTCTCGACGAAGGGAGTGGCAAGGCTCTCGAGGGAACAATTCCAGTGAGCGTATGAGAAAAGGCAGGATAGGTTCGGCCACCGTGCGAATCACTTGGACGCGGAGTCTCGGACGCTCCCGTATGGCTGCCACTTTCCGGCTACCTTCACATACGCGCTCGTGTCGTCGATGCCGCTGCCGGCCGGAGTGACACGGTTGGGGATGAAAAGAGGCTGACTGCCTTTGAGGATCATGCCTTGTGTGTCCTTCATATGCGCCCGACTTTCCCACGCGTGATCGGTCGAGCTCCCCGCGCGGCCGCTTTCGCGCCACGTGTCGCTCCCGTCGATTTTCCGGAAAGAGGTCACGCTGCCGTCCGGGCGTACGAGATCGAAGGCGGTTCGCTCCTCGACTTTGTAGGTAATGCTGGTCTTCGACACGAGCCTCTTCTCGTCAAGTGCCGCGGAGGATTGCTCGAAGAGCACATCGGGCGCGAGGATCTCCTTGTGGCCGGCGCCATTGATCACCGTGATCGGTACCGTGCCGGGGACATAGCCGGCGACCGAGACGGCGATCTCGTATGTCCCGCCGGGAGCGAACAGGTCGTAGTGACCGGGACCCCTCTCGAGGAGCTGCGCACCGTTGCGCGGCGTCTTCAGACGCATCGACGCTGGTGCGGAGGCGTTCGCCGAGAGCGACACCACGCCGCGGTCGGGCCTGACCGTCACGGACGTCTTATGACCCGCATGAATTTGTACCGTAGTGACTGTCAGAACGGTGCCGCCGACGTCGCTGGTTACGCTGAACTGGCCGGGATTCAGCGTGAGGTCTGTGCCATTCCACGCGATTTGACGGCTTGCCGCATCCCTCACGACGATGGTGGCCGGCGTCATCGGGACCCGTGTCATCTCGGCGGGGAGGGCGGTCGTCGCGACATCGAGATGGAGCGTGCCGGCGAGTTGCTGCGGCACGGTCGTCCTGGCGGCCGGAGGGATCGTGCTGTGCTCGCCGGCTGGTTGAATCGGTTTCGCGTCCGGCGGTTTCGGGAGCTCCGGCGGAAGGACTCGTTTCGGAACCCACACGAGGTTGCTCAGCGCGAGCTGTCCTGTTGGAAGCTCTGCACGCGCCTGCAGATAGACGCCACTGATGCCGTTGGACATCGTTCCGGGCACGTGCACATTCGTCAGCCGCTGTTCATTCGCATAGATCGCCGTGGTCCGCGGCGCCGCGCCGATGGGCGTCAGCGAGTAGTTGCCGTTTCCGATACTGGTCAATTGATACGCGACCTTGTGGTGCATGATCTCGCCGGTACCTCGGCCGGCCGGCCGCGCCGCCAGGAACGTACAGCCAGCGATCACTGCCGCGATCGGGACGGCTGCCCAGCCCGGCCAGGCCAGACGGGGCGGCAGCGTGGACACGGAATCCGGAACGATGCTCGGCAGACGTTCGGTTGCCTCTCGCAACGTGCGACGCACGGCTCTCTCCACCGGCGGCGTGTGCCGCAGCGTTCCCACCGCCGCCTCCACCTCGTCGCGCAACGGACCTTCCGCAAGCGCGCCGAGGAGAGTCAGGGGCTCCGCGTACGAGCCCTCTCCCATCGCCGAGACATGCATCTGCTGCATGGCCAGATCGAGTTGCCAGCGCAGATGCGCCACCGAACCGGCGGCCGGCTCGGAGTCGTGCAACACATCGAGGAGGAAATGACGGATTCGCCGCTCGCGCGACGGCGTGTCGGTCCGTTCGGCAGCCAAGAGCCGGACGGTCTCCTCTTTCGGCAGGCAGTATCGCTCGCCGCGGAACGTTCCCTCGGCGGCGAGGAAGAGGACGACTTCCTCCGGAATGTCGGGCGCGTAACGGCGGCGTAATTCGTCGGCAAGAGCGAGCGTCGGCGACGGTACGAGAGCGATCAGCCGCTTCATCCGCTCGATGTCGTCTTCACCCACCGCCCGCGGTGCATCGGCCAGGTCGTTCGCCACCGCCAGCGACGTGTGCGCGAGGTCCCATGCCATTCCTCGGAGCCCGTTGCGCGTAAACGGCCAGACGTGGATGGGAAGGCGCCACAGTGCGGAAGGCCAGTACGCGGCATTGGCCACGGGATTCAGCCACGCGCGATAGGCCCAGCGCCGCAGAACACTGCCGGCCGACGCATGCTGCTCGATGAGCCGGCCCGCGGTATCGCCGCTGCTGATGATGAGGAGAGACAGCTCGCCGCGCTGGCCGGACAGCCGCTCGAGCGTCACGCGCCGGCCGACGCTCTCGCTCCAGACGGTCGAGGGGTCGGAATGGAAGAACCACCTCTCTACGGCCACGCGCTGCTTGACGAGCTCCGCGACGAACGCATCGACCTTCTCGCGCCATGGCCGCATCTCCGCGCTCGTATCCTGCAGGATCAGGACGGCGGCATTGCGCGGCGGCGCCTCGAACGCCAGTTGCGGACACATGCCGGCACCCAGCGTGAGGCGAAGGCTTTGTTCGATATCGAGCCGGTCGCTCTGTTCGTTCACCTCGACGCCCTGGCCGATGATCGTGGCCACGTCCTCGACCAGGTTCCGATCGATCAGCGGCTCGGCGCGCGTTACGGTCGTCTCGTACCGCGACGGGCCGGTGGTACCGGCAAGCGTCTCACTCAGGTACGCTCTCTTCCAACGCGCACGCCGCCTTCGCGTTTGCCATGCGGCGGCCGCGCACAGGATGACCAATGCCGTGATGCCGGCGGCGACCGCCGGCGTTCGGAGTGAATTGCCCCGAGGCTCGGGCGGCAATGGCGGTGGCGGAGGAAGTGTTGACGTCTTGTCTTTTTCGGATGGACCTTGCTGCTCGATGTGAGCCGGCGTGGGTTGATGCTTCCACCGCCACACCTTCCAGCCGCCCAGGGCCGAGATGATCAGGAGGACCAGCGCCAGCGCGCCGAAGAACGTTCGCGCGTGCGGTACCCGGCGCGTCCGCGGCGGCGGTGGAGGCGGTGCCGGCTCCTTCTCATCGAACCATTCGTCGTACGCGGTGCGGACGTCCGCCAGCTCCTGCTCGTTGCGGGCAACGATCGCGGCAACGGCGTCGCGGAGCATCGCCGGGTCCGTGGAGGGCCAACGCAGCAGCAGCCGCTCGAGCGAGCGGTAATCGCGAAGGCCGGTGGCGATCCCGCGCTGGCGCAGCGACCAGAGAAACTCGCCCAAAGGGAGGACGTCGCCAATCGACGGGTCATCCGGTGGCGGCGGAAGCGAGGCGGTCGAGGTCACTTTCGTTCTTGATCATCGCGCCCTGGAACGGCAGCGACGCCAGCGGGGTGCGCTGGAGCATCTCCGGATCGACGCCGGCGCGCACGAGCATGCGCAACCAGACGATCAACTCGCCGGTCGACGGTTTTTTCTCCAGCCGCAGTTCCTTCTGGCGCAACTGCTGGAAGCGCTCGATGGCGACGTCGACGAGGTGGTAGGACACATCGGGATCGAGCCGCTGCCGCAGGATCCGCTGGAGATCCGCCTTGGGCGGGAAGCCGACGCGATGAAACACACAGCGGCGGAGGAACGGATCGGGCAACTGCCGCTCGCTGTTGCTGGTGATGATCACGATGGGCCGGTGAAGGGCGCGGAACGGCTCGGCGCGCAGCTCCGGAAGGCGAAACTCCATCCGGTCGATCTCGTCGAGCAGATCGTTCGGAAAATCGCGCGGCGCCTTGTCGATCTCATCGATCAGCACCACGCGCTGCGTCTCGGAGCGCACCGCCTCGCCCAGGGCCTGCCAGGTCACGTAATTCTCGAGACTCTTTGCCCGTGCATCCTCGATCTGTGCGTCGTAAAAGCGGCGGAGGTTGTCGATGATGAACAGCACGTCGCGCGCGCGATGATCGCTCCGCGTATGGAACTCCAGCACCGGCAGCATCCCCAGCTCCGAGGCGATCGACCACGCCAGCATGGTCTTGCCCGTGCCGCTCTCGCCGGTGATGAGCAGCGGTTGCTCGACGGTGATGGCCGTGTTGACGGCGTTGATCAGGTCCTGCGACGGGATGTAGCGCCCGCGCTCGCCGCGCGAGTCGTAGGGCATTCCGGGCGGCGTGGAGCCGTCGCCCCGGTATCGGAAGCGCGAGCGGTCAAATGTCACCTCGGCCGACGAAGTCATAGCCATTGCCAGTACGCTCATGTCGTTGCTCCCTCGGCCGCCACCGGCCGGCGCACGTTGAGAAGGTAGTTGTCGATCGCGCTCAGTACGTCCTCGGACGTCCGCACGCGCGGACCACGCCGCGTCCGGACCCGAATCTCCTCGCGGTCCGCGGCGCTGAACTGTTTGATCGTGCAGAACTGCTCGACGTCCGCCTCCATCACCGGCGAGAGCGGAATCTTCGTCGGCCTCACCGCCGACTGCGTGGCCAGGACGTTGTCCATGAAGACCAGCGCGTCGCGCTCCTGCTCCGTGCAGAACCAGTTGCGGCGGCCGAGCAGGGAAGCGACCCTGCGCGCCAGCGTGCGAAAGCCGCGGGCCGCATCCCACCGCACCGGCTGGATGCATTTCAGGCAATAGACCGGCTGCGCGGCAGCCACCTGTTCCGGCAACCATTGCGTGTAGTACTTGAGAAGGAGCTCATCGTCATAGTCGGACGATTCGAGCGTCCGGTGCATGAGGATGACGTTCTGGTTCGAGAGCTTGTCGCGGAGCACCCGCGGCAGATCGTCGATCGAGTCGTTCCTGTCGTCGCTCAGCGCGCGGAGAAGGCGTTCCAGGTAGTCATCGCGCGTGACCGGCAGCGGAGACCAGTCGACGTCGTGAATGACCGGCGTCGGCTCCATCTTCTGGCGGATACGCCTCTGAAAACGGTCGTGCGCCTCACCGGACGGCGCGGCGATGACGGCCACCTGGTGGTAACGCTCCACGTACGACTGCTTGACCGACATGAACTCATTGGCCCGCCCGCATTCGAGCGACGGATACGGATCGGGACGAACGGGGCGGATATGCAGCCGCGGTGGCGCGGGCGCGGTGACCACGCCGCCGCCGCTGATGAAGGGCAGACCTTTCTCGACCCATCCCGAGGGGCTGCCTGGCTCCTGTTTCAGGACGCCGCAGAGAAGGCGGTAGAGGGTCTCCGCCTCGCTCTCACGGCCGCATCCGTCGATCCAGTCGAGGGTCACGAATCGCGACAGCTCCGCGGGCGCGCCGATCTCAAGGTCGCGCCGCGGCGCACGGAACACGCCGATGCGAGGGATCGTGTCGCCGTCCGGATCGCGGCGGGCGAAGAGCTGAATCTCCTTGTGCGTCCAGTCGCGCTCGATCCAGGCCCGCGAGATCAGAAAGATGGCGGCGTCGGACTGCTCGACGGCGGCTGGGATGGCGTGCTCGAGATTCTTGCCCGGCCAGTTGCGGGACTCGTCGAGCCACGGCTCCACGCCCGCCGCCGCCAGCCACTTCTCCAGATTTCGGGCCAGCGCTGTGTCGGCGTCTGTATGGGCGTAGCTGATGAAAACGCGGGTCATGTGATATCCGTCACATAGTTGTGTAACGAAGGCTCGAAACGTTACAGAGGATGGAGTGGGGGAGCGCGGTTGCCCGGTCGCGGGGGGCGCAGTGTGGGGCGTCAGGAATGCGAATGTTGAATGTTGAATGTTGAATGTTCAATGTTGAATGACCGGGGGCCGAGCGAAGCCCATTCAACATTCAACATTGAACATTCAACATTCAACATTTGCCCTGAGTAGAATCCCGCGATGCGCAAGCTGTTGATCGTCCTTCTGTTCCTCGCCACCTCCGCGTTCGCCGCCCCGCCCGCCTTCGCCCCCGACCGCAAAGCCGGTGAAGGCGAAGGGCCATTCACCCGCCTGATCATCCGCGGCGCGACGCTGGTCGACGGCACCGGCGCGCCGCCGATCGGGCCGGTCGACATCGTCATCGAGGGGAATCGCATCCGCGAGGTGCGCAGCGTCGGCTTCCCGAAAGTCCCCATCAAGCCGGAATCGCGGCCGAAGGATGCGGTGAAGGAGATCGACGGCACCGGCCTCTGGGTGCTGCCGGGGTTCATCGACATGCATGGACACGCCGGCGGTGAGGAGCAGGGGACGACGGCGGAGTACGTCTTCAAGCTCTGGATGGCGAACGGGATCACCAGCGTCCGCGAGCCGGGCTGCGGCAACGGCGTCGACTGGTGTCTCCACGAGCGCGAGCGCAGCGCCCGCAACGAGATCGTCGCTCCGCGGCTGTTTCCGTACGTCTTCACCCGCCGGAGCCTGTGGGACGGCGGAGCGATCGACAGCCCCGAGCAGGCCCGCAAGTTCGTGCAATTCGTGGCCAAGAAGGGGGCCGACGGAATCAAGATCCTCAGCTCCGGCGATCCTGTCTTCGATCCCGAGATCCTGGCCGCCCTGATCGACGAGGCCAACAAGCTTCACCTCGGCAGCACCACCCACCTGGCGCAGATGGGCGTGGCCCGGTCGAACATCGTCGATGCCGCCCGCATGGGGCTGCGCGGCATGGAGCACTGGTACGGCCTGCCGGAGTCGCTCTTCACCGACCGGACCATTCAGGACTATCCGACGGACTACAACTACAACGACGAAAGCCACCGCTTCGGCCAGGCCGGCCGGCTGTGGAAACAGGCCGCGCCGCCGGGGAGCGAGAAGTGGAACGCGGTGATCGACGAGTTGGTGGCGAAGAAGTTCAACATCGATCCGACGCTGACGATCTACGAGGCCAGCCGCGACCTGTCGCGGGCCATGCGCAACGAGTGGCATGACCGCTACACGCTGCCGTCGCTGTGGCGCTGGTACCAGCCCAGCCGCACCGCGCACGGCGCGTACTGGTTCAACTGGACCACCGGCGACGAGATCGAGTGGAAGAACAACTACCGCATCTGGATGCAGTTTCTCAACGACTACAAGAACCGCGGCGGGCGCGTCACCACCGGATCCGATTCCGGCTTCATCTTCAAGCTCTACGGATTCGATTACATCCGCGAGCTGGAGCTGCTGCAGGAGGCGGGCTTCCATCCGCTGGAAGTGATCCGGTCGGCGACGATGTGGGGAGCCGAGGCCATCAACGCGCCGCGCGGGACCAAGGTGGAGTTCGGGATCGTCCGGCCGGGCATGCTGGCGGATCTGGTCATGGTCGATCAGAATCCGATCGAGAATCTCAAAGTGCTGTACGGCACGGGCTGGATGCGCGTGAACGACACCACCGGCGCCGTCGAGCGCGTCGGCGGGATCAAGTACGTGATGAAGGACGGGATCGTGTACGACGCGAAGAAGCTGTTGCACGACGTCGAGGTGATGGTGCAGCAGGCGAAGGCAGGGGAGGCGAAGAAGTGAAACGCTGCATCGTTTTGGCCGTTGTCCTGATGTATGCCGCGTGCGGCCGCGAGGAGCCCGAGCCGACAGCGACGTTCCCGAAGAATCCGCCGCCGCCGCGGACTTCCGCTCCACCCCCGCCGCCTGTTACCGCCTCCGCTCCTCGGGGGCCGAGCCGATCGACGCCGCAGAAGTGCGCCGGCGACGGCAGCTACGAACAGGCCCTCGACTGTTTCCGGATCTCGTCCGGCTTCCATTTCACACTTGCCGACGCCAACGGCGAGATGACGCGCCAGACCCCCGGGATGGAGCGCGTCAGTTTCAAAGCCAACGGCGCAACATGGACCGGCGAGGCCAAACCTGCCGGCGTGGTCTGGAGCCGCGATGGCAAACACGAGCTGTCGCCCCCCGACATCACCAACCGCGTCTGGCAGCGGACGACGATGGTTCTCGATCCTCAGAAGAAGGAAGGGACGGCGCAACTGGCCGGAGTGGAACCGATCGCCGGCGAGCCGTGCAATCACTACCACTTCACCAACGCCAACAGCGGGGAGGCGAACGACGTATGGGTCAGCAAGAAGGATGGAAGGATCGTGAAGTGGACGGCCGGGAAGTCGACGCTCGAGTTGCGTTGAACGGCGCTGCGCGCGTTGTCGGTTATCGGTTGTCGGTTCATGCGTGACCAACCAAACCTGCAACCGATAACCGATAACTGACAACGCGCTCCGCGCTTTACAATCGTCCCATGGCCGGTTACTCGGGCACCGCGCTGGCAACGAAGCTCGGGATCAAGCCCGGCTTCACGATCTTCACCGACGGCGCACCCACGAACTACGCATCCCTTCTCGCGCCGCTGCCCGACGACATGACGTTCGTCAAGAAGTTGACGAAATCCGTCGACCTCATCCATCTCTTCACCAAATCCGCCGCGGAGCTCGATGCCAGGCTCCGATCGTGGCGCCACACCATGAAGAGCGACGGAGCGGTCTGGATCTCCTGGCCGAAGAAAGCGTCGAACGTGCCGACCGACATCACCGAGGATGTGATCCGCAAGATCGCTCTGCCGATGGGATACGTCGACGTCAAAGTCTGCGCCGTGGACGAGACCTGGTCAGGGTTGAAGCTGGTGGTGAGGAAAGAGCTGCGGTAACCCGGCTCCAGCCGGGCGTCTTGACCCGCGGTGGTTTCTGTCAACGTACCGAGTGCTGCGCAACCTCCGTCGATGACGAGCGACGAGCTCATGTCTGACCGTGAGAGCTTGCTCACCGGGCCCTTGACCTCAGGATCACCACGAGTAGGAGTGAAGATAAACGGGTATGACTCCAGGCCACCACGCGGGCTGATTATCAGTTGCATGCGGCCCGCGAGGCCTCAACGGCGGGGTCGATATCAAACCCGTATGTCCTCAAGCTACTACGGGGAGGGGTGAATACCAGACGTGTATGACCTCAAGACCTCCGCGAGGGGGGGTCAATACCAGACGTGTATGACCTCAAAGCCATCGCCAGTCGCGTGAAACGATCGCGAGTGATCTTGACCCCCGTCGCCGGTGGCGTGAGACAAACGCAAGTGATCTTGACCCCCGTCGTCGGTGGCGTAGATCAATCGCAGGTGATCTTGACCCCCGTCGCCGGTGGCGTGAGACAAACGCAAGTGATCTTGACCCCCGTCGCCGGTGGCGTGAGACAAACGCAAGTGATCTTGACCCCGTCGCCGGTGGCGTGAGACAAACGCAAGTGATCTTGACCCCCCGTCGCCGGTCGCGTTGAGGGAAGCGCGGTGGATAGACTGACGAATGCCGATGATCGAAATCTACGCAAACAGTGTTCTGATCGGCCACGTAACTCTGGCCGGTATCGATGACGGCATGGGCGTCGGGTCTGGATCGTTTCGGCCAACTGCTCGCTACGCGGAGGTCCGTCCCCAAATCACCGCAGCGGCCGAGGCGAGGCATCAGAACCTGCATGGCGAAGGTGTCGAGCTCGAAGCCCGGACTCCTGCGGGCGAAGTGATCGCTACAGGCTTCGTTCAGATCGACGACTTCGCGGATGTGGATGTCGATCCCGAGGCTTCCATTCAATCCAGAGACCGCGATCAGTTTCTGCGGATTTCCGGTACAGGGGTGTGAGTGGGCGTCGTGGGTATCAATAACTGAGGGGTTGCTGTGAGCATTCGCGTTAGCCCTCACAAGTAGCTGTGTTCTCAGTCGGTTGGGGACGGTCGAAGAACGAAGGTGTGGCCCCACGGACTTGACCGCCGACCGACATCACCGAGGACGTCATCCGCCGGATCGCCCTTCCGATGGGATTCGTCGACATCAAGGTCTGCGCCGTGGACGAGACCTGGTCAGGATTGAAGCTGGTGGTCAGAAAAGGGATGCGGTAACCCCTGCTCCATCCGGGCGTCTCGCCCGGCTGTCTGGAGTGCGTTTGGACGTTCTGCCGGCGAAGCCGGCTTAAGATCGTAGCCCCCGGTTTCAACCGGGGGTTTTCGAGGTCGCCCCGGATTGCAAGCCCGCTTTAGCGGCGACAGATTCCGAGGTGCATTCCAGCCGGGACGTTCGCTCCTGCCTGCTCTATCGCCCGCTAAAGCGGGCTCGCAATTTTGGGCGACCACGAACCCCCCGTTCGTTCCATCTCCCGCCTGCTCCGCCGGCGATCGCGCGCCGAATCGAGCGGAGCTGAAACCAATCGAGGGGGAGCAGCAACGCATCGAGCCGGAGCGGAAAGGAGTGCGGAGCCCTGGGAGCGCGGGCGTCTCGCCCGCGCTTGCAAGCGGCAGAATGGCGGGACATCTCGTTCCTCTCCGAGGTCGGACGGTTCCTCTCCGAGGTTGGAGGGTTCCTCTCCGAGGTGGGACGGTTCCTCTCCGAGGCCGCACGGTTCCTCTCCGAGGTGGGACGGGTTCCTCTCTCAGGTCGCGCGGTTCCTCTCCCAGGTCACGCGGTTCCTCTCTCAGGTCGCGCGGTGAATCGTCAAGCGCGCGCTGAGCATCGGCTGGCGGGCGCGGAAACGCATCGAGCGGGCGCGGAAACGCATCGAGAGGACGCGGAAACGCATCGAGAGGACGCGGAAACACATCGAGCGGACGCGAAAACGCATCGAGTGGACGGGGAACGCATCGAGCGGCCCCGGAAACACATCGAGCGGGAGCAGAAACACATTGAGCGGGAACAGAAACGCATCGGGCGGGAGCAGAAACGCATCGGCGGGAGCAGAAACGCATCCGGCGCGCACGGTGAGCCGTCCGCCGTGCTCCACGACTCGCCCACTAACGGACTGGTGGTGTCAGGTCGAAAGTCGAAAGTGCCGAAGGACTGTAATCGCCACTGCGACAGGCCAGCGTCGGCACTTTCGACTTTCGACCTGGTACCACGCGCACTGGCTGGTCTTTGCGGCGCTAGAATCTTCGCCATCGGAGGAGCTAGCGATGAGATCGATAGGTGTTCTCGTAGTCTTGATGTCACTGAGCGTTTACGCGAGCGCCGAAGAACCACAGCGAGTGGAGTATGGGAAGAAGTCAGAGTTGCGCGGCGTGAAAACCATTTTCATCAACAGCGGTGTGAACCTTGAGTTCCGGGAGAACGCCATTGATCTACTCAACAAGGAACTCCCCGGAGTCAAGGTTGCCGACAAAGATCTAGACGCCGAAATCCAGTTGCAGGTGGACATCGTTGGATCGGATCGAAAACACGGTCACGCCAGGATGCTCGTGTTGGGACGAGTTACTGAACCGGGAGTTGCTCACATCATCGCTAAGTACGAAGATGAGAAGAGTTCGATGTGGACTCGGAAATTGTCGACCGTGCTGATGCGGCGTTTCATCCACGATTACGAAGAAGCCAATCGGCCTAAGTAGATATCTGCTCTCGTTCGTTACGAGTGGCTAAGGCCGATGCGATCGGTAAATTTCCGGAAGGATCCGTGCTGACCAACCTCTTCATAGATCCTCGCAGAAAGTGGAGCATGATCTGCTTGATTGACAAGGCCGTTCAGCCAGTCGATGAACTCCGGAATCTGCTTTTCGCCGAGGCCTCGGATTGTCCCTTGATATGCATCGAGATCACGCGCCATTGCTGATGACACGTGCGCGAAGAAACGATCGACCACAAGAACGTCGACATACGGTAGATATGTACCAATCTGCTGGATGTCATCGGCGTCGCTGCTCTTCGGCAGTCGCTGACTTCCGGCTGAGAACGCTGCTGCGACAGCCGCGTACATCCGAGAAGTGATATCGGCGGCCGGAATCATTGCCGCGTAATCACTCATCAGAAAACGTTTCGTTGCGTCCCACGCGGTGCTCTCGTCGAATCGTTTGCGCGCAATATGCAGGAAGGCCCAGAGGGGTCCAACTCTGAAGAGCGCTGAGCCGACGCCGCGTGCTTCTCTGATCCGAATCTCGTCCGTGGTGAGACCCTCTGAAACGTACCGTTTAAAGATCTCGGATACGTTTTCGCGTAGAGACTCCTTGCTTTCCCTGCGGCTGGCCAGCTCAGCAGGAGAGACGTGTATCAACGAACTGATTTGAACGAACGGTAGCCAATCGTGAGGTTTGTCATCCGATACGTCGGAGAACGGTGGTTCGTGCTCCGTTTGCGGAGGAGCATTGTCAAGAAAACGCCGAAAGGCGCGGAGAAGTTGATTCTCCTGAACTGCTGACGGAAAGCGGAGTCTTACGTCACCCAGCGCACGAGACATCTCTGGGACCGCGCGTGAAACGCGGGAAGAGAATTGTGACTCGTGGTCGATCACGGGAGAACCCGGACAGCAGATCACATTGCGATGTGCAGCAACTCGAAGGGTCTCATGAAGAGCGATCCACGGCGAAGTCCTGTCATCACCGGCGATCGCCGTCACCATGTGTGAAAGCGTCGAGTTGTCGAGATAGATGACCGTCTTCCGGATCGCAGGGAGGGGTGCTCTGTCGAACCACGAGCAGCACGAACACCTTGCTAGCAGCGTATTGCTCACCACGTCATCCGCGTGAATCGGCTGACTGCATTTTGGACAAGGTGCTTGCGCGAGAATTGCGTCCACCGTTAAGCCGGAAGTCACATTCGCCCCCGTCCGTCACGGTCGAGTTGTGGTCTCGGCGTCTGGCGGTTGTTGCTTCTTCCGGTCATCTGTCCGAAGCTCTCTCTAGCACTGAGAACGGTAATCCAACTTGCGCAAAATGGCATAGCGACTCGGAGCAACCCCCCGCGGCGACCACATCAATAGCGTCGCTGCGCCGAAGAAAATCCACAGCGAGTAGAGAACCCGGCGGCGAGACGCCAGCGCTCCTGGGCAAACACACGCGCGTGCGGGACGCACGCGGTCCCAGGGAGGGTCGCGATTACCGCTCCGGGTAGAGGAAGAAGAGCTCGTTTTTGCGGACGAAGGCGTTGCGGAGGAGGAAGACGTAGGGGCGCTGGCTTTTGTAGGTCATCAGCACATCCGTCTTCGTCTTTTGGACGGCGGTGGAGAGGCCGTAGGTGGTCCAGGAGAAGGATTGCATCCGCGTCGGGGGGAGCAGGGCGCGGCGGGGCATCTTCATGAAGGCGGTGTGGATGCGGCTGCGGGTGGTGTGGACGAGGTAGCCGAGGCGCGAGGGGTTGAGCTGCAGTTCGTCGAGGGCCACGTCGGTGACCTCGGCGGCGGCGCTGTGATCGGGGTGTAAATCAAAGGGCACCGGGGCGATGACCATGGTCGGCCGGACGATGGCCATTACCTTCTTCATGTCCTTCATCAGATTGGCGTAGGTGTACTCCGCGCGTGGGGACACGGCGTCGGCGTACGGGACGCTGTTCTCTCCGGTGGCCTTGGAGCGGACGATGGCGCCGGGGTTGTCGACCATCGTGCGCAGGCCGCGGTCGGGATAGCCGAGGAGGAAGCAGTGATCGGGGGGGATGCCGAGGATGCTCATGGCCTTGCGGGACTCGCCGATGCGCACGTTGCCGACGCTCAGGAAGTTCGCGGTGGTCGGAC
>Ga0247680_1000259_pt1 | contig 17433 bp, 10 predicted proteins | sample CNK21_metaG_FD_182803 | JGI IMG/M metagenome (GOLD analysis project Ga0247680, IMG submission 182803) | Soil microbial communities from Purdue University Martell Research Forest, Indiana, United States - CNK21 | ecosystem: Environmental > Terrestrial > Soil > Temperate forest > Bulk soil...
GGGGCAGTCAGTCGAGCTTATTGCTGCATAATCAGTGGCGAGTAGTGGTTGAGAACCAACCGCCAGTGCCCTTGCTGCTTTACCCATACTCTCGTAAAGCGGTTGTCACGGGGGACGGCTTTGCCCCTGTCTTGCCCATTCATTGTGGAGCGGCCGGTCTCGACAGCCGTGTTTCCGTAGATGCGCACCTGAACCTCGTCGGTGGTGATGGACTGAAATTTCAATGCACCGGACGTAAAGTCTGAAATCACCTGCGGCTTGGTTCTCACGGCGCCGCTTGGCCCTACGCCGATAAAATCAGCAGCGTAGATGCGCTCAAGCGCCCTCGCATTGGCATCGATCTGCGCCTGAATGCGTTCCTGATCCAGTTGCCTTATGACCTGCTCAATGCTTCCTCTTCGATCCCCGCTCGCGCCCGGTCTTTGTCCCAGGGAGAAAGAGGCCGTCGTAAGGACTAGGACGGCTATGACAATTGTTCGTCTCATGGAGAGTTCACCTCTGTTAATTACTCACTTGCGTGTCGTTCCTCCTGCGCATTACGGTGAAGTTGAAGCGGCGGTGCGATTTCATTCAAGCATCGCCGGACCCGAGCGGTCAATCTAATGGACGAATCCCGAAGATGTTCGGGTCCCCCGGAATCCCTTCCCCCTTGCCGAGTCAGCGTTCGGCTTCGCGGCCTGAGGCTTTTCCGTGCCGCGCGAGTACGTGATGTCGTTTGGCGGGAAAGAATTACGGGCCGAAGCTCAATAAATTGATGGCTGCGGCCGGCACGCGGCTGAACCAGTAAGGCTCATCGTAACCCCGGAGACTACTGAGGTCCTTAGTTGAGAAGGCGTACCCTAGGACCCAATCTCGAAGCGCACTCGCGTCTCTCAACCCGCCGGCTAAGCCCTTTAAAATCAATACTTACAAAATAGCCCTTTATAAGTCTTTAAAGAATGAATACCTGCGAAAAAGAGGGGGAGGGGTTGCTGGCCCGTCGAAATCTCAGCCGTCGTGTCCGCGACTGCCAGCGTTCCCGTCTTAGACCAACTGCGTCCAGAACGTCAGGTCGCGCGACAGAAGCAGCGCATCCTTCCGCGCGTTCCACCGCAGGAAATGATCCGTCTTCGTATGAGCGGTGTGGTGGTCGCGCGATTCCCATACCTCGTGCAACAAGAACGCGCCCGTGCCATCCGACGCGCGATGCAAATCGTATTGCAGACAGCCGTCCTCTTTCCGCGTCGGTGCCACCAGCGCGCGAAGCTCTGCTTCAAGAAACGGTTCGTGCCCGGTGCGCGCGCGCATCAACACAATCAACGTCACGCCGTGCTTTGACAGCTTCGTATGATTCGCCGCGCTCGCTTTCCGCGAGCTTTTACTTTTTCGCGAGGCCTTCTTTGCTTTCCTCTTTGCCATGGCGGCGGGGATTGTACCCCAAAAGCCCCCATTGGCAAGCAAAACCGCCTTGTGGCCGCCCGCAGCTTGCCATCTCTCTCTGTCTTCTCTTTGTCTCTGTGGCAAATCAGCTTTTTCGCCTCAGTTTGCCGCGTCTTTCCGTCCCGCATTCAAGTTGTCAAAGTTCAGCACGGTATTCAGCACCAGCGAATACGTTCCGCGCGTCTCGCCTCGATACACCGGATTGATCGAAAACAGCACCACGTGCCCTTGCCCAACCGGCACATCGAGCACCGCCGGATGCTGCGCGATCTCCCCTCCTCCATCCACCAGACCGGAAATCAGCAAATCTTTCGCGTTCGCATATCGCAGCACCACACGCGCACGATTGGCCGGCGGAATCACCCGCGCATTGTTGTGCCTCTGCTCGGAAGTCAGCGGCGGAAATTCCCAGACTTCTGATTCCTGTTCTTCCGGCACTTCCGCTCCGATGCGTCCGACGGCAAAATCCGGATCGTCTTTGCTTCCGCGCCCGGTTGGCCGTTGCTTCGTGTCCGGCCCCAAACGCCTGCGCCGCCGCCCGCCCGCTACGCTGCTCAGCGAAAAAATCACGCCGTCGTCGCAGTACGCGGAAATCTTTTCCTCGTATCCATACGCAATCGGACTCGCTCCATCCACCAGCTGCGTTCCCACCACCGCGCCCACGATTTTCATTTTTTCGCTGCGCGCCGCGTTCACGCCAGCGCCCATTCCGACCGAAAGCGCGAACTGCGCCGTGTCGTCCGCCGTCAAAAGCACGCCGCCGTTTTGCACGAAGCTCTGCAGTTTCGCCAGGCCGTCGTATCCGAGCCCCGGCCGCATATCATCGGTCGAATCATTCTTTCCAACGACATTCGGTGTCAGCTCCGTCGTCTTCCACGGCAAAGGATTTCCCCAAGCCGTCGGCAATCCCTGGATAATCGCGGTCGCCGAAGCGTTGATTCCCACCGGCGGAAACAAAATCACGTCGTAGTTCGCGCGCAAATCTGGAATTTTCGCGATCGCCTGCGTGCTCATGTATTCGTACGGAATCTGCAGCGAATCCAGCGCCAGCCGCCACCAGCCTTCCGTTTGCGTGTTCAACCACGTGTGCACATACGCGATTCGCGCCGCCCTCACCGGATGCGTTTTCACGCTCGGAGCCGTGCCAAGCGCGGAAACCTGCAATCCCAACTCTTTCGCCGCGGATTCCACGTCCGTGCGTTTCGCATCACGAATCAAAAAGGCACCGCGCGCAAACTTTGCTCCACCCGCTTCAAAAGCTTCTTCGGCGGCATCGATCGTCGCGCCCTTCAACTTATACCGCAGCGTCGCCAGCGCCGGCTCCGCATGGTTGTTGATCGCAAAAATCACGCCGTCGCCTTTGACGCCCCCCGTAGCGCGCACATCGCTCACCTTTTCCATCGGCGCATCGAGAATTTTGGCGTCCGTCACGCGAACGACTTGCACGCCGAACAATTCGCCAAATGTCCAGCCCGTGTCGTCGTACGGCGTCTTTTGCGGATCTTCCGGACTCCAATACTGGTGGTCGAGCAATGCATCCGCGATCCGCGAATACGGCTGGTCCATCCGCACAACAAAGCTACCGGCAGGAAAACTCCGCGTCGTGGGCTCTTTCTTTTCCTCTTTTTTCTCGTCTTTCGCGTCGCCGGATTTTTCTACCTCTTTCTTCTTTTCTTTTTTCACCGGCAAGGCAATCGTGATCGCAGACTTCGCGCGCGAAATCTCCACCTTTTGCTTCTGCAGCACTTGCAGCAACTCCGCCTGCAAAGTCCCGCGCGGCTCATCCGCCGGCAGCACATAAGCCGCCGGCCCCTCCGCTCCCGGCTTCTGCACCGACCTCTTCGCCTTCAAATAAAAATTTTTCAGGAACAGCCGCTTGTTCTCGTTGAAATAATGCAGCGAAGTCAGCAGTCCCGTTTCTTCGTAATTATTATTGTCACGCTGCGACCACAGCGTCTTCGGCAGCGGCGGATTCTGCTTGAACCAGGTCCGCGCGTACTCCTCCGGCTCCAGAGTTCGCTCGCGCGTGTCCGCGTTTCCGTTGCCGAACGTTTCGTACAACCGGCTGATGCCGTTGTGCAGCGCGGCGAGGAACATCAAATATCCTGGTGACCACGTATCAAAGTCTCCGTGCGTAAACACTCCCGGCATGCCGAACTTGGTCATGTCCGCAACGTTTTTCGACGCGATCATGTTCCATTCGTCGGCGAGTATTGGATCGATCCACGCGTTGTATGGGCCATCTCCAACTGTGTTGTCGTAGAGGTAGGGCACCGATTCGTGCAGGTCGTGCAGCACTTGCGCTTTCCAGTCCACGTATGTGTTCAGAACGTTTTGCGTCAGCTTCAGCGTCATGGCCATGGCGTCGCGATTGTTGTCGTGGGCGACGTATTTACCCCAATAAATCAGCGGCGGATAAAAATCTTTCGGGTGTGCGAGATGCCATTTGTAAACGTCCACTACGCGGTCACGGCCGTCGACTTCGACAACCGGTGTGATCAGCGTGATGACGCCGTCGCGAATATCTTTTATGTACGGGCTTTCGTCCACCGCAAGCCGGTACGCCAATTCCATCAGCGCGGTTGGCGCACCCGTTTCCGGGGAATGAATCGTTCCGGTGATGTAGTAGACGGGCGTGCTTTGCGCGACGAGTTTGTCGGCTTCGGAGTCATCGGAACTGATCGTGCGCGGATCGGCCAGCTTCGCGAGGCGCGCGCGATTTTCCTCCAGCTTCTTCAGGTTTTCTTCCGAGGTGACGGCCACGGCAATCATTTCGCGGCCTTCTTCCGTGGTGCCGATCGAAATCACCTTGACACGCGGGCTCGCCTTCTCGAGCAGGCGCATGTATTTATAAACTTCTTCGGCGTACGGAAGAATTCCCGGCGCGCCGGCAACGTCGCCGAGTACGACTTCCGGCGTCGGAACATTTTTGGAAGCGGGCAGATAATCCACCAGCGGCGACGTGAAATAAGGCGCCGTTGTGTATTTTTTCATCTTTGCGGTGTAGGCCTCATCCACCGGTTGTTTGGGATCGCGTCCTGGCGTGGATTCTCCGTCGGCACGCGCAAAAGGTGATGCGGTCATAAACAGCGCGACGGACAAAAGTGCTTTCGAGAAATGATTACGGTTCATGAGGTTCTCCCAAAGGGTGCTTGCGCAAAGGCGGGATTGTAGCGCAGAACACGGGTGTCCGCGCTTTACAAAATCCACGAAACCAGTGAGCGACTTCGGCGCCGATTATTCGGCGGCGATGAACTTGAGGCAGATCGGCGACGGCACCGCGACGTTGTCGCCAGTCGGAGTCAGTTGCCCCGTATTGGCGTCGACGTGGAACGTCACGATCGTGTCGCTGAATTGATTTTCGACGAAGAGAAAATTCCCGGAGGGATCAAACGTGAAGTGGCGCGGCTCTTTGCCACCGGTTGGAATAGCGCCTGTCTGCGCCAGAGTTCCTTTTTTGAGATCGATATTAAAAACAGCGATGTTGTCGAGTCCGCGATTGGACACGTAAAGAAATCTTCCGCTGGGATGGATGGCAACCTCGGCGACATCATTGCGGCCGGTAAATTCCGCCGGCAAAGTCGATACGCTGTTGATTTGTTTCAGATCGCCTTTTTTCGGGTCGTAGGAAAAGCTCGTTGCGGTCGAGGCCAGCTCGCTGACGACGAACAGGAATCTGCCGTTGGGCGAAAAGATCGCATGGCGCGGGCCAGACCCGGCTTTCAAGGTGGCGCCGGACGGGATGTGCGGGCCAAGGGTGCCTTTTGCCGGGTCGAACTGAAAAATCAAGATCTGATCGAGGCCCAAATCCGCCGCTAGCGCGAAACGATTGTCTGCGCTCGTTTCGATCCAGTGTGCGTGCGGTCCTTCCTGCCGCTCTTTGTTCGGCCCCAATTTCCCGCTGTCCTGATTGAGCGCTGTCTTTTCGCCGATTTTTCCGTCGGCCAGAATCGGGAACACCGCAAGCGTCCCGGAGGTGTAGTTCGCAATGAGGATGTACTTGCCGCTCTGATCGAATGCGATGTAGCAGGGATCTTCGCCGAGCGCGGGCACCTGATTGAGCTGCGTCAGCTTCCCGGTTTTCGCGTCGAGGGCAAAGGAGGTGACAAAACTGGCCTTGCCGCCTTCGTTCACGGCGTAGAGAAATTTTCCGCTTGGATGAATCGCGACGAAGGACGGGTCGGGAGTTTCGGCGGCGACGCCCAACGCAGCGAGCTTGCCGCTCGTGGCGTCGTAACGAAAAGCATAAATTCCCTTGCTCTGCGTTTTCGCGGTGTAGGTTCCGGCAAACGCGAAGAAATCTTTCTTCGCCGGCGTGGGTTTCTTGGCCTTTTTGTCGGCAAAAAGGACGGGGGCGAAAAGCACAAGTATTAGCAACAAGCGGCGCGAAGTTTTCATGGCCTGAGAATTCTAGCACTCAGGCGGGCAAATCGCGCCGCGAAAGAGTTTCTACTTCTTTTCTTCTTCGTTTTCTTCCTGGAGGACGGCGGCGGCGGCGATGGAATCGTCTCCGTCGAGCTTCAGCAGGCGAACGCCTTGGGTGGAGCGGCCCGCTTCACGAATTTCGTTCGCGTGGACGCGGATGACTTTGCCGTGTTCGGTGATGATCATGACGTCGGATTCTTCGGTGACCTGGAGCGTTGCGACGACGGAGCCGTTGCGGTCGGTGGTCTTCATGTTGACGACGCCTTTGCCACCGCGTGAGGTGATGCGGTATTCGGCAAGGGCGGTGCGCTTGCCGTAGCCCTTTTCGGCGACGGTGAGCATCAGGGTTGTGAGCGAATCCTTGATGTCCTCGTTTTCGAGTTCTTCCAGATTCTGCGTAGTTTTCTTGCGTTCCTTGGCGATGATTTCGAAGTCGGGCTGAACGGCGTCCATGCTGACGACGTAATCGTCCTTGTCGAGGTCCATGCCGTTGACGCCGCCGGCGTTGCGGCCCATGGCGCGCACTTCGGTTTCGCGGAAGAGAATGGCCTGACCTTCGTGGCTTGCGAGGAAAATCATCTGCTTTGCGTCGGTAAGCTTTGCGCCGATGAGTTCGTCCTTCGGTTCGAGATTAATCGCAATGATGCCGGTCGAACGCGGATTGGAAAATTCGGTGAGCGACGATTTTTTGACGGTGCCGTTTTTGGTGGCCATGAAGACGAAGCGGTCGGCTTCTTCCAGATTTGTCGCGGCAACGAGCGCGGTGAGTTTTTCGTCTTCCTGGAATTTCACCAGGCTGGAGATGGCTTTTCCGCGTGTCGCGGCAGCGGCTTCCGGCAGTTCGTACACTTTTTGCCAATAGACGCGGCCCTTTGACGTGAAGAGCAGGATGTAGCTGTGCGCCGAGGCGATGAAGAGGTGTTCGACGAAGTCCTCGTCTTTCGTCTTGGCGCCGATGCGTCCTTTGCCGCCGCGCGTTTGATGGCGGTAGGTGTCGGCCGCAGTGCGCTTGATGTAGCCGGCATGGCTCACGGTGATGAGCATGTCCGTATCGGCGATGAGGTCTTCGAGCTTGATTTCGTCGACTTTGTCGACGATTTGCGTGCGGCGATCGTCGCCGTAGGCTTTGTGAACTTCTTTCAGCTCGGCCGTGATGACGGCTTTCAATTTACGTTCGCTCGCGAGAATTTCTCTTAGCTCGGCGATCAAATCACGAATCGACTTCAACTCGCTCACAATTTCGTCGATGGAGAGCTGCGTGAGGCGGTGCAATTGCAGTTCGAGGATGGCGTCGATTTGCTTATAGCTTAGGGTGAGAGCGCCCGGGCGTCCGGCTGCTTCGACTTCCGCGGCGGCAACGAAGCGGTACTTGCGCCCATCGAGTTTCACGCCTTCCAGCTTTTTCGACTTGCCGTTTTCGACGATGGTGACGTCCTGTTCGCTAAAATACTTGAACAGGTTTTCTTTGGCTTCGGCGCGGCTGGAAGATCCGCGGATGATACGAATGACGTTGTCGAGATGATCGAGCGCGATCTGGTAGCCGACCAAAATGTGTTCGCGCTCTTCCGCCTTACGCAATTCGAAAATCGTGCGCCGGCGCACAACTTCCATGCGGTGCTCGATGAAAAGCTTGATGAGCGGAATCAGGCCCAGTTCGCGCGGCTGCCCGCCGACGATGGACAGCAAAATCACGTGGAACGATTCCTGCATCTGCGTCTGTTTGAAAAGATTGTTGAGGATGAGCTGCGATTCTTCGCCGCGCTTGAGCTCGATGACGACGCGCATGCCTTCGCGCGAGGATTCGTCTCGCACGTCCGAAATTCCCTCGATCTTTTTGTTCTGCACCAGGTCCGCGATGCGCTCGATCAGCTTTGCTTTGTTTACTTGGTACGGAATTTCGGTGATGACGATATTTTCGCGATCTTTTGAAGCTTCTTCAATCGCCGCTTTCGCGCGCATGGTAAAGCTGCCGCGGCCGGTTTTGTAGGCCGCTTCAATTCCTTCGCGTCCGGCGATATAGGCGCCCGTGGGAAAGTCGGGTCCCGGGACAAGCTTCATGACTTCTTTCAGGGAAGTGTCGGGCTTGTCGATGAGCAAAATCGTGGCGTCCACGATTTCGCGCAGGTTGTGCGGCGGAATGTTCGTCGCCATGCCGACGGCGATGCCGCTCGCGCCATTGACGAGAAGATTGGGAATTCGAGACGGAAGAACGACCGGCTCTTCGCGTGTCTGGTCGAAGTTCGGAATGAAGTCGACGGTTTCTTTCTCGAGGTCGGCGAGAATGTCCTCGGAAATTTTCGCTAGGCGCGCTTCCGTGTACCGCATGGCCGCCGGAGGATCGCCGTCGACCGAACCAAAATTTCCCTGCCCGTCGACCAGCATGTAACGGAGGTTGAAGTCCTGTGCGAGCCGAACCATCGCGGGATAGATGACGGCTTCGCCGTGCGGGTGATAGTTGCCGGAGGTGTCGCCGCAGATTTTGGCGCATTTGCGATAGCCACGATTGGAGGCGAGGCCGAGGTCGTTCATGGCGACGAGGATGCGGCGCTGCACCGGTTTTAATCCGTCCCGAACGTCGGGGAGAGCGCGCGCGATGATGACGCTCATGGAGTAGTCGAGGTACGACTTCCTCATCTCCGCTTCGATATCGATCGGGAGCACTATCGACTGTTTTATTTCGTCCGCCATTTTCCCTCGCTAGGAAACCAAAATTCTTCGATTCTTGCCTGCGGCCCAAAGTTCCGCCAGCTTCGCTTTGTGACATGCCGCTTCTCCGCGCTGATCACGAAAGAAGACGGCCTGTACGTCGCCCGCTGTCCGGACTTGAGCGTCACCTCGCACGGACGCGGAGAACGTGCGCGCAAACTCGAGCCAAGCGATCGCCAAAGGCACCCTCTCCGACATCCTGGAAACAGACAAACCTGACTTTCGAAGAATTTCCGGAACTGCTCTAACCGGAAGTTCCGCGGCTTCGGTTCTTATCGAGCACATACGCTTTCACCGTGTCGAACGCGTCGGCTGCATTGGTAAATCGCCGCGGCGCAAATTCTGCTTCCAGTTGCTGCAAAAAATCGTCGCGCTCGGCTTCGCTGGAAAATTCTGCCGCCACCCCATTGACTGAATCCGGGGCATCACTCGCCGAAGCCCGAAATTCGGAACAGCTCAAACCACGCAGTCCGGGCAACGTTGTCCAACCGAGCTGATAAATCATTTGCTCCACAGCCGATCCAAAGATCGGCCACCACACAAACCAGACAGAAACGCGGGCTGCCAGCCGGCGCTACAAATCAGATATCCAGGTTCACGACTTCGAGGGCGTTTTCCTCGATGAACTTGCGGCGCGCTTCGACATTTTCTCCCATCAGCGTGGTGAAGATGTCTTCGGCGGCGACGGCGTCTTCCAGTTTCACCTGGAGGAGCGTGCGCGTATCCGCGTTCATCGTCGTGTCCCAAAGCTGCTCGGCGTTCATTTCGCCGAGGCCCTTGAATCGGGTGATGGTGAAATCTTTTTTGGCGTCTTCGACGACGTAATTCAGAACGTCGACGACTTTTTCCTTGGTGACCTTCGTGCCGTTGGTCGAGATGGTGAACGGCGGATGGTTGAACTCCTCGATTTGCTTGGTGAGGGCGCGCAGGCGCTTGTATTCGGGATTCGAAGCGAGCGCCCAATTGATTTTCTGGTTATGGGGCGGCCCGAACTGGATTTCGTAGAGGCTGTGCTCTTCGTCGAAGGCGAGTTTTCCTTCGAGTTTGAGCTTGGATTTGTCGATTTCCTTCAAAAGTTTTTCGAGGGCTTTCTTGTCTTCGAAATCGGTTTTCTTTTCGAGCGTGCTTCCGGCGAGGAGTTCGACGAGCGTGGGTTCGCGCAAGCGGCGGCCGAGCTTTGCGGCGGCGGCCTCGTACTCCTGAACGTTCAGCAAGAACGAGGTCAGCTTTGCGCCGTCGAGATTGACGCCTTCTTTTGCTTTGACGATGTGATCTTCCGTGGCACGCTTCATCAATTCGCGGGCGAAGTCGCGCTCGTCGCGAATATATTTTTCCGTTTTGCCGCGCTTGACGCGGTAGAGAGGCGGCTGCGCGATGTAAACGTGGCCGCGTTCGATGAGCTCCTTCATGTGGCGGAAGAAAAAGGTGAGAAGGAGCGTGCGGATGTGGCTGCCGTCCACGTCGGCGTCGGTCATGAGAATGATTTTGTGGTAACGGAGTTTGCCGGCGTCGAAATCGTCTTTGCCGATGCCGGTGCCGAGCGCCGTAATGATGGCGCGAATTTCTTCGTGGCCGAGCATCTTGTCGTAGCGCGCTTTTTCAACGTTAAGGATTTTACCTTTGAGCGGCAGGATCGCCTGGTACTTGCGGTCGCGGCCCATTTTGGCCGAGCCACCTGCGGATTCGCCCTCAACGACGAAGAGTTCGCAGCGGCTGGGATCGCGTTCCTGGCAATCGGCGAGCTTTCCGGGGAGGCCGCTCGAATCCATGGCGGATTTGCGTCGCGTGAGCTCGCGCGCTTTGCGGGCGGCTTCTCGGGCGCGGGCGGCGTCAATGCACTTGCCGATGATGCGGCGCGCGACGGTGGAATGTTTGTCGAACCATTCGCCGAGGCGCTCGTTGACGATTTGTTCGACGTCGCCCTTGATGTCGCTGTTGAGTTTGCCTTTGGTCTGGCCTTCGAACTGAGGCTGTGGCAAGCGGACGCTGACGACCGCGACAAGGCCTTCACGCACGTCATCGCCCGTGATACCGACTTCGTCTTTCTGCTCCTTCAGCATGCCGTTGGCGGAAGCGAAGTTGTTGATGGTGCGCGTAAGCGCGGAACGGAAGCCGGAAAGGTGCGTACCGCCGTCGACGGTGTTGATGGTGTTGGCGAAAGCGAAAACGTTTTCGCCGTAGCTGTCGTTGTACTGGAGCGCGATTTCGATTTCAAGACTTCCACGCTTGCCTTCCATGTAGATGGGTGAATCGTGAAGGGTTTCCTTGCCGCGGTTGAGGTGTTTGACGAATTCGGCGATGCCTCCGGTGAAGCGGAATTCGGCGCTTTTTTCGGCGCGTTCGTCGGTGAGTGTGACCTTGAGGCCCTTGTTTAGGAAAGCGTATTCGCGGAGGCGAGTGGCCAAAGTGTCGTAGCTGAAAACTGTTTTTTCAAAAATGGTCCCGTCGGGATGGAAGGTGACTTTCGTTCCGGTTTTGCGCGTTTTGCCGGTTTGCTTGAGCTTCGAAGTGGGCTTGCCTTTTTCGTAGGTTTGTTCCCAGACGGCGCCGTCACGTTGAATTTCCAGTTCGAGCCAATCGGAGAGCGCGTTGACGACGGAAACGCCGACGCCGTGGAGACCGCCGGAAACTTTGTAAGTGTCACTGTCGAATTTTCCGCCGGCATGGAGAACGGTGAGAACGACTTCAGCGGCGGGACGCTTTTCGGTGGCGTGCATGTCCACGGGAATGCCGCGGCCGTTGTCGACGACGGTGACGGAATTGTCTTCGTGAACGGTGACGTTCACTTCGTCCGCGTAGCCGGCCATCGCTTCGTCGACGGAGTTGTCCACGACTTCCCAGACGAGGTGATGCAAACCCATTTCGCCGGTCGAGCCGATGTACATCGCGGGACGGAGGCGCACAGCTTCGAGTCCGCCGAGCACCTTGATGGACTTCGCATCGTACTGATGTCCACCGGCTGGCTTGCCGCCAACGTTTTCCTTGTCGCCCATTTTTTCTCCCTCAGTGCGAATCCCGGTCAAAGCAAAACTTTGCGCGCATGCGGAGCGCGAAAAACAAACTGCGAATTACAAGTCGAGCGAAACGGCTCGATTAATTTTCTTGAAGCTAGGAAAGGCGTGCGTGCGGATATTTCCGTGCGTCCTTCAGGGACAGCCGCAATGCGGCGCGTTCCTTACCCTTTGATTCCGGACTCGAGCAGGATCCTAAAGCGATCCGCGCTGGGCCGACCGGAACTCGTAGGGTTCCTGCTCCATCCCATCTCGCGCAGCGAGACGCGGCGAAGACTCAAACAACTCCATGCGAATTCTGGCCTTCCGCTTCTGGCGCGAAGCGGAAAAACGGGCCGTAATTCACCTGGCGAACGTGTCGATTTGGAGGAAACAAAAGCGAATCGACAACGAAGAAAGTGTACCCGAAATTCGCACATTCCTCAATACCAGAAACTACAAAAACGGCCCGATAAAAGGTGCATTTTCAATGCCTTAGAGAGGGATTTGTCTAGGAATCGCTGCGTTTTGGCTTGGCCAGCGCAGCGTGGAATCCGATATCACGCTTGGGCAGGTCTTCGTCCGCGAGCATGCTCTCAATGGTCGCAAAAATGATCTGGAATTTGGTGTCGTAGCGTTTCTCCATGTCCTCGATCTTGCGCCGCAATTTCTGGTTTGTGGCGAGCATTTCGCGCAAGCGGACGAAGGAGCGCATGATGGCGATGTTTACCTCAACGGCGCGTCGGCTGCGCAAGACGCTCGATAGCATGGCGACGCCTTGTTCCGTGAAGGCGTAGGGCGCGCTGCGCGCACCACCCCAACTTGAAATCACAAATTGTGATTTCAAATTCTTGTGCTCATCGGCGGTCAAGTGAAAAAGGAAATCGGCGGGAAACCGTTCGATGTTTCGCTGCACGGCTTGAATGAGGGCGCGCGGCTCCACTCCGTAAAGCCCGGCGAGATCCGTACTCAACATCACGCGGTGGCCGCGGAGAAAATATATTTTCTGCGAAATCTTACTGGGAGCGATGTTGTGCGAGTGCGCGGCTTTGGACATGAAGATGGACACCAATCCTCGAATGAGAAATTTGAAAAGCAATTGCCGGGCAGGGAAACTGGCGGGGAGCCTTAAAGTATCAAATTCAGATTCGAATGAGAATGAAAGTCGTTGGCGCTTGCTGCGAGGGGAATCAGATGCGCATGGGCATGATGATGTAGCGGTAGCGATAGGATTCGTCGGCAAGCGGGCGCATCTGGCCGGCGGATTGTTCGTCTTTCAGTTCGATGCTGATCGGGCCTTCCGCGGCGGCGGCTAGAAAATCGAGCATGTAGGCGGAATTGAAACCGATGGAGATGGCGTCGCCTTTATATTCCTTGTCGATATTTTCCTTGGCTTCGCCGTATTCGGGACTGGAAGCGGAAATTTCGACGCCTTCTTTGGAGACGGAAAGTTTCACGGCGTGAGAGCGCTGGTCGGCGAGTTGAGATACGCGGCGGACGGCGTCGGTAAGTTCTGCGCGTTCGAGGACGATGCTCTTGTTGTTGTCGCGGGGAAGCACAGCTTCGTAGTTCGGGAATTGGCCGGTGAGAATGCGGGAAATCAGCAAGCGGTGGCCAGTCTGGAAGAAGAGGTGGCTTTCGTCCTTGGCGAATTCCATCTGCGCATCGGGGCCCGCCGCGCCCGCGAGTTTTTCGACTTCGTCCATGGCTTTTTTGGGGACGAGGACTTTCACTTCGCCATTCAAGCCTGCGAGCTTCTGATTGGTTTCCGCGAGCGCCAAGCGGTGGCCGTCGGTGGCGACCATCGCGACGGTATCCGGTTTTAGAATCAGCAATCCGCCGTTGAGCGTGTAGCGCGACTCTTCCATCGAGATGGCAAACTTCGTTTTGCCGATGAGGCTTTCGAGAGTGGGAGTGGGAATTTTTACCATCACGTGCGGCATTGCCGGTAGCGCGGGAAAGTTTTCCTTCGCCATGCCAACGAGCTTGTATTTTTTCTTCTCGCTGACAATCTCAACCCAATGATTTTCCAGCAGCTTGAATTTGATTTCGCCTTCCGGCAAAAGTCGTACGAGCTCCAGGAGCTTCTTGGCTGGAATTGTGCCCGCGCCTTCTTTCTTAACTTTCGCTTCGCACGAAGTACGAACACTGAGCTCGAGGTCGGTCGCCGTAATCGTCACGCGGCTGCCCTTGGCCTCGACAAGCAGATTCGACAGAATCGGAATAGTCGTCTTGCGCTCGACGACACCCTGCGTGGTAGTGAGCTCATTCAACAGCGCGGATTTTGTAACGCTGAATTCCATTGATTGGCTTTCCTCGCGTGCGGTTCCAGTTGCCGTCATTTCGCAAGAACCTTTCTTGGGGACACAACAACACTGGCCGCTACTTTACTCGCTTTTTGCGCTGCTGAAAAGTCTGCCGCGCGGGTCCTGACTGTGGAAATGTCGGGAGCTGTGAACCCCCTCTGACTTCAAACGCTCAGGAAAAAAATCCACAGTCATCACAAACAACAATAGAAGGTTTTGAATTTCGGTTTCTAAAACAAATTTGGCTCTTGTTGTTGTGATGATCGCTGTGAATTTGTGGAAAGCCTCCTAACTCCAGCGCTCGCCACTGCTTAGTCTTGCCGCTAAAAGGTGGCAAATTGTGAAGAAGCAGGAAAATTCCCCGGCGCCGCGTCTTCGGCCAGAAAAACGCAAATTTCGTCCTCGTACGTCCACACGTCATCCCCAGTTTTTGAAACGGTTGTCCACAGCACGGTTCCCGTTCGAAACAGGCAAAGCGTGCGCGGAAAGGCTCGCCACGCGCATGAATGAAACACGATCTGTCGAGTAGATTTACTGCAGAGCGTCCATCAAACGAGTAATGACGCGGTTCAGATCTTTGTCGGAACGGCGCATCTCTTCGATTTTATTGATGGAGTGGAGAACCGTGGTGTGATGCTTGCCGCCGAATTGGCGGCCGATTTCGGGCAGGGAGGCGGTGGTGAGCTGCTTCACGATGTACATCGCCACCTGGCGGGGAAAAGCGATGGCGCGGGTGTTGCTGCGAACTTTGAGATCCTGCTCCCGCAAATTGAAGTGCTCGCTCACGCGCTTCTGGATCAAGTCGATGGTGACGCGCTTTTCCTGTGAAGCGATGATGTTTCTAAGCACTTGTTGGGCTGTTGTGAGTGAAACGATTGCGCCGGTTAGCGAAGCGTAGGCCATTAACCGGGTAAGGGCGCCTTCCAGTTCGCGGACGTTGGACTTGATCGCCCTGGCGATGTACTCCGCCACGTCGTCCGGAAGTCCGAATCGATCGTTCTCCGCCTTCTTCTGCAAAATCGCGATCTTCGTTTCAAGATCCGGCGGCTGAATGTCCGCAATCAGGCCCCATTCAAAACGGGAACGCAGCCGCTCTTCGATCGAATTGATATCTTTCGGCAGGCAATCGGATGAAATGACGATCTGTTTGCCCTGTTCGTAGAGCGCGTTGAACGTGTGGAAGAATTCTTCCTGTGTCCGTTCTTTGCCGGCGATGAATTGAATGTCGTCAACGAGCAGCACGTCCACAGTGTGGAAGCGATCGCGGAACGAAATCATCTTGTCGAAGCGCAACGAGTTGATGACCTCGATCGTGAACTTTTCGGCGCTGACGTAACAAAGCCGGGCAGCGGGATTGCGCTTCTTGATGATGTGTCCGATCGCGTGCATCAAGTGGGTCTTGCCCATACCCACGCCACCATAGAGAAACAGCGGGTTGTAAGCTTTGGAAGGCTGCTCGGCGACGGCGCGGGACGCGGCGTGCGCAAATTCGTTGGACTTGCCGACGACGAACGTTTCAAAGGTGTAGCGCGCCTGGAGCTGGTTGTCGCTGCTCTCAAAGTCCAATTTCGACTGTTTGATGGGAACAGCAGGCACAGCGACCGGCGCCGACTCTTCTTCCGTACAAACGTACTGCACTTTCAGGCTCGGCATGCCAAGTTCATGAAAAACCGCGCGAATAATTTCGCCGTACGTACGGGTCAACACCTGGCGGAAGACCGTGGTCGGGATTTGTATGTAGAGCGTATCGCCATCGGCGCGGTTCAAGCGCGTTGGCGCGAACCAGGTCGTAAATGTATTGAGGCTAACCCTTGACTTCACTCGTTCCAGAAACTTATCCCACATTCCGGCGGTTTCTCGTTCCTTGGCAGTGTGCGTAGCAGTCGTCATTAGACAAAAAATCCGTATTCAACTATTTCCACAAGTGTGGATATCTTGTGGAAAGCCAGTCACCAGCAATCTTTCTGTTGGCTTTCGGGTTTTCCTGCGCCGTTCCGTGCTTGTGGCCCCTGGTGCCCTGCGCGCGGTGTCCCCGAGTGTTGTTGGCCCGTTTACCGCCGCTTTATGACAGCGCGGGATTGTCTCTGATTGGCGATTCGTGAGCAAGCGAAAAGTGTACGAAGACTCATCAGCCCTTGCACACAGCATTCACAACTTTTCCACAAGCACTAGATTTGTGCAACTCGCCGCGATTCTTCCCCTAAGACTTCTGTTTTCACCGTAAAATGTGAATTCACCAAAACTTTTTCCGCCAGAGAACTCTTTCCGCGCAGCGCAAGCGCGATTCACGGCTGTGGAAAAGAATCCAATTCCGAAAATAATTTTCTTTTCAGCGACTTTCGGGACGGTCGAATTCGTAAATTCCAATCGGGTCGCCGCCGATAATAAGACGGTCTTTCAACACCAGAATAACATTAGCGTCGAGCCTCGCACTTTCCGGCGTATAGATCAAATATGTCGCGCGGCGATTTCCTTCTTTATCGAAACGCATCAGCGTGTCCTCCATCGCCATCCAGACTTCGCCCGTTTCGCGGTCCACACCGATTGCCGTCAAAATTCTCTTGAACACTGGCGGATCGCCGCGCCGCTCCTGCTTTTCGATTTCGCGCCGCATGGCCACCGCCTTCGGCAGCGCGTCCACCGCCGTGTAGCGCACTTCCTGCTTTGCGTAGCCGAAGCGGTCGAACTGGCGTACGGTCGGCTCGGGATAATAGTTAAAGCCGTAAAAAAGATGACCTTGATCGTCGGAGGCGAGTTCGCCGATGTTCAGAAATCGGTTTAGTTCCCTGCGTTCGGTCAGGACGTCCAGGTCGCCGAATTCGCGCACCCGGCGGCCGTCCTTATTGAATACGACGACGAGAGAAGGATCGCGAAACGTCGCGACCGCGACTTCGTTATCTGGCAGAGCGGCGACGGCAACCGGTGCGTTCACCGGGATTGTTTTGAGGAGGCGGCCTTCTTTGGCGTAGACCTGGACCGCGTTCGCGCCGCGATCGGCGACGTAAATGTTTCCGTCGGAGTCGACGTCACAGTCTTCGCCGAACTGCGTCAAGACCTCGCCGCTTTTGCGCAATTCCTCGAGAGCAGCGGGCGCGAGGCCGGAGGCCTGCTTCATGGCAAGGAGCTTCTTGCCTTCGGGAGAGAAAACAATCAAGCCCGGATTGGGCGAGGCCAACACATAAAATTTGCCGTCCGCTCCATGGCGGACCGCTTTCAGGCCGGGGCCGATCGGCGCATAAACGCGCCGCTTCGCCACGAGCTCGCCATCCACTTGAGACGCGGCTCCACACGCCGCACTCAACATCAGACACAACACCGCTATCGCTTTCAAGGCTGGACCTAACCCTTCTTCCGTCGTTTGATGAATCTTCAGATTACTATTAGCACGCTGCGGTTGCTTAGTGGCGCGTTCAGAAGTCGAGGTTCTGGCTCCTAGTTAATAATGCAATTCTTTTGCGATATAGTCATGCGGGGCTCCGGTGAGGCATGGAGCGAATGGACAACCGGGAGCATTCCCAGGGGGTTCGAGTCCCCCACCATTGGGTCGGTGCCCACCTATCTGAACATTCGTCCTCCACATGGGCCTT
>Ga0247680_1000261_pt1 | contig 17338 bp, 16 predicted proteins | sample CNK21_metaG_FD_182803 | JGI IMG/M metagenome (GOLD analysis project Ga0247680, IMG submission 182803) | Soil microbial communities from Purdue University Martell Research Forest, Indiana, United States - CNK21 | ecosystem: Environmental > Terrestrial > Soil > Temperate forest > Bulk soil...
GCGCAGGCGCAGAGCACGAACATCTCGCATCCGGCCGGGAACCCGCCGGTCGCGGCACAGGAATCGAAGCTGGCCGGCCAGCCCACGGAAGCGCAGACCGAGGCCAATCTCGTGCTGCCGGATCTCAACGCCGTCTCGTTTCTCGGAGTCAGCGGGCAGAAACTGCTCCTCTTCGGACTGATCGTCTGCATATTCGGACTGCTCTTCGGCTTCGTCATGTACATAAAGCTCAAGAAGCTCGAAGTGCACAAGTCGATGCTCGAGATCTCGGAGCTGATCTACGAGACCTGCAAGACCTACCTGCAGACGCAGGGCAAGTTCATCCTTCTGCTCGAGCTCTTCATCGGCGTCATCATGGTCTTCTACTTCGGCGTGCTGCGGCACTACGGCGTCACGAAGACCTCGATCATCATCATCTTCAGCCTGGTCGGCATCGCCGGCAGCTACGGCGTGGCCTGGTTCGGCATCCGGGTCAACACCTTCGCCAACTCGCGCTCGGCCTTCGCCTCGCTGCGCGGAAAACCGTTCCCGACCTACGACATCCCGCTCAAGGCCGGTATGTCCATCGGCATGCTGCTCATCTCCACCGAGCTGGTGCTGATGCTCTTCATCCTTCTCTTCGTGCCGCGCGACTACGCCGGACCCTGCTTCATCGGTTTCGCCATCGGTGAATCGCTCGGCGCCGCGGCCCTCCGCATCGCCGGCGGCATCTTCACCAAGATCGCCGACATCGGCTCCGACCTGATGAAGATCGTCTTCAACATCAAGGAAGACGATGCCCGCAACCCCGGCGTCATCGCCGACTGCACCGGCGACAACGCCGGCGACTCGGTCGGCCCGACTGCCGACGGATTCGAGACCTACGGCGTCACCGGCGTGGCCCTGATCACGTTCATCCTCCTCGCGGTCAGCGACCCCATCGTCCAGACCCAGCTCCTGGTCTGGATCTTCGTCATGCGCGTGCTGATGATCATCACTTCGGCGGTCTCCTACTGGATCAACGGCGCGGTCGCCGCGGCACGGTTCAAGAACGCCGACACCATGAACTTCGAGGCGCCTCTGACGTCGCTGGTCTGGATCACCTCGATCCTCTCCGTCGGCGTGACCTACGCCGTTTCCTACATCCTCATCCCCACCCTCGGCGGCGACGCCTCGATGTGGTGGAAGCTCTCCACGATCATCACCTGCGGCACGCTGGCAGGCGCCATCATCCCCGAGCTGGTGAAAGTCTTCACCTCGACGGAATCGCGCCACGTGCGGGAAGTGGTCACCGCATCCCGCGAAGGGGGCGCCTCCCTCAACATTCTGGCCGGTCTCATCGCCGGTAACTTCAGCGCCTACTGGATGGGCATTACCATCGCCGCTCTGATGGGCGTCGGCGCCTGGATCAGCAGCATGTTCCCCGTCGGAGCAGGCGCCTTGATGATTGCCCCGGCCATCTTCGCCTTCGGCCTGATCGCCTTCGGCTTCCTGGGCATGGGTCCGGTGACGATCGCCGTCGATTCCTACGGCCCGGTCACCGACAACGCCCAGTCGGTCTTCGAGCTGTCGACCATCGAATCGATCCCCGGCATCGAGGGGGAGATCAAGCGCGACTTCGGCTTCACCCCGTCATTCGAGAAGGGGAAAGACTTCCTCGAGGCCAACGACGGCGCCGGCAACACGTTCAAAGCGACGGCCAAGCCGGTCCTCATCGGCACCGCCGTCGTCGGCGCCACCACGATGATCTTCTCCATCATCGTGATGCTCACCAACAAACTCACGGTCGACATGGACAAGCTTTCGCTTCTCCATCCGCAGTTCCTCCTCGGACTCGTCGTCGGCGGCGCGGTGATCTACTGGTTCACCGGGGCATCGACGCAGGCCGTCTCCACCGGCGCCTACCGGGCTGTCGAGTTCATCAAGGCGAACATGCATCTCGACGCCGGTGCCACCAAGGCCTCTGTCGAGGATTCGAAAAAGGTCGTGGCCATCTGCACGCAGTACGCGCAGAAGGGGATGTTCAACATCTTCCTCACGGTCTTCTTCTCGACTCTTGCTTTTGCTTGTTTCGAGCCGTTCTTCTTCATCGGCTATCTGATCTCGATCGCGCTCTTCGGCCTCTACCAGGCCATCTTCATGGCCAACGCCGGCGGCGCCTGGGACAACGCCAAGAAGATCGTCGAAGTGGAGCTGAAGGAGAAGGGGACGCCGCTGCATGCCGCCTGCGTCATCGGCGACACGGTCGGCGATCCGTTCAAGGACACGTCGTCGGTTGCCATGAACCCGGTCATCAAGTTCACCACCCTCTTCGGCCTCCTCGCCGTCGAGCTGGCCGTGGAGATGACCAAGAACGGGCAGCAGGGGCTGACCCGCATCCTCTCGGTCGTCTTCTTCATCATCTCGATGATCTTCGTCTACCGTTCGTTCTACGGCATGCGGATTCACTCGCAGACCACGGAACATTCGTGATCGGTGATCAGTGGATCAGGACGGTGCATGGTCCTGATCCACTGAACCGATGTGGCACAGACACTCTTGTCTGTGCCCCGCGCCGCAGCGCAACCAACCGACAACGCGGCGAAGCCGCCGATTCACGACCCGTTCGCGCGCATGGCGCCGCTGCCGTTCCCGGCGCGTTCCGCGATGCAACGCTCGATCATCTCCCGCAGTGCGACATGATTGACCGGCTTCGGCAGGATGCCACAGATGCCGTATTCCACCACCCGCTCCTGGTACTTCTCTGGCAACCCACTGGAAATGATCGTATGAGACAACACCTCGGGCTGGCAGCGGTCGAGATACTCGAGCACGCCGAAGCCGTCGATGCCGGGCATGAGCAGATCGAGAACGATGGCGTCGAAACGCGCGGTGGCGAGCTTCTCGATGGCCTCGCGCCCGTTCTCCGCGATCTCGACCAGCATCTCCAGTTGCCGGCCGAACCCGGCCACCAGCTCGGCCGACGTCCGGTCATCGTCGACGACCAGCAGCCGCCTCTGCATCGCCTCATCCCGGCCGTAATCCGGCCGCACCGCCGCGACGACGGCCTGGACCAGCTTGCGATAGCTGAACGGTTTCCGGAAAAGGCGCGAGACCAGTTGCGGGGCGGTGTTCATCACCGTCTGCTCCGACATCCCCGTCATGAGAAAGACGCGGTCCAGCAGTTCCGGCTTCTCCATCTCGATGAAATTGAGGACGCCGAATCCGTTCAGCCCGCGATGAATGATGAGATCGAGGATGGCGGCGGAGTAGTCATGCGCGCGCAACTTCTCGATGGCCGCGTAGCCTTCTTCGACGAAGTCGACCACGAATCCCTCCCGCTCCAGCGGGATCCGCAGGATCAACTCGGCGGCGCGGTCGTCTTCGACGATGAGTACGCGTTCTTGTATCACTACGTCTGTAAGTATATGCTGCAACGCTGTCAGACAATACTACTGGATTGTCTGGCCGCCCGGCGGCAACCGGGCACCTGATGTTCGCCGCGGACACTCTGATCGATTCCATCTCCCAGGCGGTCATCGCGACCGACCTGGCGGGGACGATCGTCTCCTGGAACCATGGCGCTCAGGAGTTGTACGGAAAGAGCGCCTCCGCGGTTATCGGACAGCCGCTGGGCGAGGTTGTACCCAAAGACGACCCTCTCGCCGAGCCGTCGCGGGTGTTCGAAGAGTTGCGCGCCGGCAGGCCGTGGTCGGGCGCGCGGCGCGTGGATCACCACGGCGGACTCGTGTTTCTGAACGCCGCACCCATCCGTGAGAACGCCGTCATCTCCGGATTCGTGATCGTCGGAACGCCTCTGAACGGGTTCGAGCCTCCGGCCGGCGAGAGCGAGCGGCTGCGGCAGCGCGAGGCACAGCTTCGCCAGGCGCAGCAGACGGCGCGCATTGCCAGTTGGGGATGGCACATCCCCAGCGACGCCATCGAGGGATCGGCCGACCTGCTGGAGATCCTCGACCTCGAGCCGGCGGATGGCCTGACGCTCTCGGAACTGCTGGCGAAGTACGTCCACCCGGAAGACCGCGATCGCCTTGCCGCCGCGTGCGAAACAGCCCGGGCGGAAGATCTGCCGCTCGACGCCGAACACCGCTTCCGCACTCCAGCCGGCACCGAGCGTGTCCTGCATCTGCGCGGTCAACGCGTTCTCGATCAGCGCGGAAACGCCGTGCGGATCGCCGGCGTGATCCAGGACGTGACCGAGCGGCGGCGGCTGGAGAACCGGCTGCTGCAGGCCGAGCGCGTTTCCAGCCTGGGACGCCTGGCCGCGTCGGTCGCTCACGAATTCAACAACGTGCTGATGGGCATCCAGCCGTTCATCGATCTCCTGACCAGGAAAGCCGGTACGGATCCGACCGTGCAACTGGCCGCCCCGCGCATCGCCGACGCCGTGGCGCGCGGCAAGCGGATCACCCAGGAGATTCTCCGCTTCACGCGCATCGCCGAACCGTCTCGCGTGGCCGTGAACGTCACCGAATGGCTGCAGGCATTCCAGCCGGAGCTCGAGCAGCTCGCCGGTCCGGCGGTGGCGGTGAGCGTCGCATCCGACCCGGCGTTGACGATGCTCGCCGACGCCCATCAGCTCCGCCAGGTCTTTGCGAACCTGGTCGTCAACGCCCACCACGCCATGCCGAACGGCGGCCGGCTGGAGATTCGCGCCGTCGCCGACACCATGCGCAACGCCATTGACCGTCCCATCGATGCCGTGCACTTCACGATCGCCGATACCGGCGTCGGGATGCCGCAGGACACGCTGCGCTACATTTTCGAGCCTCTCTTCACGACCAAGAAGTTTGGCGGAACCGGCCTCGGCCTGGCGGTGGCCTCGCAGGTCGTGCAGCAGCATGAGGGGCACATCTTCGCGGAGAGCACGCTGGGCGAGGGGACGACGTTCCACATCGTCCTTCCCGCCTCCGAACCGGCCGCGGCCGCTCTTCTCCGTGAGCAGCCGGCGCGGCCACGCGGCCACACGCTCCGGCCAGGTACGCACGTGATGATGATCGAGGATGACGAATCCGTCGGAACCGGCCTGGCCGCCCTCCTCGATTACGAAGGAATCTCCGTCGACTGGGTCCGCCTCGGCGCCGAGGCCGTCGCCCGGATTGCCGCGCGAAGGCCCGATGCCGTGATCTTCGACCTCGGCCTCCCCGACGTCGACGGACTCACGTTATACGACGAGGTCGCCTCCCGCTGGCCCGACCTCCCCGTCCTCTTCTCCACCGGCCACGGCGACGAGAACCTCCTGAAAAACCACGTCGTCGGAAAACACGTCGGCTACCTGCAGAAACCGTACGAGTCGGACGCGCTGCTTGCGGAGCTGGAGAAGCTGCTGGGGTAAGACGCGGTTGCGCGGTTGCGCGGTTGCGCGGTTGCGGAGTCTCGCGGTATGTGGTTGCTGGGTTGCTGGGTGGCAAAGGACTTTAGCAACCTTGCAACTTAGCAACCCTGCAACCCGCACCCCGAGACCCCGCAACCGCGAGACCGCGCAACCGCAAACTACCGCCCCTTCACCTTCTCGAAGAACGCCACCAGCTTCGGCGACCAGGCTGTCGAATCGAGATGCAGCGACGGATTCAAACGCAGCGCGGTCGTCATATCCGACGTCGCGCTGGCCAGGAGCGGGGCGCTGTTCCGCGACAGCATCGCCTGCGTGAAGCGGGAGCAGCCGCGAAGAAGGTATGCCTCCGCGCTCTCTCTCGTCGACAGGAGCTGCGTGAGGACGCGGTCGGATGAGGCCAGATCGCCGGCGGCGAAGGCGCGGTACGCCGACTGGAGCTGTTCGCGCGACGGATCGGGAGCGGTCACGACTTCGGCCGGCTTCCGCGCATCGAGCGCGCGCTCCTTCGCAGCGACCTGATCGAGGACGCGCTGGATCGTCTTCGCGTCGCTTTGCGGCTTCAGCTCTCCGTCGAGACGCTGCGCTTCGGATGTCGACAGATTCAACGTCACCAGCCGCCGCCGGTACTGCTGCACCGCCACGCGCGCGGCCACAAGCGCCTCGCTCTCGCTCTCCGGCTGCGGCTCCGGTTTCTTCACCTCGACTTTCGGCTGCGGCGGAGGAACCGTCTGCGTCACCGGCATCGGCACCGGCGCGGGAGGCTGCGGCTGCACCGCCTGCTTCGGCTGCGGCAGGTCGTCGAACGGGATGATCACCTCGCCCGGCGCCGGCTTTCGCTGCGGCAACGGATTCGGCCGCACCGGCCGCGATGCGCGCTGCTTCTTCGCCTCATCGGCGGCGTTCGCGAACAGACCGCGCGCTTCGTCGGCCAGCTCCGCCGATCGCTTGTAGGCGCGCACGTCGATGCCCGCCTTGGCATTGATGTCCTTCGCTTCCGCCAGCTTCCGCTGCGCGGCGTGATAGGTCTCGCTGCGGTCGCCGCCCGCGGTCACGGCGTCCATCTGCGCGGAGAGCGCCCGGCCGATGGCACTGTTCGCCTCCTGCTTGCTCGGCGTCGCCGCCCCCTCCGCGCGGCGCTGCTTCTCCGAATTCGCCCTTCCGATCAGATCGCGCAGTTGCGCGTAATACGGCGTGTTCTGAATCGCCCCCTGCTCCTCGGAAACCTTCCACTCGCGCAACGCCCCGTCGGGATCGCCGAGGTTCAGCTTCGCGATACCGAGCCAGAAATGGGGCGTGTAGGTGAAGATCTGGTCGCGCACGCGCTGCGCCGCGTTTTCCTGCGGCATCTCCTCGATGGCGTGTTGCAGCGACTGCGCGCCCGCCTGGAAGCTCGAGGCCCGCACCTGCGTCACGCCGCGGTTGTACGCCTCCACCCACTTCTCCGCGGCGGCTGCCGGCAGAGCCGCCGCCAGCAGAAGCGCGACGGCCACGCGCTTCATGGCGCTCCTCCCGAGAGTTGCGGAAGCGTGGCCGTCGACGGATCGGCGAACTGCACGTTGACGCGCTGCTCCTCGCCCGCCTTGACCTCCACCTTGCGGATGATGGATGAACGATAGGCCGGGTTCGACAGCGTGATCTCGTACGTCCCCGGCGCCAGGTCGACCGGCGCCGGCGTCACGAACGGCGCCTTCAGATCGACCGTGGCGCCGTTGGCCACGTTGCGGATGCTCGTCACCTCACCCCACGGAAACGCATTCAGCGCTACGCGGCCCTGGGCGACGGGAACGACCGATGCGGACACCGGCGGCGCCGTCGTCTTCGGCTCCGGCTTCCGCAGCATGATCACCGCCGCGGCGATGACCGCGAGCGCCAGCACGACGGCGATCCACATCCCCGGGCGCCTCTCCCCCGGGACCGGCACGACGTTCGTCGTCGACACCTTGCGCAGCTCGCGCGCCATCGGCTCGCCGTTCGCCGTCAGCACCGTCGATGCGTTCGGGTCGACAGTCGGTATCTTCAACGGCACACCGCCGCTCGGGACCGTCGGCGTGCTCCGTTTCGTCGGCTCCTCGGTCACCTCGAACGCTTTCGGCAGCGGCGGCGGCGCGCCGGTGTGATCATCCAGCGTCGGCTCGAGCACTTCAAGCGCGCGCGCCATCTCCCGCGCCGAGGCGAAGCGCTTCTTCCGATCCTTCTCCAGCGCCTTGAAGATCAACGCCTCCAGCTCCGGAGACGCCGGCATCGACGGATTCACCTCGCGCAGCGGGCGCGGCTTCTCCGACGAATGCAGCATCAGATAGGCATGCGGCGTCTCCGCCTGGAACGGCGGCACGCCGGTCAGCATCTCGTAGAGGACGATGCCGAAGGAGTAGATGTCGGCACGTCCGTCGATGCGCTCGCCGGCGTCGAGCATGCCCAGGTGCTCCGGCGAGCAGTACTTCCACTTGCCGACGAACATCCCGGTCTTGGTCTTGTTCCCCTCGGTGCCATCCCCCTGCTTGGCGATGCCGAGGTCGATGAGCTTCACATGCTGCTCCCCCTCCTCATCGCGGGCGATCATGAGGTTCTCAGGGGAGATGTCGCGATGGACGATGCCGGCGCGGTGGATGGCCTCCAGCCCGTGCAGCGCCTCGATGGCCAGCCGCGCCGCGTACTTCGGCGATAGCGGCCCGTGCGTCTCGATCAGCTCGTGAAGGTTCGTCCCCTCGATGTACTCCCACACCATGTAGCGCGAGCCGTCTTCGAGCGTGGAGAAGTCGTAGAGCGCGGCCACGTTGGGATGGTTGATGCGCGTGGCCAGCCGCGCCTCGCGCAGGAAACGGTCATCCGCCCCCGGCTCCCCGGCGATGCTGGTCCGCATCAGCTTGATCACCCGGATCGAGTTCAGATGGAGGTGAAGGACCTTGTAGACCTCCCCCATCCCTCCGATGCCGAGACGCGAAAGGATCTTGTACTTGCCGTCGAGAGGCTGCTCGAGGTGTTTTCGGAGGAAATCGGTGATCGGCTCCCCGCAATACGGGCACGCCTTGAATTTCGAATCGATTTCCGACCTGCAGTGGATGCAGAAGAAGGGCATGGGGTCAGACGAGTGCGGCGATTATAACTGCGCCGCTGCGCGCGCGTTGTCTGCGCCTTCGGCGCGTTGTCTGCCTTCGGCGTTGTCGGTGATCGGTTGTCCGTGGCCGAAGGCCGCCGTGTGGCTGGCACAGATACTCTTGTCCGTGCCTGGGGCGACGCCCGCGCATTCGCCCCAACCGCCCCAACCGGCCGATACCGTCCACGCGCGCCGCAGCGCGCAGACAACCGACAACGCGCCGAAGGCGCAGACAACGCCGAAGGCAGTTACCATTTCACCATGCTCCGCGAGCAGACCTTCTCCCTCCGCACCACCGCGCGCGAGCAGATCCTAATCATCACCGCCGAGGTGGAGAAAGCGCTTGGGGCGCTCACCGGCGGCGACGGCATCGCCACCATCGTCGTCCCTCACACCACCTGCGCCATCTCCGTCAACGAGAACGCCGACCCCGACGTCCCGGCCGATCTCACCAACGCCCTGCGTGCCCTCGTGCCGAAGATCCGATTCGAACATGGCGAAGGGAACTCCGACGCCCATTTCCTTTCCCTCCTCATCGGCTGTTCCCTCTCCTGGCCCTACCGCGCCGGAAAGCTGATCCTCGGCACGTGGCAGGGTATTTACTTCGTCGAGCTCGATGGTCCACGATCCATGAGAAAGGTAACGGTCTACGTCAATGAGTAAACCAATCATCCAGGTCGTCGCCCATCGCGGCATGGGACAGGGATTCGTGCAGCCGGACGCCCCTTCCGAGAACACCCTCCCCGCCTTCGCCGAGGGATGGAAGATCTGCCGGGCGTGCGAGCTCGATGTGCATCTCACCAAAGACGGCCAGGTCATCGTCATCCACGACGACACCACCAACCGCACCACGAACGCCAGTTGGACCGTCCGCGACCGCTTCGCCGCCGAGCTCCGCTCCCTCGACGCCGGCCGCTGGAAAGCGCAGAAGTGGGCTGGCACGCGCCTCCCACTGATCGAAGACGTCCTCGACGCCATGCCCGACGGCTGCGAGCTCTTCATCGAGCTGAAAGACGGCCCCCAGGTCGTCCCCCCCACCGCCGAGATCGTCCGCCAGTCCGGCAAGGCGTCGCAGGTGGTCTTCATCAGCTTCGACATCGACACCATCATGCTGGCCCGCCAGGAGATGCCGGAGAACGACTGCCTCCTCATCGTCGTCTTCGAAGCCGACTACGACCACGGCAGTTGGAAGGTCCTCTACGACGAAGGCCCCGGCTTCCGCACGGTGACAAAAACCTACGTGGAAGAAGACCTGATCGCCCTGATCAAGCAATACAGCCTGACCGGCATCGACACCAGCTTCGCCGTCCCCCCCTCGCTGATCACCCGCCTGCACACCGAAAACCTCCGCCCGGTCGTCTGGACCGTCGACGACCCCTCGATCGCCCTCGACATGGCGAGGCTCGGCGTCACCACGATCACCACGGATCGCCCTGAACCGATCAGGGACGCCCTTCTCGCCGCAGGCTACGCAGTGAAGTAAGGAGCGTCAGCGCAACGGAGCGTGTCTCGCCCCAGGTCTCGGCACGCTTGCGATCCATACTCCCCTATGCGATCCTCCCCCGCTCTCAAAAACAAAAGGAGGACACCATGAGCAAACACCACGAGGACCACTGCTTTTGAAGTAAGCAGCAAACGTCGCAAAGGCTACCCGTCCGAAACGCGCGTCAAACGCGGCGTGCGGATCGTCCACGGCGACAAAGAGCTTCTCGAAAAGCTCGGCCGCAACGACCCCTGCCCCTGCCGATCCGGGAGGCGTTTTCAAGAACTGCTGCATGCAGTCCGGCCGCTACGACGGCACGCCCCGAGACCACTACTTTCCGCTGACCAACCCGCGCCGGGCCGCAAGGCCCGGCGTTCAGCCGACAACCCAGACCCCATGCGCGCGGATCTCGTCGTACATAGCATCGGGAGCGAGATCGATTTCGCCGGGCCATTCCACCGTCCCGAGATGGACCGCTGCCTGCGCGAAGAGCGATGCATCGCGCAGGGGCTCGAAGACGGTTCCAATCACCTTGTCGCCGTTGAGCAGGGAGCGCATGTCCAACGTCCCTTCCGTGTCGTCGACGAAGCGAACGTTCAGCACACCATGCTCCACGACGCGAATCTCCCGTACGCGCCAGGGCGCGCGCGGCTCGACCGCGGGCACTACTTCAGCGGCGCGATCCGCTTCGGCGGCTGCATTCGTTGGCATAGCTCCCAATCCTCCATCAGTTCATCACGATGCTCCGAAGCCCACTCCAGCACAAGAGCCATGGCGCGCCGTGGAAGCGAGCCCCGCATCAGTCGAAGGTCACGCAAGTCGATCAGTGCTTCATGTTCCGCATACATGACATGAAAATGCGGCGGTGGATGATCCCCCGCGAACATCTGAATCACGACACCATAGAAGATACTGATCGTCGGCAACGAGCGCTCCTCGGGTCAGTGGTTCTGAAGCCCTGACCTCGAGTCGTGAGTACAGCCCCTTCGTACACCCGGTTCGTTGCGCCGTCAACGGCGACCCTAACCGCATATCATTCCCTCATGCCCAAAATCGCAGGAGTGGATGGTTGCCCATCCGGATGGATCGCCGTCGTCGAACAAACCGAAACCCACAACATCACCGCCCACGTCTTCCTCACGTTCTCCGACCTGACGAACGCCCTCGACGCCGCGGTGATCGCCATCGACATCCCGATCGGCCTGACTGACCACGGCCCTCGGCAGTGCGATCTCGACGCCCGCAGTCACCTCGGACCAAAACGAGGAACCAGCGTCTTCCCCGCCCCGATTCGAAGCGCGTTGTCCGCCTCCACCTACTCCGAGGCGAACGTCGCGTCGATGGCGGCGCAAAAGAAGGGCATCCCGCAACAGGCGTGGGCGATCTACCCCAAGATTCGCCAAGTCGACGAAGCGCTGCAGGCAGACGCCACCCTCCGCGGCCGAGTATTCGAGGTTCACCCCGAACTGACCTTCAGCACCTGGTCCGGCGCCCCGATCATCCCTCCCAAGCGAAGACGCGAAGGACACGCCATCCGCCGCGCCCTCATCGCCAGCCACTTCGGCCCGATGGTGTTCGAATCCGTTCGCAACCAGATAAAACGAGAACACGCCTCAAATGACGACATCGCCGACGCCTTCGCCGCGCTGTGGACGGCACAACGGATCGTGAAGGGGATATCACGAACGATGCCGATCCTCCGGTCGACAGCGCCGGATTGCCGATGCGGATGATGCATTAGCTCGAGAACGACCGCTTCCTCATCATCGGCTCGAAAACGAGACACTGTTTGATCTCGTTCGCTTACGCCGTATCCTCCGCCCACAGGAGTTTTCGCTTCAGGTCGTGCATGTGAGTAAACGGCAGCAATCCGTCATGTTGCAGTCGGCCGACAACGATTCCGGGGCTGACTCCGATTCGGCTTGCGAACGCAATGATCGCCGGCTTAGACAGCGGCCGGCGCAGGTTGGTGAGTTCTGATGGCGGGATGAGAATATTCGACGCCCATTTGTTCGCTTCCTGTTCCATGGTCTCATCGTGCAATTCGGTTGCGCCGTCGATGATTACTTCGTCGGCGTCTGTCATCGGGTCGTTCTTGTCGATGAAGACGCCTTCGCGCTTGCCGTGGAGCAACACATGCGCTGCCTCGTGAAAAAACGTGAACCAGAACTGGTCGTCGGTTTTGTAGCGGAGGGTAATCTGGATGATTGCTTTCTCCGGCGTCAGCCACCGCGCCGCTCCGGAGACATGCGTCCGAGGCAGCTCGCGTGTGAACACCACCGCAACACCCGCACGGGCACACATTTTGACAAGCTGAGAGTCGAATCCACTCGGCAGAGTAACCGTAAGCGCACGAACGGCTTGTAGCACGCGCTTGAACTCCGCTTCGTCATAAGCTGCACAACGGATTTTCTCCGCAACGATCCGACCTTGGCGCAACCATGCAAGGATCGCGAAACGGTTGGCGATGTAGGCATTCGAACGACGAAACTGGGCCGCCGAGACGAGATTGTCCAGTGCCGGCACGGAGGCCACGCCGAAAAAAGACAGTACGTTTTCCAGCTTCTCGACAGGGTCTCTTGCGGATCGGACCCACCCCACCTTCACCATTGAGTTATACGGTATTTCCGCTAGCCGATCGACATGCTTCGCGAGCTCAGCCTTTCGTGCTCGCCGCGCAATCGCCTCGCGGTACTGGGCCTCGCGATTGTTCCAGAAGGACGCTGGAACACCGAGTACTCGCTCGAGCTGCAGCGCCGTCTCGGCTGTGATGGCCGCCTTCCCCTGGATAATCTCGTTGATCGTCTTCAGCGGCCTCCCGGTTCGCTGTGCCAATTCGGACTGTGTCATCCCGATTTCGTCCAGTGTTTCCACCAGCGACTCACCGGGTGGCGAAACTTCTTCGGGCGTATATTCGTTCTTCGTCATGCGCTGGCTCCGTTCAGTGGTAGTCAATGACCTCGATGACAACGACGGACGTGACTCTCGACCAATCGAGCCCACCGTCGTCTCGAAGCGGCAGCGGTGGAGACGGCTCGAAAACGAGCCGTCGCGGATGATCAAGATCGACTGCGAGTTGCCCGTCACGATCGCCCTTGAGTTCATGACAGCGCGCTGCGGGCAGCTTCCCAACATCGGCGAGGCACTCCGCGGCACGCATTTCATCCAATCGCCGTCGGACGACTTTGGCCGTACGCTCGCCAAATACCTTCTGACGCAGCCGTGCGTCGTTGCAGGCACTCTTGAGTTTCTCTGTTCGAAATCGAATGTCCAACCCAGCACCACGTAATCTTAACGCATAGGGTTAAACATTTCAAACCGTCGTCGCTGAAAGTAGTTAACCCAGAAGGTGAAGAGCTTAATCCAGGCAGATTAGGCTTGGCAACAGCTAATCCAACTTCATCCGCCGTACCCCTTCCACCGTGAAATCCCGCAGCAGCTCGGCGATCGACATCTTGAACGCCCGGCTGATCCGCAGGACGATCGTGAGGCTCGGCACCTTCGTCCCCCGTTCGAGATCGCTCGTATACGTCGTCGTGAGTCCCGCGGCTTCGGCGAACTGCTCCTGCGTCCAGCCGGCGGCGAGACGGAGCTGGCGCAGGCGCTTTCCGAAGATCTCTGCTTCGACGGCCATGTCCGCTTGAGCTTCAACGATCGTTGATGTAGACTCCATCGTCGATAGTTGATATTCGCTCGTTCTGAGAACGACACGCAAAGGAGACGCGATGACCGCCACCCCTGCCCTGATCCGCGACCTCTTCCTCCACCCCCGCCCCACCTACACGCCCGCCGCGGCGGCGGAGGCGATCGGGATGAGTGTCGAGGATGTCGAGGGGTGGATGGAGGTTGGGGAGTTGGAGGGGGAGTCGACGCGGGACGGCGTCGTGCTTTCGTGGGCGGAGCTGGTGTCGTCGCCATGGGCTTCTGGGAGCAGGAGGAGATCGAAGAGGCACTCGGCGCCGATGTGGCGGAGGTGATTCCGGAGCTGCTGCGGCTCTGCGATCTGGAGGTGCGCATCCCGCGGATGGAAGTCGTGGCGCTGGAGAAGCTGGCGGCGCGGGATGGCAAGTCAGTCGATGCGGTGCTGGCGGCGGAGCTGCGCGATCTGGTGTCGGCGCAGTCGGAGTGGCTGGCCTCGGTCATCCCAGGGTTTGCCTCGGCGCTCGCGTGGCCGTATTGATTGCGCCTTCGGCGCGTTGTCGGTTGTCGGTTCTCGGTTACTGGCGGCGTACGACGTGTGCGATTTTGAGATCACAAATTGTGATCTCAAGATGGCGTCGGTGGCGTAGAGCGGCTCTGAGTCCTAGCCGGCAGGCTCACGGCGCGCGCCCTGAGTCCACTAGTGAGGTCGTGGAGGCCATTCGTGAACTCGTGAAGGCCACCTGGTGATGTTTTAGCGTGCATGGGTGGACTCGTGGAGGCCACCGGTGATGTTTTAGCGTGCATGAGTCGACTCGTGGAGGCCACGTGGTGATGTTTTAGCGTGCATGCGTGGACTCGTGGAGGCCACCGGTGATGTTTTAGCGTGCATGAGTCGACTCGTCGAGGCCACTTGATGATGGTTTAGCGTGCGTGCGTGGACTCGTGTAGGCCACCGGTGATGTTTTAGCGTGCATGGGTGGACTCGTGGAGGCCATCGGTCATGTTTTAGCGTGCATGAGTCGACTCGTGGAGGACACCTGGTGATGTTTTAGCGTGCATGAGTGGACTCGTGGAGGCCACCGGTCATGTTTTAGCGTGCATGAGTCGACTGGTGGAGGCTACCTGGTGATGCTGTCGATGCGGTGCTGGCGGCGGAGTTGCGCGATCTGGATGTCGGCGCAGTCGGAGTGGCTGGCGTCGGTCATCCCACGGTTTGCGTCCGCGCTGGTCTGGCCGTATTGACGGCGCCTTCGGCGTTGTCGGTTGTCGGTTGGTGCCGCCGTGAGCGCCGCCGGCGGGTTCTGCGCATCATTAACGACCGCGAAGGTTACGGCCCCGTCAACTGCGGAGAACCGTCTCATGTCGGACGTAGGCCGGAACGTGCGACCAATCGACGTGGATCGAGGCCGCGAAGGTTCCTTCTCTGCAGGAAACAAATTTTGTTCCCACAGATCATCACCCCGTTCTGCGAGAACCGAAATTCGTTCTGACAGATCAGGATACTATTCTGACAGATCAGGATACTGTTCTGACAGAACATTATAATGTTCTGTCAGAACGAATTTTGGTTCCACCAGAACACCGGAACGTTCCCGCAGAACCAAAATCCGTTCCGCCGGATTGATTTTTCGCTCTTGCAGAACATTATGCTGATCTGATGTTGCCAATTTCGATTCGTCGCCTTCCCTCCCGGTTGATATCCGTCCGCCACGCGAGCCTGACATGGCCGAAACCCATTCATCGATGGCATCCTCGGGGACTCCATCACCAGCAAGACGTTGTCGGTTATCGGTTTATCGGTTGGTAAGCATTTCGCCCGGAGCCTCTTCGGGTGGGCGTAGAGCCTGCTGCCAGAGGCCTGTAAGCTCTGTGGGTGGGCGTAGAGCCTACCCCCAAGAGGCGTACAGCCTGTTGAGGTGGGCGAAGAGCCTGCCTGGAGGGGCTTAAACCCTGCGTCGGTGGAGTAGACATCATCCCGATGAAGAAGTCAGCTCCGTCTGGTTGTCGTCCGTTCTCCAAGTCCGCCGGCTAGTATCATCGGCGGATGAGCACGTTCCTTCTGTTGCTTGTCGCGCTTGGCGCCGTCGTCATCATCGTTGCTGGTCTGGCGCGGACGCGGCGGAAGGGTGGTAGCGATGGGAACGTGATGAAAGAGCTCCGGTTGCGGGTGCTGCGGGATCTTCCCAAGGGTATCGGTATGGCGGGGAAGGACGAACCGCTGGTCGTGGTCATGGACATCGGGTTCCCGAACGCCACCGCCAGCGTCTTTGCCGCCTTGTCGGGGGATGCCAGCCTATACATCAGCAGCGGCGGAGGCGTCATCGGCGGCATCGGTCACGAGAATGTCCGGCAGGCATCCATTGCCTTCGTCCGGGGATCGGCCAGGTATCTCGATCAGATGGCTGCAACGTCCGACTTCCCCTATCCGAAGCCTGCGCACGTCCGCTTCTACGTTCGGACGCGCAAGACGGTCTACGTGGCGGAACGGCTGGAGAAAAATCTAGGCGAGAAACGTGACGCCCTCTGGCCGCTCTTCTATGCGGGACAGAACGTCCTCACGGAGTTGAGGACCGTTGCTCCCGATTTTGGGAAATCTCCGCCGGCGCACTCCTAAAAGAACGCCACTCGCGTGTTCAACGCCGGCGGCGGCGGCGGGTGGGGCGGCGACCGGAGATCTCGTAGACGTCCGTCGCTTCGAACTGTTGCAATCGACAGCTCGAGCTGAAAGACCGCGGCTCCGGGAGGCGGCGCCGAGTGACGGATAAAATCGCGACAAGCTTGTGGCGGACAGCAGTGGCCGTGCCTTTGGGAGGCCAATGAATGTGGCCTTGTGGAGGCGACGATTGGCCTTGCGGAGGCCATGCTTGGCCTTTCGGAGGCCATGTTTGGCTTGGCGGGGCTGGAAGTCAGCGGGTTAGCAGGCGAATGTCTGGGGTCTTGTCAGACCGGCGGCGAGACGCCGCCGGGCCAGCCGGCGAGACGCCAGCGCTCCGTCGCGGCAGCGTGCTGTGCGCGCCCGCGTTCGCGCACTGCGTGCTCCTCAAAACAACGCCATCTGCGTGTTCAGCGCCGGGAGGCGGGGGCGGGCGGGGCGGCGGCGGGAGATCTCGTAGACGCCGGTCGCTTCGAACTGTTTGGCGATCGATAGCTCGAGCTGGGTGGTGACGCCGAGGCGCGACAGCAGGCGTCCGGCCATATCGCGGACGATCGACTCGTGGTTGTTGCGCTCGGAGAGGTGGATCAGGCAGAGGTTCTTCAGGTCGGCGCCGATCATCCGCTGCACAGCGGACATCGAATCGTCGTTCGATAGATGGCCGAAGCGGGACATGATGCGGCGCTTGAGCGACCAGGGGTAGCTGCCCATCCGCAGCATGTCCAGATCGTGGTTGGCTTCGAAGAAAAGGCCGTCGCAGTCGGAGAGGTGGCGGATCACAGGGGCGTCGGCGTGCCCGAGGTCGCTGGCCACGCCGACGCGGGTGCCGTCGCGGGCCTCGATCACGAAACAGGCCGGATCGGCGGCGTCGTGCAGCGTGCGGCGGGCGTGGACGTTCAACTCCCCGATGGTGAACGTCGAATCGTTCGGAAAAACGATGGTCTTGATCACCTCGCGGTCGATGCTGCTGTGATCGAGCGTCCCCTGGGTCAGGTAGATCGGGATGCCGTACTTGCGTCCGATGGCGCTCGCGCCGCGGATGTGGTCGTAGTGCTCGTGCGTGATGACGATGGCCTGCACGCTCTCGATGGTCTTGCCGACCTGTTCCAGCCGTTTGCGCGTCTCGCGCGGCCCCAGTCCGGCATCGACCAGGAT